>Ga0075419_10000966_pt1 | contig 18528 bp, 20 predicted proteins | sample SoiMetdeltSBSDD3_FD_76900 | JGI IMG/M metagenome (GOLD analysis project Ga0075419, IMG submission 76900) | Bulk soil microbial communities from a Populus tree surrounding site in Tennessee, USA - Soil MetaG P. deltoides SBSDD3 | ecosystem: Environmental > Terrestrial > Soil > Tree plantation... | reverse complement strand
TTCTCTATGCCAAACGACAGGAAAAAATTTATTCAGCAATTGGGCACGGGATTATTTATTGCAGGTATGCCATCTATTGCTTCAGCGGAGCAATTATTGGAAACAACAGTCGATATAAGTGACTTTCAAGGTGGCGCTGCAGATGATGAAAAATACTGGAAACGGATCGCGAATAAATATTATATCGTGGCAAAAGATTATATCAATCTGGAAAATGGTTATTACGGCATACAACCAAAACCGGTACTAGAGTCATTTGAAAAAAATATTTTGCTAGCGAACAGGGAAGGAGCAAGGTTTGCAAGAAAAGTTTATCCTGAGTTATCATCCACTATAAAAAAAGAGCTCGCTGCTTTTCTGCAAGTATCTGCCGAAGAGATCATTGTTACCCGGAATGCTACAGAAGCATTGAATATCGCGATACAGGGTTATCAATTCAAACCCGGAGATGAAGTATTGATCAACCAGCTTGATTATTTCAGTATGATCGAGGCATTCAGGATGCTGGAAAAACGAGGACGGATCAAAGTAAATTCATTTGAAATGCCTTTGTTACCTGCAAATGATGATGAGATCGTTGAATTATACCGGCAGCAAATAACTGATAAAACAAAAATGATCTTGATAACACATGTTTCAAATATCAATGGATTAATAGCACCTGTTGCAAAGATCACTGCGATGGCAAAAGAAAAAGGGATTGATACTATTTCAGATTCTGCACATGCACTTGGGCAGGTGCCATTCAGCTTGCCTGCTTTGGGTTCTGATTTTGTGGGAATGAATCTTCATAAATGGATCGGCAATCCGATAGGAGCAGGAGTATTGTACATAAAAAAAGACCGGATTAAAGAAATGAGCAATTTGTTCGGAGATGTGAATACAGCTGAAGATAGTATTAATAAACTGGCGCATTTTGGTACGACTCCTTTTGCTGTTATGATGACAATTCCGAATAGTCTTGCTTTTCATAAATTGATGGGCATTGAAAAAGTTACGCAGCGCCTACATTATTTAAAAAACATTTGGATAAATGAATTGCAAAAGGTGAGTGCCATTGAAATAGTCACGCCAAAAAATTTATCATGCGCCATCGCCTCATTTCGGATAAACGATAAAAAAGTCGCCGACGTGGCTGATTATTTATATAAACAACATAGCATTCTTACCGTGAACAGGGCATTAGGTAAAGAAGGTTGTATTCGTGTTACTCCATCGGTTTACAATTCTGCTGCTGAAATGCTAAAGTTTGTAAATGCCGTGAAGACCTATATTGGATGAAATTGAATGAATTACATCCAAAAAACCGAATCTGGCATTGTTTTTTAAAGAATAGAAGAGATACGATCACTTCTTATAGATTTTGTGTTAATGGGAAAAAAAATTCTTTATTTATTTGTCATAGGCTTATTGCTGCACCCCCTTTCATTAGTTGCACAATTAAATACTTCAGCCATACTTTTAAAAGAAGAGAAAGGCAGGTTTCTTCTTGCGCTTAAAAGCAGCCGGCTTGATCCCGGTATTACTTCGAAGCTTACCCGTTTTGGGGAATCAGAAGTGGATAGTATTCAACAGTTCCTTATTTCTGTCAAGACACTAACCGACACAGAAAAAGAAAAAGCGTTGCGCAGCTTGTTTAGCTTTATAAAAGGTCTTAGCGGGAATATTACGGAGCCTAAACTCGAAATGTATGACATCCCAGCTGTCCTGGAATCATATAAGAGTATTTTAAGAACATTACTTTATCATAAGCCGTTTCGAAATGAAATGCTTCAAATAGGTCCATGGAGCAGCCAATTATTAGCAGCTGCTTTCAGGCAGTATGCGGAATATGATCTGTTGAACGATATAGCGACTTATAAACGTATGTCTTCTTCGCCAGACTACATTTTTCAGTTCCTTGAAAATAAACCCGTGTTTCGGTTTGCCGATTCTTTATTAATTAATGTTGCCGCTCATGATCCACTCAAAATGGCTTCTTATATGGTGAAGGGCAAACCCGGCTTGCAGAGCAAAATTCGTGATCAAAAAAATATTTACTTGCAACAGATAGTGTCACTTGCCGGAGACAAGAATATGCAGGAACTCATGCCTTTTATAATTCAATTGGCAGAAGGAAGAATGACAAATGAGGAGATCATTAAGAGCAGAACGGATGTGACGATTTATTTTCAGTTACTGGTAAATACGTTGAAAGAACAAGTGGTTGACCCGACCCATCAATCTTTTAAATTTAATACCGCATTGAGACAGGGCATAAAACAAAAATCCTTTGCTTTTTATGTTAACCAGATCAACGAACTGCACGATGCTAAAGATGCCGTACGCTTTGCATCTGTAAAAGGACTTCGGCCTGAAGATATTTATTATATAATTACCAGTTGCGAAGATGAAATGTATACTTCCAGCTATCTGGGTTTGTACAAGCGATTGATGGAAAATTTTAAGAATGGATCATCAGATTCATTATTCACAATAGTTGAGTATGATAATTTCCGTTCTTTTATGCGGATCGCTGCAAATTATAATACGCTGACAGATTTTTTAAATCGCATGCCCCAGGATAGAGCTGCTGAATTATTAAAGCGATTTATTTCAGGAATTGAAGCTGATACAAAAAATGGACTTGAAAAAGCAATGGACATCGCTGATTCATTTAATGGGCTTGATTCGGCGGCAGCGATCAGTGAATTGATCAAGGACGAATTGACGTCGAATCTAAAACGTTGCCAATCGGTGCAATCATATTTTGGTGTACGGTTATATAGCATTTTAAACGAAGTCTTTGACCTGGTAAAAAAGAAGGATCCTGTAAATAAATTATGGAAAGATCTTGGTAACTACGAGATACTGCAGCGGAAAGCATTGTTGAATAAGAATAATGAGATCGTTCAATTAGTTTTATTCTATGGCGATGAGGATGGCAATGCTTCGTTCAATAATTTTCTTGGCCTGTTTAAGGATACTGTTAAATGGCAAACCTTGAAGAATGAATCGTGGGTAACGATCCGTTCCCGTTCGGATCAGCCAGTTGTTATTTATGCTAACCTGCCACTTGATTATAAAAAGGAACTTGATTTGAAGGCGCAGGATGCATTAACCAGTTTTTTAAAGCAGCAATCAATTAACCCGGTTGTCGTGGTTCATCGTGGTCATAGCTATCATTTAAATAAAACCTTAAGCAGATTGACACCTTCGGTTAAGCTGGCAATATTAGGTTCATGCGGTGGTTATAATAGTATCATAAGTGTTGCCACTATCAGTCCTGATGCACATATTGTTGTTTCAAAAAAGACGGGTTCTAAATATATCAATGATCCGATGATAGATGTGATTAATGAAAATTTAGGAAACGGGAAGGATCTTAACTGGGCAGAATTGTGGCAGGCATTAAACGATCGTTTTAGCAAAGATGAATTCAGGCTCCATCTTTTTAATGAATATATTCCTCCTGCAAGAAACGTCAGCCTTTTCGTACTTAAACTTTTTAATTCTTACAAGAAATTTGCTTAGCCTTAATAGTGATTTCCCGTCTATGTAAACAGTTTGATCGTTTCATTAGCAATCGGTACTTTACAACAATAAAACTTATAGTCATGAAAAAACTGATCATCCTCTTTGTATTTTTTGCCGCCGCTAAATTTTCGCTTGCGCAGGATAAGCAACAAGTTGAAAAAGCCTGCCTGAATTATCTCGAAGGGTTTTATGAAGGCGATACTACAAAGCTTATTGCTGCATTCAAGCCGATGATGTATAAGATCGGGTATTGGAAAAATAAAAATACCGGTGCTTATGATTTTGATGGCCAAATGACCTACCGCCAGGCATTGGACTATGCAAGGAATGTAAAGGAGAAAAAAGATTTTGCAAAAGCAGATGCGCCTAAAAAAGTAGAAGTGCTTGATGTCGGGAATACAATTGCATCGGCAAAGGTTACAGCATGGTGGGGCATTGATTATATATTACTGTCAAAACAAAACGGGAAATGGCTCATAGAGCAGGTATTGTGGGAGGGACCACCAGAAAGTAAATAATTTATTTAATCAATCTCATTCTATAGGCGTTCATTGCCGTAACGCCTAATTTTTTTATTAATCGGCTATTCACGAATACTCCAACCGGTGCGCCGATTATTGGAATCAGTTGTGCCATTTTTGCAAGGTCAATATAGTCACGGTATTCCTGCTGAAAATTTCTCCAGTCAAACTGGTTGATGTCTTCGGGCAACGAAGTCCGCTTTATGTCCCAATCGGTCATTTTCAGATAAACATTCTTTCTGTGGACATCACTTGAAAAGGCAAGTTCGAAAATATGCAGGATATATACTCTTTCCCTGTAATCATGAACATTGAATCCATATAGTGCAGCAATGTCAAATAATAATTTCAATTTAATGCCGATCAGTATTGGAAAATCAGCAAGCCCCAGTAATATGCCGCCGGCTCCGGTAATACCACCTTCAATCGCTGCTGTGTTTCTATAACCTTCTATTTTTTTTCGTACGGCATCCTCACGATCTCGTAAACTCGCATTTAATAAGGTTTTAGCCGTTGAATGTTTGGCGCCAAACAAAACACCACGAATCATTTGCTTTATAGTAGCTGTTATTGCAGTATGAATTTTTTCAGGTATCCAGCTATTGACCTTTGTTTGTAGTTTTTTTGAAAGGTTATTCAATAGTCCTGGTCTTCTGAGCATTTTCTTTTGCCAGGTTCTTAATTCTTCACTTATCAACTCTTCATAATCAGTCATCATTAAAAATTTATACAAAGGTAGTTTGCTTTGCCACTAATGAACAATTAAAAAGAATGATAGTATTTTAGTGTGTACTGATTTGCGCAAACTGCCTGTATTCCCGTTTCCAAAGAAATAATCAGCAGATAAGATTAAAAGACACGCTTTTATTAATAAGATAATAGTAGCAATAATATGCTGAAGAAGTACGTTGCTTTTTGTGGAGATCGCACATTCGGTTACTTTTTTATTATCAGATGAAAGTTCGTTCACAACCGGCAGTTTATTTGCAGTTTATGGCGGATATGTTTGCCAATAAAATATTTGTTATGAAGCCTAAAACAATAGAAGAATATATTTACGCAGCTCCTGCTGAAGTACAGGAAAGATTATGGAGATTGCATGAAAACATAAAAGCCGCCGCACCCGGCTCAACAGAAAATTTGAAATGGGGCATGCCTGCATACTCATACCAAAAAATTCTTGTGACGTTCAAAGCCTGGAAAAACCATATTGGTTTTTATCCAATGCCATCGGCGTTGAAAGCATTTTCCAAAGACCTGAAAGACTATAAAACAGCAGAAGGCTCAGTTCAGCTTGCGCATAACAAGCCATTGCCTTTGCCATTGATCAAAAAGATCGTGAAGTTCAGGGTCAAAGAAAGCAAGGAAGGAACAATTAAATGGAGACAATAATTATTTTATCTTTTTGAATTCTACATTTCTTGCCCTGCCTACCGATACCTTTAAATTAATGATCTTATTATTTTCTCTTTCGAAGTAAACGATGCCGACCGGTGTTTCAAATCCGTCTTTATAAGTAGGCGACAGCTGGAATTCTGTTTTTGGTTTTTGCTGCATAACAAGCTTTCCATTTTTTATGATAACAAAGGACCTTGCCTCCGCTTCGTCAGAATAGTATTCACCCGTGTATTCGTTCATTGCTTTTTCATCAAGCTTCGCGGAATCTACAGCGGTAAAATAAATGCTATCTCGTGCCGCATTAATAAACAAAAACCCCTTTGAATTTACTACAACCCTGTTGTTGCCGGTACTAAAAATATTTTCTGCAACAGGAGTTAATTGACCAACCTGTGTTCCATATAATTTGTCATTCTGTATATACAATTTTGCTCCACCGCCTGATCGGCTATTCCGGTACCAACCAGCATAGCTGGCTAATTTTTCTTTTGAAACTGAAAACGAAGATGTTGTTTCTTTTTTGGGTTCCGGATCCTTTCCGGGTATAAATAGATCAGCTACAAGTTCTGCAACATTGTTTGTGTCACTGTCAAATTCCGAAGTATTGCTGAGCCATGCGAAGGATAAACCAAGTTCCGGATAAGCTTCGAGGTTTGCACGATAGCTGGCAGTTGCCCCATCGTGCGAAACAAATTTCCATCCTTTTGTGGTTCCAGTAAATAAGCCTGCTGCGTATCGATGCATTACACCATTGTTCAATGCTGTTGTTGCTAATTGCTTTTCAAGTATGGAAGGTGTTCCCAATTTTCCATTTAAATAGTAATTGCACCATATCAACAAATCTTCCGCCGTAGTGAGCAGTCCACCATTGCCATAAACATATTCATTGGGCATATTGGTTTGATAGGTTATTCCGCTTTTTGAATAGGCGAAAGCACGGTTAGGAACTATCCTCTTGTAATTATCTCTCCATTGTGTATGCTTCATACCTGCAGGCTCAAATATGTTTTTTCGCGTAAAGTCCGCCAGGCTCATTCCACTTAGTCGTTGTATAATAATAGCAAACAGGTTATAATTGGAATTACTGTACAGATATTCTTCACCAGGTTTATAATTCAACGTTTTTTGATTGCTTATGATATATAATGCATCATCGTTATTATACGTTTTGGTGGATCGTGGCCAGCCGGCAATTCCCGCGACGGCTCCCCAATCTTTCAAACCGCTTTTATGCTGCATCATTTGCCTGAGGGTTATTTTATAACCATAGTCGGGTAATTCAGGCACATGTTTCCTTACATCATCATCCAATGATAGCTTTCCTTGCTGTTCAAGTAATAAAATGGCTGCGGCGGTAAATTGTTTTGATACGGACCCTGCCTCGGTGATTGATTCAGTCGTAAGCGGTATAGTATGCTCCAGATCAGCCATTCCCCAGGCTTTGGAAAAAATAATTTTACCGTGACGGCCAATGGCTAACTGGGCTCCGGGATTTCCCGGTTTATATCTTGCAAAAATTTTCTCGATCCGGGCCAGGGTATCCTGCCAGCTTTGGGCTAGTGTAAATAGGTAAACAATCAGAAAGATAATAGAGAGAATGAGTTTTTTCATGACCTAAAGTTTTGGCAATGATAAATGTACAAGTTATTATTTCTAACGGATACAAAATGCAATTTTCAAACAAGTTTTAATGCTGATGACTGTATGGATGTAAACAAATTTCTTCCTATTATTGTCTTGGCATTATACAGCAGTTCGTCCAAAAAAAGACATTGGCGGATTGCTAAGGACAAGAGAAATAGAATAATTACCAGCTCCCATGAGGCTCGGCTGATTTGTTTGCAATGGTTTTAAATTAAATCTATATCTTTATTCCCGAAACCCATTCTATAGAATCACTCTCCCGGTATGGTTATTGAGGCAAAATGATTGACTGCTTCAATAATCTCCAACCCAGTATTCTGCGAAAGCCCCGTCCGGACAGGTAATAATTAATTTAAAGGCTGTTATGAGAGGACTTTTACTATTTGTCTTTGTCTTATTTCTCACCACTAACTTGTGGAGTCAGGCATTTTCCACAAAGGATTTTCTTTTTGCATCTTCTTTGCCCGAAAAAAAGTTTGAAAATTATTTAAGCAAGAAAAAGTTCATGCCCGCCGGAAGCAAATCGACTAACGGCACGATCGTAAACATTTATAACTTAAAAGAACGGAGGAAGAAAAAAGACACCTTGCAGAGGATAAGGAGCATTGAAACTTTTCAAACAAAAAACAGTTTATCATTTACTTATATTACATCCCTCAAAGACGAATACTTAGAAAATCTGAAGACTTTAAAAGAAACCGGATTTTTTTGCGGCAATGAAACAGATACTGCAGTGATGATATTTCAAAAGAAAAATCTTACGGTTAAGGCGAGTTTTAAAACAAACGCGGATGGTGATACACTTTATTCGCTATTTTATAATCACCAGGAATTGCCATCTCCCGAAACAATTCAATTTGCGGAGGACCTATTGCAATTCTATTCACACGAATACCTCAGAAGTGTGTTTGGCGAAAGGAACGCGATAAAAGATGTTTATTATTTTTCTGAGAAAGAAATTTCTAAATGCACCGTGCTATTTCCAAAAACAAGCAGACAGGCAGTGTTTATTTGGGAGGACCAGGAAAATTTTTGCAAACCTGCTTATCTCATTGTTGGGGGAAACACAAATACAGCCAGTTCCGTAAATTATGATGGTGTGATTGATGAAAATGTGTGGCATTCAAAAGAAGGAGTTTATTCAGGTATGAGTCTTCATAGTCTTATTAAACTTAATGGCACAAGTTTCAAATTTTACGGAAAAAATACAGAAGCGCCATACATGATCGTTCCTGAAAAAACAGGGGCTGTGGATTTCAAAAAGAACAGGATAGTATTAGGATGCCTAAATCCGACCAGTTCACAATTATTGAACAATTCAACGGTTCGTGCTGATCAAATTTTATCAGATAACCTCGGTATATACGTCTTTATGATGATGCTTTTGCCGTCTTCTGCGAATAACAAGTAAGAATTTGCCCTGTAGTTATTCTTCCACACAAACGATGCTCAAACATTTGTACTTGCGATTTTCTTTTTTTAAATCGTAAGTTTCACATTTACTGCATTTAATACAACACAAAACAACAGGCACCATTATTGTCTGTCATAAAGAAATCAAAAGAATTGTTTAACAATTTAAAATCTTAATTATGAAAAAATGTTTTTTGGCAGCTTTAATCATGGCCGCTGCTTATACGCTAAGTGCACAAGAAGTAACATACAAAACAAATGCAAGTGAATTTGATTATAGTGCCCAGGTACCTGCTACTATAAAAACAAATTTCCAGGCAAGCTATCCTAATGTAACTACAGTAACTTGGATGCCTATGACCAATGAATGGTGGTATGCTACATACAAAACAGATAATAACAGGATAGTTAGGGTTTACTACAACACCCAGCCATGGTACATGATGAGAGGCGGAGGTTTCAAAGCATCATTGCCTGTTCTCAATACATTTGTTCCTGATGCAGTAGTTACAAACGCTATCAATACCTACGGGGACAATTTGTATAGTATTACAAGAAGATTGCCTACCGGTACTGATGAAATGTATCATGTAACTGTGATAAAAAATGGCAAGTCAGAAATAATAGTGATGAATGCCCAGGGAGTTGTTTATAATAATATGAATACAGGAGAAGTCACTGTTCAACGGTAATGAGTAAAAAAAAATTGTCTAGGTCAAACAACAGGTAAGACCCGGTTATCCCGGGTCTTTGTATTTATTGCCTAATTGGCGTGGTTTTGGTCTAACAACAATGTTTATTCAGCAAAAATCCCCGATCATGTCTTTAAGTACTCAGCTACTTTACCTTTTTATACTTGCCATTCCCGTGGCCTGTATTTCCTGGACTGTTACACATGAAGAAGTATTTAGTGAGCCAAGACAATTTTGTGCATTGAAAAGCAAGAGAAGCAGATCCTTTGTAGTAAGAAAATTTTTTTACATGCTTACTTGTGAATACTGTTTTAGTCATTACGTTACGATTGCACTGCTTTTGATCACAAAATTTACACTCCTTTTTACAGATTGGAGAGGATACCTGATCTCAGGTTTTTCCATTGTATGGGTCGCCAATCTTTACATGAGTTTATTTTTCCTGCTGCGAACTGACATAAAAAAAGAGAAGGTGACGATCGAGGAAATGCAGGAAGAGAATAAATCTTAAATTAGCTCATACCTTTTACACCATGAAATTATCAGTTGGACAAAAAGCGACCAGGAGTTTAACACTTACCACAAATCATGTAAAAATATTTGCCGAATTAAGCGGCGATTATAATCCACTTCATTTTGATGAGGAGTTTGTTTCAAAGACAAAATTTAAAAAACTTGTCGTGCAAGGTGGATTAACGACAGGATTGCTTCATGCACTTGTTGCCATGGATATGCCGGGCCCTGGCACAGTATTTCTCAGTCAAAATTGGAAATTCACGGCGCCCGTTTTTATAAATGATACGATTACCGCCGAAGCAACAGTGCTTAGTATGCATGAATCAAAACCGGTAACACAATTACAAATAAAAATAATCCAACAGGATGGCGAAATAGTTTTGGAAGGCGAAGCCTGGTGCTATACATTTTCTCCTGCTAAATAGCTGCTTATCTTATTAACATCCAACTTTCTATCAGGGAAAAGATTTCACATAATTGCGCGTATTGCCTGATCAATCCTCGAATATCAGGCACGATTTTGCATTCATTAGTATGAACCTTTAAAAGTTTTTCTTATGAAAACAAAAGAATCGAAAAGAAATACCGACCTCCCTGAATCAGACGATGACAAAAAACATTTGCAGCCAGATAAAGCAACACTTGATCTGCCTGAAGTAAAAGATATACCCGGGCAGGAACATGTAAGGCCATTTTTGGACGGTGAAATGGCTGACACTACCATCTCATCTGCTGATGAAGAAGGAAAAGGCGTGTTAGATACTGATGATGATATCATTACTGATAAAACCAGCAATGTAACGAGAACAGAAAAAGAGCTATTAAAACGTAGCAGTGAGTCGATGGCTACACCCGATGAACAACAATTGAACAGGGCTGATCTCGATCAAACTGACAATGATGGTAGTCCTCTTAATGAAATAATAGATCATAGCGGAAATGATCTTGATGTACCGGGTAGCGAGCAGGATGATCCAAATGAAAAAATAGGAGAGGAGGATGAAGAGAATAATTCTTATAGTTTACCTGACCAGGAAGACGAATAAAGGCTAAGATTGTTTTTCTGGTTGAAATTTCTTCATCAATGTCGTGGCAACATCTTGACCGCTTTGTAAGGCACTCTCAACAGTTCCTGTAGAGTCACCTCCTGCAATGGCTTCGCCGGCAAAAAATAGGGTGTCATTGACAGGGGTTGATAATACTTTCCGTGCCTGGTCTGAAGCGAGCGTGCTAAAACAGTAACCCCCCTTTATAAATTGATTTTTCTGCCAGCAAATTATTTTGTGATGAACAAGCTCTTCGCGAATCATGGCCGGAGGCATACGAAATATATTCGAAAGCGATTGCAGAGCTGTTTGTAATAAAGCTTCGTCAGTTTCAAATATTTTTTCAGCTGCTTTTGGTCCGCCGAGCCAGCCTGTAAGCAAATTGCTTTCCTGGGGTAATTGTGTCCACCATGTCGGAATTTCTTCATCCGATAAAATGAATCCAATGTCATCTTCAAATTCTTTCCAAAAACTGGTTTCAAATTCCAATAAGAATTTTATCACCGACCCAAAGCCAATTCCCTGGATCGCAACTGCGTGGTTTGTCAACTCAGGCTTAAATTGAATGACACCTGATTGTAACACACCCAGTGAAACAGTTATGATTACTTTATTTGCTTGAAAACTTTTCTTCTCCGATGTCGTTACAATGACATCATCAGTATCATATTCGATCTTATTTATGCAGCTATTGAAATTGACGACACCACCTTTTTGCAAACTGTACTTGAGTATGTAATTCAACAATTGTATATAACCACCTTTAATGCGGTATTGCTTTTTGTCAATACTTTTCCATTCATTCATAAGTGGCAGAACAGATGCTTTTGAAATATCTGCAAGATCAAATCCTTCTGCGAATCTTTGAACCGCCTGGCGCAGATGTTTATATTGGAGTTCGGAAAAATGTGTATCCAGAAACTGGAGGATTGTTATATCAGTCTTTAAATTGTTAAGCTCATGAAGGAATTTATTCCAATGCCCGTCGTGTTCCTCCTTTTCCCATGCACCATTTCGTACGCCTATCATGTCACCTTCAACAGGTTCATAAGCGATACCGGCTTCTTTTAATAACTTAAATGTAAGAGGCAGCTTACCATGGATGAATTCTGCTCCCGTTTCTACGGGACTAGTAAATCCTCGTTCTTCAATTGTGGCGATTCTTCCGCCAATGGTTTCTGCTGCTTCAAGGATACAGACTTTATAGCCAGCTTCCGTCAGATTTTTCATTGCATGTAAGCCTGCTGCACCTGCACCGATAATGATGACGTCATATTTCATAAAACAGGTTTACCTATAACTCTTTAAAGGTATAGGGGATCATTTTTTACCTGAAACTCTGCTTACCAGGTAAATTATTAATCCAATGATTGCAACTACTATAAGCACACCAACCCATACACCGGCTTTAAAAATATCTCCTACTAATTCACAGCTTGACAAAGAAACTGTAATGAAGGCCAAAAGAAAATATAAGAAACTTCGCATAAGATCTATTTAATTTAAGAAAACAATAATGTTCACTCATTATTTTTCAAATTGCGTACCACATAAATTTCATGGTGTTTTGCCAACTGATGTTTCAGAAACAGGATTTTTTTCTACATAAATCAGTATAAGCTTGAAAATTTTGTCTGCAACCATTCGCGTAAAGCATGAATACGAATAAATTCCGGCGAACTTTTTGTTGAAATGTGGTTGACTATTTATTATGAATTGGGTTGATATAATTCTTTTATTGATTATTGTGCTTGCAGTTATAGCAGGATGGTATCGCGGTTTTATTGCAAGCACATTAGGATTATTAACATGGGGCGGGAGTTTTGTGATAGCCTTTCTCTTTTATCCTTACGTGGCTAATCTTCTTGACAAATTATTTGATGCGGGCCCCTGGTTATTGCCGCTTGCTTTTTTATTCACCGCTATTATTGCGGGAACAATTTTAAGCATTATTGCCGGGTATATTTTACGAACCATGCCGATTGAGACGCATCATAATGGTGTGAATAGGCTCTTAGGAATAATTCCCGGTGCAGTTACTGGTTACCTGTATGCCATTATTTTATCCGCATTATTCCTGGCATTACCTCTTAAAGATGGCATTACTGAAGGAGTTCGGAACAGTCGCTTAGGCGGGCAGTTCGCCATGCAATCAGAATGGGCGAATAGAAAATTGGCTCCCGTGTTTGATGAGGCCATAAGACAAACGATCAATAGCCTTACAGTAAGACCCGACTCAGATGAAAGAATAAATCTGACTTTCAAAGTCAATAATGCAAAACCAAAACCGGATTATGAAACTGAAATGCTAAGCCTGATAAATGAAGAGAGACAAAAGCGTGGATTAAAACTGTTGGAGGCGGATCCTGAATTGACACGGGTAGCCAGGGCGCATTCGCAGGATATGTTTGCAAGAGGATATTTTGCTCATGATAATCCTGAAGGCCAAGACCCATTCGACAGGATAAGAGCAGCAAATATTCGTTTTATTTCAGCCGGTGAGAATCTTGCTTTAGCGCAAACTGTAGAAATTGCTCACGTCAATCTGATGAATTCTCCGGGACATAGAGCAAATATTCTCAATTCATCTTTTGGACGAGTTGGTATTGGCATACTAGACGGCGGATTTTATGGTCTTATGATAAGCCAGGAATTCAGAGATTGACCTTACCTGTTTACATCATCGACTCTGAAAGATACTTTACAAATAATACCGTAGGAAGCCGGCTTCCCATTTTTCACATGTACTTTGAAATCCTTTATATAAACTGAATCAATATTGTGAATTGTTTTTGACACCTCATTGACGCATTGTACAACTGCATCATCAAAACTTTTTTCTGAGGATGCAATTACCTCGATTACTTTTACGATTGACATAGCATGTAATTTTAAATGTAACAGGGTTGTTTACTTACCGGTACTTTTCTTTTCGCTTTTTCTTTGTTTCCGGTTATGAGTAGTATCATCACCCTTTGATAATTGTTCTTCACCTTCACGGCTGTCAAGCTCATCCTTGTTTTCCGCTCTGTGTTTATTACTATTGAATTTCGTGTTGTGATTCGGAGTTTGTTGTTTGATGTTTTTCATAAACGAGTTTTTAAAAATTGATAAGTTTTATCTCAATGCATACTCAAAATATATGCCCCTTGAGCTGGCATAACGAATAATAGTGGCTCTGTTTTTGTGCCCCAATTTTCCTAAAGCCTGTGTAATGGGTCGTGATGAACTTGATACATTGTTCAAACAGTATGAAACAGCCTTCAATAATCTGGATCTTAAAACTATTTCAGAATTTTACGCTGATACATTTATGTCGGCAGGCCCTAAAGGGGTAATTGCACAAGACAAAAAGGAGTTTGAAGAAAAAGCAAAGCAAGCGGTGGGTTTTTATCGCAGTGTTGGACATAAATCAGCAAGGATAATTTCGAAACGAATAATGCCGATCTGTGATAATTACACTATGGTGGTAGTTCGATGGGGTGTTACTTTCGAAAAAACAGGGTCGAAACTTATTGAGTTTGATATTAGTTATATTGTTTATGAATCAGCGAACAACAGTCCCAGCATCATTTTTTTTATATCTCACCAGGATGAGGAAGAGGCGATGGAAAAGTTAGGTTTGCTTAATAAGAAGAAAGAAGAGGTATGAAGCCCGATAAATTCCATGTTGCGACACGAGTCTATGGCCACGTGTAGAAAAAAGTCAACTTTCTTTTACCCCAGTTAAAAATGACTTTCAAATGATACCGTCTTATCCACATTGTTGGCTATTTATAAAGGTTCATGGATATTTAATACCCAGTTTATAGTGTTTTAATTAACAGGCGCGAAATTGGCACAAATCTTTCTCAGTCCAACTAAATCCTATCATCATGAAGAATATATTCCCATTTCCGGTTAAACTAACCGCAGTAAGTGAGGGCATGAACTCACTCCATGATTTCTTGAGAACATCGTATAATGAGAAAAAAGAGTGGTTGGCTGAAAGTATCGCATTTCTTAAAGATTTTACTCAAATGGAAGAAGAGTTTAGGCAAGAACTTACTAAGAAAAGTGAGTTCTGTATTTGTATAGAAGGGGAAATGCTTACCGAAAAAGAAGTATTATCAAGACCTATGGAAGAAAACTATTGATATCTTAACCATTATTTCTTATCCTATTTAAAAGTATATCTGTGTAGATATACTTTTTTTTTGGAACAAAGGGTGATAATTAGCCAATAGGAATAGTACAAGTGGAACAGTAATTGTCTTAATGTATTGATGCCGGTAAACGCGGGTGATAATAAGAAAACAAAAAAAAGCAAAAGGATAAAAATTCTTTTAGTAAGCATTTCTTTTATTCTGCTTGCAACTGTTGCTTTTGGATTTTGGTATTGGAACACGCATAAGAATGCCATCATTGAAAGAAAATTGGAAAAGGCAATTGCAAAAGCTAATGATGGGCTTTATAACATCAGCTATGATGAAATGAAAGTGGATGAAGAAGCTGGGTCGCTTTCTGTTACGAATATGAAATTATCTTATGATTCAGCAAAGTATGAACACGAGGACAAAAAACCACCGATGCTCTTTAAAGTAGGTATTCCTGAATTAATTGTGGTAGGAGTAAAAACAAAGAAAACATTGCTTGATAAAGAGATTATTGGAAGAAAAATAGAAATGAAAAACCCTGTCATCGATCTTCAATACACCTACGATGGAAAGGATTCCGCAAAGAATGTTCCTACTGAAGAAATCTACCGCGAAGTGCTTGGTAGTCTTGATATGATACAGATCGATTCAGTTTTGATAAAAGGCGCACATGTAAGAACGAGTAACCGGAAAACAGGCAAAGTGATCATTGATATAAGAGATATTGATCTTTCATTAATGGATCTGCTGGTTGACAGCATCTCTGTCAATGATTCCACTCGATTTCTGTTTTCAAAATCTATAAATGTAAATGTCGCAAAAATTGAATGGCCGTCACCGGATAAATTATATGATTACCGGGCAGAAAATATATCATTAAGATCAGGCCCTGGTAATTTGTCGATCGACCGTGTGTCAATTATTCCGAGATTGGGAGAGAACGAATTTGTAAATGCCATTCCAACACAACAAGACAGGTTTAATTTTTCTTTCAACAATATTGTCTTTTCGGATGTAGACATACAAAGGCTGCCAGATGAATATTTGAAAGCGGGCACAATGACGATCGGCCGGTCTTCATTTAAGATTTACAGAGATCTTGCACGGCCAAGGGATAAGAAAAATCGTGTAGGTGATTACCCACACCAGGTGTTGGACGATATTCCACTGTTTTTTAACATAAGAAAAGTAATTGTTCGTAATTCTTTTGTTGAATACAAAGAAAGAAATCATATAACAAGACAATCAGGAAAAGTTCAATTCTATAGCGTAAATGGAACGATAACAAATTTTACAAATGATAAAAAGCTTTCAAATAAAGTAATGCAAGCGGCAATAACTTCAAATTTTCTGAATAAAACTCCTTTAAAAACAAATTGGACCTTTTATCTTTTTCATCCAAAAGGCAAATTTGATCTGACAGGATCCATTGGGGCTATCGATGGACAGGCTCTTAATTCACTGGCTGAACCTATGGGACCGGCCAGTATTGAGGAAGGACATTTGAATGAGATGACTTTTGATTTGCATGGAAATGATTATTCAATGAACGGGACAGTGAAAATGCTTTATGAAAACTTAGATGTGGCTTTATTAGAAAAAGACAAAGGCGCAACTGAAACGGATAAAAAGTTTTTGACAAGTTTGATCGCCAATTTTATTATTAAAAAGTCTAACCCAAAAGGTGATGATGAAGTAAGAGTACAGCAAGTGCATCTCTCAAGAAATATAAATCGCTCTCTTTTTAATTTGTGTTGGAAAACGATTTTTAAAGGCATACAGGGAACAGTCGGTATCAACCGGTCGACTGCTGTAAAACAGCCGTGAGCCATTGTTACACGGCAGTCTCAGTTTTTCTTTTTTATTCCAAAATTTTGTATCCACCAATGCATGTCTTTGTATACTTCTTCTTTACATGCCACATGTGTCCATGATGGGTTAAGTAAATTATAACGATGACCATATCCCGGAATACCATCATCAATCAATAGTTGGATAACAATGTCACGGGCGGTAACTATTTTTTTTGAATTACCTGCAATGTTCTCATTTCCAAAGCTCATAGTTGGAGAAAAACTGAGGATCCTGTCCCATGGAGCTGAACCATCACTACCTGTATGCATCAGTGTCCATTCATGTTCATTCTGATCATTCGCATGTTTTTTTGCTGCGTTGTAAATACCGCTGTCGGGCTTAAGAACTGATAACGGTTTTAATTTCTTTAGATCATTGATAAGTGTTGTTATTGCCTTTACTTCTTCAACGTTTGTATAGTGCCATGTTGTGTCAACAGTTTTTATTTCAATACCATTTTTTACAGAAGACATAAATGTCACACTGTAGTTTTTTTCCCCTTTGCCAAATGTTTCTAACTTATCTTTTGCGGAGGATAGCACTGGCTGCAGATATTGTATATATGATTTTGGGTCGCTTCTTATTCGGTTTATTTCATAGATCATGTCGCGTTCAACAGTGGTCATATAAAGACAATTCTTTGCAGTATTTAAAGAATCGATGACCTGGGAATTGGACTTGGCTGTGATCAGGAAGAATATAATAATACTAAATGCCCTCATGAATACGCTTTAGCCTATAACGCAGCTTCGGGATAAAAATTTTTTAAAATAGAATAAGTCGATCTAAAATTTCCTGTTCAATGTATAGCTGAAATCATGATCGCCAACCAGTAAATTCCCTTTTTCATCAGTAAATATCAAGACACCTTCATCCAATTTCAGCAAATGAATGAAAGCCTTGCCGGTTTCATCTTGCAATTCATAAACAATGCGCCCGGCGTTATTTGTATTGATCGTCCAATTCCCTCTTTTGCCGCCTTCAGCCCGGTAACCGGTTCCCAATATCTTGTAAGAATTGTCACCATAAAGAACCAAATACCATTTTAATTTGTAGCATTCTTTTCCGGCAGGAATAATATTTGGCACACCGCAAGGTGTTCGGCCCTGGAAGGCTATCGAATCTTTGAATGTGGTTTGTTTTGCGATCAGTTTAAGCTGGTTTGCTGCTGATGGCGTTATACTGTTTAATGCATAACTCCAACCACCACCTCCGATCAAGAGTGTATTATCATTATTTGCAATATGCAGCAGGTTTGAATTTAGTTCTATCAGCTTTAGCGTCTGATTGCCGTTTTGCAGCAGATAGGTGTTCGTATTGTTATTTCTTTTTACCGTTCCACTAAAAGCAATTTTTTTCCCTCCGTTATAAAAGCCATTCGTGTTTGGCTTGCCTATTCCGTAATTGCATTCTAATGAATAAGTAAGATCGTTAAGAGATAATTTCCACCGTATAAAGTCAATTGAATCGGTAAGAGAGATGCCGAGAAATTTTCTAACAATAGAAGCGGCAGGCGTGCTGGCCGTATAATTTGTTTCTTTTGAATTTGCACAGGAAACAAACAAGGTAATTGATAACAGTGTAACAACGATTTTCATTTCAATCTATTTTGATACAATTTCTGATACTTTGCCGGTCACAAAACCAGAGCTTACATCTCCGGCACTATTTTCTTGATGAAAAGACATTAAAACCAACCAGATCTTTTAAAGAAATAATAGAGGGTAATGCATATTAATACAGTAACACCAACAACTATATAATATCCATAATGCCATTCAAGTTCAGGCAT
>Ga0075419_10000965_pt1 | contig 18530 bp, 10 predicted proteins | sample SoiMetdeltSBSDD3_FD_76900 | JGI IMG/M metagenome (GOLD analysis project Ga0075419, IMG submission 76900) | Bulk soil microbial communities from a Populus tree surrounding site in Tennessee, USA - Soil MetaG P. deltoides SBSDD3 | ecosystem: Environmental > Terrestrial > Soil > Tree plantation... | reverse complement strand
CGTGGAAATCTCGCGCGCCGGAACCGCGATCACCGGACAGTCTTCCAGCACACCCCGCTGGTCAGCCTCGGCGAGCACGGCCTGGATCGTTCGCACGAGCTGTCGCGCCGCATCGACGCTCAGCTCGACGGCGACCCGGGCGCCCGGGCCCATGGCCTCGTTGACGAAGTCAATGTTGAGCGCGTGCTCGAGCGGCAGATCGTACGGATGGTCGTACGACACGTTCGCCTCGCGCACGTCGAACCACTCCGGTCCGCTCTTGCCGCGGCCGAAGATTCTGACCTGCTGAGCGATCATCGTGCACATGCGCTCGGCCTCTCGCTCAGCGCAGGGTCCGGTCGGTGAAGGCGAAGAGCTTCTTCCAGCCGTCGACCGCCTGCTCCTGCCGGTACGCCCCGCGGTCGTAGTAGAAGAAGCCGTGGCCCGCGCCGTCGTAGCGGTGGAACTCGTAGTTCTTGCTGTGCTTCTTGAGCTCCGCCTCGTGCTGGTTCACCTGTTCCGGCGTCGGCGCCTTGTCGTCGTTGCCGAAGAGGCCGAGAAGCGGGGCCGAGAGGTCTTTCGTGTACTCGATGGGCGCGACCGGTTGATTCGGCGTGAGCTCTTCCTTCGACATTACGACGCGGCCGCCCCAGCAATCGATCACGGCGTCGAAGCCCTTGAGCCGCGAGCCGGCGAGAACCGCCTGGCGGCCACCCGAGCAGGTGCCGAAGACGCCGATCTTCCGGCTGACGTACGGCAGCGAGCGCAGCAGCGCGTTCGCGCCATCGAGATCGCCGAGCACCCGCGCATCCGGCGCGCCGCCAGCCGCGCGCACCTTGGCGCCGACGTCTTCCGGCGTGCCGTGGCCGTCACGGAAATACAGATTCGGCGAGATCGCGACGAAGCCATGGTGCGCGAACTTGCGGGTGCACTCGCGGTACCACTCGTCCCAGCCCGGCGCGTGATGGATGACGACCATGCCCGGGAATGGACCGGCGCCGAGCGGCCGGGCGACGTACGCGTTGATGGTCTCGCCGTTGTGCCCCTTCATCGTGATGGTCTCGGCGATCATGCCTTCGTACTGATCGGTCTGGTACGCGTGAGCCATTGAGCCTTCCCTCCGTGTGCGGTGTAGTGAAGCGTCCTGTTTCGCGCTCGCCTCGGGATTCCTAGCCGAGGGATGAGATGCCGCTGATGTTGTAGAGGCGCGCGCAATTCTCCCAGAGGATCTTGCGGCGGACCTCGTCGCTGAACGGCAGCCCGAAGAACTGCTCCATCGCCTCGGGAAACGCGCCGTCGGAATGCGGATAGTCGGTCGACACGACGAAATAGTCGGCGCCCATCTTGTTCACGACGTCGACGGCCGGCTCCTCGTCCACGTCGAGGGCGATGTAGCACTGGCGCTTGAAATACTCGCTCGGCGTCAGCGTGAGCTGGTGCTCGCAGCCCGGTCCGAACTTCTCCCACTGGTCGTCGAGCCGCCAGAGCCACCAGTAGAGCCAGCCCGCCGTGCCCTCGAGGAAGGCGCAGCGCAAGCGCGGATGACGCTCGAGGATGCCGCCGGTCGTCATGCTGGCGATCGCGCCCATCAGCTCGACTGGATTGCGGATCGCGTGGGCGATCGGATGGAAGTTGGCGTGGCCGACGTAGCGCCGGCCGGCGTCGTCCTTCAGGGATGTGTTCCCGGTCGGATGAAATCCGATCGGCACGTCGAGCTCCTCCAGCGCGCTCCACAGGGGATCGCAGGCCTCGTCGTGCAGGTGCTGGCCGTTGACCGGATTCGGCGTGCCGATGACACCGACAGCACCGAGCTCCCTGACGCACCGGCGCGCCTCGGCGATCGCCTCGGGGATGTTGTGCATCGCGATCTGCGCGGCGAACTTGAGCCGCGACGGCTTGGTCTGGCAGTAGTCGTACGCCCAGTTGTTGTAGGCGCGCGCCAGCGCCGCCGCGTAGTCGGGCGCGAGATCGTCGTGCATCAGGATCTGGCGCCCGCGCGTGCCGTACATCACGGCGACGTCGACGCCCTCGATGTCCATTGCCGCCAGCGTGGACTCGGAATCGAAGCCTCGGCCGCGAGCGACCTGGAAGTGAGGATGCCGGGCGCGGCTCCGCCGTCGCAGCTCGCGGCTCGACGTGGTGGCGCCGATCGCGTTGGCGTGCGCGGGGATCGCGAGGCCCTGGACCTCCATGCCCATGATCGTGTCGGCGTTGCCTTTGTCTTCCGCGTTCTGGGCGCTCAGCGTTCGCTGCTGTCCTCCGAAGAACTTCGGCGGGTTTGCCCGGTGCGGCCCTTCGAGGTAGCGGGCCCAGAGATCGTCGGGCTCCATCATGTGAAGGTCGCTGTCGAGGATGAGATAGCCGTCACGCGCCATATCGCACCTCCCCAGGGCGCCGATTATGCCCAGAAGGGCACGCGAGATAAAGGGCTCGCCTGACAGGTCTCCGCTTGGCGCGCTTTAGAGGGTTCACCCGATTGTTCGACCTCGGGCCTCGCAGGCACAGTCAATCGAGCCGACTGAACACCCTTAACCGCTGATTGGGGGTACTCTCATGACCCGCCTGCTGTACGCCGCACGCTCACTCGCGCTCTGTCTCACGCTCGTCTTCGAGCCTGTCATGGTCGCGGTTCAACCCGCCTGGGAGATCGGCTCGGCCTTTGCGAAGGGACCTGGGGGGTCCGGTGGCAGCGGCGGCAGCGGTGGAGCGGCCGGCAGCGGCGCCGCGTCTGGTAGCAGCGGGCCCGGTGGCGGTTCGGGCGGCAGTGGCGGTGCTGGCGCGGCCGCCGGGGGTGCCGGAGTCAGCGGGGCCGCGGGTCCCGGCGGCGGCGGCGCGGCGGCCGGTGCTGGTGCGGGCGGCGTCGGAGTTAGCGGCTCGGCCGGCGTCGGCAGCGGCGGCGCAGCGGCCGGTGTAGGTGCCGGTGCCGGCGGAGTGGGTGTGAGTGGTTCGGCTGGCGCAGGAGGCGGTGCGGCAGGTGCGGGGGCCGCGGGTGGCGCCGGGGTCAGCGGCGCTGCTGGGCCCGGCAATGGGACCGGGAACGGCGGGCAGGGTAATGGGAGCGCCAACGGCGGGCACGGTGGCGCCGGTGGTGCCGCCGCGGGTGGCGCCGGTGGTGCCGCCGGTGGTGCTGCCGCAGGCGGGGCCGGAGTCGGCGCCAGTGGCGCGGCGAGTGCCGGCGGCAATGCGGCCGGAGTCGGCGCCAGTGGCGGGGTCGGGGTAGGCGCTGGCGCGGCCGGAGTCGGCGCTGGCGTCGGTGTCGGGGTCGGTGCGAACGGCGCGTCGAATGGTCCCGGCGCGCCTGGTCCGAGCGGCAGTCCGGGAGCCGACGGTGTCAGTGCTGGCGGCGCGAGCACCGGCAGCAGCGCGCCATCGGGAATCGCGCACCGTAAGCCTATCGACACGACCGAACCGGAGCGCTCGGCTCAAGCCGCGGCGAAGGGCGCCGCAGAAGCGGCGCGGCTCGCAGCGCTCGCCGGAGAGGCAGCTCGGCGCGCCGCCGACACTCAGGGCGCCGGGCAGTCTCCGGCGCGGGCCGAGGTGCTGGCCACGACCGCGGAGTCCTCGAAGGAGGCCTCGCGAGCGGCAGCCGATGCATCACGCGACGCCGCGCGCGCGGCCGCGGCTGCGGCCCGTGCCGCGAGCTCGCCGTCGCCAGACGCCGCGATCATCGTGCAGCAGGAGAGCAATCGCGCCCGCGACGCGGCCGAACGCGCCTGGGAGGCCGCCGACGAGGCGAAGGACCGTTCAGGTCTGGTCGCATCGGGTCCGGCGGTGCTCTTGACGTCGTCGACTGGATTTTTCCAGGGCATCCGCCGCAGCATGCAGGCGGAGTCGAGCTTCCAGAGGGGCAGCGTCCTTCTCGAGGAACGCAAGTACAAGGAGGCGCGCGAGAGCTTCGCCGAGGCGACGTTGCTCTATCCGGAGCACGATCAGGCGAGGGCGATGCTCGGATGGTCGGAGTATTTCGTCGGCGATTATCGCAGCGCCGTCGTGACGTTCAAGAGCGCGCTCCGACGTCAACCGACATGGGAGGGACTCCACAACGGTCTGGGATGGAGCCGGCTGCGCGCCGGCCGATATCAGCTGGCGGCCGCGTCGTTCCGCTCGGCGCTCGACCGCAATCCGGACTACATCGACGCCTCGAACGGTCTGGGCTCGGCGCTGTTCGAGCGCGGTAGCTACGAGCTCGCGTTGCCGTCGCTCCAGAAAGCGCTCGACGGCTCGCGGCGCTTCATCGGGGCCGAGCCTGCCGAGGTCACGACCCTCAGAGGCAAGGTGGCGTGGAGTCTCTACTATCTCGAGCGCCATCGTGAGGCGCTCGCGATGTTCATCCGAGCCAGCCTGGCCGCGCCCGAGTCTTATCAGTACCAGGTCGGGATGGGATGGTGCTATCTGAAGCTCGGTCAGAAGCAGGACGCGCGGGCGGCGTTTCAGCGGGCGGCGAAGCTTGGGCCGAACGACGAGGCCGTCCGCGAAGGCCTGCGGCGCGCGGGACTCTGATCGTGATCTCGGAGCCGCGGCCCGAGCATCCGCATCGCTGCACCGCCGGCCACCGCTGGCAGCACACCGGACCGGCGGCGCTGCAATGCGTGATCGCTGCCTATGATTCCGTCACCGGCGATCTGCCGTTCGTGCCGGCGTCGGAATGTCCCGTGTGCTGCGGCCGGCAGGACTTGCTCGTCAGAGAGCTGCATCCACACTACTGCAACCTGTGCGACGGGGACTGGGATCACGAAGGCGTGTGCGTCGACAGTCTCGCCGCGTACTGTCCGTGGTGCTTTCCAAAGACCGATGCAGAGCCGGTGCCCGGCGCTCGGCGCGGACCCCATTTTCACTACTGTTCGGAGTGCGGGCACAACTGGCAGCACGACGCCGCCTGCGCGGCCCCGCTTCGGGTTGCGCTGCCGGAATGTACGGCCTGCCTGGCCGCGACCGCCGAGATCAGCGAGGCGCCGCCGCCGGAGCCCGAGCTCGTGCTGCCGCTGCCTGTGCGTCTGCCGCGCGCGGTCGGTGGCCGTGTCTCGCGGCTGGCGCGCCCAATAGGCATCGCCGCGGCGGTGCTGCTCTCGCTGCCGATCCTGTACACGGGCTACGTGTCCCTCATGCGTCCCGCGGTCGATGGCAGCAGGTCCGCTACGAAAGCAGCGCCGACGCCTGCGTCGATCGCTTCGCCGCCGGCCGCTCCGGCGCCGACCGCGCCGAGTCGAGTCGTCCCGGGGCCGCCGACCGCCGCACCGGCAGTCGGCGCCATCAAGCCCGAGCCCGAGCCGCGCGCCGCCAAGGCTCCTCCGGCGCTGTCGACGGCGACGGTACCGAGAGCGGAGGAGCGTCGCATCCCGCCCCGCGACAGTCCCGGCGAACTGCGCGCCGCGCGGGCGGCCGAGCAGCGCGCGGCGGACGCACGGGTGGCCCAGCAACGGGCCGCGGACGCGCGTGCAGCCGAACAGCGTGCAGCCGAACAGCGCGCAGCGGAGGCGCGCGTGGCCGAGCAGCGTGCCGCGGACGCGCGGGCGGCGCAGCAGCGCGCTGCCGCCGCACGACCGGCTGAGCAGCGCACGCCGGATGCGTCACCGCGGAGCGATGCTCCGCCCGTAGCGGCGCGTCCGTCCGCGCCCGACGCCGGCCGAACCGACGATACGCGTCCGAATGTCGTGACGCCCGCGCCGCCGAAGCGCTCCGAGGTTGCGGCCCAGACCGCACCCCCGGCGCAGGCGGCCCCGCCAGCCGCCGACGCGAGCGCCGTTCGGCCGACTCCGATGGTCGTGAATTTGCCGTCGATCCCGGGGGCGCCGCCGTTCGGCGGCCTCAACGGCGGCAGCGGCCGAGATCCGTCGCTCGACGGACACCCAAGGCGCGTCTTGCGGTAGCATCCGCTCGGTTTGCGCCAGCCCCCGGCGGCCCGGTAAGATGAATCATTGTTCGTCTCTCCTGGGAGGTCGCCATGCGGGATGCCGTCATCGTCGGGGCCGTGCGAACTGCCGTCGGCAGAAAAGGCGGAAAGCTGTCGGGCATTCGCCCGGATGATCTCGCCGCGCTGGTCCTCAAAGATCTGGTCGCCAGGCTCAAGGTCGATCCCGCCGAGATCGAGGACGTCATCCTCGGGTGCGTCGATCAGCTCGGCGAGCAGGGCTTCAACATCGCGCGCAACGCCGCGCTGATCGCGGGCCTTCCCGTCGAGGTGTGCGGGACCACCCTCGACCGCATGTGCGGCTCGGGTCAGCAGGCCGCCAATTTCGCGGCGATGGGCGTCATGTCCGGCCAGTACGACGTCGTGATCGCCGGCGGCATCGAGCACATGACGCGGGTGCCGATGGGGTCCAATGCCGTGGGGCCGGGCGACGGGCCGCTCTCGCCGAAGCTGCAAGAGCGCTTCAACATCGTCCCGCAGGGCATCTCCGCCGAGATGATCGCGGAGAAATGGGGGCTCAAGCGCGAGGAGCTCGACGAGTTCTCCGCGCAGAGCCACGAGAAGGCGGGCCGCGCGATCGCCGAAGGACGCTTCAAGCGCGAGATCATGCCGGTGACCTTGCCGGACGGATCGGTGTTCGACACCGACGAGGGAGTTCGCGTTCCGGTCAACCGCGAGAAGATGGCGACGCTCGCACCGTCCTTCAAGTCCGACGGCGTCATCACGGCCGCCAATTCCTCGCAGATCTCCGACGGCGCCGCCGCGCTGATGTTCATGTCGGCCGACCGCGCGAAGACGCTCGGCCTCAAGCCCCGCGCGCGCGTCGTCGCCACCGCGCTCGCCGGCGTCGATCCGACCATCATGCTGACGGGCCCGATTCCGGCGACTCAGCGCGTGCTGCGCAAGGCCGGCATGACGCTCGACCAGATCGACCTCGTCGAGATCAACGAGGCGTTCGCGTCCGTCGTGCTGGCGTGGGAGCGCGAGTACCATTCGGACATGCGCCGCGTCAACGTCAACGGCGGGGCGATCGCGCTTGGTCATCCGCTCGGCTGCTCGGGCGCCAAGCTCATGACGACGCTCCTGCACGAGCTCGAGCGGACGGGCAAGCGCTTCGGGCTGCAGACAATGTGCATCGGCTTCGGTCAGGGCATCGCGACCATCATCGAGCGGCTGTAGCGCCGCGGCGCGGAGGAGACATGGCCGGATTTCGTTGCGCGAAGTGCGGGAAGGTCGCGATGGCCCAGAAGATCTGCTGTGGCCGTCCGATGAAGCGCGCCTGATCCAGCCGCACGGCGGCCAGATGGTCCAGACTCTCCCCAACGACTACCGACTCGCACGGACCGTCATTGCTGCAGAGCTAGGGCCCGCCCGCATCGCGGAGCTGCATCGACCGTTTCCACTTCTCGACTGGCTCGTGATCGTCGCGCTGCCGAGCGCGTTCGTGGGCCTGGCGCTGGCGCTCGGTCGGCTCCCGCTCGGTCTTCCGTGGCTCGCGTGCCTCGTCGCGCAGGGGTTCTTGATCCAGGCACTGGCCTACTCGGTCCACGATCTGTTCGTGCACCGGCGGGTCGGCGGTAAGCGCGCCGGCTACGTCGTCGGCGTGCTGTTCGAGCTGCCCATCCTGGCCAGGCGCACGTGGTACGCGCTCTACCATCTGGATCATCACGACCAGATGAACACCGACGTCGATCCCGAGGAATACAAGCAGGATCTGGACACGCGCTGGAAGAAGGTGGCGTGCCTCACGCTGCCCGGCCTCTTTCTCTTGTTCGCGCGCAAGCTGCGGTCGCCAGACGATCCGTCGACGAAGATCGAGATGGGGCCGATCAAGGCTCCAACGGATGCGACCCTCATGCGTCAGCTCAGGCAGGAGCGCCTCGTAGCGGTCGGCGGCCTCGCGGTCCTGGGCCTGGCCACGTACGTGTCGTGGCCTCTGGTGGTGTTCGGCTACGTGCTGCCGTTCGTGATCGTCACGCCGATCGCGAGCATGTGCCGCCTGGTGCTGGAGCACGCCGAGAGCGATCCCACGAACGTGTTCAGCTGCGGGACGTTCTACCGGACGGGGCTGGTCTCAGGGCCTCTGTTCTTCTGGGACGCGGGCGATTGCCACGTCGTGCATCACATCTATCCCGCCATCCCGTTTTACAGGATGCGCAGGGCCGTGCGACTGATGCGACCGGTCCTGGTCGGACACGGCGCACGCGAGCGACGTTCGTTCTCGGGTCTGCTCTACGGGTTCTTCGTGAGGAACGAGCGGCACCGGACCTTGTGGTCCCGCTAGGGTCGGCGAGCGGCTGCTAAACGACGGCCAGCGCGTCCTGGATCGCCGAGTCGAGCTCGCCGGGCCGCACCGGCTTGAAGAGGCACTTGCGGATCTTGAGCGTCTTCAAGCGACCGTGGTCCTCGTCGCGTAGCCCCCAGCCGGTGATCAGCAAGATCGCGATGTCCGCGTCGACCCGGCGCAGGCGCTCGGCGACCTCCCAGCCGTTCATCCCGGCCATGCCGAGGTTCGTCAGCACGACGTCGAAGCGCCCCGGTCCGTAGGCGTTGAGCGCGGCGCCGCCGCTGGCGGCGGCCGTGACCGTGTGGCCGACGCTCCTCAAGATTTCCGTCAGGGTGCCGAGGACCTTCGGGTCGTCGTCGACCAGGAGCACCCGGGCGGGCCGGCGCGCCCGCGGGAGCGCCGCATCAGGCTCTGAGCCGACGGGCTCTCTTGCGACGGGGAAGGTGAGCGTGAAGGTGGCGCCGCGCCCGGGCTCGCTGTCGACGCGGATGTCGCCGCTGTGCCGACGGACGATGGCGTAGACCATCGACAGGCCGAGCCCCGAGCCGCCCTCGCCCTTGGTCGAGAAGAACGGCTCGAAGATGCGCCGACGCACCGCTTCGGGCATCCCGACGCCGGTGTCGGTCACCGTCAGCACGACGTTGCAGCCGGGCTCGCCGCGCGTCGACACCGTCAGTGTGCCGCCGTCGGGCATGGCGTCGAGTGCGTTGAGGAGCAGGTTGGTCATCAGCTCGGTCAGCGCCGCCGGGCGGCCGTTGATTGTCTCGATCGTGCCCAGGTCGAGCCGGAGATCGAGCGGCCGGTTGTCGCGCGCGATCTTCTCCTCGAGCCGCGGCCGGATCATCGCCACCGCGTCGTGCACGCTCTGGTTCACGTCGACGCCCACCGGCGGGCCGTCCGGGCGCAGGCGCGCGAACTGCTGGATGCGCCGCACCGTCTCGGCGCCGTCCACCGCCGCCGCCTCGACGACGTTGAGCGAGCGTGCGACGAACTCGGAGTCGCGCAGGCTCTGCTTCATGAGCTGGGCGTAGCCGAGGATCGCCTGCAGCAGGTTGTTGAAGTCGTGCGCGATGCCGCCGGCGAGCTGGCCCAGGGCCGTGAGCTTTTCGGACTGGTGCAGCTGCTTCTCGACCTCGCGCTGGGCGGTGATGTCGCGGACGATCGCGATCAGCCCGTCGAGCCCGCCGTGGCGCCCGCGCAGCGCCGAGAGCGTCACCGCCAGCTCGACCGGCCGCGGCTGGCCCGCGGTGGCCGTGGTCTGGAACTCGTGGCGCGGCGTGCCGTCGGTCAGCCGCCGCCGCGCTTCGGCGTAATCGCCGCGAGGCAGCATGTCGGTGATCGGCCGGCCGATCGCCTGCGCCGCGCTGTAGCCGAAGATGCGCTCGGCCGCGGGGTTCCACTTCTCGATGCGGTCGTCCGGCGAGACCGAGATGATCGCTTCGCCGGCCGACGAGATCGTCTCCTCGAGCCGCTGCTTGGTGTCGGCGATCTCGCCGTACAAGCGAGAGTTGCGGAGCGCGATCGCCAGGTACTCGGAAAGCATCTCGAGCAGCTCGCGCTCGCGCGGATCGATCGCCCGGCGCGTCGACCGGTTGTCGATGACGAGGTGCCCGAGCGGGCCCTGGATGTCGCGGATGACGCACGCGACCACGAGCGCGTCGTTCTTGTCGACGCCGGGCGGCGGCTCGGGGAGGATCTCGACCCGGTCGTAGCCCAGCGCCGCGCGCAGCTGCTCGGTGACCGCGGCCGTCAGGTTCTGCGGGTCGAGGTGGCCGACGATCGTCCGCGAGATCTCGCGCAGGATGGAGAGCTGCGTGACGCGCAGCGACTGCTCGGTAGCCTCCGCCTCTTCGAGCTCGCGTGTCTTGGCGGAGAGCTTGCGCATCTCCTCGACCAGCCGCGCGACTTGCCCGCGCGTGCCGAGATCGGCCTGGCGGCGCACGAGCGCACGGTGCACGACGTCCTCGAGATCCTGGCGCGAGAAGGGCTTGATCAGGTACTCGAACGCGCCGTGCGTGAGCGCGTGGCGCACCGTCTCCAGCGAGGCGTACGCCGTGATCATCACGACCTCGATGGAAGGATCGGCGCGCTTGACGTGGCGCAGGAGCTCGAGGCCGTCCATCTCGGGCATCTTGATGTCCATGATCACGACGTCCGGCTGGAAGCGCCGCAGCAGGTCGAGGGCGGTTCGGCCGTTCTCCGCCGTCTGGATGGCGTAGCTCGGCTTCAACAGCATGCGCAGCGACTCGCGGGGCCCCAGCTCGTCGTCGACGACGAGCACGCGCCCAAGCGCGTTGGCGGTGACGCTCATGAAGTGGCGAGCGGGAGCGTCACCAAAAAGTGGAGCTCGTGGCGACCCTGGCGGACGGCGAGCTGTCCGCCAACCGCTTCGACGAGACGCTGGCTCACCGCCGGGCCGACGTCGATCAGGCTCTCCTGGACCATCTGCACGGGATCGAACACGCGATGGAGCTTCTCGGCCGGCACCGAGGCGGTGCGGGAGCCGACCAGGATGCGGACGCCCTCGCCGCCCTCGCGCTCGGCGTGGCGGGCGACGGAGACGGAGACGCGCGCTTGATCCGGTGGTGAATTGTGTGCGAGATACCAGATGAGGTAGGAGAGGGCTTTACGGAGCTGCGCCGGATCGATCTTCACGACCTGCGGCGTCGTCTCGCGGGTCACGTCGAGCTGCAGCGGCCTGGCCGGCACCTCGTCGACGAGCTCGATCGCGGTCACCACATCGTCGACGACGGTGTGCACGTCCACGGTGGTGAAGTTTAACTCACCTTCTGTTACCAGTCCCGCAAGTTTCTCGAACACCTCGACCAACCGGCGCACGTCCCGACGGACGACGGACGAGAAATGCCGACGGAACTCGGGGTCGTCGTAACGCTCACCGATGAGCTCGATGAAGGTGTTGATCGACACCAGCGGATTCTTGATCTCGTCCGCGATGCGCGCGACGACGCGCGTGAGCAGCTGAGTCTGCTCCACCTGCCGCTTTTGGGTGAGGAGCTCCTTCTGCGCCGTCAGATCTTCGAAGACGAGCACGGCGCCGAGCGGCGCTCCGTCCTCGCCGCGCACGGGATAGGTGGAGACCTCGAGCCAGAGACCGCGGAGCGCGAGCTGGATCTCGTGCCGGCCCGCCGCCCGTCCCGTCCTGAGCGTGTCGAACAGCATGTCGCCGAGCGGCGACGGGAGCGCGCGCAGATCCTGCTTGAGGACCTCGCTGGCCGACAACTGTAATATTTCTTCGGCCCGGCGGTTGATCGTGCCGATGCGCTGGTCGCGGCCGATCGTGATGACCCCGCTCGACATGTGGGCCAGGATGCGCTCGCTGAATTGCTGCTCGCGCTCGAGCTGGTTGTGGAGCGCGATGTCGCGAATGGCCGTGGCCAGGTGCGAGGCCAGATCGAAGAGCGTCTCGGTCTCGCCGCGCCGATACATCGAGCCGACGACCGGGTGTCCGACGGTCAGGATCCCGACCAGCTCGCCGTGGGCAAGCAGCGGGACCGCGAGTACGCTCTGCAGCAGCTTCAGCTCGCGGGTAATTTCCGGATCGGTCAGCTCGTGCAGCCGCGCCGGGCGTCCCTGGGCGGTGAGCCAGCGTGTCAGGCCCTGCCCGGCGTGCAGGCGTACCGATTCGACGATCGGCCGCGCCAGGCCGCGATGGGTGGCGACGCGATATTCCTGCGCGTCGGCGTCCGGGAGCAGGAGCGCCATGCGGGTGGGCCGGACGAGCTCGCCGATGGCGTCGAGGAACATCTCGAGCGCCCGCGGCATGTCAAAGCCCGCGGCGAAGGCCCGCGTGAATTCTTTCAACACGCGGGCGAACGCGGCGCCCTCCCACGGCTCCTCAGCGCTGGCGGTGACCCCCCGCGTCTCGGGCGCCAGGCTCGAGCGGAGCGCGGTGATCTCACGGGTCAGGCGGAGCTTGTCGATCACCCGGCGGAGCACGATGGCGAGCTCGGCCTGGGTGAACGTCGCCGGCAGCGTGTAATCGGCCGTCTCGAAGTCGTCTGCGGTCCCGCCGATGGCGACCGAGAGGGCGGAGGGAGCGATCTCGCGCACCCGCGCCACGAATGCCTGGGCGTCGCGCGGCATGCCGATCCCGCCGCGCAGAACCACGTCGATCTCGATCAGCCGGAGCGTTTTCAGCGCCTCGGCGTCGCTCGGCGCTGCGAAGACCGCATGGTCGCTGAGCGCGGACGCGAGCCGCGCCCGGAGCGCTTCGTCGGACGTGACGATCAGGACGGTATTCATGCCGACACCCGCGCGATTTCCGGAATGGCGAGCGGAAAATCGACTGTGAAGACGGCGCCGCCGGCGTCGCGGTTCGTCACCGTGATGCGGGCACCGTGGGTCTGGGCGATCGAGGCGCAGATCGCCAGACCCAGTCCCGTGCCCCGCTCCTTGGTGGAGAAGAATGGGTCGAAGACCCGCTCGAGAAGCTCCGGCGGGACGCCGGGACCAGTGTCCACGACGGCGACGATAACACGGTCGGCCGTCGTCGCGGCCTCGACTCGCACCATGCCTTCCGGCGCCGTCACCTCGTGCGCGTTCATGAGGAGATTCAAGAAAAGCTGCTCGAGCTCGAGATGATCGGCGAGCACCGTGCACGGCGAGTCGCCGATGGCCACCGACAGCACGACGCGTTTCTCGGCGAACACCGGTCGCATCGCCTCGACCGCGTCGCGGACCGGCGCGCGCAGGTCGATCGGGTGGTGCGGCCGCTCTCCCGGTCGCGACAAGGTCCGCAGCCGATCGAGCAGCCGCTCGATCGACGCGATCTCACGGCCGACGACCCGCTCGAACTCCGCCACGAAGCGATCGTCCGCGCGACGGCGCGGCATGAGCTGTGAGAACGCCTTGACCGCGGCCAGCGGGTTCTTGATCTCGTGGGCGATTCCCGACGCGAGCATCTCGAAATACGCGAGCCGCTCGGCCCGCTGCCGCTCGACTTCGAGCGCTTTCAGCGGCGTGAGATCGCTGAACACCGCGACGGCGCCCAGGACGGCGCCGGCCTGGTCGTGCAGCGGCGACGTCGCGCAGATGATCGGCCGGGTCGTCACGCCATCCGACAGCTGAGCCTCGGGCTGCGTTCTGGCTCCGCCGCCCACGATGGTCTCGGCGAGCATTCCGCCCACGCATGCCGGCAGCACACTGAGCGGCTGGAATCGCACGCGCGCGACCGCCAACCCCGTGAGCTGCTCCGCCGCGCGGTTGAAGAGCGTGACCTGGCCGGTTGCGTCGACGGCCACGACGCCGCTCTCGATGGTGGAGACGATGTTGTTCAAATGCTGGTTGGCCAGCAGCACCTGCGCGTACAGCTGCGCGTTCTTCACCGCGACCCCGGCCTGGTTGGCCAGCGTCATCAACAGATCGAGATCTTGCGGATAGAAGGGATCACCCGCGAGTTTGGGCCCGACCACGATAGCCCCGATGACGTGCGCCTCCGACACCAACGGCAGCACGAGTGCCCAGTTCAGTCGCGCCAGCGCCGCATGCAATCGCTCGCGCTCGCTGGTCGGCCGCTCGTGCGCGATCTCGTCGGTCAGCAGCAGGTCTCTGGTCTGGACCAGCGCCTCGATGATTGCGGCGGGCGCCTCGGTGGGCGTATCGAACTGGCTCTGCGCATGACGCTTCTCAGCGATCGCCCGCCTGAACGGCGCGCCCACCTCGGGCGCGGCGCCTCTGAGGTACACCGCCGCGCCCTCCGAATTCGTCGAGCTCGCCACGGTGTGGTTCACGAACTGCAGCAGGACCTCGAGATCGAGCACGCGCGTCAGCGCGCCGCTCGCCTCACGCAGCGTCCGCTGATAGTTCACGCGTGTGCGATAGACGTAGCGGTCGAGCAGGCGCCCCGCGGCGTCGCGCGTCAGTGGGATCAGGAGACCGACGACGACGATGGCGACGACAAGAGGCACGAATTCGTCAGCGCTGAGGTGATCCGTAAGCCTCGGCCAAGCCAGCGCCAGCAGACCGCCGACCGGGAGAAGGGATACCGCGACCGCGAGCGTAAACGTCAGACCCCTGTGAACCACCACGCGCACGTCCATCAAACGGTGGCGGATGATTCCGTGGGCAATGAGGACGACGAAGGTGAGCGCGCAGAGCGGACCAATCCAATTGTAGCTAGTGATGCCCGTTAAGAACGGAAGGAGCAGATTCGCAGCAATTCCACCGCTGGTACTCAGCACAAAGCCCAAGGATAAATAGTGGAGTTGCACACGAGCCAGGCCACGAGGCCGTGACCACTTCGATATGAGGACGAGCAAGGCAATCAACCAGGCGAGTACGAAGTACGCCGCATAGACCGGGTAGAGGCTGCCGGTTTGTCTAATCGGCCCACCCGACGTTATTGATGCGTCCTTCACCGTGAGTTCGGTGGCAAAAGAAGCAATCGCGAGGAGCGCCCCGATCGCGAAATTCGTCGTGAGCGCCCACGGTGCGAGCCACGGCGTCGGAGTTGGATAGTAACGGACGAACGCGAGAAAGGCGGCGGGGATCAGACTCGCGCCGGCGAATGCCATCCTTGCCCAGAAGAGTGGATTTGATCCGGAATAGAAGAGCCCCACTCCCAAGATCCAGATAGCGCTAAAGAGAGTGAAAGCCCCAAAGGAGCGGTTCGACGGGGCTTCTGGAGAGGCACGCCAGACGAGAATTCCAAGACCGACGACCATGAAAGACACAACGTATAGCGAGAGATGGATCATCTAGCCGATGGCTCCAACGACAAGCTTGGAAACTCCACCTCAGCGACCGTCCCACCATCGAGAATGGATCGCGGCAGCAGCGCCAACCGTGCGCGGTGAAAATCGGCGATCTCCCGGCAGATCGACAAGCCTAGGCCGGTCCCCGACGGCTTAGTAGTAAAGAAAGGATCAAAAATCTTTGGACGAACAGTCGGCTCGATTCCGATACCCTCGTCAAGCACCCGCACGATAACGAAGTCTTCGCCCGCTCTGCCCTTGAAATGATCGGCCTCAATCGTGACGATGCCTCCATCGGGCATCGCTTCGACGGCGTTTCTCAAGAGATTTACGAAGAGCTGAACAAGCTGGCCGGGGTCACCCTGAATCTTTGGCAGTTCATCAGGGCATCGCAGTTCGATCTTCACCTGCTGCTCATGTGCAGTCGGCGAGTGGATGGCCACAATGTCGTGAAGAAGCGGCGGTATTGATACGACGCTTAGCTTGCCTCCCTCGCTTGGCGCCATTAGGCGGAGACGGTCCGCCAATCGGACAATGCGTGCGACTTCCATCGGAAGAAGCCGGACAGCAGTGTCTCGGTATTCAGGGTCGTCGAAGCGGTCGGGGAGCATTGAAATCAGGTTCGAGATGGCAGCTAGTGGATTACGAATCTCGTGTGCTATGCCTGCGTAGAAGCTCGCCATGATAGCCAGATGCTCAACCCGCCGCTGATTTCTCTCCAAGGCCTTAACAGCGGAGAGGTCTGTCACGACTACCAAAGCTCCAGACACTCGCTTTTCATCATCGTGAAGGGTAGCCGTCGACAGGATGACGTGCAGAGTCCCGCGGACCACATGATCAATCGTCACTTCAACTTCACGTGGATGCCAGCCACCACTGACTGCCAGCACCAGCGCCCAGCCAACCTCGGACGGCAACACGTGAATGAGTGCGCCTTGGTACTCATCGCTCAGATTCAGTAACTTCGTCGCGGCCGGGTTGAAGCTGGTAATTCTGCCTGCGACGTCAATAGCTACCACTGCCGAATCGAGCGACTCCAGCAAACGCTCTGAATATTCGAGCATGTGGATGCGCTGTCTATAGAGAAGCGCGTTGTCCAGTGCAATTGATGCGAGATCCGCGAGAGACTCAATGAAGACAAGATCGTTCTTGAAGTACGCATCTCCGCTGCGCCGCGGGCCGGCTAGGAGGATGCCGAGCAGTTGGCCTCGGCGCCCCAGCGTGACGAGAACTTCAATTCCTGCGGCGTGCAATGCAGAGTGCGTCCTTCGCGCACTGATGTCTTCGGCCGACGGATTCACAACAGTCACCGACGTCGTGGGCTCGCTGGCGCTAAGAGCAGCTAACACTTCGGGGGCAAGTGTTGGAGATGAGCCTCCCGAAAGTCGTTCGAACGCGTCAGTCTCGAATGACTTCACGAGGAAAGTAAAGGATTCTGGAACCAGAACCTCTGTGAGAATTTGTTCAAGCTCAGATGAAAGCTCGGTGGGTTGCATCAGGCGGCTAAGGCGACGGGTCGCACCCCTCAGGGCGAGCGGCTGATCGATTCCACGGTAGAGATATGGGTCTACGAGACGACTAATGAATCGTTGAGCAAGATGCAAGAACATAGCAATGGCAATGACGGTGACAATCACAAGATTGTGATGCAGAGAGAGCGCTTCGATTTCCCAGCTGGGGGATACCAATCTTGCGCCTGCGACCAAAGCCACTGAAGCGATCACCATCGCGACGGCGTAGGCAAGGCCCCGGCTAACGAAGATCCTTAAGTCCAAAAGACGATGGCGGATGATTGCATGCCCAACCAACGCCACCAGCGGAAGGATGAAATATGGACCGAACCAACTGTAGGCTGAACGCCCCGTAATTAGCGGGAAGACAAGATTTACGCTAAGAGCACCGACTCCCAAAATCAGCAGGCCGGTACCTAGATACTGAAGCTGAGCCCTTTCTTGACCGCGTGCCTGCCGCCACTTCGCCAGGAACAGACCGAGAGGAAGAAGGCAGCCGACGAGCATGTACAGAGCGAAGATCGGGTAGAGCAGCCCCGGTTTTCTCGTGGGCCCCGACACGCCGAGTGAAACGTCATGGACAAGAAGGGGCGTAGCGATCGAGAGAACGGCAAAGACTACGCTGGCGGACAGGGTCAATTGAAGGAGTCGCCGTGGAGGCCAGTTCCCCGGTGAGGGATAGTTGTGAGTGAACGCTAAGAAAGACCACGGTATGAGACTTGCGCAGGCAAAGGTGGTGCGACTCCACAAATCCAAATTGGTGTTTGTGTGCAAACCAGCGATGCCAAATACCCAGCCAGTTAATGTCAGCGTGTAGACCGTGAACCAGCGATTGACTTTACTTTTGGGTCGGGCGCGAAGGACGTAGAGTGCGAGGACTGTCAGTAGCGCTCCGATTGCGAAGAGTGAAGGCGGTATCACTATCGCGGGAGCTAAGCTGGCGCACCTACGATGAGCACTGAGTGCGACCCGCCAATGCTTTGAGAGTGAATTAGCACGTTGCGTACTCTTCCTTGTCTCGAAACGTTTGGAACGTAGTCAAGATCGCACTCAGGATCAGTTACTCGGTAGTTGATGGTTGGTGGGATCATGCCGTCGCGAATCGCAAGGCACGCCGCGACGACCTGGATCGCGCTGCTGGCCGCAAGGGCCTGGCCGCACATTGATTTGAGCGAAGACACAGGAACGTTCCAAGCGTTTTTGCCGAACGATTTTTTTATGCCCGCCGTCTCAGCAGCGTCGTAGTCGATCATCGAATTGCCGTGAGCGCAGATATAGTCGATGTCACGCGGTAGCAAGTCGGCGTTCTGGATCGCAAGAGTCATACTGCGGGCAATTGATTCGCCGCTTTCATCAATCTTTCGGAGATTGCCGCCGTCCGAGGCACCGCCTTGACCGAGCACGCGTGCATAGATTGGGGCGCCGCGTAGGCGCGCACTCTCTTCGTCCTCAACAATGACCGCGGCTGCACCTTCAGCGAGCACTAGTCCTGAACGAAGGCGATCAAAGGGCCGGCTTGCTTCCTCTGGCGGACCTTCCCAGGACGAAAGAACGCCTGCCGCCTGACATGCTGCAATCGTGCACTCGGAAAGCGGAGCTTCAGTTGCTCCTGCGATTACCGCGGTGGCAGTTCCGCGGCGAATCTCATCGGCCGCCCAAGCGATCGCATCGAGTCCGGCTACGCACGCGGTCGCAAATGTCATTGTCTGTCCGTGAATAGACGCCGCAGTCGCCACGTGATTTGTAGCCGCATGAGCTGGGAACTCGAGTGATGCCCAAGGTTTGATTTCTCGCCCTTGTGTGAAGCGTTCGAAGTTTGGCTGATGAACGTCCGCCAACCCATTCGTTGACGTGCCAATCGCGACTTTCACTTGCCCCCTGTGCCCATTGAGGCCGTTCAGACCACTGTCTGAACGAGCCATTTCTGCGGCCGCTACCGCGAATTGGCTGAAGCGGCCGGCGGTACGGTATGCCAGATTGGGCATCCACTTCTTTGGATCGAAGCCTGAAACCTCACCAACGATTCGGCACTCAGCCGGCAGCTTCGAGCCGTCGAAAAGCGTTGGGCGACCGATGCCGGAGCGGCCCGCGAGCGCGGCCTCCCAGAACTTCTCGATACCGATGCCGATGGG
>Ga0075419_10000961_pt1 | contig 18566 bp, 13 predicted proteins | sample SoiMetdeltSBSDD3_FD_76900 | JGI IMG/M metagenome (GOLD analysis project Ga0075419, IMG submission 76900) | Bulk soil microbial communities from a Populus tree surrounding site in Tennessee, USA - Soil MetaG P. deltoides SBSDD3 | ecosystem: Environmental > Terrestrial > Soil > Tree plantation... | reverse complement strand
GGCGGCATGCGCTTGGTACGCACGACTTCACGGATCATCGGCGAGAAGCCTTTGATCATGTCGTAGTTCGTCATCTGCCACGGGCCGATGCCGCCCGCGCGGTGACAGGTGACGCAGTTGTCGATCAGCATCGGCGCGATCTGCTCGGAGTACGAGACCTTCGCGCCTGCGTGCGTCGCCTTCGCGACCTTGACCGCGCAACCGCGTACGCCGACTTTCGCCTGCTTCACCGGCTTGCCGGCGAGCACGGAATCGAGCGCGCCGGTGAGCAGCGCATTGCCCGATTTGGCTTTGTCCAGCGGACCGCGATACGCGATCTTCCAGCCCTTCGGATCGATCACCAGCACTTCGCCGGCGCGCGTGAGCTGCAGCGACTCGCTGACCAGGTGCGTGTCGTCGATGAGCACCGGGACGGTCGAGCCCTTGAGCTTCGCGGCAACCGCATCGCGGTCGTCCTGCGTGTTGATCATCAGGAACTCGACGCCCTTGCCGGCATAGCTGGCCTTGGCCTGCTCCAGCGCGGGTAGCGCGTCGCTGACGGCGGCGCACTCGTCGTCGTGCGTCATCAGCACGACGGCCTTGGCGTCCGACAGGTAGTAAAGGTCGTGATACTTGCCTGCCTGGTCGAGCAGCGCGAAGTTATCGACGTGATCAATCGGAGCAGTTGCCCCGGCAGACACCGCCCAAAGCGCGGCTGCGGCCACTGCCGCCTTGACTCGTACCGAACTCATACACAACTCCCCGGGAAGGAAAGGCCGTAAACTACGCCTGCACTACGATGCTAAGTCTCGCCTAAGGGTTTACCTGAGAGCATACGACGTGCGCGGTGCCCGCAAGGTTGCAGCGGGTGCACCGTGGTGCATGGCGCGAACATTGTGCGCAATCCGGCCTCGCCGTTGCTTGTATGAAACTGGCGCAGACACAAATCTATGCATGCGATCGTGTGGTGATTTCGGCCGGGCCGGGCCGCGAGAATTCCAGTCACCGCCACTTTGGGGCCATCGTCACAGTCGCACCCGAAGCGCCCGTCACCCTTATGTCGCGCGAGGCAGAGCCGATCGTGTGCCGGGCAGCAATCGTCGCACCGAACGCATGGCATCGCATCGACGCTCGCAACGCGGCCATCGTGACGGTGCTGATCGGCCCGGATCATCCGTGGTTTCGCTATATCAAGCCGATGCTGAGCGGCGAGCCGATCGTGCAACTCGACCTTGCGGCGCTCGCCGACCGGTCGATACCGTGGGACGCGCTGTTCGAGGGCACCTGCGACTGCCGCGATGCGAGCCGCGCTGCGCAGGCGATTCTGCAGGCGTTCGGCGGCATCGACGCGCCGCCTCACCAGCTCGACGCGCGCATCGAAGAAGTGTTGCAAATCTTGCGTGACGAGGTCAGCGACACGCCGACTCCCGACGAGCTGGGTCGTCGCGTCGGGTTGTCGGGCTACACGCTGATGCGGCGCTTCAAGGCCGAGCTCGGCGTGCGCATCCGCGAGTACGTGCTGTGGCGGCGACTGATGGCCGCGCTGGAGCTTGTCGATGGGCGCGCCACCATCGCCGAAATCGCCCAGCGCACCGGCTTCTACGATCAGGCGCACCTGACGCGGACGGCGCGGCGCATGGTCGAGCTGGCACCCTCCTTCGTCAACGACTTCAGCCAGACGCGCGTGCACGTGTGTCGCGAGTGAAGTCGATCGCCGCGCCGCTGCTCGCGTGGTTCGATCGCGCGGGACGCAAGCATCTGCCGTGGCAACAGGATCGGACTCCATATCGGGTGTGGGTGTCGGAGATCATGTTGCAGCAGACGCAGGTCGCGACCGTCATCGGTTACTACCAGCGGTTCATGCAGCGCTTTCCCGATGTGCGTGCGCTCGCTGCCGCGCCCGGCGATGAAGTGCTGCACCTGTGGACCGGCCTCGGCTACTACGCGCGCGCGAGAAACCTGCATCGCGCGGCGCAGCTCGTCGTAACCGAGCACGGCGGCGAGTTTCCGCAGTCGATCGAAGCGGTGCAGGCGCTCCCGGGCATCGGCCGCTCGACTGCCGGCGCGATCCTCGCGTTGTCGCGTGCGCAGCGCCATCCCATTCTCGACGGCAACGTGAAGCGCGTGCTCGCTCGCTATTTCGGCATCGAAGGATTCCCCGGCGAACGCGAGGTCGAGAAGTCGCTGTGGTCGCTGGCGGACGAGTGCACGCCCACCGAGCGAGTCGCCGACTACACGCAAGCCATCATGGATCTCGGTGCGACGCTCTGCGTGCGCTCGCGGCCGTTGTGTGCTGCTTGTCCGTTGACAGAGCATTGCGTTGCCCGCAGCGAAGGCCGGCAATCGGCGTTGCCCAGGCCGCGGCCGAAGAAGATCCGACCGCAGCGGTCTGCATACGTCGTGCTGATGGTTCGCGACGACGGCGCAGTCCTGTTGGAACGCCGGCCGCCGGCCGGAATCTGGGGCGGCCTCTGGACGCTGCCGCAGTTCGACGAACGCCAGGCTGCGCAGGCCTGGATCGACGAGCGCGCGACCCGCGACAATGCGGATGCCCTGCCGGCCTACGCTCATTCCTTCACGCATTTCGATCTGACGCTGCATCCGCTCCTGGTGCGGGCCGCGCCTGTCCCGGCCGGCGCGGATGAAGATCGCTACTGCTGGTACGAGCCGCGGCAACCGGCGAGAATCGGGCTCGCCAAGCCGGCGGTCGAGCTGATTCGTGCGCTCGACGCGCAACCTGCAGCGTCGATGCCGCGTCAAAGCCCGCTACTATGAATGTAACCGCACTCACTGTTCCCGCCGCCACCAGCAACTGGAAGCGCGTCGGATGGGTCCTGCTCCTGCTTGGCGGCGTATTCGCCGCGGGCAACGCCGTCATGTTCCTGTTCGTCGAGGGGCACGGATCGGCCGAGATCAAGGAGCGCTTCTTCGCAACGGCGCTTGCCGGCTATGCGCATGGCTTTGGCGGCGCCATCGCGGCGTTGATCGGCCCGTTCCAGCTGATTACAGGCATCCGCAAGTCGTGGCCGAAGGTGCACGTCTGGATGGGACGGACATATCTGAGCGCTGTGCTTGCCGGCGGACTGGCAGGGTTGTACTTCGCACCCGTCAGCTCGGCCGGGATGGTCGGACGTGCGGGCTTCGCGGCGCTCGCGGTGTTCTGGCTCTACAGCGGCACGCGGGCGTACCTCGCAATCAGACGCGGCAACGTGCAGGAGCACCGCCGCTGGATGCTGCGCAACTACGCGCTGACATTCGGAGCGGCGACGCTGCGTATCGAGCTGCCGTTGCTGATCATCGTCGGCGGCCTGAGTTTCCCGGCAGCGTACACGCTCGTCGCCTGGATCTCGTGGGTGCCGAACTGGCTGCTGGTCGAGGGGTGGCTGCGCAGGGGCAGGGCAGTGGCGCGATGACGAAGGACGAGATCCTCGCGTACGTGCCGCCTGCGGGAAAGTTGCTCGGCCGCGAGGTCGTGGAAGTGGATCAGGTGAACGGCGGTGCCGTGCTGCGGTTTCGCGCGTTGCCCGAATTTCTGAATCGGCATGGCACGGTGCAGGGCGGGATCTTGTGCGCGATGCTCGATTCTTCGACTGCGCTGGCGTTGTACGCAGTGCTGCCCGCGGAGACGACTGCGCTCACTGCGAACCTCAACGTGTCGTTCTTGAAGCCGGCGAAGCTCGGCACGTTCACCGCGACCAGCAGGCTCGTAAACCGTGACGAACGGAATGCCGAGACCGCCGGCGAGCTGCGCGATGCCGACGGTGTGCTGGTCGCGACCGCGACGGCGCGCTTGCGCATCGTGCCGCGCAGGGATTGAATGACGTCATGGCGAGAACGGTGAACTGCGTGGTGCTGGGGGCCGAGGCGGAAGGCCTCGACTACGTGCCGTATCCGGGCGAGCTCGGTCAGCGCATCTACGAGAACGTGTCCAAGGAAGGCTGGCAGCGCTGGCTCAAGCACCAGACGATGCTGCTCAACGAATACCGGCTGACGCCGATCGAGCCGAAGGCGCGCAAGTTCCTGGTCGAGGAGATGGAGAAGTTCTTCTTCGGCGGCGGCTCGCAGAAGCCGAAGGAATTCGTCGAGCCGGAGAAGAAATAGGCAGGCTCGTTCACGCCGCCTTCAGAGAGCCGTCGCGATACTCCACGCATGCCTCGGCTCGCCTGCTTCTGCCTGGCAATTCTGCCGCTGCTGAGCGCGTGTCAGCTCGCGCGCATGCAAGTCAGTCCGGATCTCGCGGACGTCGAGCCTCTCGCCGTAGATCGCGCTTACTGGCGCAAGCCGAACGATCCGCTCAGCTTCGGCACCTGGCACACCACGCGCATCGACGTCGGCTGGGGCAAGTTCCGCTCGAGCAACACGCCGGTCACAGCCACCGGGAAGACCACCATCGACCTTCAATCCTTCAAGCGGCCGTATCGCATCGACGTCGAGACGGGCAGCGGTATCGTTTCCGCGGACTGCATCGCACGCGCCGAGGCGGTTGCGTACAAGGATTGGTCGCTCGACAGCGGCGCTCTTCGGGGCATTCCGCCGTTGCACTGCTCATTCGGCGGTGCTGAGCATGGACAGGTGGAATTGCTGGAGATGCCGACGATCGCGGGGTCCGAAGCGGGCAACATCGAGTTCGGCGCGACGCGCTGGCACGTCCAATCGGTCGATCGCATCGAGGGCGGGCACGGCCCCGGTGCCATCGTCGGCTATGAGATCCGTCGCGGCAAGGAGGTCATCGCCGCGGTCGAGACCATGAATCACGGTCGAGTGTGGATGTCGTCGGCGCTCACGCCGCTCGAGCAGGACCGCGCCGCGAGCGTGGCGATGGCGTTGCTCGTGTATGAGTCGCCGCAGTCCGAGATCGAGCGGATCCGCCTGCAAGTCGACGACTAGCCGGCCTTGCGCGCCGGCTCCTCGATGCCGAACTCGGTGCGCAGGCTGGCGCCGACACGCGCGAACTCCGCCGCGATCTTCTCGAAGTCCGCGCGCCAGTCGACTTTCTGCCCTGACTTGGCGCGTGTCTCCAGGTCGAACGACAGCGTCGCGAGATTGTTGACGTGCAGGTTCGCCGCGGCGCCCTTGAGCTTGTGCGCGGCGCGGCCGATCGCTTCGGCGTTACCCAGCTCGACTGCAGCACGCAGCTCCTGCACGGTGTCAGCACCGCCGGACAGGAATGCGTTGACGAGCTCGATCATGAACTCCTCGTCGTCGCCGGACACGTCCACGAGTCGCGCGCGGATTGCCTGATCGGGGCTCCGCGTCGCAGCGGCGTCGTTCGACGTTGCAGCAGTAACGGGCTCTCCATCGGCGCGGCCCATGAAGCGATCCAGCACGTCCTGCAGCCGCGAGATGTCCAACGGCTTCGTCAGATAGTCATCCATCCCGGCCTCCAGGCAACGCTCGAGCGTACCCATCATCGCGTTCGCGGTGAGCGCGACGATCGGCGTGCGCTTCGTTCCGCCGTGCTCCAGCTCGCGGATGCGCCGCGTCGCTTCCAGGCCGTCCATGACCGGCATCTGCATGTCCATCAAGATGAAGGTGTAGCGGTTGCGCTCGTACGCTTCCACGGCCTGGCGGCCGTCGCCGACGACCTGCACTTCGCAGCCGAGACGTTCGAGGAAGCGGCGGGCAACGCGCTGGTTGATTGCGTTGTCTTCGACCAGCAGCACCTGACCCGAATACTGGCGCCGCGTCTCGGTCGCGACCAGCGTGCCGCGCGTGATGATCGGCTGGCTGTGCATGTGCCATTCCTCGGCTTCATGCGACAGCGCGCGGTTCAAACAAGTGAGCAGCTCTCGCGTGCGAACGGGCTTCGTCAGGTACGCCGAGAAGCCGATCTGTGCGAAGCGCTGCATATCGCCGGAGCGATCGAGCGAGGTCAGCAGCATCAGGCGCGTCGGCGCGATGTCGCGCGACTTCACGATCTGCTCGCCGAGCATGGCGCCGTCCATGTCGGGCATCTGGTAGTCGAGTACGACGGCATCGAACGCTTGCGGGCCCGGCTTGCGCAGAACCGCCAGTGCAGCCATCGCGCTCGCCACGGTCTCGACCTGGTAGCCGGCGTGCTTGAGCTGGCTCGCCATCACCTGGCGGTTCGTGGCGCTGTCGTCGACCAGCAGCACGCGCCGTCCGTCTGCGACCGGGTCGCGCGGCTGCTCCATGCCGCCCATCTCGGCTGGCTCGAGCGGCAACGTGAACCAGAACGTCGAGCCCTTGCCGGGCTCGCTCTGCGCGCCGACCTGGCCGCCCATCATCTCGACGAGTTTGCGCACGATCGACAGGCCGAGGCCGGTGCCGCCGAAGCGGCGAGTGGTCGAGGAATCCGCCTGCGTGAACGGCTGGAACAGCCGGTCGAGCGATTCCAGCGGGATGCCGATGCCCGTGTCGCGCACTTCGAAATGCACCAGCGCGCGGCCGTCCTGGCGTCCGACGCAGCACACTTCCAGCACGACTTCGCCGCTCGGCGTGAACTTGATGGCGTTGCCGACCAGGTTCAGCAGGCACTGGCGGATGCGCTGCGGATCGCCGAACACGCGCTCCGGCACTTCCGGACGCACGTTGACGACCAGCTCCAGGCTCTTGGCGGCGGCCTGGAACGCCATGATCGAGCCGACGTCGTCGACGTTCGAGCGCAGGTCCAGCTCCAGCTTCTCGATGTCGAGCTTGCCGGCCTCGATCTTCGAGAAGTCGAGAATGTCGTTGAGGATCGTCAGCAGCGAGTCTGCGCTCGCGCGGATCGTCTCGCTGTAGTCGCGCTGCACGCGGTCGAGGCTGGTTTCCAGCAGCAGGCCGGTCATGCCGATGATGCCGTTCATCGGCGTGCGGATCTCGTGGCTCATGGTCGCGAGGAACGTGCTCTTCGCGCGGCTGGCCGCTTCGGCCTCCTGCGTCGCCAGCACCATCGCCTCGCGTCCCGCGCGCTCGTCGGTGATGTCGCGGATCGAGCCGGCCAGCCACAGCGGACGATCCTCCATGTCGCGCTCGGCCTTGGCGCGCGAGCGCACCCACAGCCATTCGCCGTCGCGCCGGCGCAAGCGGTACTCGACGTCGTACGGCAGTCCGAACGTCAGGTGATCGCCCATCGCCTTGCCGACGATCGCGCCGTCCTCCGGATGAATGAACGTCTCGATGTTGCCTTCGGCGTCGCTGTCCGTGGCTGCGTAGCCGAGCATTTCGCGGAAGCGCGGCGAGTACCAGGTCTCGCCGGTGCGCAGGTTGAACTCGAACAATGCGTCCTGGGTGCCGGAGACAGCGCGCTGGAAGCGGTCCTGGGCTTCGTGCAGGTCGGCCGCCTGGCGTGCGATCTCCTGCTTCGCCATCTCCTCGTCCGTCGCGTCGTAGTCGATGCCCAGCACGCTCACCGGATAGCCCTTGGCGTTGCGAACTACCCGGGCGTGACACTGGATGTAGCCGACGGTGCCGTCCGCGAACAACGCGCGGTAGCGATGCGAGAAGATCTGCTGATCCTTGCTGGTGAGCACCGTCGTGAAGTGCTCCACCCAGCCCTGGCGATCCTCGGGATGCACATAGTTGGTGGTGTAGTCCGTGCCCTTGAACTCGCGCGGCGTGCCGAGGCGTTCCAGGAACGGGCTGTTCTCGTCGATCCGCGTGATGTCTTCCTTGATGTTCCACTCCCACACGGACAGGCCGCCGGCATCGTTCGCCATGCGGATGCGCTCGACCATGCGGCGATTCGCCGCCTCGGCGGTTTCGGCGCGCTCCAGCGCCTCGCGCAGGTCTGCGGTTTCGGCCCGCGAGCGCACCGCTTCCGCGAGTGCCAGCGCTTCGGCTTGCGACTTGCGCATGTTGGCGGAGCCGAAGAAGCCGGTCGCGAAGATCGCGAACACGGCGACCGAATGGTTCTCCAGGTACGACCACCAGTTGCCGTCGTAGGGCGACAGCATCGGTGCGATCAGCATCAGCAGCGCGCTGATCGTGGCGATCAGCGTGATGTGCCAGTGCCTGCTCGACGACAGCGCAAGTACGACGGCGAGCAGGTAGCCGATGCCGACCGCGGAATCGAGCATGTTGGTGATGTCGAGAGCGAAGATCGCCCCGCACATGATCAGCAGCCACGGCAGCAGATTGCGCCGGGTGTGCAGATCGCCGCGCAGGCCGTTGATGATCGTGTCGCGCCGCTCTTCCTCCGGCAGACCCACGAGGCTGCGCAGGTAGAAACGCAGGCTGAAGGCGCCGAACAGCAGCAACGCCATGAGGAAGTAGCCGACGGCATTGATCGACAGGTACGACTGCCCGAAGAAGCGGCCGATCGTGGCGCGCTCGCGTTCGAGCGAGAGATCGAGCAACAGCACGCCATCGGCGCGATCGCGCACGCCATAGAAAAGATGCGGATTGCCGGCGACCGTCTCGAAATTGATGTACGGCCGGCCTGCATTCTCGCGCAGCGCCGCCGCGGCGCTCGCGGCTTGCGTGCCGACGGGCTGGGCCGCGGCGTTCGCAGCAAGCGCGTGCTGCAGATGACTGGCGCTGAACGAGGACGCGTAGGTGTCGAGCGTTTGCCGACCGGCATCGCCCGCCATAATCGCTTCGGTGATGGCGAAAGCCTTGGTCACGGCGACGTCTGCACCCAGTCGCTGCGCCACGATTTTCTTCTGCTGCAGCAGCGGCGCACCGACGATCGAAAGGAGCAGGACGAGCACCAGGATCGCCACGATGGACGCCTGGCCCGCGATGACTCCGAGCAAATTTTTCGACACTTTCAACGCCATGAACGAGCTCTCCGGCCCTCACTGCAACAGCGGCAGCGTGCGCCGAAACTTTCGCCCGCGAGTGTGATGCAGTTCGCACTTGGGTCGGCCGCCTTGCCGTAGGAGTGCACTTCGCCCTCACCAACGGCAGTAGCCGCCGGCCGACGCCAGCCGCTTCAATCGCGGCATGACGGAAAACACGGTTCAGCTCGTCAGCCTCGAGCGGCTGCAACTCCAGCAGATGATCATGGGGTTTCGCACGACGCAGCTCCTGCACGTCGCGGCGACGCTCGGCATTGCAGATCTGCTGGAGGCCGGGCCGCGGCCCATCGCTTCGCTCGCAGCGGCGTGCGGCTGTCGTGCGGCGGCGCTGTATCGCATTCTCCGGGCGCTCTCGAATCTCGGGATCGTGCGCGAGCTTGCCGACGGACGCTTCGAACTGGCTTCGCTGGGCGAGCATCTCCGCACGCATACCGAAAGCTCGCTGCGCGCCATCGCGGCGCTGTACGGCGAGCGCTGGATCTGGAATGCATACGGCAATCTCGTGCACAGCGTGCGTACAGGCGAGCCCGCGTTCGACGCCGTGCACGGCAAGCGCTTCTTCGAGTACTTGCAGGACGACGAGAGCGCAGCGAGCAGCTTCAACGCGGCGATGACTTCGTATTCGGCGCAGGAAATCTCGGCTGTCACCGCCGCGTACGACTTCGCGCGGTTTCGCTCGATCGCGGACATCGGCGGCGGCCACGGCCGATTGCTCGGTGCGTTGCTCCGCGCCAGCCCTGGCGCGCGAGGCGTCCTGTTCGATCTGCCTGCCGTGTGCGCAGGCGCCCAGTCGACGCTGGAGCTGGCCGGAGTCGCGGACCGTACGAAAATCGTGAGCGGCGACTTCTTCGTCGAAGTGCCGCGCGGCGCGCAGCTCTATGTCATGAAGAGCATCATCCACGATTGGGATGACGAATCAGCACGACGCATCCTCGCAAACTGTCGCGCCGCCATGGGACCGGATTCGCGCCTGCTGCTGATCGAGCGCGTGATCGGCGAGCCGAACGACACCGACGAGGCGAAGCTGTTCGACATCAGCATGCTGGCGATGCTCGGCGGCCGCGAGCGCACGGCAAACGAATACCGTGCGCTGCTGAAATCAGCCGAGCTGCGTATGACACGCACCTTGGCGACCGCCAGCCCTCACTCGCTGATCGAAGCTAGTCGATAGGGAAGGCCTGCCGCGCGCCGTCGACCTTGTGCACGACACCTCGACGCATCACGAAGCGGACGCGCTCCAGTTCCGTGACGTCGTTGAGCGGGCTCGCCGCGACGGCGATGATATCCGCATCCTTGCCGGCCTCGATGCTGCCGATCGTGGCGACTCGATCCAACAACGTCGCGGCATCCAGCGTCGCTGCTCTGATCGCGCCCGCGGGAGTCATGCCAGCCTTGACCAGAAACGCGAACTCCTGCGCGTTCTTGCCGTGATCCGACACGCCGGTGTCGGTGCCGAACGCGATCTTCACGCCGTCCTTGATGGCCGCGCTGATGTTCTTGCCGTGCGCGGCGACGGCTTCTTCCGCTTTCATCAGCGTGTTCTTCGAGCGCGCTCCCGCCTTTGCCTGCGCGAGCGCTGCGTGCGGTGCGATCATTGTCGGTACGAGCCACGCGCCAGTCTTCTTGAACAGCGCGTTGGTCTGCGCGTCCGTGTACGTGCCGTGCTCGATCGAATCGACGCCGGCTTCGAGCGCCGTCTTTATGCCGTTCTGCCCGTGCGCATGCGCGGCGACCTTGCGGCCGAACATGTGCGCGGTGTCGATGATGGCCTTCATCTCGTCCGCGAACATCTGCTGATTCAGCCCGCCGGCAATGTTGCTGTTCACGCCGCCGGTGGCCGCGAACTTGATGACGTCCGCGCCCTGCGAGATCTGCTCGCGCACCGCGCGACGGCAATCGTCGGCGCCGTTGCAGTTGTTCGTCGAGCGCTCGCGCACGATCTCGGTGATGTCGCGATTGGTGTTGTTCGAGCCGTCGCCGTGCCCGCCGGTGATCGAGATGCCGCGTCCTGCCGCGACGATCGTCGGCCCGGCAACCGCGCCCGAGAGGATCGCGTCGCGCAGCGCGGTGACGCTGCGAACCTCGGAGCCGAGGTCGCGTATCGTGGTGAAGCCGGCTTCCAGCGTGCGGCGTGCATTACCGACGCCGATGAGCAGATTGTCCTCGATGTCGCGATTGTTCTGCTCCAGCCGCGCCCGCATCTTGTCGTCGTCGTTGAAGATGTGGACGTGCATGTCGATCAGCCCGGGAAGCACGAACTGCTTGCTCAGATCCACGAGCCGCGCGCCGCCTTCGGGCGCGACCAGCCCATCGCGCACCGCTTCGACGCGCCCCTCACGCACGATGATCGTCGACGCGCCGCGCGGAGCCTGGCCAGGACGATCGAGCAGGGCGCCGGCGTGGATGTACACGGCGGGCGCGGTCGCCTGCGCACTGGCTGGCGTGCTCGCCATTGCTGCCAGGGCCGCGGCGATCGGGATCGTACTTGCAAGCTTCATCGTTCCTCCGATTTCGGGATGACGTGTGAGAGTGCGGCGCGCAGGTCGCGCAATTTCGGTGGCTTGTTGAGCACGTGATCGACGTGCGCAGGAATGTCGCCGTCGTCCACCAGGCGCTGACCCCAGCCGGTGAGCAGGATCACGGGCGTTCCAGGCGACGCCGTCTTGATCGCCGCGGCGACGTTGCGCCCGTCGATGTGCGGCATGCCGAGGTCGGTGATGACGACGTCGATGCGCTCGTCGTGTCGGCGTGCGTCCATGAAAGCGTCGATGCCTGCCCGACCGCCGTCGGCCGCAGTGATCGTGTGACCATCGCTCTGGAGCGTCGCGCGCAGCGATTCCAGAACCAGCGGATCGTCGTCGATGATCAGGATGGACAGCGGACGCGGCGGCGTCTCGTTGCTGATCGCCTGCCTCGCAATGGCTGTCGCCGTCAGCGCCGCGGGGAACGTGATCCGCATGGTCGTGCCCCGGTGCAGCGTGCTGTCGATCTCCATTTCCGCGCTGTGTCGTCGGACCATGCCGTACACCATGGCGAGCCCGAGACCGGTGCCGCGCTCGCCCTTGGTCGTGAAGAACGGCTCCAGGCAGCGACGCCGCGTTTCTTCGTCCATGCCGATGCCGGAATCCGCGACTTCGAGCTGCACTGTCTCGCCGGAACTGCGAGTCCGTACCGTCAGCGTGCCGCCCTCGGGCAACGCGTCGACCGCATTGAAGATGAGGTTGGTCAACGCATCGCGGATGTCGCTTTCCTGCGCGAGGATGCTGCCCAGCGGCTGCTGCAACTCGGTGCGCATGGCGATCGCGATCCCGCGCTGCTGCGGCAGGTCGCGCCAGCGGACTCGCGTCAGCTCGATCACCTGCAAGACGAGCGTGTTCAGGTCGATTTGCGTGAGCGCCGCTTGTGCATCCTGCGGCCGGGCGAACTCGCGCATGCCCTTGACGGTCTCGCCGACGTCGGCGATTGCACGCCGGATGATATTCAGATAGCCCCGTGCACGCTCCGACAGGTCACTCTCGTGTTCCAGCAGCGAGTCTGTGTAAAGAGCGATCGGCGCGACTGCGTTGTTGATGTCATGCGCGACACCGCTGGCCATCTGGCCGAGAGCACGCAGACGCTCCTGCTGCATCACCGCTTGCTGGCTCTGCCGCAGGTCGTCGTAAGCCTGCTGTAGTGTCGTGTAGAGCTGCGCCTGGTGGGTGGCGAGCGCCACGTGATCGCTCAGTTGCCGCAGGAATTCACACTCGTTGCTGGAGAACGTTGCCGCCTCTTTGCGCGCGGCGAGCAGCACGCCGAAAATCGTGCCTTGCGCCAGGAGCGGCGAGATCACGAGCGCGCGCAAGCCCGCAGCGGCGAGTCGGCGTGTGAAGTCGGAGGCCGCGCCCGTGATGTCCGGCTCGTAGACGAGCTGGCCCTGCACGCATGCTGCGAGTCCGTTGCTATCGACCGCGATGCGCTCGTTCTCGCTGATCGCCAGCTTCGTCGTTATTGCCTCGCTGCGTGAGCCGACACTCGTCACCGTCAGCATCCGCTCTGTGCTGCTGTACAGGCAGATGCAGCCGAAATCGATCGGCAAGTCTCCCTCCAGGCTGCGGATCACCACCTGAAAGATACTGCGCAGGTCGTGACGCTCGCCGATCGCGCGAGTGATCCGATGCAGCAGGTCCAGGCGGCTCAGTTGCAGCCGCAGCTTCGCCTGCGTGGCTTCGCGTTCCTGGGTGGCGCGCGCGCGCGTGTCGATCAGCGCATTGAATGCAATTGCAACGTCCGCGACTTCGCGCGGACCGGCGACTGCCGCGCGGGTCTCGTCGGCCTCGCTCGCCCGGGCGCGTGCAACCTCCGCAATCGCACTGATGGGTCGCGCGATCCGCCGGGCAGCGTAGGCAGCCGCGACGATGGTCGCGCCGACGATCACAGCGATGAGCAACATCGTGGCGAGCGCACGCGATCGTACCGGAGCGATCGCAGCGTCCGCGTCGACGCTCGCATAGGCGATCCAGTTCGTGCCGCTCACCGGGCGGAAGGCCCAGAACCGGTCGCGTTCGTCGAGGCCGGGGGCGCGCAAGGTTCCGTCGTTCTGGGCCAGCATCGCTGCCATGGCCGGTGTACCGCTCACGTCCTTGCCGATCCACTGTTCCGGGTCGACCGAGCGCGCGATCACGATGCCGGGGCGGGCAATGATGCCCGCGATCACGTCCCGGGTTTCGACCGTGCCGAACGGCTGCAGATACTGCAGATCGATGGCCATGCCTACGGCACCCGCGATGCTGCCGTCGTCGCCTCTTACCGCCTGGACGGCTGTGACAGCCCACCGCTTGCTGATCTTGCCAATCAACGGCTGGGAGAGCCGGAATCCGCCTTCGCGCATGAGAGTTCGCTGCAGATCCATGTCGACGACGCGCAACCGCTCGCCAGCGGGCGGCGGCTTCGCGCCGCAGAGGATCCAACCCTCGCGGTCGACGACGATTATGTTGCCGGCCTTGGGATACAACTCTCGCAGGGTCGGCAGCGCGGGGTCGCAGTTCTTCGTATCCATCGCGCGCACCAGGGGGCGCTGTGCGATGGCTTCGAGCGTAGCCCGGAAGTCGCCGAGGAAGCGTTCGCTGCGTGCGGCTGTCTCATCGGCGATGCCGCGGGCCTCGTCCGTCGCGTGAGCCTCCTCGCGGCGCGCCGTATCGAAGAGCAGGAACGCGATGACACCGAGGAGGGGCAGGGCAACGACGGCAGCGAGCCGCGCGAGCACGAAGAGAATGGGGAGGCCCGACGTGGAACGTCGTGCGCCGTCCTGCGCAGATGCCTCTGCCATCCAGGGATTGTACGTTATTTCGCCAGGTACTCAGTGGTGAGAGACAGCAGTGCGCGAACGCCGGTGATCATCCCTGCCTCGTCGAGGTAGAACAGCGGCGAGTGGTTGAACGGCGCCTTCAGCGGGTCCTGGCCCGGCGGCGTGATGCCGATCCAGAAATACAGCGACGGCACCTGCTGCGCGAAGAACGAGTAATCGTCCGCGGTGGTTTGCAGGGTGATCTGCCGCACGTTGTCCTTGCCGACGAGCCTTTCGAACACGGGCAGCGCGGCCGCAGTCACTGCGGCATCGTTGACCACCGGCGGAATCGAGTACTCGTCCGCGGAGCTCGGCTTCGAGAGGTCCTTGAACCGCACGGTCGCGCTGGCGCCGGCTGATCTGGCGATGTCGCTCGCCGTGGTCGCCATTCGGCGCGCGATGTCGTTGCGCATGTCGATGCTGAACGTGCGCACGGTGCCAATCATCTGCACTTCGTCCGGGATGATGTTGAAGCGGATGCCGCCCTTGATTGCGCCGACGGTCACGACCGCCGGCAGCTCGGTGATGTCGAGCTGGCGGCTGACGATGGTCTGCATGCCGAGGATGATCTGCGCCGATGCGACGATCGGATCGACGCCGCCCCACGGCCGCGAGCCGTGCGTCTGGCGACCCTTGACCGTCAGCGTGAAGCTGTCGGAGCCCGCCATGAACGGACCGGAGCGATAACCGATCACGCCCGTCGGCAGCGAAGCGATCACGTGCAATCCGTACATCACGTCGGGCTTCGCCACTTTGAACGCGCCTTGTTCGAGCATGAGGACGGCACCGCCGCGCTCGTTCTCGGGCGGGCCTTCTTCGGCCGGTTGAAACACGAACAGCACCTGGCCAGCGAGCTGCTCGCGCATGCCGGCAAGCGCTTCGGCGACGCCGAGCAGAATCGAGACGTGACCGTCGTGGCCGCACGCGTGCATCACGCCGACGGTTTCGCCGCGGAATTGCGCAGTGGCCTTGGACTTGAACGGCACATCGGTCTGCTCCGTCACCGGCAGCGCGTCCATGTCGGCGCGCAGTCCGACCGTGCGGCCAGGCTGCGCCCCGCGCAGCAACCCGACGACTCCAGTCAGGCCGACGCCGGTCTTCACTTCGATGCCGAGCGCGCGCAGGCGCTTGGCAATTTGCTCTGCGGTACGTGTCTCGCGGTTGCTGAGCTCGGGATGCGCATGGAAATCGCGCCGTAATTCGATCGTCCTCGGCTCGACGGCCTTCGCGGCAGCATCGATCTGGGCGGCCGTGACCCGGGTCCCGGCGGCCTGGGCCCCTGCGGAAAACGCCACGGCCGCCCAAAGGAATCCTATGAATCTGTAATGCATACCCCGGGACCTTCATCGAGCCGGCGGCGTTACGCCACACGAGGATTGCTCTTGTACAATCCAGCAGGGTTGGGGTTCAAGGGGAGCAGATCCGTGCAGACCGCGAATCAAGGTCGATCGTCTCCGCAACCGGCGCCGCCTTCCGACGGCCTGATGGATGAGGACAGTTACGAGCAGCCCCGGGCGGTTGCCGACGATACCCGCTACTCGCTGGAAACGCGGCTGATCCGCACGCTGCTGCACGCGTTCGGCAATCCTCCCATCGGGTTCACGCTCTGGAACGGCGACAAGATCGGGCCGCTCGGCTCGGCTCCGGTCGCGACGCTCCACATCTCCGACCGCCGCACGCTGCTGCGCCTGTGCACCGATCCGGATCTGCAATTCGGCGAGCTGTACAGCGCCGGCAAGATCGACGTGGACGGTAGCATCCTGCGCATGATCGAGGAGCTTTACCTGGGTGCCGCCGAGGCCGCGCAGCCGATGTCGTTCCGCCGACGCCTCGCGGCGTGGCGCCACCGCCGGACGCGCAACACGCTGCACGGCTCGCGCGAGAACATTCACCATCATTACGACATCGGCAACGAGTTCTACTCGCTGTGGCTCGGCGAGACGATGGCGTACACCTGCGCGTACTTTCCGACGCCGACGGCCACGCTCGACCAGGCGCAGATCGCCAAGATGGATCACGTCTGCCGCAAGGTTCGCCTGAATCGCGGCGAGCGTGTCGTCGAGGCCGGTTGCGGCTGGGGCGCGCTGGCTCTGCACATGGCGCGTCACTATGGCGTGAAGGTGCGTGCGTTCAACATTTCGCGCGAGCAGATCGCGTACGCGCGCGAGCGCGCCAAGGAACAGGGTCTCGCGAACGAGGTCGAGTTCGTCGAGGACGACTATCGCAATATCACGGGACACTACGACAAGTTCATGTCGGTCGGCATGCTCGAGCACGTCGGCGCGGAGAACTTCGAAGAGCTCGGGCGCGTCATCGACGGCTGCCTGAAGGACACCGGCCTCGGGCTGATCCATACGATCGGCCGTAACCGCGCCAAGCTGATGCATCGCTGGATCGACCGGCGCATCTTCCCGGGCGCGCATCCGCCGTCGCTCAAGGAGATGATGGACATCTTCGAGGGGCGCAATTTATCGGTGCTCGACGTCGAAAACATGCGCCTGCACTACGCGAAGACGCTCGAGTGGTGGAACATCCTGTACGAGCGTGCGATCGATCGCGTCGCGAAGATGTTCGACGAGCGCTTCGTCCGCATGTGGCGGCTGTACCTGCTCGGCTCGCAGGCGGCGTTCACGGTCGGCGAGCTGCAACTGTTTCAGGTCGTGTTCTCGCCCGGCCGCAACAACCAGATCCCGTGGACGCGGGCTGACATCTATCAGCGATGAGCGTGCGATGACCACTCGCGAGTCGTGCGATGTCCTGATCGTCGGCGGCGGGCCGGCGGGCTCGTCGTGCGCGCGGCAGTTGCGTCGCGCCGGGCTCGACGTGCTGATCCTCGACAAGAGCGAGTTCCCGCGCGACAAGGTCTGCGCGGGCTGGATCACGCCGCAAGTCGTCGAAGAGCTGGAGATCGACACACGCGACTATGAGCAAGGTCGCGTGCTGCAGCCGATCAGGAGCTTCATCACCGGCATGGGCGAACGCGCCGCGAAGCCCGTGCACTTCGACAAGATCGTCAGCTACGGCATCCGCCGCTGCGAGTTCGACAACTACCTGCTGCAGCGGTCCGGCGCACGCCTGCGGCTCGGCGAAGCCTGGGAGTCGATGGAGCGCGTCGCCGGGCGTTGGCTCGTCAACGGCACGATCAGTGCGGCTCTCGTGATCGGCGCCGGCGGCCACTTCTGCCCGGTCGTGCGCTTCCTCGGCGCGAACCTCGGCAAGGGCGAGCGCGCGATCTCCGCGCAGGAGATCGAGTTCGAGATGACCGACGACCAGGCACAGCACTGCGACGTCGAGCACGACCGTCCGGAGCTGTACTTCTGCGACGACCTGAAGGGCTACGGCTGGTGCTTCCGCAAAGGAAACTTCCTCAACGTCGGGCTCGGGCGCGAAGGCAACAAGGGACTGGCCGAGCAGGTCCACTCGTTCAGCCGCTGGTTGCAGGAGCAGGGCAAAGTGCCCGCCGACGCGCCGGCGCGCTTCAAGGGCCACGCGTACCTGTTGTACTCGCACGCGAGGCGCCCGGTGGTCGGGGACGGCGTGCTCATCATCGGTGACGCCGCCGGCCTCGCGTATCCCGAGAGCGGCGAGGGCATCCGTCCCGCGATCGAGTCGGGGCTGATGGCGGCGCGAATCATTGCGGACGCGCGCGGCGACTACAGCAAGCAACGATTGAGCGAATACGAAAGGCAGCTCACCGAGCGCTTTGGCGTGCGCAACAACGGCGCTTCGCTCGCGAGCTCATTGCCGGAATCGTGGAAGCTCGCGCTGGCGCGCGGTCTCATGCAGACGCAGTGGTTCAACAAGAACGTCGTGCTGAATCGCTGGTTCCTGCACGCCGACACGGCGCCACTGCGCGCGTAGCTGCCGGCTGGGTCTAGTCCGCCCGCTCGATGCTGATGACCTTGCCGTCCAGGATCTTCACGACCATCGTCAGCGACCCTGCGGTCGGCTTGTAGTACCAGCGCTCGGTCACCTGCTCGCCGCGCTTGGTCACGTACCCGCCTGGATTCCGGGTGACGACGTCTTCCTTCTGGACATCCTTCTTCTGCGGCTCGCCGCATTTCTGCAGGATCTCGTCCGTGGTCATCGTCTCGTTCACGATCTTGTTGCCGCAACGCATGGAGTCGGCCGACGTGGCGAGCGGGAGGATCGACAGTAACGACATCGCGATAGTGCGCAGGCGCATGGCGGCTAGCATACGCCTACTCTCGCCGCGCGCGACGGCGGTCGCCGTGCGCGGCGATGCGCGGCTTCAGGAGCTTCGCGACCAGGCCGGTCCAGCCGGTCTGGTGACCGGCGCCGGCGCCGCGGCCGGTGTTGCCGCAGAAGTATTCGTGGAACAGCACGTAATCGCGGAAGTGCGGATCGCTCTGCTGCTGCGGATACTGGCTGAGCACCGGGCGCAGTCCGCGCTCGTCTTTCAGGAACAGCCGCTCCAGCCGCGTTGCGATCTCGTCCGCGATCTGGTCGAGCGTGCGCAGCTGGCCGGAGCCGGTGGGACACTCGACCAGGAAATCGTC
>Ga0075419_10000959_pt1 | contig 18597 bp, 16 predicted proteins | sample SoiMetdeltSBSDD3_FD_76900 | JGI IMG/M metagenome (GOLD analysis project Ga0075419, IMG submission 76900) | Bulk soil microbial communities from a Populus tree surrounding site in Tennessee, USA - Soil MetaG P. deltoides SBSDD3 | ecosystem: Environmental > Terrestrial > Soil > Tree plantation... | reverse complement strand
CGGTCGAGCCGGTGAAATGGATGCCAGCCAGATCCGGGTCGGTCAACGCCACCTGGCTGATCGCGTCGCCGTGCCCGGTCACCATGTTGATCACGCCGGGCGGCAGGCCGGCCGCCTCCAGCAGCCGCATGATGTGGTAGGCGGCGAACTGCGCGGTGGTGGCCGGCTTCCAGACCACCGTGTTGCCGAGCAGGGCCGGCACGGTGGGCAGGTTGCCGGCGATCGCGGTGAAGTTGAACGGTGTGATGGCCAGCACGAAGCCCTCGAGCGGCCGATGGTCGAAGCGGTTCCAGACACCGGCCGACGACAACGGCTGCTCGGCGAGCAACTTATGTCCAAAGTGGACATTGAACCGGAAGAAGTCGATCAGCTCGCATGCCGAGTCGATCTCCGCCTGCTGCACGGTCTTCGACTGGCCGAGCATGGTCGCGGCGTTCAACGTGTCGCGCCACGGTCCGGCCAGCAGGTCGGCGGCGCGCAGGAAGATCGCCGCCCGCTCATCGAAGGGCAGCGCCCGCCAGCCCGGTGCGGCTTGCTTGGCAGCCGTCACCGCCGCGGCGACATCGGAGTTGGTTGCATTGTGGGTGACGCCGAGCACATGCCGGTGCTTGTGTGGCTGGACGACATCGATCGCCGCGCCGCCGCCCATCCGCTGCTGACCATCGATGGTCATGGTCAGCTCGATCTGTCCGGTGGCCAGTTCACCGAGGCGGCGCGACAGACTCTCGCGCTCCGCACTACCGGGCGCGTAGCCGCGGACCGGCTCGTTGCGCGGCTCGGGTACGACAGACACGGCATCCATGGCTGGCTCCTCGACGATCTCGACGACGTTGGCGAGGTTTACTCTCATCCTCGCACGCACCCCAGCCCGGCGTACTCTGAGCGGGTCGTACAGGGAGGCTTATCGTGACGGATCGCGCCACGGCGCCCGAGGAGCTGTTCGAGGAGTCCGAGCCGGTGCGGTCGTACCCGCGCACCGGCCTCATGCTCGCCCTCGCCGTCGCTTGGCTCGCGACCATCCTCTGGGTGGCCCACGCCTCGATCATGGCGGACACCCGGCTGGCGCTCACCACGGCGGCGATCGCACTGCCGACGGTCATCGCCACGAGCGTGGTGGCGGGCGCGATCGCCGGTTTCGCGACGGTGACCATGCTGGCCGCCCGCGGCGCCGGAATCGTGGCGCGGGCGATGCCGCGGGTCGGTATCGCGCTAGGCGCCGGCCTCGTCACCAGCGGGCTGGGTAGCCTCGCGATCCTGCTGACGTTCGGTGCCCAGACGTCCGTCGCTACGTTGGCCACCGCGGTCGCGGTGGCGGGTGCGCTGGGCGGCGCCATCGGTGCGCTCCGGCCCGCCGAGGTCACCGCCGCCGGGTTCACCGCCGCGCTGGCCGTGCTCGTCGTCGGCTTCGCGGTACGGCTGTTCCACGGTCCATTGATGACCCTGTACGGCGGCGGTCCGGGCGCCAACGCGGCGTCGGTGAACAGCGCCAGTGGGTTCTTCCTCTTCACCGACGCGTTGCTCGGTGGGCTCGCTGCGGGGCTGGTGGCCTTCTGGCACCTGCGTTCTTCCCGCGTCACGGAGCTGCGCTGGCCCGCCTTTTTCGCCGCCGGCGCCCTGTCCGGCGTACTGCTCCTGCTGGCCGAGGCGATCACGCGCGTCGGCGGCGGGCCGTTGCTGAGGCTGGCCAGCTCGATCAGCGACTACGACCGCGAGTCGCTATCCGATGCGGGTATCGCGCGGGTCAAGTACAGCCTCGTGGTCTTCTTCCTCGGCGCGATCATCGCCATGATCGCGTTCGGCCGAACGCTGCCGCGCCGACGGCCGGCCGCCGATGGTCAGGACGACTCCGCGAGCTGACCGAGCTCCGACACGTCGTACCACTCGAGCTCGTTGTCCTCGGCTCCGTCCACTGTGAACTGTGCGTCCGGGTCACCGGCCACGGCCTCCTCGATCACCTCGGCGGCGGCCGCCACATCGCCCTCGGCACCGGGGCTGTCGACGTGGATCGCCGCGACCGCGGCCAGCGGTACGGCCGTCGAGATCCGGACCACGCTGGAACCCAGCTCGGCGTCCGCGCGCTCGATCTGGCCGGACGGCACGTCGGCGGACACCACGACCCGCCTGCGCGGGGCCGCCGCGTCGGCGCGCAGCAGCCGCAAGGCCGCCTGGGCCGCGCGGGTGAAGGCCACGTACTCCAGCTCCTCGTCGTCGCCCTCGGCGTACCACTCGCGCAGCCCCGGGGTCACCGCGTGCGCCGGGAGCGGCGGGGGGCCGAGCTCGCCGCTGCGGTGCAGCGTGACGAGCGCCGAAACGGTGGCAGGCAGGTACACCCTCACCGACGTAGTGTCGCAGGCAATCAATGGCAAACTAAAGGAATGCCGGCCCGTTTCCTCCAGCTGTCCGATGTCGCGGAGGAGTTGAACGTCTCGGTGTCGCAGGTGTACCACATGGTCCGCAGCGGTGAGCTGCCCGCGATCAAGATCGGTGGTCGGGGCCAGTGGCGCGTGGAGCGGTCGAAGCTCGAGGAGTACATCAGGCTCAGGTACGACGAGACCGCGGCCTGGGTGGCCGACAACCCGCTCTTGACTCCACCGGAGGGGTGATCACACACTAGCGGAGGCAAACGAAAGCAATCGCAAGATTACAAACACGGGGAAGCTTTCGATGTCTCTCGTTCCTGTTGTAGTTCTGCCTGCGCCGCGCATCGAGCCGCCTTACGACGACGAGCTGGCACCCGAGCCGTGGCTGGCCGGGACACTCCAGCAACTGCCCTTCGATCTCACGCAGACCGCCACGTCGGCGCCGGTGATCCTGCCGGTGGTCGATCCCGTACCGACGTCGGAAGCCCGGCGGGCGGCGCACCGGTTCCTGGCGATCAGCCTGGAGGTGCTCGACGGGTACCGGCCGCCGGGACACCTGCGACCGCTGACCAGCCCGCTGGAGTTCACGCGCGTCGCCGACGAGATCGCGCGAGCCGCTCGGCGCGGCTCGCCACCGCCTCGGGTACGGCTGCGCGAGCTACGGGTCTGTGAACCGCGCCCCGGCATCGCCGAGATCGCCGCCGTCGTGGGCCGCGGCTCACGACGGTGGGCGATGGCCGTCCGGCTGGAACGCCGCCAGTCCCGCTGGCTCTGTACCACCGCCGTGGTGATCTAGCCCCTCCCCGTTGATCATGAAGTTGGTAGGACGACACGCCGTCGAACCCGCAACTAACTTCATGATCAACGGGGGTCTAGGAGGGGAGCGGTCAGGCGGCGCCGGGGGCGCCGTGGCAGCGCTTGTACTTCTTGCCGGAGCCGCAGGGGCAGGGGGCGTTGCGGGACGGGCCACCGCTGCTGGTCGCCTGGCCGGGCGCTGGTGTGCGCCGGCTCGCTGGAGTCTGCGGCCCGCTCAGGCCGAGCGCGGGTGCGCTGTCCTGCTGCACCGATACGCTGCCGGAGCCGGCCGCGCCGTCGATCGTCGGGGCGCTGTACTGCAGGGCGCGCTGCGACCGGCCACCACCCCCGAGGCCCTTGGCGTGGATCTCGACGTGCGGCGTGGCGTCGGGCAGCGGTACGGCCATCGTGGTGGGCGGCGGCGGCGCGGCCTCTTCGACCTGTACCTCGATGTTGAAGAGGAAGCCGACCGTCTCCTCCTTGATGCCGTCCATCATCGTGGCGAACATGTCGAAGCCCTCGCGCTGGTACTCGACCAGCGGATCGCGCTGTGCGTAGGCGCGCAGGCCGACGCCCTCCTGCAGGTAGTCCATCTCGTACAGGTGCTCGCGCCACTTGCGGTCGATGACCGCGAGCAGCACCTGCCGCTCGAGCTGGCGCATCGCGTCGGGACCGAGCTCCTCCTCGCGGCCGTCGTACGCCGCGTGGGCGTCCTCCTTCAGCTTCGCCTCCAGGAACTCGGCGTCGACCGAGTTCCGCTCACCGCCGGCGTCTTCGATGACGTCGTCGATCGTGACGCCGATGGGGTACAGCTGCTTCAGCGCGCTCCACAGCTGATCGAGATCCCAGTCCTCGGCGTAGCCCTCGGCGGTCGCTCCGCTCACGTAAGCGCCGATCACGTCGTCGATCATGTGGCGTACCTGCTCGTGCAGGTCCTCGCCGTCCAGCACCCGCTTGCGCTCGGCGTACACGACCATGCGCTGTTTGTTGAGCACCTCGTCGTACTTGAGCACGTTCTTGCGGATCTCGGCGTTCTGGCCCTCGATCTGCGCCTGCGCGCTCTTGATCTGGCGGCTGACCATCTTGGACTCGATCGGCACGTCCTCGGGGATGTTGAACCGCTCCATCACCGCCTCGACGGCACCGGCGCGGAACCGCCGCATCAGCTCGTCCTGCAGCGACAGGTAGAACCGGGACTCCCCGGGGTCGCCCTGCCGGCCGGAGCGGCCGCGCAGCTGGTTGTCGATGCGCCGGGACTCGTGCCGCTCGGTACCGAGGACGTACAGCCCGCCGGCGCCGATGACCTCCTCGGCCTCCTGCAGGCAGCGCTCCTTCCACTTCGGCATGGCCGTCTGCAACGACGAGGTCCACTCCTCCTCGTGCTCGGCCGGGTCGATCCCCTGCTGGCGCAGCTCCGCCGCGGCGAGGAACTCCGGGTTGCCGCCGAGGTGGATGTCGGTACCCCGGCCGGCCATGTTGGTGGCGACCGTGACCGCGCCCTTGCGCCCGGCCTGCGCGACGATCTCCGCTTCCTTGGCGTGGAACTTCGCGTTCAGCACGCTGTGCGGGACGCCTCGGCGGCGCAGCAGTTGCGAGAGCACCTCGGACTTCTCGACCGACACCGTGCCGACGAGCACCGGCTGGCCGGCCTGGTGCCGCTCTACGATGTCCTCGACCACCGCGTGGAACTTGGCCTTCTCGGTCTTGTAGATGACGTCTGGCCGGTCCTCGCGGATCATCGGCAGGTTGGTCGGGATCGGTACCACGCCGACCTTGTAGACCTTGTTGAACTCGCCCGCTTCGGTCATCGCGGTACCGGTCATGCCGGCGAGCTTGTCGTACAGCCGGAAGTAGTTCTGCAGGGTGATGGTCGCGAGCGTCTGGTTCTCCTGCTTGATCTCCACGCCCTCTTTGGCCTCGATGGCCTGGTGCATGCCCTCGTTGTAGCGGCGACCGTGCAGGATCCGGCCGGTGAACTCGTCGACGATCAGCACCTCGCCGTCGTTGACGATGTAGTCCTTGTCCAGCCGGTACAGCTCCTTCGCCTTGATGGCGTTGTTGAGGTAGCCGACCAGCGGGGTGTTCACCGACTCGTACAGGTTGTCGATGCCCAGCCGGTCCTCGACCTTGGCGACCCCCCGCTCGGTCACCGCCACGGTCCGCTTGCCCAGGTCGACCTCGTAGTCGCCCTCGCCGTCCTTGCCGGCGACCAGGCGCTCGACGACCCGGGCGAACTCGGTGTACCACCGCGCCGACTGCTCGGCCGGACCCGAGATGATCAGTGGGGTACGCGCCTCGTCGATGAGGATCGAGTCGACCTCGTCGACGATCGCGTAGAAGTGGCCGCGCTGTACCAGTTCCTCGGCCGACCACGCCATGTTGTCGCGCAGGTAGTCGAAGCCGAACTCGTTGTTGGTGCCGTATGTGATGTCGCACTCGTACGCCGCGCGGTGCTCCGCGGACGGCCGGTTCGGCAGGATCACGCCGACGCTCAGGCCCATGAACCGGTGGATGCGACCCATCCACTCGGCGTCGCGCTGGGCCAGGTAGTCGTTGACCGTGACGAGGTGCACGCCGTGACCGGCCAGCGCGTTGAGGTACACCGGCATGACCGAGGTGAGCGTCTTGCCCTCACCGGTCTTCATCTCGGCGATGTTGCCGAAGTGCAGCGCCCCGCCGCCCATCACCTGCACGTCGTACGGCCGCTGGCCGAGCACCCGCCAGGCCGCCTCTCGGACGGTGGCGAACGCCTCGGGCAACAGGTCGTCGAGGCTTTCGCCGTCGACATACCGCTCCCGGTACTGGTCGGTCAGCGCACGTAGCTCGGCATCGGTGAGATCGGCGTATTCTCCCTCGAGCGAGTTGACGGCTACCGAGATGGCCTTGAGCCGCCGCAGCATACGTCCTTCGCCAGCGCGAAGGACCTTTTCCAAAATCGACACGGGTCAGCGCTCCCCTAGACAGTCTGCCGAACCATCGTAGGCGGATCGTTGGGGCAACTGTCAGGGGCAGCCTCGATCGTGACTAAACGGACATCGGCTGGCAGGATGGCCGCGTGGAGTTACCGGTGGAGGTCATCGACGCGGGCCAGGTCAGGCTCCGGCCGCCGCGCGAGTCGGACGCGAGCGACATCGCGGCCGCCTGTGCGGACCCGTTGACGCAGCGGTTCCTGCCGATGCTCCCCGTCCCGTACACGCTGCAGGACGCGCTCTGGTGGGTCAACGTGGGTGCCGCCTCGTCGCGGGCGGCCGGCGGGGCGGCGTACGCCGTCGTCAACCCGACCACCGACCGGGTTCTCGGCGGCACCGGAATCAACCGGGTCATCGGGGAACGGGCACAGGGCGAGGTCGGCTACTGGATCGCACCGTGGGCCCGCGGGCGGGGCGTGGCGACCGCGGCCACGATCGCGCTGTCCGCGTGGGCCTTCCGGCACGGCTTCGCCCGCCTCGAACTGCTCACCGAACGGGAGAACGCGGCCAGCCAGCGGGTCGCGCTCAACGCGGGCTACCGGCGCGAGGGCATCCGCCGCATGGCCGGGGCCGGCCGCGCGGGCACCCGGCACGACCTGGTCGCGTGGGCGCGGCTGATCGACGACCCGCCGGGTCCGACCGGACGGATCATGCCCGATCTGCCCGCGGGGCTACTGTCCGACGGCACGATCACCCTCCGTCCACTGAGGACAGAGGACACGGATCAGCTGTACGCGCTGCGTACCGCTCCCGATGTCGTCGCGCGCGCCATCCCGGCGTTCGTCCCCCGCAGGGCCGACATCGCCGCGCGGTGCGCCGTTGCGGAGAGCCGCTGGCTCGCCGGCGAGGTCGTCGACCTGACTATCCGCGCGCCGGGTGGAGAGCTGGCCGGCCAGATCGGGCTGTACCAAGTCGATCCGGGCCTCGGACAAGCTTCGGTGGGCTACGACCTGCTGCCGGCGTACCGCGGACGCGGTTATGCCACGCGGGCCGTACGACTGCTGGCGCAGTGGGCATTCGACCACGCCCGGCTCGCCCGCCTCGTCGCCGGCACCGCCCCGGACAACGTCGTCTCGCAGCGCGTACTGGAGCGGGCCGGCTTCGTGCGCGAGGGTGTACAACGCCGCCGGCTACCGGCAACCGGCGGCGATCGTGTCGATGATGTCCTCTTTGGACTCGTGCCCGGGGACAGCTACGCCGCTGTCCCGAGCGCCAGAACGCCGTAGTCGTACCCCTTGCGGCGATACACGACGCTCGGCTTGCCCGACTCCTTGTCGAGGAAGAGGTAGAAGTCGTGGCCGATGAGCTCCATCTGGAAGAGCGCGTCGTCCACGGTCATCGGATCGGCGGGGTGTTCCTTCTCCCGCACGATGTGCCAGGGCTGTTCGTCGGGCTGCTCTGGTTCGAACACATCGATCTGGCTCTCGCTGCCGTTCGACGACTGCGGTAACGGATCGAAGTAGTCCGTCCGCAGGGCGGCGGCCACGGAGATGGGTGTGTGCCGACCGCGATGTACGCGGCGGCGGTCGGCTGCCCGGCGCAACCTGGTGTCCAGCTTCGCCATCGCGTTGTCCAACGCGCTGTAGAAGTCGCCGGCGCAGGCTTCCGCGCGCACCACCGGTCCGCGGGAGAAGCAGGTGATCTCCACGCGTTGGCAGTAGTCGGATTGGCGCGGGTTTCGCTCATGGAATAGCTCGACGTCGACTCGGATGAGCTTCTGGTCGTAGCGCTCGACCTTGTGTAGCTTCTCGGCGACGTGCACTCGGTAGTGGTCGGGTACCTCGACGTTGCGGCCCTTGACGACGATGTCCACGCTTGACCTCCCCCACGGTCGTCCTGTGGTGATTGGCTGTGAACTTCTCTCGCCGGTCCACGGCCTCCCCAGTGTTTCCCCCGCGGCACGACCGGACTTGGTGAAAGCGGTCCCTCCCTCGCAGGTCAACGGGTGAGTGATTCCGACGCTAACGCCTGTACGCTCTCCCGTCACCCCTTGTTTCCAAGACCGTTTCTGGCAGAATCGCCCACGCGTCGCGCTGGGTCGACTATTCCGCGACGGTGTGTCGGCGACGTGTCGACGCTATTACAGCGGCATGCGTGACAGGGAAGCCTGTGTCACCCAAACGGGTAGCGATCGCTGCCAAGGTGGCGCCGGTGGTCACGATGTCGTCGACGAGTACGACCGCCGCCCCGGCGGCGATCGCGCGGCGAAGCACCGGCAGGCGCTGTGCCCGTACCCGGAACGATCCGGCCGCGACCTCGAGGCGCGCGGCGCTGTCCAGGTCGGCGGAGTCCGGCCTGGGCATGGCCTGGAGTACCCCGACCGGCTGGGCCGGCCAACCCTGCGCCCGCAGCGTGCGGGCGGCGATCCGGGCGAGCCGGTACACGTGGTCGCCGTAGCGCTGCCGGGCCGCTCGCGCCGTCGCCGGCACGGGCACGAGCAGCACCGGCCGCCGATGGCCCAAGGCTCCGGCGACGACGTCGGCCAGCATCGCACCGAGCGGTCGCGCCGCGTCGTGCCGGCCGCGTTCCTTATACGCCAGCAGCAGCTCGCGGAGCACGCCGTCGTACACGCCGAACGCGACGCACGGCGGGAAGCCCGGCGGAGCGGGGGTGGGACGTGTCCGGTACGGCTGTGCGTCGGCGAGCGCTTCCGCGCAGTCGGCGCAGACGACCGGCTGTCCGCGGGCGCCGCATCCGGCGCACGCCGACGGCAGTACCAGGTCGGCCAGTGCCGCCACCACGTCGTCGAGTTGGCGCACGATCCGGTCAGCCCTGGAAGAACGGGATGGTCGGCTGGGCCTGTGTGGTGGTACCCGGCGACGGTGAAGGGCCGGTGACCGGGATCGGCTCCGGCACACCGTCGAAGCCATCGAGCTTCCACGCCTCGTTCAGCCGCTCGAAGACGATCGGACCGGGCTTGCCGGCATCCGAGGCGTTGGTGGGATACGGCCTCGGAGAAGCCGACAGGTGGCTGGCACCCTCCTCGAGCCGCGGCCCCTTGGTCTCGATCGCTCCGTCCACGGTCAGCTCGGACAGCGCCGGCCGTTCACCGTCGTTGCCCAGCAGCAGCACCCGTTCGGCCCGGCTCCACGCCACGTCCGAGACGCCGCGTAGCGCGGTGGTCGGCAACCGGCGCGGCGACAGTACGTCGACGCCGCCGCCCTTGGGGACCAGCGCCGCCACATACGCGCCATCATTCGCCGCCAGCACGATCCGGTGGCCGTCCGGAGCCGCGGACACCGCGACGATCCTGCTGAGGCCAGGGATTTCCAGCTTCGTTGTCTGGACTCCCTGCGCGCCCAGCGAGGTGAACATGTGTAACCGGCCGTCCACCGCGATCAGGCCCAGGGGTCCGCTCGTCGACGACAGCCACGTCGGCCGGCTCAGGCTCCCGCCGCTCAGCTCGGACGGCAGATACGCCACGTCGCCGTTCTCCGACCGCACCCGGCCGACGAAGAGCCGGTACCTACCCTGAGCCTCGCGGCGTACCAGCGCGGCATGATTCTGATCGGCGGTCACCGCGGCGGCGACCACCTGGGCGTTCTCCTTGGCGCTGAGGATGGCCGGGCCCCCGCCGCTTCTGGAGCATCCGCTGACCACCTGACCGCCCTCCACGCAGTAGAGCGCGGGCGACGCGTACAGCCGAGCCGGGTCGTCCTGCGGCCGCTCCTTGGTGCCGAGCAGGACGTACTGGGTCGTGCTCGCGACGGTGAGCACGACGGCGCCGTCGAACACCGGCCGCAGCGTCCAGGTGAGCTGAGACGCGAGGTTCGGCAACAGGTCCGGGGTGGCGAGCGCGTTCCCGCTGAGGTCGACGACGATCTGCTCCGAGCAGAGCACGGCCTCTTTGGCGGTACCGAGGTCCTGCGGCAGCCCGCGGACCGCGTCGCCGAGCTGTGGCGACGGTCCCTTGACGACCCAGCTGACGAGCGCCCGAGCGCGGTTCTCCAACGTGCCGGTGCGGGGCAGGTACCGCAGATCCGGGACGAGCCGCGTACCCGACTCGTCCCAGAAGTAGATCGGGTAGGGCTGGTAGACGCTCTCGGGCTGTCCTGCCAGAGCCTCGGCGAGGAGGTACATGTCCGGCGGAGGATTCTTGATCACAAGCTCACCGCTGTTGGCGTTCCGAGGAGCAACGTGGAAGGTCAGCGTCACCTGTGCCGAGTCCTCGGGCTCCAGCAGCATGCCCTGGTCGTTCAGAGTGCCGACCGGCTGGACCCGGACCGTCACGAGGTACTCGCCCTTGTCCGATCTCGTCGGCGTGGCGATGTCCGCGAGCTGCCTGACCACGACCAGCTCGGGTGCCGGCTTCCACGACGAGGCGGCCTCGGCCGGCAGGAACTCCTCCAGCCGAGCCTCCGCTTCCCTCGGTCCGCCGGCCCCGGTCCGGAGGAACCGCTCGACCAGCGCCTTCGGATCGGTCACGTTGCCGGCGCTCGGTGGAACCACGGCGGATCCGACCGGAGCCTCACAGCGCTGCTGGGGCGGGCCGTCGCGCCGGACATCGGTGTGGCCCGGTACGCCACATCCCGCCAGCACCGTGGCCGCCGTCACCAAGGCCGCCCAGCCGAGCCGCCTAGCCATGACTGGCCCGGCGCAGCGAAGGCAGTACGGCCGTCAGCGCGGCAACCGCCTCCGGCGCCGGCGGTACCGACTCGGCGGGTTCTGCGACGTCGTCGGGGATCAGCGTGATCGGTGAGGCGACCAGCCGGTCTCCCGCCCGGGCCGGCAGCGTCAGCCGGAACTGCGCCCCCCGCCCCGGCTCGCCCCACGCTTCCAACCATCCGCCGTGCAGCCGGGCGTCCTCGAGGCTGATCGACAGGCCGAGCCCGGTGCCCCCGGTTTGCCTGGCTCGCGACGGGTCGGCGCGCCAGAACCGGTTGAAGACGAGCTTGTCCTCGTCCGAGCGGAGGCCGACCCCGTGGTCGCGGACGGCGACCGCCACGGCCGTATCGTTCGCCCGCAGCGTGACCCGAACCGGTTGGCCGTTGGCGTGGTCGACCGCGTTGCCGATCAGGTTGCGCAGCACCCGCTCGATCCGCCGGACGTCGACCTCGGCGATCACCGGCCCGTCCGGGAGATCCAGGTCGAAGGCCACGCCGGCCCGGTCTGCGACCGCGCCGAGGCCGCCGGTGACGCTCCGGACGATGGGTACGAGGTCGGTCGGCTCGGCATCGAGCATCGCGAAGCCGGCGTCGAACCGGCTGATCTCGAGTAGGTCTGTGAGCAACGCCTCGAACCGGTCCAGCTCGAGCTGGAGCAGTTCCGCGCTGCGCGCGACGATCGGGTCGAAGTCCGCGCGTTCCGAGAAGAGCAGATCGGCGGCCATCCGCACGGTCGTCAACGGGGTCCGCAGCTCGTGCGACACATCGGAGGTGAACCGGCGCTGCAGCCGCGACATCTCCTCGAGCCGCACGATCTGCCGCTGGAGGTTCTCGGCCATCTGGTTGAACGAACCGGCGAGCAGCGCGAGGTCGTCCTCGCCGCGTACGGTCATCCTTTGGTCCAGCAGGCCGGCGCTCAGGCGTTGGGCGGTCCGGGCGGCCAGCCGAACGGGACGGACGACGAGCCGGGTCACGATCGCGGCGATCAACGCGAGCAGTACGACGAGAGCGATGCCGGTGACCGACACGGTGGTGGCGACGAGGTTGGCCATCGCCACGGTGTCGGCGAGCGGGAAGACGTAGTAGAGCTCGACCGTTCCCGAGACGGTCTCGACCGGCACGCCGTAGACCAGGTACCGCTGGGGACCGTCGCCGTCCAGGTCCCGGGTCACGATCTGGTGCGCGACCTCGCGGCTGGTCTGCACCTCCCGGCGCAGCTCGTCGGTGATCGCCGGACGCACGTCCAGGTCCGGCCAGTACTTGGCGGTGATCAGCGGTTCGCCCATCTTCGGCACCATCGCCACGGTGAACCGCTGACCGCCCTGCTCGGGGCGGTCGGTCAGCTGGGTCAGGACTCCCGTGACTCCGCCCCGGTTCGGGTCGGCGTCGTCCGAACCCTTCATCTGCTGCGCCGCGACGATCGCGCCGTCGCGCACCTTCCGTTCAGCCGTCGCGGTCTCGGTCTGCAGCAGCCCCTTCGTGATCATCGACGCCACGAGGATGCCGAACGTGCCCACGAGAAGGGTGGACACGCAGAGCGTGATCGTGACGATCCGCAGCTGCAGGGACTGCCGCCAGGTCCGCCGGACAGCCACCCAGCCGGTCCGGGTCCGGGCCACGACGGTACGGCGTACCGCCTGCACCGCGGTCGGGGCGTGGCGGACGAGGGAGGTCAGGAGGCCGGAGGGGGTCATGCTGTACCGAGATTAGCCGGTGCCTGCCTTGTATCCCACGCCGCGCACGGTCAAGATGATCTCCGGGCGCTCCGGATCGGGCTCGATCTTGGCGCGCAGCCGCTGGACGTGGACGTTGACGAGCCGGGTGTCCGCGGCGTGCCGGTACCCCCAGACCTGCTCGAGGAGGACCTCGCGGGTGAACACCTGGCGTGGCTTGCGGGCCAGCGCCACCAGCAGGTCGAACTCGAGTGGTGTGAGCTTCACGTCGTCGCCGTTGCGGCTGACCGTGTGCGCCGGTACGTCGATGGTGATCTGGTTGCCCGACGGGCCGATGGTCAGCAACTCCGGAGTGACGTCCTCACCCCGGCGTAGCCGGGCGCGCATGCGGGCGATCAGCTCCTTCGGCTTGAAGGGCTTGATGACGTAGTCGTCCGCACCGGACTCGAGCCCCAGCACCACGTCGACGGTGTCGCTCTTCGCCGTGAGCATGACGATCGGAACGCCCGACTCGGCGCGGATCGCCCGGCACACGTCGATCCCGCTCATGCCCGGCAGCATGAGGTCCAGCAGCACGATGTCCGGCCGCGTCTCGCGGAAGGCCGGCATCGCACGCTCCCCGTCGGCGACGAACGAGGGCAGGAACCCCTCGCTGCGCAACACGATGCCGAGCATCTCGGCCAGCGCGGGATCGTCGTCGACCACCAGTACCCGGGCTCTCATGCGGTCCAATATTCCATCTCCTGGCACGGTTCCGTGAACACCCTCCGACCACAACGGACTAACCGGTCAATCAGGGTACGGACCGACCGCGGGTCGCGGGTGGTGGCCGGTGCATGCCACTATGAGCCCCGCCTCGGGCGATGTCGTCTGGACTGAGGAGCGCAGCGACGAGGGAAGACGACATCCACCGGCCCGAGGCGCGCGCCGGCGAAGCCGGCGCCGGATTCACAGCTTGATAACCGGGGGAGGGTAGCTAGCGGTGGACACCACGGCGCGTCCGGGGGTACTTCCGCTGCGTCCACTGACCGTCGGCGAGATTCTCGACGCCGCGGTGGCCCTGCTGCGTACCCGGGCATTGCCGCTCCTCGGCGTCGGCTTCGTGCTGGCAGCCCTCGAACAGGCCCTGCTCTACCCGATGCGCAGCCTGTCCCACATGACCCCGTTCTACGTTCCCGACGACAACCACGTCACCGAGTGGTGGGCCACCGTCTCGCTCGGATTCGGCTTCGAGGCGATGATCATCGCGCTCCTCGGGGCGATCGCCAGCGCGGCGGCGGTACCGGCGCTCGTCGGCCCCGAGCGGGCACCCGCGTACGGCGGCTCGGCCCGCCGGGCCACCAAGATCGCCGTCATCGCGGTCGTCGTCGGGGCGCTGTCCGCGGCCGGTGCGGCGGTACTGCTGCTGCCGTGGTTCGCCGTATACGCATTTCTCGGGCTGGCCGTACCGGCCGCCGTCATCGATCGGCTCGGCGCGGCCCGCGCGCTCGGCCGCTCGATGGGCCTCAACTGGCGGTCCGGTTTGCGGCCGGGGATGATCCGGATCCTCGGCTACCTCGGGTGGCTGCTGTTCCGGCTGGCCCTCGGGATCGGCGGGGTGGCCGTGATCGAGTTCATACCGGGTCTGGATACCGTCGTCGACGACCCGCTGCTGCTGCCGAGCATCGCCTGGTTGCTCGTGAACACGGTGGCGTACCCGACGCTGGCCTGCCTCGACGCGGTACTGCACCTCGAGGCACGCATGCGGGTCGAAGGGCTCGACCTCACGCTGGGCCGCACGCTGCGTCGCGGTACGAGCATCGAGCAGGCATTCGCGGTGGTTCGATGAGTCGTTGGTGGAACGAGTTCGTGGCCGTCCTCGCCGACGGGACGCCGGGTGGGATATTCGGCCTCGCCATCGCGCTGATCATCGCGGCCACCGTGATCGGCGTGCTCTGGTACACCTGGCCACCGCGGCTGTCGTGGCTGCGCCGGCGCAGCGGCGCCGGCCGCCGGGGGCGGTGGCGTGGGTTCCGGCTCCGCTGGCCCCGCTTCGGCCGGTTGCGCTGGCGGCTGCCGAAGCTGCGCTGGCCGTGGCGGCGCCGGCGGCGCGTCGCCCGGGCGCTGGACGAGGTCGCCGACGACGAGCTTCCCGACCTGCCGGCCGAGATACTCGCGCTGACCGCCGACGAGCTCGCGGCGGCCGGGCGGTACGCCGAGGCGGTCCGCGAACGGCTCCGCGCCATCGTCAAGGAACTCGTGGAGCGTGCGATCATCGAGCACCGTCCAGGATGGACGGTGACGGAGCTCGCCGCCGCCGCCGCCCGGGAGCGGCCGGCCACCGCCGGGCCGCTGCGGGGCGCCGCCGGCACGTTCTCCGAGATCTGGTACGGGCTGCGTCCCGCCACGGTCCACGACGACACCCGGATGCGCGGGTACGCCGCCAGTGTCCACAGTGCACTGGAGCTGAGTGGGGTGGCGACGTGACGCTCCCCGAGACGGCGAAGACCACGAAGCCCACGAAGAAGCGCCGGCGGTGGCACCGGTTCGCGATCCCGTACGGGGTGGTGCTGCTGCTATTCCTGATCAGCGGTGTGGCGTACATGCTCGAGGAACCGGACTTCGACGACCCGGGCACGCTGTCGCCGACCGGTACGGGTCCGGATGGGTCGAGCCGGCTGGCGGCGATGCTGACCGCTCGCGGCGTGACGATCGAGCGGTACACCAGCAGCGTCGACATCGTCACCGCGGCCCGAGCGGGGAATGTCACGGTGTTCGTACCGGGCGCGGATCTCATGCACCCGCTGCTGCCCTGGATCCTCACGACCGGGCCGGACTCGAACCGCCTCGTGCTGGCCGAGCCCGGCATCCGTACGGTGCTGTTCGGAGGTATGCCGATCGCTCCGGGGCCGCGGCGGTGGGCGGCGGCGACGCGCCCGCCCCGCTGTACCGATCCGGTGGCCGTGGACGCGGGCAGGGCCACCACGTACCGCCGCCCCTATGTTCCGGTGGACTTCCTCGACCCGGCGCACGAGTTCGAGACCACGCATTCGTACTCGTGCTACGACGGCGGCGTGGTCGGTACGCAATGGCGAGGTATGGAATTGGTCCTCGTCGGCGCGACCGAGCCGTTCCGGAACTCGCGCATCGGCGAGTACGGCAACGCGAAGCTCACGACCGCGCTGCTGGCGACGAAACCGCGCGTGCTGTGGTTGGACATCCACGCGAAGGAGCCGCGAAGCTACTCGGAGTTCGAGGGCGCCCAGCCGGGCCTCGACCTGCCCGACAACGAGGGCGGCCAACCCGGCGGTGGCCGAGACGAACCGAACCCGTTGCTCACCGCGTTCCCCCCGTGGGTGTGGGCCGTCGTCGGGCAACTGGCCGTGGTGGCGGTACTCCTCGCGCTGTGGCAGGCCCGCCGGCTCGGGCCACCGGTGGCCGAGCCGTTACCCGTGACCGTGCCGGCCGCGGAGACGATAACGGGCCGCGGCCGCCTCTACGCACGCGCCGACGCTCGCGACGCCGCGATCTCCTCGTTGCGGTCCGCGGTCCGGCACCGGATCGCACCATTGCTGGACCTGCCGCGGGAAGCCCCGGACAGCGACGTCGTCCAGGCGGTCGCCACCCGGACGGGCATCCCGCCCGGGCAGGTCCGATCCGTCCTCTTTGGACCCGAGCCGGACGACGACGACGAGTTGCTGGCGGCGGTAGCGGCTCTCGACGACCTGGCCCACCGGCTGTCGTTCTCGAGAAATAGGAGCGATCGTGACTGATACTGCGTACCCGGCGACCACTGTGGACCGCGACGGCGCCGCACGCGAGGCACTCGGCCGGCTGCGCGCGGAGATCGCCAAGGTCGTGGTCGGCCAGGAACCGGTGGTGGCCGGTCTGGTCGTGGCGTTGCTCTGCCGCGGCCACGTGCTGCTGGAAGGCGTACCGGGGGTGGCGAAGACGCTGCTGATCCGGACCCTCGCGGCGGCGCTGCACCTCGACACCAAGCGGCTGCAGTTCACCCCGGACCTGATGCCCGGCGACGTGACGGGTTCGCTGGTCTACGACGCGCGGACGGCGGCGTTCGAGTTCCGGGAGGGTCCGGTGTTCACCAACCTGCTCCTGGCCGACGAGATCAACCGCACTCCCCCCAAGACCCAGGCCGCGCTGCTCGAAGTGATGGAGGAACGGCAGGTCTCGGTCGAGGGCACGCCACGCAAGCTCCCCGAACCGTTCCTGGTCGCCGCCACGCAGAACCCGATCGAGTACGAAGGCACCTACCCGTTGCCCGAGGCGCAGCTGGACCGGTTCCTGCTCAAGCTCACCGTGCCGCTGCCCAGCCGCGACGAGGAACTCGGGGTCCTGCGCGCCCATCACGGCGGCTTCGACCCACGGGACCTCACCGCCGCCGGCGTGCGGCCGGTGGCTACCGGCGAGGATCTGGCCGCCGGCCGGCAGTCCGTCCAAAGTGTACAGATCGCCGATGTCGTGATGGCGTACATCGTCGACCTGTGCCGGGCCACCCGCTCCGCGCCGTCGCTCGAGCTCGGTGCCTCCCCGCGGGGCGCGACCGCGCTACTCGGCGCGGCGAAGGCCTGGGCGTGGCTCAACGGGCGCAACTACGTCACGCCGGACGATGTCAAGGTCATGGCCAGGCCGACGATGCGGCACCGGGTACGGCTGCGGCCCGAGGCGCAACTCGAGGGCGTAACGGCCGACGGTGTGCTCGAGGCCCTACTCGCCACGGTACCGACGCCCAGATGATCCGCGACTTCGGCGCTCGCCTCCGCTCGCGCGGCCATCATGGCCTCGAGGGCGCCACCTTCCCTCGTCGCTCCGGTCGCTTCGCTCCCTGCGCTCCTCGGTCCAGCCGGCGCCGGCCATGATTACCTGGCGGGCCGCGGTCCTGCTCGTGCTCGGCGCGGTGTCACTGCCGTTCTGGCCGCAGCCGTGGCTGGGCGTGGCCGTGCTGACCGGGTCGGTACTGCTGCTGTCCTTTGTGGACTTGACGCTGGCCGGTTCACCCGTCGACGTCACGCTGACCCGGGAAGGCGACCGGCAGCTCCGGCTCGGTGAGGAGGCTACGGTCACGCTGCTCCTCACGAACACCGGGGTTCGCTCGCTGCGCGGCGTCGTCCGGGACGCCTGGGTACCGTCGGCCGGCGCGACGCCGTACGCACACCGGGTCTTCGTCGAGGCCGGCGACACCTTGCCGCTGACGACATCGCTGCGGCCGACGCGGCGCGGCGAACGCTCCGCGGTCCGGGTGACGATCCGCTCGTCCGGGCCGTTCGGGCTGGCGTACCGGCAGCCGAGGCGCCGCCGCAGTGACGCGATCACTCCACCGTGGACGGTCACTGTGCTGCCCCGCTTCGACTCGCGCAAACACCTGCCGGAGAAGCTTTCCCGGCTGCGCATCATCGACGGGATGGTGGTGACCCGAGGGCGCGGTCAAGGTACCGAGTTCGACTCCCTCCGCGAGTACGTCATCGGCGACGACGTGCGGTCCATCGACTGGCGCGGTTCGGCTCGCCGGCGCGACGTGGTCGTCAAGACCTGGCGGCCGGAACGGGACCGGCGGGTGATGTGCGTGCTCGACACGGGGCGTACCTCGGCCGCCCGAGTCCGTGACGAGCCGCGGCTCGACGCCGCCCTGGACGCGGCACTGCTGCTCGCCACCCTGGCGACGTACGCCGACGACCGCGTCGACCTGCTGGCGATCGACACTCGCGTCAGGGTGGCCCATTCGTCCGGCAGCAAGCGAACCGCCCAGACCCGCATGATCCAGGCTCTCGCCGGGGTCTCCCCCGCCCTAGTCGAGACCGACTGGGAGCGGGTCGTCGGCGAGATCCTGCGTCGGGAGCGCCGGCGCGCCCTGGTCGTGCTGTTCACCGCGCTCGAGCCGGGGGCACTCGGCGAAGGACTGCTGCCCGTACTACCGCTGCTCGTAGCGCGGCACCGGGTCGTGGTGGCCGCGGTGCACGACGACGCCCTGGACACGCTGGCCGCCGGCCGGCGTGATGTGTCCACTGTGTACACCGCCGCCGCCGCGGAACGGGCGCTGGCCGAGCGGCGCAGGGTGAAGGCCGCGCTGACCCGATACGGCGTCGAGGTCGTCGACGCCCCGATCGACACGTTCGCGCCCGCGGTCGCCGACGCGTACCTGCGTCTGAAGGCGGCCGGCAAGCTCTAGCCAACTCTCGTCGATCAAGGGCAAATCGTCGTG
>Ga0075419_10000948_pt1 | contig 18700 bp, 17 predicted proteins | sample SoiMetdeltSBSDD3_FD_76900 | JGI IMG/M metagenome (GOLD analysis project Ga0075419, IMG submission 76900) | Bulk soil microbial communities from a Populus tree surrounding site in Tennessee, USA - Soil MetaG P. deltoides SBSDD3 | ecosystem: Environmental > Terrestrial > Soil > Tree plantation... | reverse complement strand
TTTTTAATCTGCCATGGAATCTAGCAACAAAAAGAATGGACAAAAGTTGATTAGCAAAAGACAAAGACATAACTTCAGAAGGATGACCTTCCCCACTCACCAAGTTGATTACTCTTCCCTTTCCGATAAGGTAAACTTTTTTTTCCCCAAGACAGAATTTATCAACGGTCGGTCTAACGGGAACTGGACTAGAATCTAGCTCATAAAGGCAGTCGATATCTATTTCAACATCAAAATGTCCAGTATTGGCTAGAAGGGCACCAAACTTCATTTTAACTATATGCTCTTTTCTAATTACGTTGGCTTGTCCAGTACAAGTTATAAAAATGTCACCGCTCTCTGCAATATCAATCAACCTCTTTACGTCGTATCCGTCCATATATGCTTCCAGCGCCTTGACAGGATCTATCTCGGTGATTGTTACTACCGCACCCATCCCCCTAGCCCTTGTTGCAACTCCTTTCCCCACCCAACCATAACCGCATACGACCACTCTTTTACCTGCAACAAAAACGCCCGTAGCCCTCATTAGTCCGTCAAGAGTGCTTTGCCCGGTACCATATCTATTGTCAAACAAATATTTAGTAGGAGCATCATTTACACCGACTACTGGATAAATGAGCCCCTTTTTTCTCATCAGAACCCTTAAACGCGTGATCCCTGTTGTAGTCTCCTCCGTTCCACCAATTATTCCGTTTTTCCGAAGACTATTTGCTCTTATGTGCAATTCAGCACCATCATCGGTGAGAATCTGCGGGTCAGAACTTATGACTCGATTTAAGCATTCGCTAAATTCCTCCACACTTTGTCCTCTCCATGCATAAATCGAGATTCCTTGCTTCGAAAGAAACGCCGCCACATCATCCTGAGTGGAAAGAGGGTTAGCTGAACAAGCAGCAATCCTAGCCCCCAGATCTTTTATGGCCATCAATAGAACAGCGGTCTCTTTAGTTATATGTAAACAGAATCCTAACCGATATCCAGCTAGGGGTTTTCGACCCACATAAATCTCTTTAATTTTCGAAATTATGCCCATGTGATCCTGAGCCCAAAGAAATGATAGTTCACCCTTAGCTACCGATGCAGTCTTGGCGATATTGCCTTTCAATTATGATAATGGTTCTAAAGTAGTGACATCCTATAAACATGACATAATTATATCACATGTTTGTAAATTATCGTTATAAGGTCGTTAAGGTCATTTACCAATTTGGATGTGGAAAATCGTCATACACCGTCATGGAGAGAAATATGTTGGAGAAGATAGAAATATGATATGAGAGTAGAGATCGTACTTTGCGTCGTGAATCCATTGATATTTAGTTACTGGCAGAATGATACAATTGAGAAAAATTTACCACTTCAGGAATACCTAGATTATACCTCTGAGAAGTCGGCAAAAGATATCGGGTCCCAAGTAGATTTTATAGATTTGTCAACCAAATTTAAACGAGCAGGGCTATAACATGGCAGATAGCGATATTCGCAGAGTGGCGGTAATTGGTCGATTCCAGCCCTTTCACAATGGTCACCTGGATTTAATTAGACAGATTCTCAAGGAGAGTGATGAGGTAGTAGTCGTAATCGGTAGTGCCCAGCTGAATTATACTTTTGAGAATCCATTTACGGCAGGAGAAAGGGTACTGATGATTCGGGCTGCGCTGCTTGAAGGGGGAATAGACTTATCGAGGATATTTATCATACCTATTGTTGATGAAGAGGATAATGCATTGTGGTTTCCAAAATTAGTTTCAATGCTCCCGTCATTTAGTGCTCTGTATTCCGGCAATAGGCTTGTGGCAACGCTCGCCTCGTTTCACTTGGAAGTAAAGAGTCCAAAGTTCGTAAACAAAAAACAGTTCAATGGAACCAACATTCGGTGCAAAATAATGCGTGGAGAAAAATGGCATCGTTTAGTTTCCAAGTCAGTTTTTGATATGATTCACATCATTGACGGCGTCAATCGCTTGAGAACATTAGCAAAGCATGAGAGTCTTGAGAACGACAAAATGAGCGATATAGATCGAACTTTTTCTCCAAGTAATAAGACAACCTAGCTAGTGACAATTGCCTCGACATAGCGAATTAACTCATCCCCGAAATCGGCTTCGAGATTTGACAATGCGTGTTGCTTGTTGTTTTTTTCATTACCATGATTAAACCATTACGTGCATGTCCCATTTGTCCGAATTGCGGATCTAAAAGGTTTCAGAAACTGGAGAGCGATGATCGCGAATTTGTGTTGGTGAGGTGCGTAAGATGTGGATACAATATCAAAATCTGACTAAAAGCGAGGTACTCAAAATATCTTTGCAGTATTAAGACTAGTTAGCCTGAAGCAAATTAGTAGTTTCGGCTGAAATGATTGTTCAAATCTATACTGATAATGGCGAGTTCATGAGCTCTTATCTGGAGGTGCCTGGCATAATTCCAATAACACACCGTTCATCGATTTTGGATGTACGAACGTAATTTTTCTTCCGTAGGATCCTGTTCTTAACTGTCCCAAGATCTTCGCCCCGTTTTTCGACGCTCTAGATACGTCATTTTCTATATCATCAGCAGTTATAGCGATGTGGTGTATCCCTTCGCCATGTTCCTTTAGATACTTTGATATAGTACTGCTTTGGTCTGTGGGTTCCATTAATTCAATTCGAGTATCTTGCAAATTAATCATAGCAACTCTTACTTTCTCATTATCAACTACTTCGACTTCTACTTTATTGGCATTTAGAACCTTCTCGTAATTCTTCATAGCGGAATCGAGATCATTAACCGCAATTGCCACATGGTCTATACGCATTTTTATTCAGTTTGGTAATATGTGGATCGACATAATATTTCTTATGTCATTTTCCTCACGAATGTAGACTTTAGAACCTCCCTATTATCCCACTACAATCGAATACAGTAGAAATGACTTCCGTATTGCCATGGGTTTGCCATGGCCTGACACGAACGGATCACACAATTAGAAGGATATCTTCGGTTCAAAAGTTCCAAAAATTGCTCTGAATGAATTGCTTATTTCGCCCAGTGTCGCTTTATTCTTCACTGCATCAATGATATACGGCATCAAATTCTCGTCTTTTTTTTCCGCCGCCTTCTCAAGTAAATTAATTGCAGATTCAAATTTCAGTTTGTCCCGGGAATCTCTGAAGGATTTTAATTTGTTTTTCTGTTTTGATTCCGTCTCCGTATCAATAATGTTTAATTTCGGTTCTATGTTTGAGGAGTCCTGAAATTTGTTTACCCCTACAATTATCCTCTTATCAGTATCAATTTCTTTTTTCATATTGTATGCATTTCTTCTAATTTCCTCCTGAAAGAATCCTTTCTCAATGGCGGCAAGCGCACCACCCATCCTGTCAATTTTCCTTAGGTATTTTTGCACTTCGTCTTCTATTCTAGACGTAAGATTTTCCACATAATATGAACCCCCGATCGGATCCACGGTCTTGGACACACCTGTCTCAGTTGCTATTACTTGTTGAGTTCTGAGTGCTATTTTTACAGACTCCTCTGTTGGTAGCGCAAGGGCCTCATCCCTTGAGTTTGTATGTAGAGACTGACAGCCACCTAGAACTGCAGCCAATGCTTGACATGAAACTCTGATGACATTGTTATCAACCTGTTGTGCAGTCAATGATTCACCACTTGTTTGCACGTGAAATCGCAGATGCCATGATTTAGCATTCTTAGCGTGGAATCTCTCTTTCATAATATTCGCATATATTCTACGCGCCGCCCTGAATTTTGCAATTTCTTCAAAGAATTCCATAGTACAACAAAAGAAAAATGAAAGACGTGGTGCAAAATCATCTACCTTTAATCCCTTATTGACACATGTTTGTATATATTCAACGGCATTAGCAAATGTAAATGCCAACTCCTGTATTGCATTAGAACCCGCTTCTCGCATGTGGTAGCCTGAAATACTTATGGGATACCACTGAGGAACTTTCTTGGAACAGTACTCGATCATGTCACCAATCAGTCTCAATGAGGGCTTGGGTGGATAAATGTAAGTGTTCCTCGCAATATACTCCTTCAGTATGTCATTTTGGGTTGTGCCTCTAAGTTTCGATGGAGAAATACCCTGAGAATCGGCGACGGTTACATAAAGTGCAAGTAAAGTTGACGCAGTCGAATTAATAGTCATTGAAGTACTAACTTTGTCTAATGGGATTTCCTTGAAGCAGGTTAACATGTCATCAACTGAACTTATCGATACTCCGGTCCTCCCCACTTCTCCTTCAGATTGTCCATCATCGGAATCTCGCCCTGTCTGCGTAGGTAGATCGAAAGCCAAGGATAAACCGGTCTGACCATGATCGAGTAAAAATTTGAATCTCTTATTGGTTTCTTCTGCACTTCCAAAACCGCTGTATTGTCTCATAGTCCAGAGCCTCTCTCTATACATGTTAGGATATAGTCCACGAGTGTATGGAAACTTGCCTGGTTCATCATTGCCAGCATTCTTCAAAGTAGACTTCCTAGAATAGACTCTTTTGACTGGAATTCCTGAATCAGTCTTTATAGAATCTGTCGACATTGGCGCCAGCTCACCAGTCTAGCGTACGAATGACTTCTTCAGCCGCCCCATATGGATCAATCTTCTTTCTTGCTAGTCTGTCAATGAGAACATGATATTTGCTATTCTTGTTTAGCATTGAAGAAACTTTTTGTTCAATCGTCCTTAAAATCATATCTCTTAATTCAAACTCTAGTCTTTTCTTCTCAATTTCTCTCTGACTCGAGCCTGCTTGCCTTACCATCTGCCCTATATATTCCGCAAGTTCCTTAATGCCTTTTCCAGCTTTTGCTGACACCTTTAAGACACGAGGTTTTTTCTGAGTATCTGAGATATATTCAAGAAGGGATTGATATAGTGTTGTTGCTCCCCCCAAATCTGCTTTGTTAACAATGCACAGATCCCCGACTTCAGTTAATCCTGCCTTAATGTTCTGAATATGATCCCCCGTATATGGTGTGAAAACAACTGCTGTTATGTCTACAAGATGGGCAATCTCAGTCTGGACTTGGCCAGCGCCTACGCTTTCAATCAATATTAGACTATATCCAGCAGCATCAAGGATTCTGATTATATTTCTTAATGACCTTGAAATTCCTCCATAAGAACCGCGGGATCCTATACTTCTCATAAACACCCTATCATCACTAGCTACTGCTTGCATTCTTACTCTGTCACCGAGAATTGCTCCTCCTGTTATAGGACTTGTCGGATCGACTGCTAATATGGCTACGGAGAACCCCAGAGAATGAAATTCAGGAACTAATTTGCCTATCAAGGTACTCTTTCCGGCCCCTGCGGACCCAGTTAACCCAACGGTTTTTGCCCTCCCAGTCTTCTCAAAAACTGCCTGAACGATTGCACGGGATTCCTTTTCATTATTATCGACAATAGAAATCGCTCTGGCAATCGATCTTCTATCGCCCTGCAAAACACCCTTTATGATAGTAGACATCTCAGGAGATACCATTCGATTAAGCTTAATTTGATCCCAATTTGGACCTTATTAATATGTGGGTGAGAAATATGATTGGGCACCGCAATGCGGTGATAGAGAATATTATAAGGCAAGAATAAACATTTTAAACTCCGATATTGAAGGAGATACCCATGTCTGCACAAGAGGTACAGCGAGATAATGTTCAAAGTCCGATACGAGTATTAGTTTCCAAGCTGGGACTCGACGGTCACGATAGAGGTGCCCTTGTGATATGCAGAGCTCTTAGGGATGCTGGTTTTGAAGTCATTTATTCTGGTCTTTTCTGTACTCCCGAGCAGGTCGCAAAGATAGCAGTAGACGAAGATGTTGATGTGGTTGCAATGAGCCTCTTGAATGGAGCTCATCTCACAATTTTCCCGAAGGTTGCTAGGTTACTGAAAGAAAGAGGTGTCAACGACGTATTGATAGTTGGAGGCGGAATTATCCCTGAAAAGGACAAAAAAATCTTGGAGGAGCAGGGAATAACTGGTAACTTTGGCCCAGGAACTCCATTGTCCTCTATTATTGATCACATTAACAGAAATGTACATAAGCCAAACACGGGCAATTAACTACTTCTCTCTGATTCGGATGATGACCACATCATTTCCCGTATTTCTTTACCGACCTTTTCTATCGGGTGATTCTCGATATTTTTCATGTACCTATTAAATGAATTTTTCCCATCCTTTTGATAGACGCTCAGCCACTCCTCCGCAAAACTACCAGATTGAATATCCTTTAGGACCTCTCGCATTTTATCTTTCACTGAATCATCGATGATGCGAGGCCCCCGGCTTAGTCCCCCATATCTCGCGGTTTCGCTTACTCGAGTGTACATGCCTTCTATTCCATATTTTTGAACAAGATCAACGATAAGTTTCAGCTCATGCAGACATTCAAAATAAGCCACTTCAGGTTGATATCCTGAATCAACTAGAGTTTCAAATGCATTCATGACAAGTGCATGAGTACCGCCACACAAGTCAGCTTGTTCACCGAACCAGTCTGTTTCAACTTCTTCTTTGAACGTTGTTTGTATGACACCCGGACGTGTACTCCCTATGGCTTTTGCCAGTCCCAGTACTCTTTTCCAGGCCTCCTTGGATCTATCCTGATGGACTGCAACTAGAGAAGGCGTACCAAAGCCTTCTTTGTAGAGTTCACGAACCATTTGTCCTGGTCCCTTTGGAGCGACCATTATAATATCAATGTCTCCAGTTGGTTCGATCCATTTCCAATGGATCGCTGCTCCATGAGAGAAACTAAGAGCCTTACCTTCACTCAAATACTGAGATATGTGCTTTCTATAGATTGTCGATTGTTCCATATCTGGAATTAGAATATGTACAATGTCGGCCCGTTTAGTCGCATCATCTATTTCCGCTACCTGATGTCCTTCTTTTTCTGCTAATGCCCAACTAGGTCCATCCTTTCGCAATCCAACCAACACATCAAGACCAGAATCTCTCATATTACTAGCCTGGGCGCGACCCTGAATCCCATAGCCAATTACAGCTACAGTCTGATTCTTGACAGCATCCATTGATACGTCACTATCGAGCCATCGCTTTGCTTGCATATCGCTTGGTATCAACTTGGCCCCATATATCAGCCTATAGCATGGGTCTTTATCCTGCGGATAACCCCTCTTTCTACTCAATAGCAATTAAGCTGTGGTCGCCTGAGATATTTGATTCAACTTATGAAGACCACTTCAGTTTCTCAGGTTTTTAGTGATGTATCACATCATGACAATACAGTGTTCGATTTAACCATATTAATCCCACCCTGGAAATAGAAAATCCATTGGACGGTAGCCTAATACATCAGATCGATTACGGCGTTTGTAAATTCGATTGTAGACATATCCCCCCCAATGTCGATAGTTCTCCTATTATCTGTTAACATCCTTCTTATCGCATGTTCAACCCTCTGCGCTTCTCTTATTGCTACCGCATCGCCTCTTTTCCCACCAAGCCACTCAAGCATCATCTTAGAAGAGAGAAGAATGGATGAGGGATTGGCGATATTCTTGCCAGCGATATCAAACGCCGCGCCGTGAGCTGGTTCAAATAGCCCAAAATCATCGCCTATATTTCCCGCCGGCCCCATACCTATAGACCCAGCAACTTGTAGAGCCTCGTCCGATAGAATGTCCCCAAACATGTTCGTCGTTAGTATGATATCGTAATCATCAGGATTACGGATGAGGTTCATCGCACAAGCGTCTACATATTGCTCAGTGAATTCAATTCCAGGAAAATTCTTTGATACATTCCTACAAGTTTTGGCAAATAATCCATCCCCCTTTCTCAAAACATTTGCCTTATGAACAGCGACTACTTTTTTCTTCTCGCGCTGACTACTAGCCTTAAAGGCAAATTCAGCTATTCGGCGTGAGGCTCTTTCAGTTGTTCGCCTTAAACTGATAATGGTACTGCTGTCAGCTTCGAATTCCCAACCCAAGTACAGATCTTCTGTATTTTCCCTTACTATCACAAGATCTATAGCATCCGAAAGTCCCTTTAGATTTGGAAATGATTTTACTGGCCTCACATTAGCATATAGATCCATGGACTGTCTCAATACTAAAACTACGTCTGCGGCGCTTTCCCCAACTGGTCCCTTCAAGCAAGCGTCAGATTTTCTTATTGTATCAAGCACCTGTTCTGGCATGGCATGTCCGAATCTGGAAATTGAAGAATCACCTGCCTCCATAATGTCTAAACTGAATTTAGTATCAGAATTGTCACTTATTGCTTCTAATAACAAATTTGCAGAATGGACTAGCTCAGGACCCACTCCGTCACCTCTAATCAGGGATATAGTATATCTGGTCATGAGTTGCTCTTCTAATTGGGCTGCTTAATTCTCTGAATACAGGATTTTTCTTAACATTGTCTTATTGATTGCATCCATCATTGCATGTACCGATGCTACTACCACGTCTTCTCCTGCTTTGCGTGCAGAAACTACATTACCACCCTTATCCTCAACCTTGACAGAAACTTCAGCTAGGGCGTCGGAGCCCCCGGTAATGGAATCTAGCTTGTATTCTCTAATTTTTACGTTGGCTATCTCTGAGGCAATTTTTTGAATTGCCTTCAGTGCTGCATCAACTGGACCTACCCCAATTTCGGAGGCAATCATATCTTTACCATTGGTGTTCAACCTTACAACGGCCGTGGGAATCAAATTCATCCCAGTGACAATATGAAAATCGTAAAGCTTGAATTTTTCCTCGAATCTCTTGTTCTGCAGTACTTCACCAGCTATGGAAAGGAGTTCAGCAGTACTTATTGACCTACCCCTATCTGCTAGGTTCTTCTGTTTCTCGACAATTTCGTGCAGTTGCACGTCAGTACATTCTATACCGAAATCTCGCAGCATCGCTCTTATCCCATGAGCTCCGGCATGCTTACCAGCCTGTAACCATCTTTTCCTACCCACCATCTCAGGATCTATTGGTTCATAGGTCATTGGATTGTTTAGTATGCCATGTGTGTGAATTCCCGATTCATGTCCAAATGCGTTCTCACCAATAATTGCTTTATTTGCCTGTACTGCCATCCCCATGATGTTTGACACAGACCTGGATGTTTCATATAGCAATTTCGTATGAATGTTATGCTCTCTCTTATACAAGCATTGTAGTGCCATTACAAACTCTTCTAGGGAAGCATTACCCGCTCGCTCACCTAGTCCGTTTACCGTAACATGGGCACATGCCGCACCTGCGTTTACCCCAGCGATGGAATTGGCTACAGCTAACCCAAAATCATTATGACAGTGCAAGCTTATGGGAACGCTGACTCTTTTCAATATAATTGAAACCAAACTCGAGATATATTCCGGGGTAGCATAACCTACGGTATCTGGAATGTCTATTCTGTCCGCTCCAGCATCGACTACAGCTGCAAACACTTCAGTTAAAAAGGTGGTTTCCGATCGAGTAGCATCTTCTGCGGAAAACTCCACCTTTAGACCATGAGATTTTGCATATTCCACAGCCTTTACTGCCTTTTGTATCACTTGGTCCGGGGTCATATTCAGCTTGTATCGCATATGAATATCCGATGTCGCTATGAAGGTGTGCACATAATCTAAATCACATTTCATTACCGAATCTATATCTGAATCAAGGGTTCTTGCCAAACCACAGATTTCTGCTGTTAACCCAGATTTCTTGATATTCCGTACCGCTTGCATCTCTCCTTGTGAAACAATAGGAAAACCGGCCTCGATGGCATCAACCCCTAATTGGTCGAGTTTAATGGCGATCTGCAACTTTTGTTCTGGATTAATTGATATGCCTGGAGATTGTTCACCGTCTCTCAGAGTAGTATCAAAAATCCTTACTCTATTAGTCATGCCAGTCATTCAAATGTTCTCGCCTCTTGGGAGAGCAGATACACCGGTTCTTGCAAGTTGAATGATTCCAAAGGAATTGACAAGATTCTTAAAGGCATCAATCTTGTCAGGTGTTCCTGTAATTTCAACCATGATACTATCCTTGTCTATATCCAGTATATTTGCCCTAAAAATTGATGCATAGGAGGTAATCTCCATTCTGGCCGTCGGCTTATCTGCTTTCATCTTTATCAGGGCCAATTCTCTGTAAACGGATTTTGTGGTTTCGAGGACCCTTACCTCAACAACATCGATCAACTTCCTGAGCTGCTTCACGAGCTGGTCTAGAGTCTTTTCGTCTGTCTTTGTGGTAATGGTCATACGTGAAAGGTCTACTTGCTCCGTGGAACCGACAGTTATACTTTCGATGTTAAAACTTCTTGCTCTAAATAGATTGGTTACTCTAAACAGAACACCCGGTTTGTTTTCAACAAGCGCTGCTACAAGATGCCAAGAGACGGTGTCATCTTGTGAGATGGTACTACTTGATTTCAATACTTCCACCACTTCATTTACGCTCCAGTAATCATGTCCTTTAGGCCAGTTCCAGGTGCCACGAACGGATAGACATCTTCTTCAGGGTCAATTGAAATATCAATAACCGACGCTACATCAGTATTCATTGCCTTCTTTAGAGCCGTATCTAATTCTTCCAAGGACTGTGCCCTGAGCCCTTGCGCTCCATATGCCTCTGCAATCTTCGCATAATCGGGGCAGTTTTGTTGATGAACTCCCATATACCTTCTTTTGTAAAATGTTCTCTGCCACTGTGCCACCATTCCCAGCATGTAATTATTCATTAAAAACACAATGACTGGAAGTTTATCCAAAACTGAAACCGCAAGAGAGTTTTCTGTCATGTTGAAAGATCCATCTCCTGCAATGTCTACTACGATCGAGCTTGGTCTTGCTGCTTTAGCACCAATAGAGGCTGGGAATCCAAAACCCATAGTTCCAAGTCCTGTGGAACTAAAAAAAGTTCCGGGAGCGATGACATCAAAATGGAGGGAAGCCCACATTTGACATTGTCCTACTTCCGTAGTTACAATAGCGCTAGGAGGCAATAATTCTCTCAATTTTTTCAAGGCTTTCTTTGCAGTCAACTCTCGAGGATAATCCTTGATTGAATCTGCATAGTAATCGATTAATTCCTTCCTTCGTTTTAGCCACGGGTCATCTGCCGTTCGTTTCGCCATCTTGTATTTGGTAAGCATCTTAACTGCTGTTCGTAGCGATGACTTTACGTCGCCGACAACTGCAATATCAGCTGCCTTATTTTTGCCGATTTCAGCAGGATCAACGTCTAGGTGAATTATTGTCATTCCCTTCCCAAACTCATCGAACCTCCCAACCGATCTATCAGAGAATCTGGCCCCTACCGCAATAATGCAATCGGCTTCGATAATGATCTTGTTTGCTTCTGCGTGCCCATGCATTCCAATTGGCCCCATTGCTAGGGCATGGTTTTCCGGGAAAGAACCCTTACCTTTAAACGTGGTAACCACTGGAGCCATCAATAATTCCGCGAGTGCTTGGAGTTCGGAAAATGCCCCAGAAAGGATTACCCCTCCTCCCGCCATTATTATGGGCCTTTCGGCTTTCATCATTGCCTGTACAGCTCTTTCTAACTGTGACAGATCCGCATCTACTATGGGATTATATCCTCTGACCTTAATTAGGGAAGGAAATGAAACCTCTTCCCTTGCCTGTTGAACATCCTTCGGGATATCTATAAGTACCGGCCCCGGCCGTCCACTTTCTGAGATATAAAATGCCTTCTTGACAGTTTCTGGGATTTCAGCAGCTGATCTGGGTTGAAATGCATACTTGGTGCACGGATTAGCGACACCTATTATATCAGTCTCCTGGAATGCGTCCTTACCGATCATGGCTAACGGAACCTGTCCGGTTACTGCTATCATGGGGGAGGAATCTGCGTATGCTGTAGCTATCCCAGTAATAAGATTGGTCGCACCAGGTCCTGATGTTGCAAAACAAACTCCCGCTTTCCTCTTTATTCTAGCGTAACCATCAGCCATGTGCGCTGCCGATTGTTCATGTCTAACCAATATATGTCGCAACTTTGCATCAACAAGAGCATCATAAATCGGTAGGTTAGCACCTCCTGGTAGACCGAACACAATATCTACTCCTTCCTTTTCTAGCGCCTTAATAAGCGCCTCTGCACCTAACATATCCATGTCTTTAGAACATCACCAATTCAGGTCAACTTTTGACAAATACGTTATTCAAAGTCCGTGGCATGCTAGCTATCCGCGTAGGTTGGACTCTAAGAGAAATGACCAATTTAATACAATATGATAAACATCGATATTGCTGCATTCATCAAAAGTCATTTTCTATTAACGAGAATTGGTGATAACATAACTAATAAAGATTGTGTCGATTCCTAATTAGGCTCATTTTGACTCGATTGGATCTTCTTTCCTTGTCTCCATCAAGCTATTTTTCATGAATTCTTCATGAGCTTCCTCTACACTACCATTCGAATGAACAATAGATCTAATTGCCTTAATCATGGAAACCGGATGACTTGACTGCCAAATATTCCTGCCCATGTCTACTCCCGAAGCACCGTCACGTAGAGCATCATATGCCAACTGAAGGGCTTCTGATTCGTGGTCTAATTTCTTGCCTCCTGCGATTATTACAGGTACAGGACATCCTTCAACTACTTCCTCAAAGTTATTGCAGTAGTAGGTTTTGACGATGTGGGCACCTATTTCGGCTGCTATCCGACAAGCTAGACCCAAATAACGCGAGTCGCGATTCATCTCTTTTCCAACAGCCGTAACAGCAAGAACCGGTATCCCATATTTCTCCCCCATATCGACAAGTTTGGACAGGTTATGGAGGGACTGGTGTTCATATTTGCTCCCAACAAAGATCGAGAGCGCAAGACATGAGACGTTAAGTCTAATTGCTTCTTCTATCGAAGTAACTATAGACTCGTTGGAAAGATCTTCTCCAACAATACTCGTTCCTCCTGAAACCCTCAACACTATTGGTGTATTGATATCAGGGCTGACTGAAGTTCGCAAAACCCCTCGTGTCACCATAAGAGAATCAGCATATGGTACGAGCGGTCTGATAGTTCTCCTTGGGACTCTAAGACCATCAGTAGGACCGAGAAAATAACCGTGGTCAACTGCTAACATGACACATCGGCGATTCTCTGGATTGATTATTTTGGCAAATCTATTTTTCATCCCCCAGTCCATTCTTTGATCAACTTCCGGACATCCTCTTAATATTTATATGTTTATTCTGTTACGTTGTGATAATAACCTTCATAGAATCTTTAGCCTCTTGGGCACACACAATGGCTTCCCGGGCATGCTCTAAAGTAAATCGATGTGTAATGATCCAGTCAATATCTATTCTATTGTTATTCAGTAAAGCGCACGCTTGATTTGTTTCTTGCTCTGAGGCAGCATAACTAGGTATCAACGAGAGTTCATTGGAGTACAAATTGTCTGCGTCAAATGTTACCTGTGTCCCTTTGCTCGGAACGCCAAAGAGAAGGATCTTTCCGCCTCTCCTAGTCAGACCAATGGCCTGATTTATTGCCCGAGGACTTCCAGTTGCAATAATCGAGATGTCTACTCCTATGTCGTTAGTCGCACTCTTGACTGTCTTTTCCAGATCCTGTTTTTTGCTATTATTAAAGAATTCAATGTTACAGTGTTCCCTAGCCAAATCCAATCTAAATTGGTTGAAGTCGAGGAGAAAAATTTTACCGCAACCTAAAGATTGCGATAGCAATACATGCATTATCCCAGCTGGACCAGCGCCAAAGATAGCAACATTGTCACCTGTCTGAATTTTGCACTTGTTAAGAGCTCTTATGCAGCATGCTAACGGTTCAATAAGTGCGGCTTTCTCAAATGACATATTCTTTGGAAGCCGTATAACCCCTCCCCTAGAAATGTTCCATTCTGGTACCAATATCTCTTCTGACAAACCACAAGGCTGTATGTTACTAGAGTGATAGTTTGCACACATAGTATGATCTCCATGTAAACAATAATGACATGAGTAACAAGGTACGTGATGGTGTACAAAGACTCTGTCTCCCACAGAGAGGTCTGTTACAGAACTGCCGACTGCAATTATTTCACCACTCGGTTCGTGTCCGAGTCTTCCTGACGACATACCATATTCCCCATATACCTTTTCAAGGTCAGAACCGCAAAGTCCGCAGGCTTTCATTCTTATCAATATGTCCCCGGCCCCAAGATTCGGAGCCGCAGTATCGTCGACCGATACTGTTCTCTTGCCCCTAATGAAGACAGCTTTCAACGGCTAACCTTCCCAAAACCCATGTATAAACATGTTACAGCCGTTGAGTTGTTCAATAAAAGCCCAATGCACCGAATCGCGTAATACGGTCTAGGCAATCATTTTTTATTATATTTTTTGGGCTTTCTCATGAAGATCTTTTTGCATCCGTCACAACAAAAGAAGAAGATCCTGCCCCCATATTCATATGACATTGCCAAGTCCTGTTTCAGTTCTATACCACAAACCGGATCTATAGGCACGTCAAATCTTACCACAACAGTTCTATATATGGATATAAGAAATCGTACAATACAGCTCTCGTACAATATTTATCTTTTTAGATGACAATATTCATAGTAAGAACAATGTAACTAAAGCGCGAACTTAACTTGATACTCAATGCTTTTTGACCTGTTCGTTTTTGAGAATCATAAAGCTCCCGTTATTATTGTGATGTCATATCCCTTGACCGAGGTAGTTTGTGGATTTTGTGGTTCTACTATATCAAAGGTTATCAACCTGAGGCCTATTAGGGATATCTTACGTACCCACGACGGGAAATGTAAAACATGCGGGAATACTCTAAACCCATCAGACTTCACAATAGAGATAGAAAGGTTGTAGCTATCTGTTTATTCTTGTGATACCAAATTAACTCCCGATCATTGGGAAAATGAAGCTGAAGAGCAAGGCAAGACTAGTAATACGGGAGAAATTAATTGTTGATGCCATGGCAGGTACGAGAGTTTCACCTTCCTCGTAATGCTTATTTAGTTCGTTTATAGCCCTTATTGCGAATGGGATAGACGCAAAGCATAGAATGGAGAACATGTTTAAGACGTTACCGAATATACCTATCATAATCATAATGTAAACTGTTACCACCATCGCTGAAAAGATTCTACAGGAGCGCCTCTTACCGCACATGATAACAAGGGTTCTTCTACCCCCTAAGCGATCGGCAGTGTAATCAGGGAATGAATTTATGAGCAAAACTGAAGATGAAAGCAACCCAATTATTGCTCCGATAAATACGACAGGAAATCCAAAATCTGAAGTTTGAATATAATAGGATCCTATGACGATCAGTGCAGCCTTTATGGCGACGAATAATTCTGCCAAACCGAAATTGACTATCTTTGATGAGTAAAAGATAATCGACAGAACAGCGAAGGCAAGCAGAAAGGCGATAAAAGGTCCTTTCAAGATTGTGAAATATGCTCCGATCGTTATACCAATGATCAAGAAAAGAATTGCGGCTCTATAGACAATACTAGGAGAAAGAATATTTTCTGGAATTACTCCGCTGCCTCCACTAAATCTAGTCCTCTTGTTTGTCTTGTCTATTCCTCGCTTGTAATCCCAATAATCATTAAGTAGATCAATACTTGCGTGTAGGCAAAAAACACCTGTCATTGTCAATAATGCAAAATTTAGATCAAACAAAGAATATTTCAAATAAGCATAGGAAATTCCAATTGCAGAAGCAATCAAGGTGGCGGTCAAGAACTTAAATCTGATAGCTCTAAGCCACCTACCTAACAATTCTACTTCTCTACATAACGATCTTTCGTATATGCTTTTGTGACTACTTGAAACTAGCGATCAGTGTGTAAAAACAGATCGTACTGCGCTACTAGCGAAGCTGAAAAGAATTATGGCTTATATGCTTCGATAGAAACTTATACCTGACTTCGGCTTCGATAGATGATTAGAAATTTCTCCACCGATCGAGGCCGCGGAGTTTGACGCTCAAAAGGACATGAAGAATATAATAATTGATTTTTTGTGCAGGAATCACAATAAAGGATATTCATCAAAGGAGATCTCGCAGGCACTGTCACTGAAGGAAGAGGAGATTAATTATGCGATGCTTAAACTTGGTCTGTCAGATTTTCTGTTCGACCTAACTGCTGGATTGATAAGCAACAGAACTAATGCAAAAACTAGAAGGGCAAGAGTCAGAATAGAGGATGTATCGGTTGGAGGTGTTACATACTATCGCTGTCTTAAACTTGATTCCGACCCTGGTGGCTAGCATATGCACTCTGTATTCCGTCAATCTAACAATGATGAGTTTCTTCTGTCTAGTATGAATCCTGCATAGGATAGGTAGAAAATGCACGCCTTTGATAATACCGATAATAGGATTTTCAGGCAGGAGAGCAAATTGCAAAAATGTCTTCAAACAAGGCATATCGGTAAGAGGGTTATGTGGTTTAAGAAACTGTCCTCGACGCAGGATTTTGCCAAGTGTTTTATTTTGGATAACGGCATTTCAGTTGCCGATGGATACGTCATTATTTCAAACAGTCAACACAATGGCTTAGGACGGTTTGGGAATAGGTGGATTTCTCCTAGAGGAGGGATATGGCTATCGATAATTCTACGCTCAGGCCTGCATCCTAGCAGAATCATGCTATTTTCATATTGTGCCTCGGTGGCAGTATCCGAAGCAATTGAAAGATGTACTGGGATACAATCAAGATTAAAGTGGCCCAATGATATTCTAATAAGAGGTAGAAAAGTATCTGGAATATTGGTGGATGCTTCTGTTGAAAGCGAATTAATAGAGAATCTGGTAATTGGTATCGGGGTCAATGCTAATGTCAATGCTGCACAAATTGAAGGAAGATTAGGAGACACCAATCACCCGTATCCTATAACTTCTTTACAGGAACAGTTAGGAGGGTCTTGTGACAAATTTAATTTAATAAGGCTTTTCCTGCAGACTTTTGACGAACTTTACTCCGAGATCGAGGCGGACAATACATACCTGATATTAGACAAGTGGAAAAAACGGGCCGAACCTATAATATCAAAGTCGGTTCAAATTTCTTGTGAGAAAGAACAATATTCTGCAAAAGTAGTTGATTTGGAAGAAGATGGGTCCCTGGTAGTACTGAGGCAAGGCAATCAAATAGAAAGAATCGTAAGCTCGGATTATCACGTCCACGTTACGGGCTAGGATTAATTTTCGTCCTGATCGTTCATGCGCCATTTTAATCAAGGTTGCGCTGCTTTCTACTTGGGCCCTTTTGCCACGGCTGTTAACTGCAATATAGAGCTTACATCGTTTTACAGATTATTGAAATGTCGTTTACGTTTGTACCAGTCTGGCCTATTTTGATCAGCGAATCTAGCTGCCTGAAATAGGAATAGCTATCATGGGTTTTCAAAAAGTGCCTGGCATCTAGATTTTTTTGTTTGCTGTCTGATATAACTCGCGAATTTAAGAATGCACCTGCTGCGTCAGAATTACCGTCAATCCCATCTGTTCCTGCACACAAGAGAGTGATATCCCGGCCAATATGAAAATCCATAAGTTCTAATGTTGCAGCCAGTATAACTTCTTGATTTCTGCCACCCTTCCCGTATTTTTTCATTTTATCTATTTTTACTACCGTTTCTCCACCTTGGACGAAAGCAATAGGACGGCGCTTTTTCGACAGTCCCCTTGCTAGAATCGCTATCCTTTTCCCGAAATATTTCGCCTCGCCATCGAACGTAGAGCCCAGCTTGTAGGTCTCTATTTCTCTATTCCTCAGATAGTTTACCGCCGCCGTACATGCTACTTCATTATTGCCAATCAAAAAATTCGTAACTTTTTGAAATATTGTATCGGCGGGCTTCAATGTTTCTGGTAGATTGTTCATTATGCCATGCTGTATTACACTTTTTGCACCATGATGTTCTTTATTCCAAAGACCATACTTTCTTAGTACGAGGGCAGCGTCTTCATAGGTAGAGGTATCGGGACAAGTAGGACCCGAAGCTATAACATCCATCTTATCATTAATCACATCAGAAATTATAAGAGAGACTAACCGGCAGTCCTTGTTCAAATATCGTAACATCTGACCTCCTTTTATCTGAGAGAGATGCTTCCGTACTATATTGATCTCCTCGATAGAGGCGCCCGAAAGTATTAATGAATTAGTGACATATTGCTTTTCGTGCAGAGAAAGATTTTTTGATGGTAAGGGCATCAGTGAAGAGCCGCCACCTGAAATGAGTACGACGACAAGATCGTTTGGAGTAGTTTTTCGTAAAATTTCCACGATCTTCTTTGCACCCTTGACACCCGAAGCATCGGGGAGAGGGTGATTAGCATGTGTAATGAAAATATCCTCAAAAGTCTCATTCGAACCATATGGAATTGTAATAGCTCCTCCCGAAATTTTGTCATCTAGAATATCATACAATGCACGGGCCATTCCTGCGGTGGCTTTGCCGGCTCCAACTAAATAAACAGAATCAATCGACTTTAGGTCTATGCTCGCACCCTTTTGTTTAATGTCTTTGATAAAAAGTTTATCATTTCTTAATTTTAAACTATTATAAACGAGGCGAACTGGGTCTACCGCTTTTACTGCGCTTTTAAAGGATCCAATGGCAAGTCTAAGCGAACGGTCAGGTCCCCGACGGTTTTTCAACAGACGCAATTCCTCCCATTGTAATACATAATG
>Ga0075419_10000945_pt1 | contig 18744 bp, 13 predicted proteins | sample SoiMetdeltSBSDD3_FD_76900 | JGI IMG/M metagenome (GOLD analysis project Ga0075419, IMG submission 76900) | Bulk soil microbial communities from a Populus tree surrounding site in Tennessee, USA - Soil MetaG P. deltoides SBSDD3 | ecosystem: Environmental > Terrestrial > Soil > Tree plantation... | reverse complement strand
GCGCCGAGCGCGCGCTTCAGCTCAGAAGGCACCGACGCGTTCGCGTTACGCGTCCACTGCAGGTACCGCTGCATCTGATCTTCGGGATTGTGTGCGCACAACGCCAGCAAACTCTCGGCCACCGCTCGCGTCATCGCCGTGTGGGCACCCGTGCGCAAAGCGCTGCGCTCGCGCATCGTTGCTACGAGCGTGTTCGCATCGAAATTGCTGTGCGTCACCAATATGCCGAGCGCGTCGCCGAGCGCGAGTCCGACCAGCGCTCCTTCGTAACGCGTCCCGATGTCGAGATGGGCGACCGCGCTCGCGGCCGGCTCGCGCCAGCGCATGACGAAGTCGACCTGCTCCGGCGTCTCCGGAATCGACGGCCAGCGGCGCGAGCGAGCGCTTTGCTTCCACAGAACCTGCAACTGGTCGTACGCCTGCTCGCTCGATAAGCCGCTGCGAATGAGATGGCACCCGACAGCCGTGCCGGTGCGGCCGATGCCCGCGCGACAATGCAGGTACACGCACTGGCCGGCCTTCAGCTCGGCGTCGAGCGTATCGAGGATCCGCGCCATGTGCGCGGCGGAGTCGGGGACGCTGTGATCGAGCACCGGCAGGCGTCGATACCGCACGCGCCGCGCCGCCTCCTCGGGCAGCAAGGTCTCGTACTCGGGAAGCTCCCCCTCCTCCGTGAGGTCGATGAAACTGGTGACACCTGCAGCCAGCAGCCGCTGCACGCGTTCCATGGCGTCGGCGCGCGACATCGAGCCCGGATATTCCCCGGCGAGAAGCCGGCCCGGCTGAACCCAGTAACTATTGGGGAGTGGCGTGGAAAGGTCCCTGCTCATCGGCCCGCGCATGATACGGGAGAGAAGCGGTTAGCGGTTGGCGGTTGGCGGTTAGTGCAGAGCCGGAATTCCCAGCTTCTGTCCGCCGGGCCGACCCTGTAGGCTGTGCCCCCAACGCGGAACGCCAACAGCAAAGAAATCGCCGCTCTCCTCCGCACCAACCGCCAACCGCTAACCGCTTCTATTCCGAGGCCCCATGTCCCTATTGCGCCGCTGTTTCGCTGTCCGCCCCGTCGAAGCCATCGTCGCCGAGCTGGACAGGGCGCCGGCGCTCAAGCGGGTGCTGTCGGCCAGCTCGCTGACCGCGATCGGGCTGGGCTCCACGATCGGCACGGGCATCTTCATCCTGACGGGTACGGTCGCCGCGAATCACACCGGGCCGGCCCTGACGCTGGCGCTGCTGATCGCCGCCATCGGCTCCGCGCTTGCCGCGATCTGCTACTCCGAATTCGCGGCGATGATTCCGGTGTCAGGCAGCGCGTACACCTACGCGTACTGCACGCTCGGCGAGTCGGTCGCCTGGATCATCGGCTGGAATTTGTCGCTCGAATACCTGATGTCGGCGTCCGCGGTCGCCGTCGGCTGGTCGCAATATGTCGTCAACCTGCTCGGCGACTGGGGCATTCACATGCCCGCCGCGCTCACCAATGCACCGCTCGACAAAGGCGCCGACAGATTCCTGGTGACGACCGGCTCGATCATCAATCTGCCGGCAGTGCTGATCGTGCTCGCGCTCGGCTGGGTGCTGTATATCGGCATCAAGGAATCGGCGACGGCGAACAACATCATGGTGTGGATCAAGGTCGCCGTGATCGTGGTGTTCGTGCTCGCCGGCGTGAGCTATATCGATACTGCGAACTGGCATCCCTACCTGCCGGAGAACACGGGCAAGGACGGCGAGTTCGGCATCAGCGGCCTGTTGCGGGGCACGGCGATCATCTTCTTCTCTTACGTTGGCTTCGATGCCGCATCGACGGCAGCGCGCGAGACGCGCAATCCACAGCGTGACGTACCGCTCGGCATCCTCGGCGCGCTGATCATCTCGGCCGTGCTGTACGTTGCGATGTCTGCCGTCATGACCGGCATGGTGCCGTACCAGAAGCTCGGCGCCGACGCGCCGGTCGCAGTCGCGCTCGACGCACATCCGCAGCTCGCGTGGCTTGGCGCGCTGGTGAAGCTCGGCGCGATCGCCGGCATGACCTCGGTGATCCTGATGTCGATGCTCGGCCAGCCGCGCATCTTTCTGGCGATGGCCGACGACGGGCTGCTGCCGCCCGGCATGAGCAAGGTGCATCCGAAGTACCGCACGCCGCACGTCGCAACGGCGATCACGACCGTCCTCGCAGCGGTGATCGCCGGGCTGTTCCCGCTCAACATCCTCGGCGAGCTGATCTCGATGGGCATCCTGCTCGCGTTCACCGGCGTGTGCATCGGCGTGCTCGTGTTGCGCTACACGCGACCGAATCTGCAGCGGCCGTTCCGCGTGCCGTTCGCCGGGGTCACGTGCGTGCTCGGCGCGGTGATCTGCGGCGGCATCACGTACTTTTTGCCGCGGGAGACCTGGCTGCTGTTCCTGATCTGGTCGATCCTCGGCTTCTCGATCTACGCGATCTATGGCTACCGCCACAGCCGCATGCGCGCCGAGGGCAAATAGCGCTTGAAACGGGCAAGAATGATCCCGATGGTGCTGTCAGGCTGAAGCCTGACCCCCTGCACCAGCGATCGTTCTTGAGGTACCCACCATGCGCCCCAAGCCCGTCCCGACCACTTCCGCCAGCGGCTACGACCTGCGCCCCCTCAGCACGGCGCAACGCGACCAGCTCGCTGCAAAGCTCTCGCCCGAGGAGCGCCGCGTGCTGCTGCACCAGGGCACCGAAGCACCGTTCTGCGGCACATTGCTCAACAACAAGAAGGACGGCATCTACGCGTGCCGGCTGTGCGGCCTGCCGCTGTTCAAGGCCGATGCGAAGTTCGAGTCGGGTACCGGCTGGCCCAGCTTCACTGCGCCCTTCGACGCCGACCACGTCGCGGAGCTGGTGGACGAGAGCCACGGCATGATCCGCACGGAAATCCGCTGCCGGCGGTGCGACAGCCATCTCGGCCACGTGTTCGATGACGGCCCGCGCCCGACGCGCAGGCGCTATTGCCTGAACTCGGTGTCGATGGAGTTCTTCCCGACGGGGACCGAGCCGGAGCAGAAGGTGTCGGGCTAAAGCCCGACCTACAGGGCGGTTACACCTCGCCTTTGTGGCCGCGGTGTTGCGATGAAGTGATGCGGTCGAGCACACCCATCATCACCGCAGAGACCACGAAGGTGAGGTGGATGATGACGAACCACATGAGCGTATCGCTATTGCCTGCGCGGATGTAATCGTCTGCTTCCATGAAACGGCGCAAAAGGTGAATCGAGGAGATCGCGACGATCGACGAGGCAACCTTCAGCTTCAGTGAGTTCGCGTCGAGCTTGCCGAGCCAGCTGAGCTTCTCGCCGCCCGTGTCGACGTCGAGCGCCGAGACGAAGTTCTCGTAGCCCGAGAACATCACCATCACGATCAGGCTGCCGACCAGCACCATGTCCACGAGCCCGAGCAGGATCAGCACCAGCTCCGCCTCGCCCGTGGCAAGCACCCCCGTGAGCAGGTGGAACAGCTCCATGAAGAACTTGATGCCGAGTGCGACGAGGGCGAGCGACAGACCGAGGTAGACGGGAGCGAGGATCCAGCGGCTGGCGAACAGCAGCCTTTCGATTGTTCTTTCCATCATGGGCGCGGATTAAACCACACCCGACGCTTCACTTCTTGCGGGCGAGGTCGTCGCTGGCGACGGGAAAGTCGGGGTAGGCCTCACGGAAACGCAGCCAGGCGCGATCGGCCTCGTCGACCTTGCCCGCGCGGCGCAGCTCGCGAATCTGTTCGAGCCACTTGGCGGGATCGGACTCCACCGCATCTTCATCGGCCGCCGGTCGCGTTTCGGTGCTGAGTGCCGACGGAATCGTGCTGCGCGGACCGGCGGTGCGCCCGGCACGCCGCGCCCTGTTGTTGCTGGTGGCCGACACCTCGCTCAATTCCTCGGAGTCTGCTTGCACTTTGGCTACGGCGCTGTCGACTTCCGCGCGCGACGCGGCAGGCTGGACCGACGGCGCACCGGCGAACGCCGGTGAAGGCGGCGGCTGCGAGTTCGCAAGCTGCGACTCGGCCGGAGCGACGTTCATCGTGTCGACCGCAGCCGGCGACGTAACGAGCGCCTGGTCGCGCATCCCCTTCGCCTCCGCGCTGACTTCTTCACGCGCAGCGTTGTCCGACCGCTCCGCCTCCATCTTGGTGCGCTTGTCGGCTTGGACGCTCCTGGCGAGAATCTCCTCCGGGGCCGCCGCCGGCGGCGGCACCTGCAAGACTACGGGAGCAGGCGCCTCTGGCACGAATTGCGGCTCTGCTGCCTTCTCCTGCATAACCTTGGTCGCGAACGACGCATCGTTCTGCACGCCGCTCTCGATCACGACCGTCACGACCAGCACGAGCGAAGCAGCGAGCGCGACAGGCGCGCTCCAGCGCAACCATGAGCGTGAGCGCCCACCCTTCACGTTCGCGACGGCGGCACGCGCCTCATCGAGCACGCGACGATCCAGCTCGGGCGGCACGTCCTCGCGACCGAGCTCACGGTAGCGCTGCGATATGTCGGAGCCCCCTTTCAGGTACTCGTCCAGCGCTTTGATGTCGATCGGATCGCTCACGATTGCACACTCGGCTCGAAGTGCCGCGGCCGATGCTTGCTCAGCGCCGTGCGCAGCTTGCCCACCGCGTAGCGCAGTCTGCTCTTTGCAGTCTCCATCGCCACTCCCGTGATGCGGCCGATCTCCTCCAGCGTCAGTCCGCTCTCTTCGTACAGCACGAACACGTCGCGCTGCTCGGCCGGCAGCTCGGCGAGCGCGCGACGAAAATCGCTGCGCACCTGCGCTTCGGACAGCGCAGCGTCGGGGCGCTCATGTTCCGCGGCGCCGATCTGCTCGGCGACGTCGTCGATGTCCTGCGCAGCGTTCTCGTGCGGCCGGCCGCTGCGCCGGAAATAATCGATCGCGCAGTTGTGAGCGATGCGGAACAGGAACGTATTGAACTGCGCCCTGACCTCGTAACGGCTGCGACTTGCAATCACTTTGCTCCACACCTCCTGAAACAGATCGTCGGCCACTTCGCGCCGGCCGCACATGCGCTGCAGGTAACGGTACAGCGGACCCTTGTGGCGTTCGTAGAGGAGCTCGAACGCACGCGCGTCGCCGTCCCGGTAGCGCAACATCAGCGTCGTGTCGTCCGTGACTGCGACGGCGGCTGGCGCCTCTACGAGCGCCGCCGCAGCCTGCTGACTAGAAATCGAGCCGACGTCCATGCACGCAAGCGTAACCGAGTTTCATACCCCTCAGTCAGTGTGCGATATCGCTGACTTGTACCGTGTCCTTGGGCGTCAACGAGTCCGCGAGCTTGACCAGCGATACGAATTCGCGCCGGTAGCCCTCCGAGTCGTCGCCGAGACCGCCGCGCGCCAACTGTTCGACGTCCTTGTAGCCGAAATTGCCGACGTACTTGCCGCCGCGCAGAAGCTGGCCGAAGGCCGCCACGCTCGCGGCAAAGCGAAAGTCAGGGGATAGCCTTTCGAGCGTGGCGACCGAAGTCTTCGCGATCGGGTATTCGAGGAGCTGGCTCGTGTCCGCGTCCGGCTTCTTGTAGCGAAGTCGGACGAACGCCAGCTCACTGCTGCGCGTATCGCTCGCGGCGGGCGCTTTCTGTCCGTAGCGCAGCGGATCCAGTCGACCGGCCTTGCCGACAGGGATGACTTCATACAGCGCGGTGACGCGATGACCGGCGCCGATTTCGCCCGCGTCCACCTTGTCGTTGTTGAAGTCCTCGCGCGCCAGCATGCGGTTCTCGTAACCGATCAAGCGATATTCGAGCACCGCCGCCGGATTGAACTCGACCTGGATCTTCACGTCCTTGGCGATCGTGAACAGCGTCGAGGACAGCTCGGAGACGAGCACCTTGCGTGCTTCCGACAGGGTGTCGACGTACGAGTAGTTGCCATTGCCCGCATCCGCCAGGCGCTCCAGCAACTGATCGTTGTAGTTGCCGGTGCCGAAGCCGAGCGTCGTGAGCGCGACGCCGCTGGTGCGCTGCCGCTCAGCCATGTCGACGAGCGCTTCGTAGTTCACCACGCCAACGTTGAAGTCGCCGTCGGTCGCGAGTACGACGCGATTGATGCCGCCCTTGATCTGCGCATCGTGCGCGAGTTGATACGCCCGCTCGATGCCTTCGGCGCCGTTGGTCGAGCCGCCGGCTTCGAGGCGATCGATCGCTTCGCGGATCTTCTGCTTCTGATCGCCGGCCGTCGGCTCCAGCACGACGCCGGAGGTGCCGGCGTACACGACCATCGACACGCGATCGCGCGCCGTGAGCTGATCGGCGAGCAGGCGGAACGCGTTCTTGAGCAGCGGCAGCTTGTCCGGCGACTGCATCGAGCCGGACACGTCGATCAGGAACACCAGGTTCGCCGGCGGCCGCTCGGCGGCTGCGACTTCGAATCCCTTGATGCCGACCTTCATGAGCAGCGCCTGCGGATTCCACGGCGCCGGCGCCACTTCCGTGGCCACGCGGAACGGCACGTCGCGGCTCGCCGGCGGCGCATAGCTGTAGTCGAAATAGTTGACCATTTCCTCGACGCGGACCGCGTCCTGCGGCGGGAGCTGACCGGCGTTGAGGAAACGGCGCACGTTGGCGTACGCCCCGGTGTCGACGTCGATCGAGAATGTCGAGATCGGCTGGTCGGCGACGAGATGCACCGGGTTGTCGTCGAGATGCTGATAGCGCTCGGTGTTCGTCGGCTGCTGATACACGGGCGCACAGCAAACCGTGGACAACGCACCGACCGCGGCGGCGTTCCCCGCCACTTTCATGCTCGCGGGCGCGACGGCCGGAACCTGCTGTGCCCCGACGCGACTCGCGTCGGACCGTGCCAGGACCTCGTGCGCTTCCAGCTTGTCGCGCAGGCGGTCGGATTCCTCGGTCGCCGGCTGCGGCCCGGATGCCGGGGCTTCGACTGCTTTGTTTTCGTCGCGCTGGGCAGCACAGGCGGCGACGATGGCAGTCACGATCAGCAGCGAACTGCCGCGGACGACACGATTCATGGACGTTCCTCGTTACGGGCGCCAGCGCCCTGGTGTCGTTACTAACGGCGACCGCAGAAATAAGGGTTAAGCGCCTGGCGAGCCCCCTTTGTGACGGGAAACCAGGCGACGAGGCCGGTGGTTGCGGGTGCGCAGGCTTACATCGACCAGCGCCGCGAAGCTCGACAAATGGGTCCGTCGGAGTTGCTACTCGGGCAGCTTCCAGAGCAGCTCGTCGAGTTGCTGGTCCCGCGCCGGCCAGCCGTAACGACGCAGATCGACGCGCCCGCCCACGAACACCACCCCTTCCGCCTCCAGCTTGTGCCGCTGGCGCGCGTAGGCGTCGCTGCCCGTGGGGAAGGAAATGCGACCGCCGGCGTTGATCACGCGAAACCAGGGCAAGCCGCGCGCCGACGGAGTCTGCCGCAGCACAGTGCCCACGAGTCGCGCGCGTCGCGGCAGGCCCGCGACTTCAGCCACGTTGCCGTAGGTGCAGACCTTGCCGCGCGGAATGCGGCGCACCGCCGCGAGGATCATCTCGGGCACGGACTCGTTGCTGACTACCGGCGGCTTCCTTGCAGGCGCAGCTTTCTTCTTCGGCTTCGTTTTCGTCTTCTTCTTCTTCAAATCGGAACCCTGTCGTGCATCGTCTCCTGCGAGCGATCCGCGCGATCAGGGTTGCGCCGACGTTCGCCGCCCGTCAATGCAATCCCGAGCGCGGCGATGAACGGCAACACACGCTCGAGAAAGTCACCGGGTGAATCCGGCAACAGATGGAACACCAGCGACAGCAGGAATCCCGCCCACATCGCGCCCAGCGTCGATCCCGGGCGGATGCGTTTGCCGCTGAGACGGACCAGCAGCAGCGGGCCGAGCGCTGCGCCGAGCGCGGTGAATGCGAACATCGCGTGCTCACCGATCTTCATCGGCGCGTACAGCAGCACGATGCATGCAAGGACCGCGACGACGAGCAACATGCCGCGCAGCCACTGCAGCGACGGCGGCGTCGTCGGGCGCTTCAGGTCGATTGCGAGCGCGGTGGCGATCACGAGCAACTGACTGGCGATCGCGGAGATGACCGCCGCAGCGAGCCCGACGACGATCAACGTCGCGAGCCACGGCGGCAGCAGACGACTCGCAATCACCGCCAGCGACTGCTCCGGATGTTCGAGACCCGAATACAGCACGCGCGCGCACCAGCCGCAGAACACGACAGCCGCGAGCAGGATCGCGATCCACACTGGCGCGACCCAACGCGCGATGCGCAGGGTCGCCTCATCCTTGGCCGCCATGAAGCGCGCCAATGCGTGCGGCTGCCCGCACATCGCAAGGCCGAGGCCGACCACGCCGGCCGCAAACGCGATGGCGGCGACGCCGTTCTTGCCGCCGAACCAGTTCGTCGCCTCCGGACCGATCGACGTGAACGCCATCTTCAGTTCCGTGATGCCGCCGGTGGCGATCAACGCCGGCAGCGGCAGGAACAAGGCGACGGCGATCACCACGATCGATTGAATCGTATCGATCATGCTCGCCGCGCGCATGCCACCCGCGAACACAGTCGCGATGATCATCGTCAGCGCGACCAGCAGAACGTTGGTGGTATCGAGGCCGACGTCGGCGAGCATCACGCCGGCGAACTGCAGGATCGCCGCGATCTGCAGCAGCAGCGCGAGCATCAGGATGAAGACTGCCGAGCGCACCACCAGCGGCTGCAACCGGTCGCCGGCATCGACGCCCAGGAGGTGAATGACAGTGATGCCGCCGGACCCGATCGAAGCAGCGCGCAGCCGCGGTGCGACGAACCACATGTTGACTACGCAACCGAAGACGACGGCAGCCCAGATCCATGCGGCCGACAGGCCCCAGAGGAAGGCGGCGGCCGCGACGGTCATGAGCATCCAGGCGTTCACGCCGGTCCCCGCGTAGCTCAGCGTCACGAGCCAGGGGCCGAGCCGACGATTGGCGATGGCGAAATCCGCGGCGTTGTGCGTGCGCCGGGAGGCCCACGTCATGATTGCGAGCAGCGCCGCCAGTAACGCGAGCAGGGTCAGCAGAGCTGTGGCAGATCGCGACATGGGAGTGCGGCGGATGCTACACGAGCGGCTGCCGCGCGGGTACCCGCGAAAGTCAGCGCCCCGGTTGCAGGCGCTCGCGTGCCGTATCCAGCGTGCGACAGACAGCTTCAGCCGCGACCGTGAGACGGGTCGTGGCGCGAGCGATGTCGTCCGAGCGCAGCGTATAGACGTTCCCCGTGCGCACGGCTTCGATGTGGCGCCAGCGGCTCCATTCCGCGGCTGCGTCCGGCACGGTGTCGTCGGTGGAGATGATCGCTTGCGGATTTGCAGCAATCACCGCCTCGATGCCGATCGCCGGCGCCAGCTCGTTGAGATCGGCGAACACGTTACGGCCGCCGCACAGCTCGACGATCTCGCTGATGATCTGTTTGCCGTTCACCGTATACAGCGGCCGGTCGTCGACTTCGATGAACACGCGCAGCGGCGTGCGATTGCGATAACTGTCGCGCAGCTCCTGGATGCGGCGTTCGTAATCGGCGGCCGCGCGCTCGGCAACTTCGCTGGTGCCGGCTAGCCGACCGATCTCGCGCAGTGCAGTCGCCACGTGCTCGAGGCGCTGCGTACGGAACGCAACCACCGGCAATTTCAGCGCGCGAATGCGTTCGATCGTCGGCGCGGGATTACCCGATTCCCAGACCAGCACCGCGTCGGGATGCAGTGCCACCAATCGCTCCAGGTCGACGCGGAATGCGTCGCCGATGCGCGGAATCGTGCGCGCCGCGGCGGGATGATCGCTGTACTCGACGGTTGCGACGATGCGATCGCCGGCGCCGGCCGTGAATGCGAGCTCGGTGAGGTGCGGAGCGAGACTGACGATGCGCTGAGGCGGCGCGGCCGCGCCAGCCAGCAGCGCCAGGAGCACAAGCAGACCGGCTCTCATCCCTGCGGCAGCCGCAACAACGCGCGCAGTCGCGGCCAATCGAACGCGGGCCCGGGATCGGTCTTGCGGCCCGGCGCGACGTCGCTATGACCGGCGATGCGTTCTGGCGAAAGCGACGGATACGCGCGGCACAATGCGTGAACGGCAGCGCTCAGCGCACGATATTGCGCGGGCTCGTACGGCAGCTCGTCGCTTCCTTCCATCTCGATGCCGATCGAAAAATCGTTGCAGCGCTCGCGGCCGCAATAACTCGACACGCCCGCGTGCCACGCACGCAGATGGAATGGAACGTATTGCACGTACGCGCCGTCGCGGCGGATCAGCAGATGCGATGAAACTACCAGCGTCATGACGGTCGCGAAGAACGGATGCACGTCCGGCGCATTCGGCGGCAGCGTGTTCGTGAACAGCCGATCGATCCACGGCCCGCCGTATTCGTCCGGCGGCAGGCTGATGCCGTGGACCAGGATCAGCTCGGGCGGTATTCCGCCGGGGCGCTCGTCGCGGTTCGGCGAGACGACCTGGCGCGCCGGTTGCATCAGTCCGGTGCCCGGATCGACGGAGGGAATGGCCCTTGCTGAAATGGTTATCGCAGTCACGATGCGCCATGATGCCCGTCCGATGCGCATGAATCGAATCTTCTGTGAAGGACCGCTCGCGAGCGGTGCGGAGCTGAGACTGCCGCCGGCCGGCGCCTATCACGTCGCGCGAGTCCTGCGCATGCGTGAAGGCGCGCCGCTCGCTGTGTTCGATGGCAGCGGCCAGGATTTTCGCGCTGAAATCGTGCGCGTCGCCGGCGACGATGTGACCGTGCGACTGACCGAGCCGGTCGCCGGCGCGGCCGAGTCGCCGTTGCGGATCACGCTGCTGCAAGGCGTGTCGCGCAGCGAGCGCATGGACTGGACGCTGCAAAAAGCGACCGAGCTCGGCGTTGCGACGATCGCGCCCGTGCTGACTGCGCGCAGCGTCGTGCGGCTCGACGAGAAGCAGGCGCAGAAGAAGCAGGCGCACTGGCGCGGCATCGTAATCGCGGCCTGCGAGCAATGCGGCCGCTCGAAGGTCCCGCACGTTTCAGCGCCGGTGACTCTGCGCGAGCACCTGGCGAACGCGCGCAAGGAAGGCCTGCGGCTCGTACTGAGCCCGTCAGCACCCGGATCGCTCGCAGGCCTGGCCAGCCTGCCGAACAAGGTCGAGTTGCTGATAGGCCCCGAGGGCGGCCTGGACGACGACGAGCTGCACGCCGCGCAGAAGGCCGGCTTCATGCCGGTGCGCCTCGGGCCGAGAGTGCTCCGGACTGAGACAGCGGCAGTGGTGGCGTTGACAGTGTTGCAGGCGTTGTGGGGAGACCTGCAGTAGGTCGGGCTTTAGCCCGACAATCCGTGCAAAGAGTCGGGCTGAAGCCCGACCTACAGCGAACCTACGAAGCCCGGGTCTCTTCGCTGATCATCTGCTCCAGGCACTCGAAGTCCGGGATCAGCGGCGACTCGTTCAGCATGCGCACCTGGCACAGGATCGGGCCGCGCTCGGGGAAATTGCGGCTCGGATCGTGCTTCACCACGTCGGCGTTGACGCGCACGAGCTGCGGGAAGCCTTGCGTGATCACGCCGAAGTAGCCGCTGGGGATCTGGCTCGACAGCGCGACGAAGATGACGATGCGCGTGCGCGTGCCGGGATTCGGCGGCGACTGACCGCATGCGGCCTCGAAGGAAATCACCGGCACCGCGCGTCCGCTCCAGTGAATCGTGCCGAGGTACCACGGCGGCGCACCTTCCATCTTCTCGGGCGCCTGCCAGGTCACGACCTCCGCGACGCACGCGCGCGGCACGATCAGGCGTTCCTGCGCCAGCGGCACCAGCAGGCTATACAGCTCGTGGGCAAGGACCTCACTCATGGACGATGCGCTCATGCACGGGATTCACGACCTTGCGCCGGCGCGGCCTTACGCCGCCGCGCTTCGACCAGTGGCTCGATCGCATCCAGGAGCTGATTCTCCTGGTAGGGCTTGCCGAGATAATCGTTGACGCCGAGCTCGATCGCGCGGGCGCGATGCTTCTCGCCGACGCGCGAGGTGATCATGACGATCGGGATGTCGGCGAGGCGCGCATCGGCGCGCACTTGCGAGGCGAGCTCGTAACCGTCCATGCGCGGCATTTCGATGTCGAGCAGGATGATGTCCGGCAGGTGATCCTGCAGGATCGACAGCGCATCGACGCCGTCCTTCGCAGTCATGACGCGCATGCCATGACGTTCGAGCAGGCGCTGCGTCACGCGGCGCACGGTGATCGAGTCGTCGACGACCAGCGCGAACGTGCGGCGATCTTCCTGCGGGCCTTCCACCAGCGGCTTGCGGCCGCGCCATTCGGAGCGCACCAGCGCACCGAGGTCGAGAATGATGACGATGCGGCCGTCGCCGAGGATCGTCGCGCCCGCGATGCCGCGGATGCCGGCGATCTGCGGGCCGACCGACTTCACGACCATCTCGCGGCTGCCGACCAGCTCGTCGGTCACGACGGCCGTCGAATGATCGCCGGCGCGGATCAGGATCACCGGCATCGACACATCCGCTTCCGGCAGCACCGAGGCGCCGCCGCCGATGAACGCGCCGAGATGCTGGAACCGGTACACCTGCTTGCCGTACGTGAACGTCGGCGAATCCTCGGCGAGATGCTTCTGCACTTCCGAGCGCGGCACGCGCGCGACGCCTTCCACCGAAGGCAGCGGCAACGCGTACAGCTCTTCGCCGGTGCGCACGATCAGCGCTTGCGTGATGGCCAGGGTGAACGGCAGGCGGATCGTGAACTTCACGCCCAGCCCCGGCTGCGATTCCGTGAACAACGCGCCGCCGAGCTTCTTGATCTCGTTCACCACGACGTCCATGCCGACGCCGCGGCCGGCGTGCTGCGTCACGGTGCTCGCAGTGCTGAAGCCCGGCTCGAGAATGAGCTGCAGCGCTTCCTCGTCCGACAACACGCGACCGGGATGCAGCAGACCGCGCTCACGCGCCCGTGCGCGAACCGCGCTGACGTCGATGCCGCGGCCGTCGTCCTCGAGGACGATGACCATCTCGGAGCCTTCGCGATGCAGGCCGACGCGGATCGTGCCGCTCTCCGGCTTGCCGCGCGCGACACGCTCTTCGGGCGTCTCGATGCCGTGCACGACCGAGTTGCGCAGCATGTGCTCGAACGGCGGCAACATGCGATCCAGCACCTGCCGGTCCAGCTCGCCGGACGCGCCGACGACGACCAGGTCGGCCTTCTTGTTCGTGTCCGTGGCGACCTGCCGCACCAGGCGGCTGAGGCGCTGCACGTGGCGCTGGAACGGCACCATGCGCGTGCGCATCAGGCCGTTCTGCAATTCGGTGACGACGCGCGACTGCTGCAGCAGCAGGTTCTGCGCTTCGCGCGTCAGGTTCTCCAGCAATCCTTCGATGCTGCCAACGTCGCTGACCGATTCGGCGAACGCTCGCGACAGCTGCTGGATCGTCGAATAGCGATCGAGCTCCAGCGGGTCGAAGTCGGCCCGGCCGGGATGCTCCTCTTCGTGCCGATGCAGGATCTGCGCTTCGGTTTCCAGCTCCAGCTTGCGGAGCTGCTCTTTCAAGCGCGTGACCGTGCGCCCGAGCTCCGCTAGGTTGAACTCGATCGAGCCGACCTGCTGCTCCAGGCGCGAGCGGAAGATGCTGACTTCGCCGGCGTTGTTGAGCAGCGTGTCGAGCAGGTCGGCGTCGACGCGCGCGAACTCCTGGCGCTCCTGGACTTGCTGCTCGCGACCTGGCAGCACCGGCGCGGCGTGCTCGGGCGCGAGCTGCTCGGGTGCATCGGGCGGCAGCTCGGGCTGCAACGCGGCCACGTCCAGCGGGGCCTGCTCGTGCTCCTCGACACGCACCGCTTCGCGCGGCGCGGCGGCACCGAGCTCGTCGGCACTCAACTCGATGTCGTACTCCGTATCGTCGAGCGACGGCTCTTCGGCTTCCGCTTCCGCTGCCGCTTCCGGTTCCTTCTCTGCGGCCGGTTGCTGCAGGTCCTGCAGCAACGACTCGGTCAGCGTCGGCACGACGCCGGTCGCCGCGCCGAAGTCTTCTTCCTCCGCGACCTGCGCCGCAACGATCGGCGCAGCGGGCGGCGGGACCGGCGCGGGCACGGGCGTCGGCGCGGCAATCGGAGCCTGCCCGCCGAGCGTGCGGATACGATTGACCAACTCATGAGCGGACATGCAGCGCTCGCCGCGATTGACGACGTCGCGCATGCGATGCAGCTCGTCGAGGCTCGCTTGCAGCGCGTCGAACACTTCCGGACTGGCCGGCACACTGCCCGCTTCGACACCTTGCATGAGCGTTTCGAGCTCATGGCTCAAGTTGCCCATCGCGCGGATGCCCGCCATGCGTGCGCCGCCCTTGAGCGTATGCACGACGCGCTTCAGCTCGAAGACCAGCGCGTTGTTGCCGCGATCCTGCTTCCAGGACGACAAGGCAGTATCCGCGGTCTCCAGCAGCTCGATGGCTTCTTCGCTGAAGATCGCTGCGACCTCGGGATCGAAGTCGGCACCGTCATCCTCTTCCTCGACGATCGCGACGGGCGGCGCGGGTGCTGCCGCGACCGGCGGAGGCGGCGGAGCGACAGCAACGGCCGGGGCCTGCGGCGTCAGGGCCGGGCTGCGCACGGTCTCGCTCTCTTCTTCCGCGAGCAGATCCTCGACTGCGAAGACGGGTTCGGGCTCGGGCGCCGGTTCCGGCTCCAGCTCCTGTTCCAGCGCGACGGCGTCGATTTCGATCTCGACCGAGTCGTCGGCGTTGCCTTCCTCGACGACGATACCTGTCTCTTCTTCCGGCGCCTCGTAGGTCAGCGACGAAAGCACGTCGCCTTCGACCAGCGCAGCCTGCACATTCGTGGGGTCGCCGTCGTCCAGCGCCTTTTGCACGTTCGTCGGATCTTCATCGGCGCTCCCCATGGCGACCAGAGCTTCGGTGCGCTCGGTCGGATCGTCACGGAAGACCGGCGCGGGGCGCATCATCGTCGGCGACGCATCGTGCGACGGCGAGCCGGTATCCGCAGTGGCCGGCGCCGGCGGGAAGTTGTCGTAACTCCAGTCGAGCATGCTGAGCGCGTTCGCGTCGGTCGGCTCCAGCTCGACCACTTCGACTCCGGAGTCGGGTTCGCGCGTCGCGGCGGCAGCCATTGCTGCTGTCGCAGGCGCGGGACTCTGGACGGTCGCGTCGATCGTTTCGGCGAGCCGCGCGATTTCCTCGTCGAGCTGGTCTTCGAGCTCGCCCAGGCGCGCAGCGATGCGCGGGTGGTCAAGGAAGAAGCCAGTGTTCTCGTCGATGTGATCCAGCACCTGCTGGATCGCTGCCGTCGCGTCCTTCAGGACCGCGAGCCCGGCGCCCGGCATGCCGATCGAGTTGTCGTACAGCTTGCGGACGTAGCGATTGAGCGGCTCGGCGATCTTGATGCCCTGGCGCGCACCGGCGGTCTTGGCCGTGCCGCTCAGCGTGTGGCAGGAGCGGTGCAAGTCCTCGGTGACCGGGTACGGCGGCGTCCCGGCGTCGCACGCCGCGATGAACTCATGGATGGTCGCGAGATGGCCCGCGGTTTCCTTTGCGTAGATTTCGTGCAGACCGGGATCCATTTGCGACGGGGGCGACGGCTGTCTTATGTCCTGAGCTGGAGCCGTTTTTTTTTGCGGGCTGGCTTGCGGGGTCAGGACCGTGGTGGTCTGCGTATGCGAGGGCGTCGGCAGCTCCGGCGCCGCAACGTGCGCAGGAGCGGGAGCAGCGGCCACCGGACGCGGCGCATGCGCGCTCGGCGCGGCTGCCGCAGACGGCGCGCTGGGACGCACGCCGGCAATCTCGTTGAGTCCTTCGATGATGCGCGCCACGCTGGCTTGCGGCGCGCGCCCGGTTTCGAGCTGTTCGACCAGCTCCGGAACGGCTGCGATCGCTTCGCGCAGCAGCGTCATCATTTCCGGGCTGCGCTCCAGCGTCTTGTTGATGACGCGGTTCAGCAGGTTCTCGACCGACCAGGCGAACTCGCCGATGAGCTGCGCGCCGACCATGCGGCCGCTGCCCTTCAGCGTGTGGAACGAGCGGCGCACGTTGACCAGCGAGTCCTGGTCCTGCGGATTCTCGTCCCACAGCGGGAACAGGCGCTTGAGCTTGGCGATCTCGTCCTTCGCTTCTTCGATGAACAGCTCGAGGAATTCCGGATCGACCTCGCGATCGAGCGGCTTCGGCGCCGGCGCGGCCGGTGCCGCGGGCCTGCGCGGCGGTTGCCGCACGACCGAGGCAGGATCCAGCACTGCAGTGGGCTCGTGCTCGGTCGGTGCCAGCGTCGGCGATGCCACCGTCTGCGACATCGGCTCGATGACGACCGTGCGCGCATGGTCGCCCACCTGGGCGAGCGCTTCGACACGCGGGATCGGCTGCGCGTCGGCGAGGAAGCGCAGGCAATTCTCCGCGTTGTCGAGCATGTACCACGGGTCGGTGCGGCCGGCCTGCAGCGTCTCCATGTAGTACTCGACGGCGACGATTGCATCGGCGAGGCGATCGACTGCTTCCTGCGGCAACGTCATGCCGTCGCTGCGCAGGAGCTGGCCGAGCGCGCGATCGACACCTTCCATGATTTCCACGACGCGCGTTTTGCCCAGCATCAGCAGGCCCGCGATCATGCCGCGCATGAGCTGCGGAATCTGGTCGGCGGCCTGCGCTTCGCGCGGCTTTTCGAACGACAGCGCGACCGCTTCCTTGATGCGCGCCATGTTGACGATGCATTCGCGCAGCACCGCCTCGGTTACCTGGCGGAACTCGATGTCTTCGGGCCCCGTGGGCCTGACGGGCGCGGTGGCGCTGTCCGCGCTCGGCACGATCATGCCGACGAGCTGCTCGTCGAGGCTGTCCTCGACCTTGATCAGCGTCGCGGCCATGCGCAGCAACGTGCCCTCGGTCGCAGCCGAGCGCTGATTCACGATTGACTGCAGATCGGTGGTCTCGGCCTGGACCTTGTCGCGCAGGTCGCCGAGGCCGAGCACGCCGAGCGTATCGGCGATCTTCTTGAGCAGCTCCAGTTGCGGCGCCAGCTCGTCGACCTGCGTGCCGCCCTGGCGCACGAAAATGTCCAGCGCATCTTTCACGCGGCCGAGATCTTCCTTGATCGCGGCGGCGACCGTCTTCATCAGCTTGACGGACGGAGCCGACAGGCTCTCGCGAGCCTGCTCGATGTGATCGTCGACCGGCAGCAGCTCGGTCAACCGGAACGAGGCACGCACAGCGGCTACGCGCGGACCGGAGCTGCGCGCACGCGCCACGTAGTAGAGAAGATTATTGAGCAGCTCGAGCGGCGGCGTATCGACGTAGCGTCCTTCGCCCTGCTCGTACAGGCGCTTCATCTCGCGATCGGCGTGGCCGAGCAGGCGCTTGATCGAGGCGCTGCCTTCGAGCCCGCCCTCACGCAGCGCTTCGAGCACCGCACCGACCACCCACCAGAGCTGGAACACCGGCTGCGTGGTAGCGACCTGCTCGAGCTTCTCGGCCGAGCGCGACAGGATTTCGAGATTCTGGTCGACGCGCTCGCCCTTGATCCAGCCGAGAAGGCCGAGCTGGTAGCGGGTGCGGAGCTTGCGCGCCCATTGCGCGATCGTCAGCGCCTCGCCCGGCGCGGCAACGGGATTTGCCTGCTGATCGGAGCTGAGATTCAGCAGCAGCAGCGTGCCTTCCGAAAGCAGCGCGTGGCCGCGTACGGCGCGCAGATCGTTGAGCAGCGGCAGCAGCACCAGCGCCATGTCGCGCCCGCCGCTCATCACGCGTTCGAGATACGTCGGCAGCTGCACCATCGCGCGCATCAGCGCGTCGAGCCCTTCCGCGAGGTGGCGGCGCTCGGAGAAGTTGTCGATGAGGTAGCGCGCGACCTGGCCCATTTCCTCGGCGAGCAGTGCGGCGCCGTAGACCTCGGCGATGCGCAGCGCGCCGTGCACCGAGCGCAGGTGCTCGTTGCACTTTCTCAGCAATGCAACGTTGTCCTGCTGCTCGCCGAAGGCTTCGAGCGCAGTGCGTGCGTCGTTGAGCTCGCTATTGAGCTCGCGCGCGACGATATGCAGGGTTTGCGATGAAAGCTCGGCCATGAATCGTTATCTGCGCGTCAAGCCGCTGTGACTTTTTTCGGCGCAGGCGCCGCGGTGCGGACCTGCGTGGCGTTGACCAGCGGCGGTGGCGCCTTCTTCTCGGACTCCGTCAACACTGCGCTGCCTGCGGAGGAGCTGTCGGGCAGGCGGAAGCCCGCGACCGACTTGCGAAGCTGCGCGGACAGCTCGGCGAGCTTGCCGACCGAGCCGGACGTCGCGGCCGAGTTCTCCGCGGTCTGCGAGCTGATCTCGCGCAGCACGCCCATGGTCCGCGAGATGTTCTGCGCGGCCGAGGCCTGCTGACGCGAGCTGGCGGAAATGTTCTGCACCAGGCTCGCGATCTGATTCGATACCTGCTCGATCTCTTCGAGCGCCGCACCGGCGTTCTCGGCCAGCAGCGCGCCGCCGACCACGTCGGTGGTGCTGCGCTCCATCGAGACGACCGCCTCGTTGGTGTCTGCCTGAATCGTGCGCACCAGCACTTCGATCTGCTTGGTCGCGTTCGCGGCACGTTCCGCGAGGCGCTGCACTTCGTCGGCGACGACTGCGAAGCCGCGGCCCGCCTCACCGGCCATCGACGCCTGGATCGACGCATTGAGCGCCAGGATGTTCGTCTGCTCGGCGATGTCGTTGATCAGCTCGACGATGTTGCCGATCTCCTGCGAGCTCTCGCCGAGGCGCTTGATGCGCTTGGAGGTC
>Ga0075419_10000943_pt1 | contig 18753 bp, 10 predicted proteins | sample SoiMetdeltSBSDD3_FD_76900 | JGI IMG/M metagenome (GOLD analysis project Ga0075419, IMG submission 76900) | Bulk soil microbial communities from a Populus tree surrounding site in Tennessee, USA - Soil MetaG P. deltoides SBSDD3 | ecosystem: Environmental > Terrestrial > Soil > Tree plantation... | reverse complement strand
TATATACACCTTTGCATTCAAATAAAGGCGGGCCAATAACGACCAAACCGCAGCCTTGTCCGAGCGACCATACTCATTGGTGCGGGGTGCAGGCATATCGTTCTCGATAGCTTTCAATTCGGTTTCAACATAATTAAAAATTTGAGTGCGGCTTGCCTGTGGCGGAGGAGGGCCACCTATAACACTTGCTTCAGTAACAAAAGGAGGATTTCCATAAAGATCCATTAACACCCAATATTGAAATGCCCTCAGGAAGCGAGCCTCTCTTGCATACTGACGGATATTATCTGCATCGGTGCCTTTGATACCTCTTCCAGCTACTTTGTCATCTGCACATTCCCTGATAAAATCATTACATAGTGTTATCTGATAAATACTCCGGTAATAAAGGCCGGTAAGAAAGCTATTGTTCGATGTCCAGTTCATATTGTGAAAATCCTGTATGCCAACATCGCCCCAGCTTATTACGGCTTCGTCAGTACTTAACTCCTGCGCTTTCCAAAAAAGTCGATAAAAATCAGAAAACCCTTCATCAATTCCCTGTACATCACCATTACCAGCAGGGCCAGAGTTTCCTGTTAAAGCAAAACTGCCATACACTTTACCCAATACTTGTTTATAGCCGGCAGGAGTGGAATATACCACCTCAGATGTGGTGTCATTAGTAGGTGTAAGATCCAGCTTCTTTGTGCAGGATGCCACCATTAACAAAACCATCCCTGCAAAAACACCGTTTACTAAAATATTTCTTTTCATGCGTTTTATTTTAAGCAATCATTTTTTAAAAATCAAGATTCAAGTTGATGGTAAATACTCTTGGCCTGGGATAAAAATTATTATCAATACCACCGGAAACTTCAGGATCCACTCCCTTATAATTAGTAATCGTAAAAACGTTTTGTACGTTTGCCCCAATTCTTAAATTGGTATTTTTCCCAACCAGCGCACCTGCATTATATCCTATATTAAAATTATCCATCCTAAGGAACGAAGCGTTTTCAATATAATAATCAGACAAGAGATACTTGTCTCCATTTCCCGTAAAATTTGTCTCTAGCAAGTTGGTGGAGCCATTAGCCAAAAAACCGAGTGGGTCAATAATATTCCGTTGAACACCCGTATTTGAAAACCGGTTATTATACATATAATTTCCAAGGTTTGCTCTTAATGAAAATCCCGCATTCCATTTTTTCCAGCTCAGGTTTGAGTAAGAGCCCAAAAATACATCCGGGTCAGGAGCTTCGAATCGATACAGGTCGTCCACATTGATCAGACCATCCCGGTTTCTGTCTTCAAATAAATTCTCAATAGGATTTCCTGACTTATCATAAACCTGCTGATATACATAAAAAGAGCTTTTGGCATAACCGACAGAATGAATTTGAATGGTACTGCCAACTCCGCCGGCTATTCCACCCACGAGGTTGCCGGGAAAATTTGGATCATTTGTAAAAGTGAGTTTAGTGATTTCATTTTTATTATAGGTAATGTTGAATCCAAGATCCCATGTAAGGGTTTTATTTCTTACCGGTTGCGTATTAATGGTAAATTCAATACCCCGGTTTTCCATATCGCCTATATTAGCAAGAATTTTATTGGAAAAATTAGTGCCGGCAGGCTGATCAATGACACTAAGAAGGTCTTCTGTTTTTTTCAAATAAATATCTACTGATCCCGTTATCCGGTTATTAAGAAAACCGAAATCAATTCCAAGATTATAGGTAGACGTCTCTTCCCATTTTAAGTTGGGATTGTATCCATCTGGCCGGTACAAATCATAAAATGTATTTCCGAATTGGTACTGTGCCCGGCTATTGGCAACAGAATACCTGGGAATATAATTATAGTTTCCAATTCCATCCTGTTGCCCGGTTTCTCCATAACCCAATCTCAGTTTCAGATCACTCAGTACAATTACATTTTTCAAAAACCCTTCTTCTTTTATTCTCCAGGCGAAAGCTCCTGATGGAAACCAACCCCATCTGTTGTCTTTCGAGAAACGGGATGAACCATCTCTGCGTACAGTACCTGTTAAAAGATATTTTCCCTTATAAGAATAATTTAAACGTCCAAAGAAAGAGATGAGTCTGTTTTGCGGTTTATCAAATCGGAAAGTTGGACTACTTATTAAAAAGCCATCTGTTGCATAATCTGAATAAGGTGTCCATTTTTTTCCATTTGCATCAGTTAAAATTCCATTGGGATCAAGTTCACCATTATAATTAGTAGCCGAAAAATCCTGATATGAATAACCTGCGATTGCATCCACCCGGCTATTAATGGATTTAATATCCTTTGTATAGTTCAAATAGGTTTCAAGAAGGGTATTGGATTTTTTTTGCAGGTATCTATTGTTCACTCCGCCATGTCTTGCATCTGGTGAACGGCGATAGGCCGACGCAGCACTATCAGGGATATAAACTGTTCCCTTGCCTTTGGAAACATCATAGCCAAGATTAACATTTACATGCAAGTCGGGGAAAAAATGAAGTTTATAATCAAACTGTATATTGCCTATACTTCTAGATACGTTGCTTTTGTCTATTCTTTGCTCAAGAAGACCAACCGGATTCAAAGGTGCAAGATCTCTTAAGCCGGTCGTAGAGCTCGGATCCTGCCACTCAAAAAAACCGCCGTACCTTTTTGATGAAGAACGAACTGGTTGGGTAGGATCAAACCGAACTGCTGTACCAATTGCTCCTTCATCCGCAAATCTTGATTTGTTGATGGAACCTTTGAGGTTCAAATCTATTTTCAAATGATCTTTAAATAGTTTTGGATTAAGCGTAATTGACGCGGATGTTCTTTTCAGATTGCCTGTTCTTAAAATACCGTCCTGGCTTAAAAATCCTACCGATACCCTGTATGGAACAGCCTTGAAAGCTCCTGACATACTTAGGTTATTATCGGTGGTGCTTGCTTTATCATAAATTTCATCCTGCCAGTCTGTATTGGCATTTCCCATTAGAGCAATTTGTGAAGCTGTGCCATGCGAATTCACATAGTCTCTGAATTGAGCCGGTGAAAGCACATCTGCTTGCTTCGGAAGTGTTGACAAAGAATATTGAGTGCTCAGATTTAGTTTCATTTTGCCGCTCCTGCCTTTCTTAGTCGTGATGATGATTACGCCATTTGAAGCCCTGGAACCATATATAGCTGTTGCAGATGCATCTTTTAAAATATTGAAAGATTCGATGTCATTAGGATTAATTAATGCAAGTGCATTAGCTGCCCCGGCTATTCCGCCATTATCAATAGGTACCCCATCAATCACAATCAAAGGGTTGTTACTTGCATTTAAAGATGCGCCACCGCGAATTCGAATAGTACTGCCCGAACCAGGAGCTCCTCCGTTAGTAGTAATTTGAACTCCGGCCACTTTCCCCATAATTAGTTGTTCCGGAGTAATGATTGAACCTTTATTGAAATCTTTAGCGGTAATATTGGTAATTGAACCAGTCAAGTCTTTTCGTTTAGATGTACCATAACCGGTTACTACTACTTCATTAAGCGATGCATCAATTATAACAAGAGATACATCGACTGATGATTTTCCATCTATAGAAACTTCTTGTGTTCCATACCCAACTGAAGAAAATATAAGAGTTGTGACTGAAGCACGAACAGAAATTCTAAATGTTCCATCTGTTCCTGTTGAGGTGCCAATCGAACTGCCTTTGGCAGTAACCGAAACACCTGGTAATCCTGATCCGTCTTTGGAATCAGTAACTTTTCCGGTAATTGTTTTTTCCTGTGCAGATGCCGTTAATGAAAGCAATAGCAAGCATGGAAAGACAATCGCTTTAAGCAATCTTTCGCAGTACATAAGCAGTAATTGTTGTTAAGTTCTAAAAAATAAAAAAGTCAAATGTGTATCCGAGACACAAAGTTGTGTTTTTTTTTATTTCCGCAAAATTTAGTTTAGGGTTTGGCGGATTATTTTTTAATGCTTAAACAACTCATGAATTCTTCAAGGATGATTGGATTGTTTTGTTTGATGTGGTGAAAAACGAACGTTGATATTAGAGTTTATGTAATCGTTTACACAAGTTGGGATTTTTCCCCTTTCTAAGCAAAATATTTTTTGCCCGGAATCCCAAGGGCACACAAAAAATAGTAAATGACACAGATAACATAAATTGAACAACTTGCTATTCAATACATTTGTTTAGCAATTGTCTTAATATGGTGAAAGAAATATTTCTTCTGTCAACACTATTCTTTTCTTTGGCCTCGCAGGCTCAGGACGCCTGGAAGCTCAAAGCTGATAAGATCGATCCGAACAATTATTATGGTATTACCGTAGCCAACGGCATGATCGGAGTTGTTTCATCCCCTGATCCCTTTAAGGTGAAAGATGTTGTGCTTGCCGGTGCTTATGATCTATATGGCCGCGGCCGCGTTAGCAACTTTCTAAAAAGTTTCAACCTGCTGAACATGTATCTGGAAATAGATGGAAAAAGAATCGATGCAAAATCTGCCTCCAATATGCAGCAGGAATTGGATATGAAGAAAGCATCATTCACCACAACTTTTGAATACACTGAAAAAGCCGCCATCTCCTATACATATTATTCACTGCGTCATTTGCCTTATACAGTGCTGATGGATGTAGCAATAACTCCCAGGAAAGACATCCTTATTACCGGCGCAAGTGTGATGGAATCTCCCGATGCATTGAAAGATGTTCAGAATTATTATAATGAGATTGACAGGCCGCATGTTGTCATCAGTTTACTTACTTCTTCTGCAAAAAGCCCTACTGGAAAATTGCTAATGTGTGCAAGCAATACTTTTTTATTCAGTGAGGCACATGGCAGCGAACCAAGAGTGATCCATGAAATGTGGGATAACAACATGCATTTAATGAAGTTTACCAAAAAGCTTAAAGCAGGTGAAACATATCGTTTCTCTATTGCCGGTTCATCTATCACGTCGGCGCATCATGATGATCCATTGAATGAAGCAGAAAGAGCAACCATCTTCGCAAAGTTAGAAGGCAGAGAAAGGCTTTTAAATTTTCATTCCAAGGCCTGGGATGAATTATGGAAAAGTGATATAATAATTGAAGGTGATCCGCAATCACAACAAGATGTTCATAGCATGTTGTATCATCTTTATTCTTTTTCGAGGGAAGGGACAGCATTATCTCCATCACCGATGGGATTAAGTGGTCTTGGTTATAATGGACATGTTTTTTGGGATACAGAGTTATGGATGTATCCTTCCCTACTTGTCCTTCATCCTGAAATTGCAAAGAGTCTTGTTGAATACCGTTACCAGCGTCTCGATGCGGCAAAACGAAATGCATTTAGCAAAGGATATAAAGGAGCCATGTATCCCTGGGAAAGTGCGGAAACGGGAGTTGAAGAAACACCGGTCTGGGCATTGAGCGGACCATTCGAACATCATATAACAGCTTGTGTTGGGATTGCTGCATGGAATTATTATTGCGTAACACAGGATAAGCAATGGTTAAGAGAAAAAGGATACCCCATTTTATCAGCCACTGCTGATTTTTGGGCAAGCCGTGTTGAAAGAAATGGACCGGGTCGCTATGAAATAAAGAATGTTGTAGCGGCTGATGAATGGGCTGAGAATGTAGATAATAATGCGTTTACAAATGCAGCGGCAAAATCAAATCTTCAATTTGCAACTGAAGCTGCAAAAGTTTTAAATATTACTCCCGACCCCGATTGGATAAATGTTGCAAATAATATTCCCATATTAAAAATGGAAAATGGCGTAACACGGGAGCATACGTCCTATAAAGGCGAAGGAATAAAACAAGCAGATGTAAATCTATTGTCATATCCATTAAAACAAATTACTGATGTAGTTCAGATCAAAAAAGATCTTGAATATTATGAAACAAGAGTACCCAATGAAGGAACTCCTGCCATGACACAAGCGGTATTTACAACATTGTACGCACGACTTAATAACTCTGAAAAAGCTTATCACTGGTTCAAAGAATCATATGTTCCAAACCTGAATCCGCCGTTTCGCGTAATCGCAGAAACAAAAGGCGGCACGAATCCGTATTTTGCAACAGGAGCCGGTGGAATTATTCAATCTTTATTGATGGGTTTTGGTGGATTGGATATTACTCCAACGGGCATTGTTCAATTAAAAACTTCATTGCCAAAACAATGGAAGAGTCTCACACTAACAGGCGTTGGCCCACAGAAAAAAACATTTACTATTAAATAAACACAAATCGTAACTTTAGCGACTTGAAAAAGATTGCTGCCATACTTCTGCTTTCCTTAATGGTATTTAACCTTGTTGGTTATCGCTGGTTATTTTCTGCCATAGAGAACAAGGCCACGGCAACTCTCGAAGAAAAGATTTCTTCCGGTAAATATAGCGATGAACAATTAGTTGAGATCCGCATTCCTCTCAACATGCCCTACTATTCTGATAAGGAATATGAATATGTTTACGGAGAAACTGATTTTAATGGCGAGCATTATCGTTATGTAAAAAGAAAAGTTAGTGGCAACACTTTATACTTATTATGTTTACCCAATAAAGAAAAGACAGGTATTGTAAACGTAAAAAATGAATTTACAAAGGCAGTGAATGACGTTCCTGCAAACAAGCAAGGTTCACAACACAAAAACGCTTTACTAAAACTGCTAACTTCCGAATTCAAGATAAGTGAACCGATTATTAGTGAAAACAATTTTTCATCCTTATCCCTTCAATTCATAAGCAGGAATACTGCAGTCACAAATTTGTTCACGCCGCTCACAGAAGCGCAGCCTCCCGAAGCGTAAGTATTTTTCTGAATCGAAACCAACGACAAAAAATATTTTATCCTAATTTTTTAAATAGAAAATGAAAGCATTAAGATTTTTAGTGCCTGTGTTATTGGTTGCAGGCTGCACAGAAAAAAGTGTACAAACTGATCTGAAATTTTTTGACAACCAGGTTCTTTATTGCAAAACCGTAAAGAAGCTGAATGATGTGGTATTGGAGAACAATTTTCCTCCAATGATTGCCACCCGTAATTATGTGTATGCATCTATTGCAGCATTTGAATGTGTAGCAGCAGGCGATGATAATTATATTTCACTTGCCGGACAGATCAAACATATGCCCGTAATGCCAAAACCGGAACGAGGAAAAAACATTGATTTCACATTGGCTGCATTGTTTGCTTTTACTAAAGTCGGCAATGCTGTTACTTTTCCTGAAGGCAGCATGATGGGTTATTATGATGGTTTGAAAAAAATGGCAGATAGCATCGGTATGTCAACTGATGTCTTAAAAAATACAATTGCGTTTTCCGATAGTGTTGTGGCTGCAATTATGCGTTGGAGCAAGAAAGATAATTATGCGCAAACAAGAACAGCAGAAAGATATACTGTTTTGTATAATGTACCCGGCCGATGGATACCGACACCGCCTATGTATGGCACAGCAGTAGAACCACATTGGAGAGAAATAAGAACAATGGTGATAGATTCAGCTTCTCAGTTTAGGCCGCCAACCCCGCCGATATGTGATCCTGAAAACAAAAACAGTGATTTTTGTAAAGCGATGATGGAGGTAAAAGCGATTGGTGAAAATCTTACTGACGAACAAAAGCATATTGCTGACTTTTGGGATGACAATCCATTTAAATTAAATGTTGTTGGTCATGTGAATTTTGTAACCAAGAAATTTTCTCCTCCCGGTCATTGGATGAATATCGTTGGTATCGGCGCTAAGGCAGCAAAGGCAGATTTTAAAACAACTGTTGCTGCGTATGCTGAAACAGCTATTGCTTTGTACGATGCATTTATCAGCTGCTGGGATGAAAAATTCAGAAGCAATTATGTTCGCCCTGAAACCATGATCAATAAAATAGATGAGAACTGGCATCCGTATATACAAACACCGCCATTCCCTTCTTATACAAGTGGTCATGCCACAAACAGTGCAGCCGCTGCTGAGATAATGACAAAATGGTTTGGTGATAATCTATCGTTTACCGATACATCATTGCTTGAGTTCGGCATAAAAAATCGGGAAATAAAATCATTCCGCGCAGCCGCAGCCGAAGCAGCGATGTCAAGGTTATATGGCGGTATACATTATCGTTTTGATAATGACAATGGCGCTGAATCAGGTAAACGACTTGGTGAATACATTGGTTCAAGATTAAAGCTGTACAAAGGAAACCTTACCGCAAAAAAATAATTCAATTTACGAAAACTAACTTTAAGATTATGAGACGCATTTATTTAATTATCGCAATTCTAATCGCTGCTGCTTATCAGCAAACAAATGCGCAAGGTTGTGTAGCTATACGCAGCAATGGCAATACCTGCAGTGCGGGAAAAGCAGGTGATGCAAAAGGAATGGTATTTAATTTTAATACCCGCTATTTTAAATCATACAAACATTTTGTTGGCACTGAAGAACAACATGAAAGAGTAGAAGCTGGCACAGAGGTGATCAACCATTCATTAAGCTGGGATTTTACATTAACAAAAACCATAAGTAAATACTGGTCATTTTCTGTAAATGTTCCACTCATTTCCAATGTCCGTTCTTCTATGTATGAGCATTATGGAAATAACAGTACAAGCCCGAATGCAAGAAACAATACAAGATCGTTTGGTATAGGAGATATTCGCCTCTCAGCCTATCGCTGGATGTTCGATCCCGCGACATCCCATAAAGGAAATTTACAGGTTGGTCTGGGAATAAAGTTTCCAACCGGTGATTATGAAGTGACCGATTTTTTTCACAAGCGGACTTCAGCAGGCGGCGACAGTGTTGTATTGGGACCGGTTGATCAGTCAATCCAATTGGGTGATGGCGGTACAGGGATCGCTCTTGAGTTAAATGGCTATTATAATTTCACGCCTTTCCTCGGATTCTATGGTAATTTTTATTACCTGTCAAACCCAAAAGAGCAAAATGGAGTATCCACTTCGAGAGGCGGAGTTCCCTCATCAACAAACATTCAGTATTTCAGTAGTACCATGAGTGTTCCTGATCAGTTCATGATCCGTGGTGGTCTTGCCTATGCGATCACAAACCAATTGAACTTTTCCGGTGGCATCCGTATGGAAGCAATTCCTTCAAGCGATCTTATCGGTGGTGATAAAGGTTTTCGCAGGCCGGGTTATGTATTATCAGCCGAGCCCACTATTTCTTACATGACAAAAAAAGCAACCTTTTATTTGTCAGTTCCCGTAGCTTTAGAACGCAATCGTACACAAAGCTATTCTGATAAACTGAGAACAAAGGCGACCGGCAATCATGTACAGGGTGATGCAGCATTTGCTGATTATCTTGTTAATGTTGGCTTCTCAATTCATCTGTAAAAATAATTCTCTTACAAAAAAGACACCGGTTGATTTTTGCCGGTGTTTTTTATTGGAGCAAACTAATTGCCACTATTGAACAACTCTTGCGACGCTCTGTTCATTTATATCAACTCTATTCAGCACTTTCGTAAATTCGGTATATGAAAAAATCACTTCAACTACTGCTCACTATTTTATTGATCAAGATCTCATGGGCACAAACCAAAGTACAAACCCCCGACCACGTTTATGGCCAGCTTTTTAAAGATGTACAGATGTCGCGCATCTTTCCTGATGGAAAAACTTTTGTGGATTGCGTACCCAAAAGAGATCCAAAAGACATTGTCAAAGATTATCTCGCTATTAAAAAGAACCCGGCAATAAGATTTTCACTAGAACTTTTTGTAAAAGAAAATTTTGAGATGCCACCGGCGCCACCAACTATCAATTATATACAACAGGAAAAAGATGTTGTGATGCATATCAAAAATCTTTGGGGTGCATTAAGACGGGAGCCTGATAAAAAGATAGAAGGAAGTTCACTATTGCCTTTGCCTCACCCATACATAGTTCCCGGTGGCCGCTTTAGAGAAATTTATTACTGGGATTCTTATTTTACTATGCTTGGATTAAAAGAAAGCGGGGAAACAGAAATGATCGAGAATATGATCAAGAATTTTGCTTACCTCATCGAAACATACGGGCATATTCCTAATGGAAACAGGAGTTATTATATCGGTCGTTCACAACCGCCATTCTTTGCCGCGATGGTACAGTTGCTTGCTTCAATAAAAGGTGATAATGTATATGTCACTTTTCTTCCCGCCTTAGAAAAAGAACATAAATTTTGGATGGATGGTGCTTCTAAATTAAAAGTTGGACAAGCTTATCGTCGTGTTGTAAAACTGAAAGACGGAACAATTTTGAATCGCTATTGGGATGATAGCAATGTACCAAGACAGGAAAGCTGGCGTGAAGACTTTGAAACTGCAAAGAAGTCCGGAAGGAATCTGATTGAAATGTATAAGCAATTACGGGCTGGTGCAGAAAGCGGGATCGATTTCAGCAATCGTTGGTTTGCTGATGGAAAAAATCTTACTTCAATTCAAACGACAAATTATATAGCAGTTGATCTGAATTCGTTATTGATCAATCTTGAATATGCAATTGCAAAAGGCTTCCAGGTGAATGGAAAAGACAGTGTGGCAAATGAATACAGAAAAAAGGCAGAGAGAAGAAGAGTTGCAATTGATAAATATTGCTGGAACTCAAAGCTGAATTATTACTGCGATTATAATTTTAAAACTCAACGCATACTCAATGAAATTACACCTGCAGGCATGTATCCTTTTTGTTTTTTTGAAAGCAAACCTGATTACTTAAGTCTGCAGGCAAAAAAGGCATCAGAAGCAATTAAAACGAATTTGTTCCACGCCGGTGGAGTAACAACAACAGAAAAAAATACCGGCCAGCAATGGGATTCACCAAATGGATGGGCTCCTTTGCAATGGATGACGATATGGGGACTTGATCGTTGCGGACAAAAAGAATTGGCAAAGGACATTGCTACGCGTTGGATGAAATTGAATATCGATGTTTATAGTCGTACCGGAAAACTGATGGAAAAATATAATGTTGTCGATACTCAACTTGAAGCTGGCGGTGGTGAATATCCCGGGCAGGATGGATTTGGCTGGACCAATGGTGTGCTGCTTGCGTTGATTGCTAAGTATGGTAAGCCTGAATAAAAAGCTAAGAGTTAAAAGAGAAAAGGAGGTAAAGTGAATGCTATTTAACTCCTTTTCTCTTTCTCTCCTTTGATCTCTTAGCGAAATATATCGCTGCTTAAGTGTTTAAAGGCTTCCATCGCCCCCATATATTCGCAGGTTCTTGCACCAGCCTTATTTCCATTTACAATTATTTTTTCCCATTCGGAAAGGTTGAGTGATTTTATTTCTTTCAATGATCTTTTTGCCAGCTGAAATAATACAGCACCGACAAATGCATCGCCGGCGCCGGTAGTGTCAACCGGTTTTATTTTTATACTGGGAATAATCTTGGTTTCTCCGTGCAGTCCAAGCATAGTTCCATCTTTTCCCAGTGTAATTGCAAAAACAGATCTTGTCCTTAACAAAAGATCATTGACGGCATCGGTGAGTGTAGAGCGGCCTGTGAGCATCATTGCTTCTTCATCACTTACTTTAAAGAAATGACAATGCTCCAAAAAATTCCAGCTCTGATCGATGAAGGATTGTTTGTTGTATTGAAATAATAAGCTTCTATAATTGGGATCAAAGCTTATAAAAATATCCTGCACCAATGCTTTTTGCAATAGACTCAAATAAGCGATTTGCAGTGGTCCGTGCAAAAAAGCAGTGGCAGATCCAAAGTGAATGATCGAAAATTCCGTGAGGTCAATCGCATCTACTTCATCACGGGTCAGTTCACCGTCAGCACCGCGGTTAAAATAAAAATCCCTTTCACCATTTTCCATCAGGGAGACAAAAGCGAACGTTGTAAAATAATTTTCATCATGAAGCATCCATTTTGTACTCACACCAAAAGAGTCCATCACATCAACTAAGTGATCACCAAATGGATCGCCACCTACTTTAGCCGCCAGTTCAACATTGCCGCCTAAAGCCGCAATAGCGGCAGCAACATTTGTTGGAGCACCGCCTGCTTTTTTCAAAAAATTATCGCCTTCTGATAATGGTTTTCCTTTATCGGTACAGATCATATCGATCAAAGCTTCACCAACGCAAATGATTTTATTCATTACGATATGTTTAATGACCAATCCTTGTATTCATATCTTCCAATGCAATACCCTTTGTTTCCGGCATCATTTTCCAGACAAATAGTAATTGAAGCACCATCATCACGGCAAAGAACCCGAATATATAACTGCCCCCGAAAATTTTTGCAAAAAATGGAAATGTTTGCGAGATAAGCGCAGCAAAAAGCCAATGTGTCAAACTACCGAATGACATACCAGCTGCACGAACGGAGTTTGGAAAAATCTCTGAAATAAAAACCCAGATAACGGCCCCTTGCCCGATTGCATGTGCTGCTATAAAGAGAAATACAAACCATGTAATGCCTCCATGTGAATCACCGGAAAACGAATATGCCATCAATGACAATGAAATGATATACCCGATAGACCCAATGAATAATAACGTACGTCGTCCGCTACGATCGATCAAATACCAACCGACCAAAGTGAAAATAAAATTGACAATACCTATACCTGCGCTTGAAAGAAAAGCACTGTCCTTGGCAAGACCCGCCATCTCGAATACTCTTGGTGCAAAATAGATAATGGCATTGATACCGGATAACTGGTTAAAGAATGCAATTAAAAATGCAAGCAGGATAAGCCGATTGTATTTTCCTGAAAACAGTGATTCTTTTTTTTGCTGAACAGAATTTTTTATCTCTTTGATTAACTCATCTGCCGGCGCACCGCTTTTGGCAAAAATTTTTCTTGCCTCCTCTTCATTATTCTTGTACAATATCAGCCAACGTGGGCTTTCCGGGGTAAATAACATAAACACACAAAACAATAAAGATGGGATGGCTACAACTCCCAGCATATAACGCCAGTCATTCTCTCCACCTACTCCCTGCAATAAATAATTAGAAACATAAGCAAACAAAATGCCTGCAACAATATTCAATTGAAAAGCAATGCCCATACGACCGCGATACTTTGGTGGAGCGATTTCAGAAATATAAATAGGTGCAACCACGGAAGAAGCACCAATAGCAAGCCCTCCAAAAAAACGAAATACCATGAATATATAAACATCATTGGCTATGGCTGCTCCTATTGATGACACTAAAAAAATAATGCCGATGATCATTAATGTTTTCCTGCGGCCAATGGCATTGGCAGGAAAACTTCCAATGATGGCTCCGACGACCGTACCGTATAATGCAATAGCAATAGCTGTACCATGCATCAGGTCACTAAGTCCCCAGAGTTTTTGAATCACTTGTTCAGCACCGGAAATAACGGCTACATCCATCCCAAACAGAAAGCCGCCTAATGCGACGGTGATAGACCAAAGAATCAGATTGCGGTTCATAAGCTTTTGTAGGTTTAGTAATCAAACAGGGAAATAATCATGAAATGTCAGGGTGAATATATTTCTTTCTCACTTATAAAACTAAGGAGTTAATTACACTTCACTGCCTATTTTTGTCATTATAACAATTATGAAAAGAATACTGATCGGGTTGGTTTTGTCATTGGCATTTCTTACAGCAGCAGTTTATTTGCTTATTCCCCGCAAAATAAAGATTGAAGCCACTGCTTTCTTGGATGCACCATTGCCCGGTGTGTTTCGTGTGCTGATGAATGACAGCAATTGGAAAAAATGGTGGCCCGGTGAAACTCTTTTTGTTTATAATAAACAAATATATTCTGTCAAGGGGAAGTTCTTCAATCTGTTTGGCATCGATATTTATTCTGATAGGGATACAATACACAGTCGTATGGAACTTGTACTTGTAACAGCAAATACAATGACGATCTTGTGGAATGCAGAACAACTTAGCAATAATGACCCTTTTAAACGCTTTGAACGGTATTGGCTCGCGAAGCAAACCGAAAAAAATATGAATGCAATTCTGCGGCGTCTCGAAGCATTTCTTCAAAAAAAGGAAAACATTTATGGGTTTGATATAAAAGAAACATTGGTTAAAGACTCTGCGCTGATCTCCACCCGCAGGAAATTCGATCATTATCCGGGTGCAAAGGAAGTTGATTCGATGATACAAAGCCTGAAAAAATATATTATGCAGAATAACGCTGTTGAAAAAAATTCACCGATGCTGAATGTGTTTGCGCTTGGTAACTCCGGATATGAAGCAATGACAGCAATACCTGTTGATAAAGAATTACCAAAAACCAATGAGTTTGCCCCCAAATTTATGTTGAAAGGAGGAAATATTTTGGAAGCGCAGATACAAGGCGGGCCCTATACAATTGAAAAAGGCCTGAAAGAACTCGAGAACTATCGCGCAGACTATAAATTCAATTCTCCTGCAATTCCTTATCAACTGCTTGTTACCGACAGGGCAAAAGAACCGGATACTGCAAAATGGATCACTAAAATTTATTACCCTATTTATTGATTGTACCTTTAAGCTACAATTATCGGGATGCAAAAAGTAAAAATCATCCGAATATGTTTTCTTTTGATTCTTTTACCTGTGATGAAACAGGTTGATGCCCAAACATGCATTGCCGATTATTTTTCTATAAACTACAAAGGCGAAACAGCACAAACGATCAACAAAGTAATTACTGCCAATAATGAAATTATTCTTGCAGGAAATATTCATCACGGATTTAACCTGGAAGCTGATGGTTTTTTGAGTAAGCTAACACCATATGGCACTGTTGTCTGGAGTAAAAAGTTTGTTGCACCACCGGGATACAATTTTTTGACGTTCTCAGATGTTGCTTTATTACCCGATGGAAGTTTTTTTGTTGCAGGCTCAATTGTTAAATACGTGAACGGTTATAATATGAAGGGCTGGGGTATCTTATTAAAAATAGATAAGTATGGAAATTTGGTTTGGGCAAAAACCATGAGCTTGTATGACGATGTGGAATTTATTACTTCTTTCACTAACGTCTATCCAACTAATGACGGAGAATTTATAATTCATGGATTTTTTATAAAAATAATAGATGTTACAGCAACTTCTAATCGTGTAGCCAGGGGGCCAACTTTTTTTATACGAATTGATAAGAATGGAAACATTAAATGGCGATCACAGTTTTCTATGGAAGCTTATACGTGGGGACTTCCGGGCACAGGTTTTAAACAATTGCAAAATGGTAATCTTATTTTTGGCATGAACCTGCATGAACAAATATTATCGGGACCGGATGCGGGTAAACTTATAAATGAATCTTACTACTTACTCGACCTGGATTATAATACAGGTAAACGGATATGGGATAAAATGTACCTGTATCCATCTACGCAAACTTATACTTCAACCTCCATAGGGCCAGTAAAACACATTGCAGAATTACCAAATGGAGACCTGTCTTTTCTATTTTCTTTTTCCGATTCGAACCGTTATAGCCCTTCTCCTTATACAAAAAGAAGCGCTAATATGATTACAGCCCCGGACGGAGTGTTGAAAAAAGTGCAGGGTTATTATAATATGCAAATTGGTTGCTATACATCAGACGCCATTGACGGGGGCGCCAACGGAGAACAGATCGTATTAATGCATGATGGCAATAAGCCGTTACTTATAAGCCTGGATAAAGATGGGCAGATACTCTGGCAAAAAGCATACGATCCAAGCGGCAGCTATGTTCCGCAATCACTGCTAAATACGCCTTATGGCTATTATATTATTTCAAGCAAATTGAATGAAGGAACATTTAATCTTATTAAAACTGATACAACTGCTAATATGGCTTGTTTGAATTCATCTATCAATATGGTAACAAAAGATGTAAGCCGGATGTTTGAAAATAAAGATGTGAATATATTACATTATACCAGTTCTCAATACTTTGCTTCTGTGAAAGTAGCCAATATTGCATATTCATTAGATACAACGACATTATGCAAAGAAACATGTTGCGTAGATACTTTTGATATTACCAATTCAAAAAATATAGTTCTTTGTGAAGGCAACACATATACACTTCCCGATAATTATATGGTAAAAGATTCCGGAACATACAATGTAGTTTATAAAACACAAAAAGGCTGTGACAGTATCGTGCCCTATTATGTGAATGTTTTAAAGAACCCAGCTTCTTTATCACTCGGTAATGATACTTGTTTGGAAGAAAAAGACTCAATAGTTTTAAAAGTGACGGGAGGATTTGCTTCTTACAACTGGATGAATACAACCACAAATGATTCAACTTTTTTAGTTACGCAGCCCGGGAAATACTGGGTTGAGGTAAGCAATAGCTGTGGCACTAAAAGAGACAGTATAGAAGTTTTTAAAAAATGTGATTTTGAAATTTATTTGCCCAATGCATTTACCCCTAATGGAGATGGATTGAATGATTATTTTGGAGTACCGGGTTTTAATAAGAACCGCCTGATAAAATTAACAATATACAATCGCTGGGGACAATTGATCTTTGAAACAAATGATGCTAATAAACGATGGGATGGCCGATATAAAAAATCATTGCAGCCTGTTGGTATTTATATTTACTATGCAGAGATGGAGAACCGTAAGGGGAACAGAATTACAAAAAAAGGGGTTGTTACATTGATAAGATAATTTCCTATTTAAATTTTATCACCATTGCGTTCTCATTATTTCTTACCAGGATATATGCTTTTTGTTTACCGATATTTATTTTTTTGATGTGGCGAACCTCTCCTTTTATTTGCAAACCATTAATGCTTTCACAATCAAATTTGCCATTTCCCCGGTTGATCAGTGTCGTTCCAAAATCAGCATCATACTCCCCCATTTGTATAGTGTTCGGATAAAAATTTCCTGCCAGCAAAACATCGGGCCTATCATCGCTGTTGACATCGGCGATCGCAGCATCACGATAAGGAGTTAATTGGACCTGCCATGGCAACTCCTCTAATGTAAAATTCCAACTACCATTATTAATTAAAATAGAATTAGAAAAATAATTGGCGGTAAGCACTGCGGCACTATGAAGTTTTTCCTTTCCGAAAATATCACTCAATGATGCTTTTGCAAAATCCCCTGCATACAAATATTTTTTCTTAAGCTCAGGTATTTGCCTCACCAATTCGTCTTTTGTCGCAAATGGGATCTCTTTACCACCGAGATAATAGGTAAGTACCTGTTCTTTTTTACCATTATCATCAAAGTCGTTGTAATAAAGACGAACGGGATGCTGCTCAGAAGCTTTTAACCTGTTATTCAACCCGAGATTACCGGCAATAAGGTCAAGGTCTCCATCGCCATCAATATCTGCTGGCAACGTAAAATTCCACCAGCCTTTTTTATCAGTAAGGTATTTCTTTTCAAATTTTCCTTTTTCATTTACAAATGCAACTATGCCATCCCATTCCAATGAAAGAACCAGGTCGCTATCGCCATCTTTATCCATGTCGCTCCATACCGCACCTTTCACAAACCCAACTTTTGATAATTCTTTATTGTATTGATCAGTTACATCGATAAACTTTCCTTTGCCGTCATTTTTTAATAAATAGGAACGCGGTATTGTTCCATATTCATTTGGCACTGCTCTGCCGCCAATAAACAGATCAATAAAACCATCGCCAGTAAAATCATACGGCGTAACACAAGATGCTGTTAACATTATACTTTTATCAAATGCGTCGGCCAACTTTTGAAGATTTCCTTTGCCGTCATTTAAATAGACCCTTGGCAATAAAAATTCGCTGTTCCCATAATATTCATTACCCCCGCTTGCAATTATAAGATCATTAAAAGAATCATTATTTACGTCTGCCCAAACTGCGGCCACATCTTCATAAGTGCTGTCAGCATCTAATGCCGGTTGATTTGATTTTAAAAATTTACCATTCGCTTGCTGAATAAATAATCCTGGTTTTTTGAATTTACTGGATCCCACGAATAAATCATCCAATCCATCACCGTTCAAATCTCCAATAGCCAATGCCGGCCCCTCTCGTGAAGTCATGAACGGAATCAGCGGTTCCCGGTCAAATTCATTAAAAGAATTTTCTTCATGTATGAATGTTAGCCCTGTTTGATTTGTTACATCTTCTGCCACCCCCGCGGCATTAAAAATACTTTTTTGAAATACATTATAATTAAACTTAGTCAACCCGGGCGTATAGATGGCGGTCAAAATGGAATCCTTTATTGCCGGTAATTTTTCATAGGAATTATCCGGCCAGACAAGCAGGATAGAATCGACGTTCGTTTTATCTAAGCCAATATGCAATGGCACTTCCATACTTCCCTGGAAACCTCTCACAGGAAATTTCTCATAGGTCCTTATTTCATTTTTTGCAAATACGATCGCCTTTGCCCCAATAGCATTTAGATTTAATGGGGATCCTTTTAACTCTAATTCAAGAAAAGATCTTTTTAAATCTCCATTATTCGAAAGATTTTTATAGATCAATGCCGGTTCATCCACATTATTTACTACCATATCCATGTCCCCATCATTATCGAAATCGGCATAGGCAGCGCCGTTGGAATATGTTTCTTGATTATTCCTGACCATGGAAGCTGCGTCAACAAACCTTGCTTCGCCATTATTCAAATAGAACTTGTTTGCCAGTTTTATTTGCGGAAATTTTTTTATCAGCGCCATATCATTTTCATCAACACGATTAGTCCGTATTTTTTCCTGTAGTTCATCATTACTCACATAGTTTATATAATCCATATCATTCAACCGTTTGGGAATACCATTACTGATGAACAGATCCTTCCAGCCATCGTTATCAAAATC
>Ga0075419_10000939_pt1 | contig 18774 bp, 20 predicted proteins | sample SoiMetdeltSBSDD3_FD_76900 | JGI IMG/M metagenome (GOLD analysis project Ga0075419, IMG submission 76900) | Bulk soil microbial communities from a Populus tree surrounding site in Tennessee, USA - Soil MetaG P. deltoides SBSDD3 | ecosystem: Environmental > Terrestrial > Soil > Tree plantation... | reverse complement strand
TACGCCGACGGCGAGCGCGCCGGCTGGGTGCAGAAATTCTCGAACAAGGGCTGGCTCTGCAAGACCTGGGAGGGCGAGATGACGATGGTCTCGCTGCCGGGCTCGACGCCGGAGAAGTTCTATTTCACCGTGATGGACGACAAGGTCGCCGACGACGTTTCGAAGGCCATCGGCAAGCGCGTCGCGCTCCACTACGAGCAGAAGGTGGGAATTCCCAGCTCGTGCTTCGGCGAGACGCGCTACTACATCACCGGCGTCACGATCGTGCACGAAGTGCCGCTGCTGCCGGGCGTCGTCGTTCCGACCACCGATGGGGCTAAACCCGGCCCGGCGCCCGGGACCAAGGTCCCCGAGCAGAAGTAGCGCTTCAGTCGGCGACGTCGGGCTCGAAAAAGAGCCACTGGATCTCCGGGAACTCGGCGCGCATCGCGGCCTCGGCGCGGTTGATCGCCGCGACCAGCTCGGCCGCGCTTTCCGGCGCCATCTTGGCCTTCACCGCGACCATGAGCGAAGTGCCGAGCTGGAGGGTGAGCAGGCGCAGGACCTCCTCGACGCCCGGCTGGCGCTGCAGGAATTCGCGCAACCTCGCCTCGGTCTCGTGCTCGGCGCTCTGGCCGATGAGCAGCGCCTTGATCTCGATGCCGATGCCCGCGGCGACGATGATCAGCACCGCGCCGATCGACATCGAGCCGAGCGCATCCCAGACGGGATTGCCGGTGAACATCGTGAGCGCGACCGCCGCGAGGGCAAGCGCAAGGCCGAGCAGCGCGGCGAGGTCTTCGCCGAGGATCACCACCAGCTCGCTCTGGCGGCTTTCGCGGAACCAGCGCCACAGGCTGCGGCCGCCGCGCACCTTGTTCACCTCGTGCAAACAGGCGCGCAGCGAAACCGTCTCGGCGGCAAGGCCGAACACCAGGATGCCGACCGCCACCCAGGGAAACCGGATCGGCCCGGGATGGACGAGCTTGTGCCAGCCTTCGTAGAGCGAGAACAGGCCTCCGAGCGAGAACAGGACCAGCGCCACGATGAACGACCAGAAGAACACCGCCTTGCCCCAGCCCAAGGGGTAGTCGGGCGAGGGCGGACGCTTCGCCTGGCGCATGCCCCAGAGCAGCAGCCCCTGGTTGCCGCTGTCGGCGTAGGAGTGGATCGCCTCGGCGAGCATGGCGCTCGAGCCGGTCGCGACGGCGGCGGCGGTCTTCGCCGCGGCGATCGCGAGGTTCGCGCCCAGGGCATAGAGGATGGTGCGGACCGAATCGGCTTTCACTGACCTATACTATCGAAGATCGTGCAGGCATTTGCACTTGAGGAGGCATCCAGGTGAAGCTCTCTCCCCAGCAGCTCGAGCAGTTCGATCGCGACGGCTATCTCTTCTTTCCGAGCCTCTTCAGCCCGCAGGAGATCAAGGTCCTCAACGACGAGGTGCCCAGCCTGTACGCGCAGCGGCGCCCGGAGAACGTGCGCGAGAAAACCGGCGACGTGGTACGCACCAACTTCGCCGCGCACATGTACAGCTATCCCTTCGCCAAGCTCGCGCGCCATCCGCGCATGGTCGAGCCGATCCGGCAGCTCTTCGGCGAGGACGTGTACATGCACCAGTTCAAGATCAACGGCAAGGCGGCGTTCGACGGCGACGTGTGGCAGTGGCACCAGGACTACGGCACCTGGCGTGCCGACGACCAGATGCCCGAGGCGCGCGCGATGAACATCGCCATCTTTCTCGACGAGGTGAACGAGTTCAACGGGCCGCTCATGTTCATCCCGGGCAGCCACAAGCTCGGCGTGCTGGATGCGGCCCACGACACCGCGACGACGAGCTATCCGCTCTGGGTGATCAACAATGAAACCATCGGCAAGCTGGTGGATCGCGGCGGAATCGTCGCACCCAAGGGTCCGGCGGGCTCGATGATCCTGTTCCACGGCTGCCTGGTGCACGCTTCCACCTCCAACCTCTCGCCGTGGAACCGGGTGAGCGTGTACCTTTCGCTCTGCGCGGTGTCGAATCACATCCGGCGCTTCAAGCGCCCGGGCTACATCGCGCACCGCGACTTCACGCCGATCCGCCCGCTGCCCGACGACTGCCTGCTCCGGCACTACGACGTCGCGCTCCCCTGGAAAGACGGCACGCCCGCGGAAGAGCTGCAGGCGTCCCTGAAGGCTGCTTAATGAATCTATACGCCAAACTCCTGGAAAGGAAGGACCGGCCGCTACGCATCGGCGTGATCGGCGCGGGCAAGTTCGGCGCGATGTACATCGCGCAGGTGCCGCGCACGCCCGGTGTGCACCTCGTCGGCATCGCCGACCTTTCTCCGGACTACGCGCGCAAGAACCTCGAGCGCGTCGGTTGGCCCAAGGAGTCCTATGCAGCGAGTTCCCTGGACGCGGCGATCAGGGAGAAGCGAACCCACCTTTCCGAGGACTGGCCCGCGCTGGTCGCACACCCCGAGATCGACATCATCATCGAGTCGACCGGGAATCCGCCGGCGGCGGTCGAGCACGCGCTGGCGGCTTTCAGGAACGGCAAGCATGTCGTCATGGTCACGGTGGAAGCCGACGCCTTCTGCGGGCCGCTGCTCGCGCGCAAGGCCGCCGAGGCGGGCGTGGTCTACAGCCTCGCGTATGGCGACCAGCCTGCGCTCATCTGCGACCTGGTCGACTGGGCGCGTGCCGCCGGTTTTCCGGTGGTCGCCGCAGGCCGCGGCCACAAGTGGCTGCCGCACTACTCGCAATCGACCCCCGACACGGTGTGGGGCTACTACGGCCTCACGCCGGAGCAGGCACAAGCGGGCGGGCTCAACCCGAAGATGTTCAATTCGTTCCTCGACGGGTCGAAACCGGCGATCGAGACCACCGCCGTGTGCAATGCCACCGGCCTCACGCCGGCGCCGGACGGGCTCGCGTATCCCGCGGGCTCGGTCGACGAGATTCCCTCCCTGATGCGCCCGGTGTCCGAAGGCGGAGTCCTGCACCACAAGGGACAGGTCGAAGTCGTCTCGTCTCTGGAGAGAGATGGAAAGCCCATCGCGTACGACATCCGCTTCGGGGTCTGGGTGGTGTTCGAGGGCGACTCCGAGTACATCCGCCGCTGCTTCATGGAATACGGCGTGAAGACCGATCCGTCGAGCCGCTACGCGTGCATGTACAAGCGCTGGCACCTGATCGGCCTCGAAGTCGGCATCTCGGTGGCCTCGGTGGGCTTGCGCCGCGAGCCGACCGGCTGCGCGACCGGCTGGCGCGCCGACGCGGTCGCGATCGCGAAGAAAAACCTCTCGGCCGGAGAAGTCCTGGACGGCGAGGGCGGCTACACCGTGGTCGGGAGGCTCATGCCGGCGCAGGCTTCGCTCGCGCAAGCCTGCCTGCCGCTCGGGCTCGCGCACGGCTGGAAAGTGCTGCGCCCGGTCGCCGCGGGGCAGCCGGTTCGATGGAGCGACGTCGCTTTCGACGCCAGTTCGACCGCGGTGCGCGTGCGACGCGAGATGGAGCAGGCATTCGGCGCGCAGCGCGCGGCTGCGTAGCTTCTTCGGAGGTCAATCCGCGCTGATGCCGGCCGCCTTGATCAGGCGGCCCCAGCGCTCGACTTCCTCGCGCACGAACTTGGCGAGGTACTCCGGGCTGCGCCGCTCGGGCGCGACGATCTCGAGCCCAAGATCCTCGAGGCGCTTGCGCAGCGTCGGATTCTCGAGCATGTCGCCGACGGCGCGGTTCAGCCGGCGCACGATCGGCTCGGGCGTGCCCTTCGGCAGGAAGAACGCGTTCCAGACGCTCGCTTCGACCCCGGCGAGCCCCTGCTCGCCGCTCGTCGCGAGCTGCGCCACCACGGACGCGCGCTTCGCTGCCATCAGCGCGATGCCTTTCACCGTCTGGGCGTTGACCTGCGCCGCGCCCGCCTGGATGGTGTCGCACATGTAGTCGATGCGCCCGGCGATGAGGTCCTGCATGGCGGGGCCGGCGCCGCGGTACGGAATGTGCGTGACGTCGACTCCGATCGCGCGGTTGAGGAGCACGCACGGCAGGTGCGTGCCGGAGCCGACGCCGGCCGAGCCGAACTGCATCTTGCCCTGGTTCGCCTTCGCATAGGCGATGAACTCGCGCAGGTTGCCCACCGGCAGGTCTTTGCGCGCGATGAGGATGCGCGGCGACTCGGTGGCGAGCCCGACCGGCGCGAAATCGGCCGCGGCGTCGTAGAGCGGACTCTTGTACAGCGACTGGTTGTAGGCGTGCGTGCCGCTGTTGCCGATGAGGAAGGTGTAGCCGTCGGGCGCGGCGCGCGCGACGCGCAGACCGCCCGCCATGCCGGCGGCGGCGCCGATGTTCTCGACCACGACCGATTGTCCGAGCAGCTCGGCGAGGCTCTGCGCCTGGATGCGCGCGCTGGAGTCGATGCCGCCGCCCGGGGCGAACGGCACGACCAGCGTCAGCGGCCGCGCCGGCCAAGTCTGCGCGGCCGCCTCGCCCGGCAGGCCGACCGACGCGGCAATAACAAAGCACAGCAGCTTGAACGCCCGACTCACGCCGGTTCTTTAAAAACCTCGCGCGCGCAGCGGAACGCCACCACCGCGGCCGGCACGCCGCAGTAGATCGCCACCTGCAGGAACACCTCCTTGATCTCGTCCTTGGTCAGGCCGTTGTTCAGCGCGCCGCGGATGTGGAGCTTGAGCTCGTGCTCCTTGCCGAGCGCGCACAGCATGCCGAGGTTGAGGACCGAGCGCGTCTTGCGCGGCAGCCCGGGGCGGTTCCAGATGTCGTTCCAGCAGTAGGTGTTCAGGAGCTCGGCGAACTCCTCGGTGAACTCGTCGACGCCGGCCATCGCCTTGTCGACGTAGCCCGCGCCGAGCACCTCGCGTCGCGTCTTCAGTCCTGAGTCGTAGCGCTGCTTGTGGTCCCGCTTGTCCATGGAGCTCCTCCGAGTGTGGAGGCCGACTATACAATAGTGAATGGACATCAAGTCGCTGCATCACGTCGCCTACCGCTGCCGCGACGCGAAAGAGACCGCCCACTTCTACACCCGGGTGCTGGGCCTGGAGTACGCGATGGCGCTCGCCGAGGACCACGTCCCGAGCACCGGCGAGCCGCACCCGTACATGCACGTCTTTTTCCGCATGGACGACGGCAGCTACGTCGCGTTCTTCGAGCTGCCCGAATCGCCGGCGATGGGGCGCGATGCCAACACCCCGGCGTGGGTGCAGCATCTCGCGCTGCGCGTGCCCGACGAGGAGACGCTGCTCCGGAGCAAGGCGCGCATCGAGTCGCACGGGATCGAGGTGATCGGCCCGGTCGACCACGGCATGTGCAAGTCGATCTACTTCTTCGATCCCAGCGGCCACCGCCTCGAGCTCGCGGTGGATACGATGACTCCGCAGATGCGCCGGCGCCTCGCGTCGGTCAGCACGGAGATGCTCGAGGAGTGGTCGCGCACCAAGAAGGCCCCGCGCCACGCCGACTGGGTCCACAAGAAGTGACCTGAAGCCGGAACCGTTTCGCGCCCATGCCCGTCGCGCTGGTCATCGCGGTCGGCTTCGTCGTGCTGTTCGTGGGCGGCGGCGCGCGTTTCGCCATCGGCCTCATCTTCAAGCCGATGGTGGAGGAGCTGGGATGGGCCCGCGGCGAGCTCGGGCTGGCCGTCGGCGTCTATTTCGTGGTCTCGGCCTTCGCCACCTTCGTCGCGGGGCGGCTCGCCGACCGGATGGATGCGCGCGCGCTGCTCGCTGCGGGCACGCTCCTCGGCGGCGTCGGCATCGGGCTGATGGGCCTGGTGGCGGCGCCGTGGCACGCGGTGCTGCTCTATGGGGTGATATTCGCCGTCGGCAACGGCACGGCCTCGCTCACCACGGTGGGGGTGATGGTCACGCGCTCGGTGCCGCGCCGCGCCGGCCTCGCCAACGCGGCGGTCATCTCCGGGACGAGCTTTGGCCAGCTCGTGATGATCGCGGCGCTGGCCGCGGCGCTGGCCGGGATCGGCTGGCGCGCGGTGTTCGTCTGGCTCGCGGCCGCGCATCTCTTGCTGCTGCCGCTGTTCGCGCGCGCGCTGCCGGGTGCGCGGCCGCCCGCGGCGGCGAGCGCGCAGGACGGCGCGCTGAGCCTGGGCGCCGCCACGCGCGCGCCGCGCTTCTGGCTGCTGGTCGTCATGTACGCCATCTGCGGGCTGGACGATTTCTTCGTCGCCACGCACGTCGTGGCGTTCGCCCAGGACCGGGGGGTAGGCGCGCTCTTCGCAGGCAATCTGCTCGCGCTCATGGGATTGACCGCGCTCGTCGGCGTGCTGACCGCCGGCGCGCTCAGCGACCGCACCGGCCCGGCGCTCGGCGCGGCAATCGCATTCGCTGCGCGCATCGCCGTGTTCGGCCTGGTCGCGCTCGATCAGTCGCCGCTGTCCATCGCGATCTTCGCGCTGGTTTTCGGCGCGAGCTTCCTGGTCACCGCGCCGCTGACGGTGCTGTTCGTGCGCGAGAGCTTCGGCACCCGCCACCTCGGCGCGCTGACCGGCCTGGTCACCATGGTGCACCAGATCTTCGGCGGCATCGGCGCCTACGCCGGCGCGCTGGTGTTCGATTACCGCGGCAGCTACGACGCCGCCTTCATCGCGCTGCTCTTCGCTTCGACGATCGGCTTCGTGCTGGCGCTGCTGCTGCGCACGCCGAAATCCGCGCCTACTTCCTCTGCATCCTCAGGATCCAGTCCTTGAAGCCCGCGAGGAGCTCGGTCAGGAACTTGCGGGTGGTCTCGTCGGTGAGCTTGCCGTCGGCGAACTTCGAGGCAGCGTTGCCGATGAAGACTTCGGGCCGCGGCAGGGGATGGGCCCAGAGCTGGACCAGGATCTTGCGCAGGTCGTACTGATTGCGCGGGCCGCCCAGCGGGCCCTGCGTGGCCGAGAACATCGCCACCGGCTTGTCCTGGAACACCTGGCTCGGGGGACGCGAGCCCCAGTCGATCGCGTTCTTGAGCGGCCCCGAGACCGAGAAGTTGTATTCCGGGCTCGCGAGCAGCAGGCCGTCGGCAGCCGTGATCTCAGCGCGCAGGCGCTTCACCGGCTCGGGCATGCCGGCGTCGAACACGTCCTGGTTGAACATGGGCAGATCCGCGATGCTCGTGATCTGCAGCGTCATGCCCGGAGGCAGGAGGTCGTTGCACGCGCGCAGCGCCGCCATGTTGAGCGACGCCTTGCGCAGGCTGCCGCAGATTCCAAGGACCTTCAGATCGGCCATCGCCACCCTCACTCTTTGCGAAAAGCGGCGAGTGTAGCCGAACGGCCGGATCTCCTCAGGCTTGCATCTTGACCGGACCGCCGGCGGCCTTCCAGCCGGAATGGCCCCCCTTCATGTACCGGGCGTCGAAGCCGGCCTCGCGCAGCGCGATCGCGGCACGGCAGCCGACGTGGAAACCGTAGACGCAGTACACGACCACCGGGTCGGTCTTCGACAGCTCGCCCATCCATTCCTGCACCCGCTCCGGGTCGCGCCAGGTCGCGCCGACGGCGATCTCCTGGACACGCGAGACGGAATGCGTCGCGCGGACGTCGATAAGCTGCAGCGGCTTGCCGGCGTCGAGCATCGCCCTTACCTCCTCGACGTCGATGCCCGGCAGGTCGCCGAACTCCTGCTGCACCAGCGGCCGCGGCGGCGCGACCTTGAGCGCGTCCTCGTAGCGGTCCTGGACCGCCTGCCAATCGACGTTGCGCATGAACGCGTCGACGTAGGCCTTGGCGTTCGCGCCGAACTCGATGTGATAGGCGTGCTCGTACATGTCGAGCGCGAGGATCGGAATACCGCCCGCGACAGCCTGGGTGTGCTCCGCGGCGAACTGGTTGAAGAGCCGGCCGTCGCGCGGCACGTAGGCCAGCACGACCCAGCCGGATCCGCCGCCCAGGGCGTTGGCCATCGCCATGAACTCACCGCGCCAGCGGTCGACCGAGCCGAAGTCGCGCGCCAGCGCCTCCGCGAGCGCCGGCTTCGTCTTGCCGTCGCCGCCGAGGCTCGCGAAGTAGAGCTCGTGCAGCAGCGTCGAGTTGAGCGCGACCAGCTCCTCGCGCTTGAGGCCGTTGACCACGTGAGCGGGCGTGCTTGCGTAGTCCAGCGAAGCGAGCTGCTCGCTGATGGCATTCAGCCGGCGCAGCGCGCCCCCGTAGTTGTTCTCGTAGTGGCTCTCGAGCAGCTTTTGCGAGAGGCCGAGCAGCAGCCAGGGGCGGCAGTGGATCTGCTTCAGTCGGTAGCGCATACGTTCCTCCTTTAGGAAACCAGCCGCTGGACGAGCTTGGAGCGGGCGACGATGCCGATCAGGCCGCCGCCGACCACGGCTGACAGCACGGGCAGGCGCCAGGCGGCGAGCGCGATCACGGTCAGCGCGAGCAGTACACCGGTGAAAAGATCGGGCGCGGCGTGCGGCACCAGCTGGATGATGGTGACGCCGATCGCGCCGACCACCGCCGGGGTGATGCCCTTCATCGCCGCCTTGACCCACGCGAGGCGGCGCACGCGGTCCAGCACCGGGAGGATCGACAGCATCAGAATGAACGACGGCAGGAAGATCGCGAATGCCGCCACGCTCGCGCCCGCGATGCCGGCGATCTTGTAGCCGACGTACGCCGCCACCATGATGATCGGCCCGGGCGTGAACTGGCTGAGCGTAAGGCATTCGATGAATTCCTGGGCGCTGATCCAGTGCAGGTAGTTCACCACCTGGTCCTGCACGAACGCGACGATCGACATGCCGCCCCCGAACGTCAGCGCGCCGACCTTGAAGAAAAAGATCGCGATGTCCCACAGGCCGGCCTGGCCGGAGCCGGCGGCCGCGCCGCCGCCGAGCAGCGATTCGGCAAAGCGCTCGGCCGCGACGAGGCACAACGCGGCCAGCGCCGCGTAAAGCCCCTGCCTGCGCGAGTGATGCAGCGCCACGCCCGCGCACCCGGCAAGGAGGAGGATTCCGGCCACACCGACGAGCGAGAACGCCGCCGCCGCGGCCGCGACCAGCGCGACGACCGCCGACCAGGCAGCTTTGATCGCCGTCCTGCCGATCCGGTAGATGGCGACGACGAAAACGCCCAGCACGACCGGCCCGAGCCCGTAGAACGCGTCGCGCATGAGCGGCAGCGCGCCGTAAGCGGCGCTCACGACGCTGAGCGCGAGCATGATCGCGAGAGCCGGCGCCATGAAGGCGAGCCCGGCGAGGACGCCGCCCCACCAGCCGGCGCGCTCGTGGCCGACGAAGATGCACATCTGCATCGCCGTCGCTCCCGGCAGCACGTTCACCAGCGCCATCCCCTCGAGGTAGCGCTCCTTGGTCAGCCAGGCGCGCCGCTCCTGGACCTCGGCCTGGATCAGGCCCCAGATCGCCGCCGGGCCGTAGCCGAGCGCGCCGATCTTCAGGAAGACGCTCGTCACCTCGAGCCGGTTGCGGTTGATTTCGTTCATGACGCTCCCTCAGTCGCAAAACGAGAAGGGAATCCCGGTGTGCTGCTCGAGCGCGCGGCGGTAGACGGCGGCCGCAGCGGCCACGTCCTGCAGCCCCGTGCCGGTGGAATCGAAGACGATGATCTCGTCGCCGCGCGAGCGGCCGCGTTTCGCGCCGGTGACGACTTCGCCAAGCTCGGCGTGCACGTCGGCGCGCGCCACGGCGCCGGCGGCGATGGCGTGGTGCAGGTCGCCGATCGCGCAGGCCTGCTCGGTGAGGTCGGTCACCACCGTGGCCTGCGCCATGAGCTGCGGATCGATCTCCTGCTTGTGCTCGCTGTCGGCGCCGACCGCCGCCACGAACGTGCCCGGTCGCACCATGTCGTGCGCAAGGAACCATCGGCGCGCGGTCGTGCAGGTCACGATGATGCGGCTCGCAGCGGCGGCTTCGCGGAGGTCCGGGACCGCGCTCACCTCGACCGGGAGCTCTGCCTCCTGGTCGCTCGCAAATTGGCGGGCCTTGTCGCGATCCTGGTCGTACGCGTAGACGCGGGCGGGCTTCCGAACCTGCAGCAGCGCGTGCAGCTGCGCGGCGGCCTGCGCGCCGCAGCCGCAGATCAGCGCGGCTTCGCATCGCTCGGCCGCGAGATATTTCGCGGCTACGGCCGTTGCCGCCGCAGTGCGCAACGCGGTGATGGACATGGAATCCATGACGGCAAGCGGCACGCCGCTGGCCGCGTCGCACAGGATGACCACGCCCTGGATCGTCGGCAGCCCGTGGCGCGTGCTGTTCTGCGGGAAGTTCGCGTTGAGCTTGGCGGCGAAATAGGGCCGGTCCGCGCCGTTGAATGCCGCCTTGACGTGGAACGAGCCCTCGGCACCGTGCAGGCCGAGGATTCCGGGCGCCGGCAGCTTGCCAAGCGCGTGCTGGCGAAAGGCATCCTCGACCGCCGCAATGCAGGCGTCGGGCGTGAGAAGGCGCCCGACGTCACTGCGCGACAGGAGGAGGGCGCCAGCCGGCTTGCGCGCGTCCATGGCTTACTCGCGCCGAAGCGCGACTTGGCCCAGCAGCCAGGGCAGATCGGCGCATGCCGCCCCGCGCACGGAGGCGGAGCGCTGATTCGCGGCGAGCTGCACGGTCCAGTCGCCTTGCGGCCCGCGCACGCACAGGCGGCTCAGTCGTTCCGCGTTCTTCGGTGCCCCGACCGCGACCCCGCAGGGTTTCGCCATGGGGGCCGACAGCGCCACCTTCTCGCCACGCGTGAGATCGGCATCGATCCGCCACAGCGAACCGAGCTCGCTCACGGCAAAGTACGCCCCATGCTCGGCCGAATAGACCAGGCCCGAGAAGCCCATGTCCTTGTCCTGGTCGGCGTCGAGGACGAGGGCGTACTCGCTGACCGCGAGCGTCTCGGGATCGATCTTCCACACCGTGGGCAGGATGTTGCTCGTGACGAGCGCTTCGCCCTTCGGCCCGAGCGCCAGCGCCGCCTGGCAGGCATACGCCGGATCGACCGACACCCAGCCGGGAATCGGAACGAAGCGCTTCTGCGGGGTCTTGGCGTCGTGGACGAATACGCCTTCCCGCGTCAGCCACCAGATGCGCCCATTGGCTGCGTCGACCTGGGAGCGAATGTTCGGCTCGCTTGCCGCAGACGACGCGCGGGGTGACGGGTCGGATGCGAGGCGAGCGTCGCAGCCCGCGAGCACCATCAGCGAGGCGGCGACAAAAGAGAGGGTTGCGATTCCGTTGCTCATACACGTACTCCTTCCCCGAAGGGAGTCGGAGCAGCGCTTGAGACGAAACCGTCTTTGTGGACCGGGTGTCTGCGGGAACCCGGCTAGCGGCCCCGCTTCCGGTTGCTGCTTGCGGGCGGGGCGGCTACTGAGAGTGCAGTCTACGCCGGCGCGGGCGTCTGTCAACTACGTTGTGTTGTTATCATCACATTTATGTGATATCTATAACGCATGACTGGATGGGACGCATTGGTTCTGAGCCTGCCGACGCACAATTCCACGGTTCGGATGCGGGTCTGGCGTGCGCTGAAGGACACTGGCTGCGGCGTGCTGCGCGACGGCGTCTACGTGCTGCCGGCCGGCAGCGCCAACGGCGTGCTGGGCGAGATCGAGACCGAGATCCGCTCGGCCGGCGGCTTCGCGATGACGCTGGAATTGAAACCGAGGACGGCCGAGCAATTCTCCGAGGTGCGCAAGCTGTTCGACCGCAGCGCGGACTACGCCGCGCTCATCGCGAAGATCGACACCGCCCGGGGCGCGCTGCCCCGGCTGGGAGCCCGCAAGGCGCAGACGCAGCTGCGCCGATTGCGGGCCGGTTTCGACAAGATCTCCAAGATCGACTTTTACCCCGGACAGGCGAAGCTGCAGGCGGCGGAGGCGATCGCGGCGCTCGAGCGCGGCTTCCAGGAAGCCTACGCGGGAGGCGAGCCGCGTTCCTCGAAGCGCCGGCTGAAGACGCTCGATCCGGCGCGCTACCAGAAGCGGTTATGGGCGACGCGCCAGGATCTTTGGGTCGACCGCCTCGCAAGCGCCTGGCTCATCAAGCGCTTCATCGACCGCGGCGCCAGGTTCGCCTGGATCGCGCGGCCGAGCGAGCGGCCGCGCAACGCCATCGGCTTCGACTACAACGGCGCGCAGTTCACCCACGCGCACAACCGGGTTACGTTCGAGGTGCTGCGCGGCAGCTTCGGCCTGGACCGCGATCCCGCGCTCATGGCGATCGGCGCCGCGGTGCATTTTCTCGACGTCGGAGGAATCGCTTCCGCCGACGCCAGGGGACTGGAGACGCTGCTGAAGGGAATCAAACAGGAGGCCCGTGGCGACGACGCGCTGCTCGCGGAGGCGATGCGGGTATTGGATTTCTTCTATTCGGCGTACACTGACAGCGCCTCAAGCGGGGGTGCCGGCAGACTCCCCGCATCACAGACGCGCGCTGCGCGTCCAAGCTCTGCTCTGGCACCGGCCTCGACGCCGGGAAAGGAGCGCGTATGAAAAAGACGGTGGTCGCAATGAGCGGCTTGCTCGCGGCCGGATCTTCCATGGGTCAAGCGCACAACTTCGATACCGACACGCCGGGATCGCTGCCTGCAGCCTGGGAGCAGGGTGTCACAGGCCGGGGCACACCACGCTGGGCCGTGAAGCAGGACCCGTCGGCCCCGAGCGCACCCAACGTGCTGCAGCAATCCGGCACCGGCACCTTCCCGTGGTGCGTGCTGCGCGGCAGCTCGCTCGAGAACGGCTTCGTCGAGGTCAAGTTCAAGCCCCTCGAGGGCAGGGAGGACCAGGCGGGCGGCATCGTGTGGCGCTGGAAGGACGGCGACAACTACTACGTGGCGCGCGCAAACGCGCTCGAGAACAACGTTTCGCTCTATTACACCGCGAACGGACGCCGCAACACGCTGAAGTACGTGGACGCGCCGGTGCCGCGCAACGTGTGGCACACGCTGCGCGTCGAGTTCGCCGGCACCCAAATCCGGGTCGCGCTGGACGGCAAGACGTATATCGACTTCAAGGACAGTCACATCGGCGGCGCCGGCGCGGTCGGCCTCTGGACCAAGGCGGACAGCGTGACATCCTTCGACGACTTCGCCTACGGGTCGGGCAAGTGATCGGGCGGATCCTCGCCGCGCGGGCGCTGCGCTCCTTCGCAGACGGGTTCATCGCCGTGGTGCTGCCGGCCTATCTGCTCGCGTTAGGCATGGCGCAGCTCGAGGTCGGGTTCCTCAGCACGGCGACGCTCCTCGGCTCGGCGCTGTCCACGCTCGCGATCGGGCGCTGGGGACACTGCTTTTCCATCCGGCGCCTGCTTCTCGCAGCAGCCCTGCTGATGAGCGCGACGGGGCTGGGCTTCGCCGGCCTGTCGTCGTTCTGGCCGCTGCTGCTCGTCGCCTTCGTCGGCACGCTCAACCCGAGCAGCGGCGACGCGAGCCTCTTCATGCCGCTCGACCATACGGTGCTTGCCGACGCTACCGACCGGACCTCGGTGTTCGCCCGCTATAGCTTCCTCGGCTCGATCTCCGGCGCCGTCGGCGCCCTGGCTGCCGGACTGCCGGAGCTGCTGGGAGCGCGAATGTCCATGGTCGATGCGCTGCGTTGCATGTTCGTGCTGTACGCCGTGGTCGGGATCGCGGTCTGGGTGCTGTATCTGCGGATGCCCGAGCCGCACGCCGCAGCGGAAAAGCCGGCGGCGCCGCTCGGCCCGTCGCGCGGCATCGTGTGGCGCCTCGCCGCCCTCTTCAGCGTCGATTCGTTCGCGGGCGGCTTGATGCTCAATTCGCTGCTCGCGTTATGGCTGTTCCAGCGCTTTGGCATGTCGCTGACCGCGGCAGGCGCCTTCTTCTTCTGGACGGGACTGCTGGCCGCGTGCTCCCAGTTGGCCGCGGGACCGCTCGCACGCCGCATCGGCATGATCAATACGATGGTTTTCACGCACATCCCGTCGAGCCTGTGCCTTATTGGCGCGGCCCTCGCGCCGAGCCTCGGCCTCACGCTCGCGCTGCTGCTGGCGAGGAGCCTTCTGTCGCAGATGGACGTGCCGGCGCGCAGCGCCTTCGTCATGTCGGTGGTGACCCCGGCCGAGCGGCCAGCGGCCGCAAGCTTTACTTCCGTGCCGCGCAGCCTCGCCTCGGCGGCGAGCCCGTCGCTCACCGGAGCGATGTTCGCCGCCGGCGCGATGGTGGCGCCGCTCGTGCTTTGCGGCGTCCTGAAGATCGCCTACGACCTGGCGCTTTTCGCCGCGTTTCGTCGTGTCGAGCGGGAAATGGCGGCCACCTGATCGGAGCGGAGCCTCGAGTTGGACGCAGCAGTTCTCGGCTTGGTCGCCACCGCGCTTCTCGGTTACGCAAGCTTTGCGCTTGCCTATCGCCCCTTCGACTCGACCGACGCGGATGTGGCGAAGGCGGGCGAGCTCGAGATCGAGCTCGGACCGGTGCAGTGGCTGCGGGAAAACGGAAAGCGATTCCTGCAGGTCCCGGCAGTGATCGCGAACTTCGGGCTGGAGCGCGAGCGGGAGCTGGTGATCGAGGGCCGGCACGAGGTGGCGCTCGACCCCGAGCCGGGCGCGCATCGCTCGGCGCTCGTCGACAACGGCGTCTTCATCAAGCAGGTATTGCGGCGAGGCGTGCTCCAGGACGAGCCCGGGCTCAGCATCGCCACCGAGTACGGCGTGCTGCTTCCCGACGTGCACGGCGTGGACGGGACCGGCGCATCGCTCGCCGGAATCGTCTCGCAGCGCGGGGATGCTGGAACCCTCCATCTGAATGGCGTGGTCTCCTGGACGAGGGACCACGAGCCGGGTCTCTTTCTCGGCGCGATCTTCGAAGGCCCGTATTCCTGGCCGGTGCGGCCGGTCGCGGAGATCTTTACCGATCAGGCGAGGGGAAGCTCGCGCGTGAATTCGGGCCTCGTCGGCGCCATCTGGAAAGTGCGCGACGGACTGTCGCTCGACGTCGGGCTGCGCGCGGCCAAGGCCGGCGACGACCAGATCCACGAAGTCCGGCTCGGGCTCACGTGGGCGTTTTCATACAAGAAGGAGCCATGAGGAGACCGCCATGAAAGCTGCATCCATTTCCGCATTCCAGCTTCGCTCGGAGCTCGCCGGAAGGAATGCGCCCATCGTCATCGACGTCCGCCGCCGGCCGGCCTTTGTGGAATCCGATGCGATGATTTCCGGCGCGCTTCGTCGCGAGCCTGGGGAGGCGCACGCATGGGCCAAGTCCTTGCCAAATGCCGATGCGGTAGTGGTTTACTGCGTTCACGGACATGAGGTCAGCCAGGGCGTCGCAGCGGCCCTGAGCGAAACCGGTATCGCGGCGCGCTATCTGGAAGGCGGCCTCGAGGGATGGAAGGCGTCGGAAGGCGCGCTCGATCCGAAGCCGCGGAACGGCGCGACGCGCTGGGTGACGCGCGAGCGCCCGAAGATCGACCGGATCGCCTGTCCCTGGCTGGTCGCGCGCTTCGTCGACGGCGACGCCGAGTTCCACTACGTGCCGTCCAAGGAAGTGCTCCAGGCGGCGAAAGAAAGGGACGCATTGCCGTACGACATTCCCGACGTGCACTTCTCGCACGACGGCGAGCTCTGCAGCTTCGATGCCTTTCTCAAGCACTACCGCCTAAACGATCCGGCGCTCGCGGACCTCGCCGTCATCGTGCGCGGCGCCGACACGGCAAGGCTCGATCTCGCGCCGCAGGCCGCCGGCCTCGCGGCCATCTCGCTCGGGCTGTCGCGCAATTTCGGGGACGACCACGAGATGCTGAAGCACGGCATGGTGATGTACGACGCGCTCTACACCTGGTGCAAGCAAGGAAAGGAAGAGGTGCATACATGGAATCCGCAGGCCTATCGTCAAGCCTGATCACCGCTTTGGGGCTCGCCATGGCAACTCCCCTCGCGTACGGCGCCGGCGAGCCGGTGCTCGAGCCGGTCGCCACGATCGAGATGCCCGGGGTCAAAGGCCGCATCGACCATCTCTCGGTCGACCTGAAACGCCATCGCCTGTTCGTCGCCGCGCTCGGGAACAACACGGTGGAGGTGCTCGACGTCGAGCGCCATCGCCACGAAAAGAGCTTGCGGGGGTTCGAAGAGCCGCAGGGCGTGCTCTATCTGCCCGACCCCGACCGCCTGTACGTGGCGAACGGCAACGGTGAGCGCCTCGACATCCTCGACGGCAACTCGCTCGCGCCGGTCAAGCGAATCGCGAAGCTCGCCGATGCGGACAACGTTCGCTACGACCACGCCGCGGGCAAGGTCGTGGTCGGCTACGGCAAGGGGGCGCTCCAGGTGCTCGACCCCGCCTCCGGCGAGGCGTCAGGGGAAATTCGCCTGCCGGCGCACCCCGAATCGTTCCAGCTCGAGCGCAACGGCAGCCGCATCTTCGTGAACGTGCCGGATGCGCGGCAGGTCACCGTGGTCGACCGAGCGAAGCGCGCGGTGACTGCGGCGTGGGAGGTACCGGGTGCGCGGTCCAATTTCCCGATGGCGCTCGACGAAGCCGGGCGGCGGCTTTTCGTCGGCGCACGATCGCCCGCGCTGATGCTCGTCTACGACACCGACAGCGGCAAGGTCGTGGCGAAGGTGCCGATCGGCGGCGACACCGACGACCTGTTCTTCGATGCCAAGCGCAAGCTCGTCTACGTGATCTGTGGGGAAGGGCGCGTGGACGTCTTCCGGCGGGACGACGCGGACCACTATTCACAGATCGGGAGCGTCAAGACGGGGCCGCGCGCCCGCACCGGCCTGTTCGTGCCCGAGGAGGGCGGGCTTTACGTCGCCGCGCCGGCGGTCGACGGCGCGCAAGCACGCATCCTCGTGTACCGTGCTCGCTGAGCAGGACCGCCAGGTGCCCGGCTACACGCTGTGGCAGATGGTCGGCTACATGCTGAAGCTCGGCACGATCGGGTTCGGCGGCCCGGTCGCGCTGGTGGGCTACATGTACCGGGACCTCGTCGAGGATCGAAAGTGGATCTCGGCGGCCGACTACAAGGAAGGGCTGGCGCTCTCCCAGCTCATGCCGGGGCCGCTCGCAGCCCAGCTTGGGATCTACCTCGGCTACGTCCATTACGGAATCACCGGTGCGACGCTGGCGGGCATCGCGTTCGTGCTGCCGTCCTTCCTGATGGTCGTGGCGCTCGGCGCGGCCTACATCTCGTACGGTGGGCTGACCTGGATGCAGGCGGTGTTTTATGGCGTCGGCGCCGCGGTCATCGGAATCATTGCGCTGAGCGCGTACAAGCTCACGACCAAGAGCATCGGCAAGGACAAGCTGCTGTGGGCCATCTTTGCGCTCGCCGCGGGCTTCACGATCGTCACCGAATCGGAGATCGTCTGGATCTTCCTGATCTCGGGCGTGCTGGTGTGGCTGGTCCGGGCGCCGCCGAAACGGTGGTTGCCGAAGGGCGGGAGCGCAGCCTTTCTCGGCCTGCCCCTGCTGGGCAATGACGTGTCCACGGCGTGCGCCGTCGCGTCGACGCTCGATTGGCCGGTGCTCGCGCAGATCGGGATCTTTTTCGCCGAAGCCGGCGCCTTCGTGTTCGGCAGCGGCCTCGCGATCGTTCCCTTCCTCTATGGCGGAGTGGTCAGCCAGCATCATTGGCTCACCGAGCGCCAATTCGTCGACGCAGTGGCCGTGGCCATGATCACCCCCGGACCCGTGGTCATCACGGTCGGATTCATCGGCTATCTGGTCGCCGGCTTCGCCGGCGCAGTGGTCGCCGCGCTCGCGACCTTTCTCCCGTGCTACCTCTTCACGATCATCCCGGCGCCGTACTTCCGCAAGCACGGCAGGAAGCCGGCGATCGTCGCCTTCGTTGACGGCTGCACGGCTGCGGCCATCGGCACCATTGCCGGCGCCGTGGTGGTACTCGGCAAGCGCTCGATCTCCGACGTTCCGACGGCGTTGATCATGGCGGTGACCGTCGTGCTGCTATGGAAGGTCAAAAAGATTCCGGAGCCCGCCATCGTCGCACTCGCCGCGGTGGTCGGGCTCGTGGCCTATCCGTTGCTGAAAGGCTGAATCGCATCGTCGTTCCTTGCGCGGATGTCAGCATCGCAAGATTGAACGCGCTAACTGCACCACTAGAATTCCTGCTGTCGTGGTATTCGCAGACTCCCGGTTCTCCCAGGCTATCGTGGTGGCGATCAGCGCAGCCTGCGCGCTCGGGGCCGTAGCGGCAGAGCCAGGGAAGGCCGTCGAGGGACGCGCGCTGCGCGAAATGTTCGCGGAGCGCGAGTTCGGCGACGGCGTTCACTTCGCGTACCGATTTCGCGCCGATGGATCCTTCTCGGGGACCGAGATGGCGAAGGACGTGCGCGGAACGTGGCGCCTCAGCGGCCGGGAGATCTGCTGGACCTGGACGCGGCCGCGTAGCGCCGAGGAGTGCTACATCGCACGCCAGAGCGGCGCGGAAATCAGCCTGTTTCGAAACGGATCCGAGCAGTGGTACGGGACTTTGAAGCCGATTCGCAACCAATCCCCAGGAGGTGGCAAATGAAGTGCGACATTCTTCGTGCATTGGCAATAGCGCTAGCCGCAGGACTGGCGCCTTCGGCGCATGCCCAGGGCTCATGGGAACCCGTTGCCAAGGCCCTCGGCAGGTCGGGTACTGAAATGCCCGGCGGCGTGTATCGCGTCGGGCTCGGGCGCAGCGACCTCAAGGTCACGGTGGACGGTGTGCAGGTCAGGCCGACCCTCGCGCTTGGCTCCTACCTTGCCTTTCAAAGGATGGGCAGCGAGGCCATGGTGATGGGCGACCTGGTGCTCCTGCATGAGGAGGTCAGCCCGGTTATGAAGAAGCTCGTGGACGGCGGAATCGAGATCACGGCGCTGCATAACCACGTGCTGCGCTCGTCGCCCGGGGTCATGTACATGCATTTTTC
>Ga0075419_10000938_pt1 | contig 18782 bp, 20 predicted proteins | sample SoiMetdeltSBSDD3_FD_76900 | JGI IMG/M metagenome (GOLD analysis project Ga0075419, IMG submission 76900) | Bulk soil microbial communities from a Populus tree surrounding site in Tennessee, USA - Soil MetaG P. deltoides SBSDD3 | ecosystem: Environmental > Terrestrial > Soil > Tree plantation... | reverse complement strand
GCGGTCGCCGTGGATGCGGGCAACGGCATGGTGGTGACGCGTGGCTGGACCGAAACGACCGACGTGCGAGCGGTCGATCTCATGCAGAAGCTCGCACTGACGGGCGTCCCCTCGGTGGTGTACACGAACGTCTCCGTTGACGGCACGCTGCAGGGCCCGGACATCACCAGCCTCGAGGCAGTGGCGCGCGCGTTCGGCGGTGATGTCATCTACTCCGGCGGCGTCGGCTCCGTGGATGACATCCGGGCGGTCGCGAGGCTCCGCCACCGCGGCCTGCGCGGCGTGATCGTGGGCCGCGCGCTCTACCTGGGCCGCTTTTCGCTCCGTCAAGCGATCGCTGCGGCGCAGAGCGGTGCGGCTGGGTCCTGAGCGCCCCTTTTGCCGCCGATTTGCGGCGCTGGCAGCAGACTTGCGTAACCGCGACCCATGTATTTGTCCGCCGACCTGGCGTTCAGCATCGGCCTCTTTGCCGGCTGGCTCGCCCTGGTGGTCTGGCTCGTCTGGCCGGACCCGCACTGTGCCTGCTGCGCGAAGCGCCTGGCTGAGCAGATCCGCGACCGCTCGACCTAACCGCTCGCCTGGTCCTGTTCGGGCTCGGTGGGCGCGAGCAGGAAGATCCAGACGTCCCAGGCGACGTGGCTGGTGATGAGCGCCGGCATGCTCATGCCGATCGCCCGCAGCAGTCCCCAGTAGATCCCGGCGACCGTCGCGGCGCCGATGAGCGTCGCGTTGCCGGTGACCAGATGCGCGCCCCCGTACGCCAGCGCCGCCCCGGGCGCGCCGATGCGCCGCTGCACGAAGCCGCGCCAGAAGAGCTCTTCGGCCGGTCCGATGACCGCCGCGAGACGAGTGGCGATCTCGGCCTTCGGTCGCAGTGAACGGAGCGCGTAGATGTCCCCGATCTCCTGCGAGCCCTTCGGCATGACCCGGCGTGCCATGCGGTCTCCGGTCTGGAAGATGGCGTACAGGCCCGCGGCCGAGAGGAGCCCGAGCGCCACGTCGCGCTCGCGAAAGCGCAGCCGGCGCAGCTCGGCGTCGTTCCCGAGCGCCATGGTGCCCAGCAGGAAGCCGGTGAGCGTCATGCGCTCCCAGAACCTGGCGCGCGCCCCGCGGAACGTCAGCCCGAACAGCCCGAACGCCGTCGCGAGGGCGACGGCGGTGACCGGCCTCAACGAGTGGCGGCGATGGCGGCGATGACGAGCCCGGCGACCATGAGATAGCCGAACGCGGCGTGGAGCTGGGCGGTCTGGAGGTCGATCATCGCGATGGCGCGCTGCTGTCCGCTCGCGCCGAACTCGGCACTGCGGATCTGACGCACGAGCAGCGGCAGCGAGAGGATCGCGAGCAGGGTCCAGGTCGGGAGCAGATCCACGAGCACCGCGCCGGTCAGGGCGATGTACGCGCCGACCACGAGCGCGATATAGAGCCAGTGAGCGGCCTGCCGGCCCATCCGGACCGAGAACGTCCTGGCGCCGGCGCGCGCGTCCTCGCTGATGTCCCGCCACTCGTTGCCGTGCAGGATCGCCGCGACGAGGAAACCGACGGGGATGCTGATCGCGAGCGCGCTCCAATCCACCGTGCCGGTGATCACATAGAAGGAGCCGACGACCATCAACGGGCCCATGAGCATGAAGACGAGCGGGATGCCGTACGGGCTGAACTTGTACTGGAACGGCGGCGCGGTGTAGGTGTAGCCGCCGACCAGACCGGCGAGCCCGAGCGCGACCACGGGCCAGCCGCGGACGGACACGAGATACAGGCCGAGAGCGAACGCGACCGCGAACGAAGCGACAGCCAGGACGTAGGCCTCGCGGTCGGTGATGCGTCCTTTGACGATCGCATGGCTGGCGCGCGGCGAGACGATCGTGTCCACGCCCTTTCGGACGTCGTAGATCTCGTTGGTGACATTCGTCCCGATGTGCAGCAGCACGCCGGCGACGAGCGAGACGAGGAACAACGTCCAGTCGAACAGACCCTCGACCGCCGCGAGCCCGGCGCCGACCGCGATCGGCACGGTGGACGCGGTGAACGAGAAGGGCCGCGCGATCTCCCAGTACGCGCCGAGGCGGTCGCGCAGGCTTCCCGCGGCGCTCTTCTTTTGCGCGTCGAGGGCGGCGCGCGCCGCGACCGTGCCCGCTTCGCCGGATCCGTAGGCGACCGCCGCGTCGAGCACGGCCGAGACCTGATCCTCGTCCTGCACCACCGGCTGCAGGATCGGGAGATCCATGCCTGCCTCGTGGTACTCCCAGGCGCGGTCGGCGATCTCGCGCCGCGTGCCGCAGACGATGAACGCGTCGAGGAGCTCGTCGGGGATGAGTCCGCCGGCGGTCGTGTAGTCCTCTTTGCGCCAATGCACCGCGATGCGGTCGCGCAGCTCGGGCTCGAATCCCGCGCGCCTCAGGGTCACGTCGGAGAGGATGCTCATCATGAAGATCACGAACGGCTCGCGCTTCGCGCGGTTGAGCGCGTCGCGGCGCGTCTCGCCGACGAGCGCGAGCAGGTAACCCGCGACGTCGATGTCGTTCGGGTCCCGCCCGGCCGCACGCGCGGCCTTGTTCATCACGCCGAGCAGCTTCTTCAGGCCCGGAATCGATTCGGCCGGGCGCGCGAGGTACCCGTCGCCCTTCTGACCCGCGAGCTCCATGATCCCTGAGCGATAGCCCGCGAGATAGATCGGGACGCGGTGCACCGGCGGGAACATCGGCTGGAGCGGCGGCAATCCAGGCGTCCCTGAGGGGATGCGCTCGCCCTTCCAGAGCGTGTGCAGCGTGTCGATCGCGTCGCTCGACTTCGTGACGGCGTCGGGCGGTGTGTAGGGGATGCCCATCTGGCCGAGGCGGAGCGGGAGCGCCGAGCCCATCCCAAGGAGGATCCGCTCCGGGGCCATCTCGTCGAGAGCGCTGATCGTCATCGCGATGAGGACGGGGTGGCGCGTGAACGGGTTCAGCGCACCGAGTCCGATCTTGATGTCCTCGACCTGCGCCGCGACCGCGCTGGCGTAGGTGACGGCGTCGCGCTCGAAGTACGAGTCGTGGATCCACAGCGACTCGAGACCGAGCGAACGCGCACGATCCGCCCATCTGACGAACTCCGCGACGTCACCGCGCGCATTGAGACCCAGGCCGACACGACGTGCGAGCGTGGCCATCAGTCCATACCTTTCTCGAGGAGATCCTGAGCGCGCTCGATCCGTTCGAGCGCGCGCTCCCTGCCAAGCATCTCCAAAGACTCGAACAGGGGCAACCCGACGGTCCTTCCGGTGATCGCGACCCGGACCGGATGGCTCGCGTCTTTGAGCGACCACCCCACGGCGGCGGCGATGCCCTCGATCGCGGCACGGATCGCGGCGTGGTCGAACTGCTGGATGTGTCGAAGCACCACGGTCGACTGTACGAGGAGGTCGAGGGCCTCGCGTGGCTCTTTGTTCTTCGGCACGAGCAGCCTCGCCTCGTAGAGCGGGGGATCGGCGAAAAGGAACTCGAGCTGGTCGCGTGCCTCCGCGAGCGTTCTCATCCGCTCGCGCAGGAGGGGAAGGGTCCTCCGGATGATCTCTCGGTCCCACTCGGCGGGCACGAAGCCCCGCAGGCGCCGGAGCAGGTCGTCCTCGCTCAGCCTGCGGATCCACATCCCGTTGAACCAGTCGAGCCGCGCCTTGTCCCACTTGCCGCCGGCGCGGTGCACCTGATCCATCCGCCAGCGGCCGACGAGCTCGTCAATGGAGAAGATCTCCTCCTCCGTCCCGGGTGACCATCCGACCAGCGCGAGGTAATTGACCATCGCCTCGGGCAGGTAGCCCTGCAGCTTGAACTCCTCGACCTTCGTCGCGCCGTGCCGCTTCGCGAGCTTCTTTCCGTCGGGCCCGAGCACGTTCGGCACGTGCGCGTGCGGCGGGATCTCCCAGCCGAATGCGCGCCAGATCAGCAGATGCTTGGGCGTTGACGGCAGCCAGTCCTCGCCTCGGAAGATATGCGTGATGCCCATGACGTGATCGTCGATCACGACCGCGAGGTGGTAGGTCGGGAAGCCGTCGGACTTGAGCAGCACCTGGTCCTCGATCGTATTGACCGGCCACTCGACACGCCCGTACACGAGGTCGTCGATGGCGATCGTCCCATCGTCCGGGACTTTGAGACGCACGACGTGGGTCTCAGTCTTCGCCCGCTCCGTCGCCTCTTTCGGATCTATGCGCCGGCAGAAGCGGTCGTAGCGCGTGATCTCTTTGCGCGCCGTTTGCTGCGCGCGCATCGCCGCGAGCCGCTCCTTCGAGCAGAAGCAGAAGTAAGCGGCGCCGTCGTCGACCAGCTGCTGCGCGTGCTTCTGGTAGAGCGGCAGGCGCTCGGACTGGATGTACGGCGCGTGCCCGCCGCCCTCACGCGGCCCCTCGTCCCACGTCACGCCCAGCCACGCGAGCCCGTCGTAGATCGAATCGACCGCGCCGGACACCAGGCGGTCCTGATCGGTGTCTTCGATCCGCAGGATCAGCTTTCCGCTGTTCTGCCGCGCGAAGAAGTAGTTGTACAGCGTGGTCCGGACGCTACCGATGTGGAGCGAGCCGGTGGGGGAGGGGGCGAAGCGGACTCGGACCGTCACGACCTCAAGTCTAGGTATCCTGAAGGTAATGACGGGCACGACACGCCGCGCGCGACGCGAGCGCGAACGCACCCGACAGCAGCGCCGCTCCAGCGGTGGCGGCCAGGCGCCGCGTCGCAACATCGGTCAGGGTTGGATCGTCCTGGGCGTCGTCGCTGCCGTCGTGGCGCTGATCCTCATCGGGCGCGCTCTCGGCGCATTCGACCCGCCGGCCGCCCCGATCGACGTGAACGCACAAGAGTTCGATCCGGCGGGCCAGACGATCGGCACGAAGGTCGAAAGTCTGGGGAACGCGCACGTCTCGCAGGGCGAGAGAGTGACGAACTACAACTCGGTCCCACCGACTTCGGGTCAGCATTGGCCGGCGGCGGCGCCGTGGGGCATCAAAGACCAGCAGCTTCCGAATGAAGTGACGACGCACAACCTCGAGCACGGCGGCGTCGTCATCGCGTACAACAACCTCACGAGCGCCGAGCTGGATCAGCTCAAGAGCACCGTACGACAGCTGATGACCAGCGGTTTCTCCAAGATCATCCTCGAGCCCTATAGCGAGCTGAGGGACGCGAAGGTCGCGCTGACCGCGTGGACCTGGATCTACAAGCTACCGACCGTCGATCAGTCCCAGATCATCCGTTTCTTCCGAGCGCACTACGACCCGGTTGAGGCTCCGGAGCGGGGCTCGCCTTAGCTCACTCGTCGCCCCAGTAGCGCTGTTCCTTCCAGGGGTCGCCCGTGTTGTGATACCCATTCCTTTCCCAGAACCCAGAGGCGTCCGTCTCGCGGAATTCGATCCCGCGTAGCCACTTCGCGCTCTTCCAGGCATAAAGGCGCGGCACGACGAGGCGCGCGGGCGACCCGTGCTCGGCGGTGAGCGGCGCGCCGTTCGCGCGCAGCGCGATGAGGCAGTCGTCCCGCAGGCAGTATTCGAGCGGCGTGTTCGCAGTGAAGCCGTACTCGGAGTGCGCGATGACGAACTTGGCGTCTGACGTCGGCTTCGCGAGCTCGATGATCTTCGAGAACGGCACGCCTTCCCACTTCTGGTCCAGGCGTGACCAGGTGGTCACGCAGTGCATGTCAGCGGTGACCGCGGTCTGATCGAGCTTCTGGAACTCGTCCCAGTTGAGCTTGATCTCGTTCTCGACGTTCCCGAAGACGCGGAAGTCCCAGGTCTTCGGATTGAACGGCGGCACCGGTCCGTAGTGCAGCACCGGCCACTTCTCCGTGAGGTACTGCCCGGGTGGGACGCGCGCCGAGATCTCGGCGGGAAGATCCGCCTTCTTCGTGAAGAACTTCATGACTCTGGCTCCCTCTCGCTCATTCCAGACCCGAAGCGCGCCGCAGCATCTTGAACGTGTAGATCCCCGTGTCGTGCCCGTCGCCCCACGACGGCGTCAGACCGTAACGACCGACAGGGAAGACCTCCTTGAGGGTGGTCTGCTCCTCCGTGAAGCGCGTGTTCTCGTTCACCTCGCCCTGATATGCGCCTTCGCCATGGCAGTACGCGCACATGCAGGCGCGGCGCAGCGGCTCCCACGCGTACTCGCTTACGTTGCCGTCGTCCCACGTCACGCGGAGGACGCGCGTCGGGGCGACGATCTCCCAGTCGGTGGCGCGGTGGAAGACATCACTCATTCATCCGATGATACGGACGTGGCGACCATGGACGACTTCCAGAAGATCGAGATGCGCGTCGGACGTGTCCTCGCTGTCGAGGACTTCCCGGAAGCTCGCAACCCTAGCTACAAGCTGATCATCGATTTCGGCGCGTTTGGCACGCGCCGCTCGTCGGCCGCGGTGCGTCAGTGGTATGAGAAGGGCGATCTCGTCGGCAGGCTGGTGGTGTGTGTCACGAATTTCCCGCCACGGCGGATCGCGACGTTCGAGTCAGAGGTCCTGACGCTGGGAGCGGTGGAAGAGGATGGACGGGTCGTACTGCTGAAGCCCGATGCCGACGCCGAGATCGGAAGCCCGATCGCCTAGATCACCAGTCGAAGAAAATGAGCCGGTCCGGCGGCCAGAAGCGCAGGATGACCTTGCCGATGATGCGGTTGTAGGGCTGCGCGCCGAACGTCCGCGAATCCTGGGAGGACTGGCGGTTGTCGCCGAGGGTGAAGAAGTGGCCGTCCGGCACCTTGTAGGGGTATTTGATGTCCGGCACCTGCGGCATCGTGGTGCCGCGCGTCTGCGGGAAGAAGCGCAGCCGGCCGTTGACCCAGAGATTCCCGTCGCGCAGCTCGACCGTCTCGCCGGCGATCGCGACGATGCGCTTCACGTAGGGAATCTGGGTCTCGATCGTGGGGTTGAAGACGACAATGTCACCCGGCGCCGGGGTTACGAAGCGGTAGTCGACCTTGCTCACCAGCACGCGGTCGTTCTGTAGCAGCGTCGGCTCCATGCTGCGCTGGCGCACTTCCGTCACCTGCACCACGAACAGGTTCAGGACGACGGAGATGATCACCGCAAGGGCGAGCGCCTGGACGATCTCGAGGATGGCGCGCCACGAGAAGGGCGGGTCGTCCGACGGAGGGGCGTTCACGGGCTCAGCCCGGTACGCCTCGGGAGTGCTCAAGAGACCTCAAAGTGTCGCACGCTCTAGCGTTCATCGTGTGACGCGCGCTCGGCTCCGCTTTCCGGCCGGCGACCCGATCGAGGTCGAGCTCGACGAGGTCGTGGCCTACGGCCCCGAGATCGGCGGATTTCGCGCGTGGCTCGGCGCGGTATCGGCGTCGGATCAAGGCCGCTGGGTGATCCGCTTCGCCGACGACAACGTACTCGGCTTCCAGCGCAGCGAGCTCAAACGGATCCGCCTCACACCGTCCGGCGCCGACATGACCCTCGGTGAGATGCCGCGCACGCTCACCGTCGCCGAGAGCGATGTCGTGTCATTCGGCCCGGACCCCGAAGGTGCGCGCGCGTGGCTTGGTCGCCTGGCGCACGGGACGGGCGAAGCGTGGATCAAGCTGCGCGACGGACGAGAGCTTCGCTTCGCGATCGGCGATGGTCCACACGTGAGCTTCCGCGATCCGGCGACGCCGCCGACAACCTAGGCCTGCGCCAGCACCTCGCCGAGCCGGTCGATCATCTCTCCGGCTCGATCGCGAGGGAACGCGATGAGGAGTCGATCGAGACCCGCGCGCTCGTAACCGCGGATGCGCTCGATCAGCTCGTGCCGCGAGTCATCATCGGCGCCGAGCTCGGCGCTGACCCAGTGCGATAGCGCGATGGGACGCTCGCGCTTCGCCTCGTCGCAGACCTTCCGCACCTCCGCGAGCGCCGCGGCCATCTCGTCTGCACCGAGCGGCGTGCCGCCCGGCCCTCGACGGCCAAGGTCGAAGCCGTCCGCGTAACGCGCGGCGAGGCGCATCACACGCGGGCCGCTGCCGCCGACCCAGATCGGAGGATGCGGTCGCTGCGCGGGCTTGGGCGCGCACACGGCGTCGTCGATGCGGTACTGCCTCCCGTGATAGGTCGCGCGGTCGCTGGTCCAAAGCCGCCGGCAGATCTCCAGCGTGTCCTTCAGCTGATCGACGCGCGTGCCCGCCGGCGGGAACTCGTAGCCATACGCGCTGTACTCCGCGGCCTTCCAGCCCGCGCCGATGCCGAACTCGAAGCGTCCATCCGACATCTGGTCGATGCCGGCGACGATCTTCGCGAGTAGTGCGGGGTTGCGGTACTGCGCGGCGGCGACGAGCACGCCCAGGCGGATGCGCCTCGTTTCGCGCGCGAGAGCGGCGAGCAGGGTGAACGCCTCCAGGCAATCGCGATCCCCGACGCCGACCGGCCCGCCGAAGAAGTGATCGCTCACCCAGAACGATTCGACGCCGACGCGCTCTGCCTCACGAGCGAAGTCGCGGAGCTCCGCAAACGGATGGCCGGCAGCGGGGGAGAAGATCAGCGCGATCTTCAAGGTCGAACGATGCTAGCCGTCCGCGGCGATGTGCTCCGCGACCTCCCGACCGAGCCGCGCGCTGTAGTTGGTGCCGCGGTCCTCCGGATAGATCTGCGTCGTATTTGCCAGATAGAGGCCGCGACGCGGGGACGCGAAGGGCAGGATGCGATGGCGGTTGCCGATGCGTGGCACGGGCTGGGCGGCCTCTTCACGGAACGACCAGTACCTCAGGACGTCATTCCGATCGAAGCGCGGATTCATCTGCCCGAGCGCCGCGAGGTAGTGCGCCAGCAGCTCATCGGTGTTCATGCGCGCGAGCGGATCGCCGCCGGGGACGTAGTTCGACACGTAGAGATAGCGCGCGGGATACCGCTCAGGCGGAACGAGATTCGTGTGCTCGACAAGACCGAGGAACGGCACCTGGCTATCGGCGATGTTCGTCCAGTAGGTGGGGCTGAACGGACGCCTCAGCTCGAGAAGCAGGACGACCGCGGTCTCATAGGTCCAGTCGTCGAGCCGCCGCGCGTAATCGGCGGGCCACTCGGCGAGCCGGCGTGTGACGAACGTGGGTGTCGTGAACAGCACCGCATCGGCGCGAGCTTCGAGCGCCGGCTCAGCCGCCGCTTCTCCGGCGCGCTGCCGGAATGCGCCGGGACCGGCGCAGCGCAGCAGATACGGCCCCTCGCCTCGCTCGTTCGAGCCGTCCTCGGTGACGCGCAGGACCTCACGGTCCACGATGATCTCGCCGCCCAGCTTGCGGATCTCGGCCGCGATCGCCTGACAGATCGCGCGAAAGGATCCGCGCGGGTAACCGAGCTGCTCCTTCGTCGCACCGCTGCCACGGAGCTTGCGGCGCAGCCGGAACTTCGACCAGAGCCACGCGAGCGGGATGCGTTCGCTGTCGGCGCCGAACTTCCCGAGCATCAGCGGGGTCCACACGGACTCGAGCGCGCGGTCGCCGGATGCCTTCCGCAGCCATTCGAGCGCGCCGATGTCGTCCATGCGCTCCCAATCGGTCCGGGATGTGAGCCGCAGTACGGAGTAGCCGAGCCGCAGGCGGTCGACGAGCGGCAGCGGACGGTAGTTGAGCAGGTCGAGCGGGCTGACGAACGGCCACACCCGACCGCGCGCCCAGATGCCGACCGACGATGTGTGCCACTCGAGCTGACCGGGCAGCAGCTCGTGGTGCAGCGCGATCATGTCGCTGTCGCTCTGGAACAGGTGGTGGTAGTAGCGGTCGATCCACACGCCGTTTCCGACGTCGAACGCGCTCGCCTGACCGGACACGTCGGGCCAACGGTCGTACAAGGTCACGCGATGACCACGGCGCGCGAGTTCCCGGCCGGCGACGAGACCGGCCACGCCTGCACCGACGATCGCGACCTGCCGCGGCACCATTGCACAGGATGCGCGAATCTGATGTGCGATGCGCGCAGGAGTCGCCGCCGCCGCGGTGCTCGCGGCCCTGTCTCTGGCCGTGCTGATACCGAATCACCCCACCGGGCGGGATCCGGCCGAGGATACGGGCGTCTTCTTCTACGCCGCGCAGCGGCTGCTCGATGGCGGCGCGCCGTACCGCGACATCTGGGATCACAAGCCACCCGGTGTGTACCTCGTCGACGCGGTCGGTCTCGCCCTGGGGCGCGAAGTCGGCGTCTGGCTCGTTCAGGTCACGTTCCTGGTCGCCGCGACGCTCCTCGGATACCGCGCGCTGCTCGCCGCGTTCGGGGCCGCGGCCGCGCTCATCGGCTCTCTCGCGTGGCTGGTCGCGCTGCCACGCCTCTTCCTGGAGAACGGTCACACCAGCTTCGCCGAGTTCTATGCGCTCCCGCTCCAGTTCGGCGCGCTGTTTCTGTTTCGGGACGGCCGCGCGCTCTCGACCGGGCGCGCGATCGGTCTGGGCGCGCTCGGCGGTGGTGCGCTGCTCCTCAAGCCCACGCTCGTGGGCATCTGGATCGCCATCGCGCTCGTGATGCTTCTCCGCGGCCGACGCACGGCTGTGGTGCCGGTCGCGCTCATCGCGGTCGGCGGGCTCCTTCCCCTCGCGATCGTGATCGCGTGGGCCGCCGCGCGGGGCGTGCTCGGCGAGATGGTGGATCAGGCTGTCGTCTACAACCGCGCGTACGCGGCGTTCGCGCCGGTCTCCGATCGCGTCGCGGCGGTCCTTTCGGGTATGCGGCTAACGCTGCCGTCCGGTCTTGCGGTGGTGGCGGTCGGCGCCTGGCTCTACGCGATGCTGAGCAGGGGCTTCAGCCCAGCGCTGCTCGGAGTCGCGCTCATCGCGTTCCCCCTCGAGATCGCCCTGTCGGCGTGGGGCCGCGGCTACCACTACTACTTCATCGCCTGGTTGCCCGCGATGGCGATCCTCGCGGCGTTCGCGGTGGCCGAGATGCTGCGCATCGTTCCGCCGCGTCTGGCGTGGCCCGTGCTGGCGCTGGGCGTTCTATCGATGTCCGTGCTGCCTGCCCTTCTCGTCACACGTCTCGCCCTCACGACCGGTCCCGAACGCGCCGGCGCCGCGGCTGCCTATGTCGCGGCGAATACTCGGGTGGACGACACCGTTCTCATCTGGGGCGCGCACTCGGAAGTGCTCTTCATGGCCGGCCGGCGCTCGCCAACACGCTACGTCTACCAGTACGCCGCGCTCGCGACCCGCGGCTACGCCACACCCGCGCGCGTCGAAGAGCTGTTCGCGGATCTTCGGCGGGAACGGCCCGTACTGATCGTCGACGCTTCAGCTGAGAGCTTTGTGACGCCGCCGCTCGATGTCGCTGGATTCCTTGCGTGGGTCTCGCCCGAGCCGCAGTACGCCCTTCAGCCCGAGCTTCTGAGCGTCATCGAGTACATCGTGGCGAACTACGACCGCACCGGCACAGAGCCGGCCACTGGCTGGCCGCTCTGGCGACTGCGGAGCGCCAGGCGCTAGGGGTCCGCCTCCCGCAGCCGCACGCTCTGCGGCCCGCGGCGCAGGAACGCGGTCGCGAAGGCGTAACGGAACCAGATGAAGTACGCGGGGAGCCACTGGAGGACGCGAAAACGGCTCTTGCCCGCCTTCCGCTCGTGCCACTCGAACGGCACCTCGCAGATGCGCCAACGCAGTCGGTGTGTCTTCACGAGCAGCTCGATGCTGTACGTGAAACCGCGGTCCGACTCGAGCGGGATCGTACGAATAACGCGGCGCGAGAAGAGCCGCAGGCCGTTCGACGGGTCATGTGTCGGCACGCCGGCGACATGGTGAAGGACGAATGCCGAGGATCGAACGATCAGGTCTTTCAGCCATGGACAACCCACCATCCGGCCACCAGGCATGAAACGGCTCGCGGCAACGATGTCGCAGCCCTCGAATACTCGGTCGACCATGCCGTCGATGCGTGCCGCGTTGTAGTCGTCGTCGGCCGGCCACACGAGGATCGCACCAGCCGTTGCGGCGTTGAATCCAGTCGTGACCGCGCCGAAGACGCCGCGTCCCTGGTTCTTGACCGTCCTTACCTCGAACGGATAAGCGGCGTGTGTGCGCAACGCGGTCAGGGTGTCGTCGTCATCGTGGTCGTAGACGATCAGGACGCGGAACGAGCTACGCACGTGCTCCGCAAATGCGGCGAGCACTCGGTGGATGTTCTGGCTCTCGTTATACACGGGGATGACGATGTCGAGCGCGACAGTCATACCTCGATCCATGAGCGGTCGGCCGGCGCAACGCGGAGTGCATCGAGAACGCGTTGCACGCGCAGGCCTTCGGCTATGCCAGGCAACGCGGCTGGGCCACCGAGTGCGGCCGTGACGAATCGAGAGGCGATGGGGGCGACAGCGGACACTCGCGCGTCGCCGTCCGCCGAGAGCTCCTCCAGAGGCAACCGGGTCTGCCGTCCGGTCGCGCGGCTCACGACCTCCGCGGTGAAGCCTCGGACGTGATCGGATCCGCGGTTCGCCACCACCAGGGCACCGTCCGCACCCTGCGCCTCGAGACGGTGTCCGGTGGCAGGGTCAGCGTCAGTCGCGATGGTGAGACGGGCGCGCAGACCTCCCACGAGCTCGAGCTCCGCGTTGATGCGCTTGCCGGCGTTCGCCAATGACGACGCCGACGACAGACGAATCACCGGCGCAAACAGCCGTTCCACGAGATAGATCGCGTGCGCCGCGAAGCCGCCCAGCGCTCCTCCGCCGTACTCGACCCGTTCCTTCCATGAGTCCGCCGCTCGGCTGCGGGTGCGTACCTCCCAGGTCATCTCGATGGAGCGGATCTGGCCGAGCTGTCCAGATCGGATGACCTGCTCCGCGACGCGGTACGCCGGCAGCTCGCCGAATTCAAGGTCGATGGCGTTCGCGACGCTGCTCGCCCGCACCGCGTCCAGCATCGTCTGGGCGGAGACGCAACTCAGGGCGAGCGGCTTTTCGCAGAACACATGCTTGCCCGCGCGCGCTGCGGCTACCGCGATCTCCGGCTGTAGTGCCGGCGGTACGGCGATCGAGATCGCCGCGACCTCGGGTAAGGCGACGACCTCGCGCCAGTCGTCGAACGCTTGCGCGATGTCGAGCCGGTCAGCGACCGTTCGGGCGCGCTCCCGAGTGCTCGCGCAGATCGCGACGACCTGACAGCGCGGGTCGCTCCGGAAGGCCGGAACGTGCACGGCCTGACCGAATCCGATCCCGATGACGCCGATGCCGAGCCGGGACGTACCTACGACGTCCGACGCGCTGCCCCCGAGGTCACGATCGTGTCCTGGGCGACACCGCCGGGGCCGGGCTCGGGGAGAATGCTGCCGCCGAAGATGCCCCAGAGATCGACGACAGGTTTGCCGCGCAGATCGACGGAGCGATAGCCGGAATGGGGAACGCCCACGATGAGCAGGTCGCTGCGGTCGATCACTTCCTCGATCGGAAGGAGCGTTGGGTCCGTCCGAACGAACGGGTCCGTCGTCAGGACCTCGCGCGCTCGGACGCGCAGCAGCCTCCTGAGCTTGTAGCTCAGCGAGGAGCGCGTGTCGTCACTGTCCGCCTTGAATGCCATGCCAAGGATGCCGACGGTGAGCTGCTGAAGGGCGAAACGCTTGCGCAGCTGCCCGATGATGAAATCCGGCAGTCCCTCGTTGATGTTGATCGCGGCCTGTCCTAACGCGAATTGGTTGTTCGCGAACGAGGCCAGCTGCAGCGTGTCCTTGTACAGGCAGGGACCAGCAGCAAAGCCGGGTCCGGGGAGATCGCGGAGCCTTGGGTAGTCCGCCTTCAGGCCGGTCAGCACTCGGCGGTAATCGAGACCCTCGGACTCCACCATGACGTAGAACTGATTCGCGGCGGCGAACTGGATGTAGCGGTACGCGTTGCTGAAGAGCTTCGCGAACTCGGCTTCCTTCGGTGACATGCGCACGACTTTCGGCGCGAATCGCAAGAAGATGTCGGCCGCGACTTCTTCCGCCTCGGGCGTCATTCCGCTGACGATCTGGGGAAGGGATTGAAGCTCACGAGTGGCCTGTCCCTGCACGACTCGCTCCGGGCAGAACGCGAGCTTGGCCTGTTTGCCTCGCGCGCGAAGATGCTCGTGCACGAGCTCGGTGACGCCAGGAAAGACCGTAGAGCGCAGGATGAGCGTTTGGTCATCGCTGAGGTGGGGGATGAGCAGGTCCACGCAGTCGGTCACGGCTCGCAGCACCGGGTTGTGAAACTCATCGATAGGTGTGCCGATCGTGACGATGATCACGGGGATGCCCCTCGTCTTTTCGTACTCCGATGTGAAGCCGAGCATCCCGGCATCAAGCGCCGCGCGAAGCGCTGGCTCGCCACCGTCATCTAGAAAAGGCAGGCGGCCGCCCGCGATCGTCTCCAAGGCCCTCCCATCGATGTCGTGGACGAGAGTCCTGATGCCGTGCGTCGCCATGACGATCGCCAACGGAGCGCCTACGTGACCTGCGCCTCCGACGACGCACGCGTCGTACCGGTCGTTCCTGGTCACTTCGCCGATAGTATCGAGCGCACTCACTGTGGCGAACGATCGCATGGGTATCAGGTCTGGGGTGGTGCGCTCCGTTCGGGCTTGGTCGCCGTGCTCACCAGGAACGTTCCGAATCGCCCTTCCCACGGCGAGAGCCGCACCAGCTCCTCGTATACCGCGTACGCAGGCAGCAATAGGCGCGCAATCCGGCCTTTGACGTATTTGAACGTGGTCCCGCTGACGCCATGGACGCGTACGTCGGCGAAACCGGACTCGTGCAGCTCACCGGACAGCTGATCGCTCTTCAGTAAGACCTCATTCTCCGTCTTGCCCTCGGAGGAATACAGCGGCGAGCGTGGGTCGCGATACAGAAACATCGATGGGCTGTGCGCGTTCGGGTCGAACGCGAAGAGGCGGCCGCCGGGCCGAAGGATGCGCCACGCCTCGCGCATCGCTCGGATCCGATCCGCGCTGGTGGTGATGTGATGTAGGACGCCAGAAAGCGCGGCGACATCGAACCAGTCCTCAGCCAGACCTGTCGCCATGATGTCGCCGACCTCGTATCGAACGCCGTCTTCGCTCGAGCGCGCGCGCGCGATGCTGCGCGGAGAAATGTCGATTCCGAGGAGGTCGAGACCAAAGACGCGAAGCCGACGAGTGAACGCGCCCGTGCCGCAACCGAGATCGATGCAGCGCTGGTCCGCCTGCGGCTGCACGGCTTCCCTGAATGCGGCGAGGAGACGAGCGTATCCGCGCTCTCCCAGGACGTCGTAGTCGGCCTGGTCGGCGAATTCATCGAAGAACTTGACCTCGCGATCGAGACCCATGCCGCAGACTCTAGGGCCGGACAGCGACAAGACGGGATCGCTCTGACACGGCTGCCACGAAACCGCGACATCGAGGGCGACCCGGGGTACTTTCGCGCGAGAATGTGGTCGATGGCAATGAGTAATGACGTGCGCCTCATGCGCGGGTTGGTCACATCGGGCCTGAGCGCGCCGTGCCGGCCATTGTCATCACCGAGCTGTAGTCGTTGAGTCGCCGCTATCTGGTGACGGGCGGCGCCGGCTTCATTGGCAGCGCGATCGTGCGGCGGCTGCTCGCAGACGGCGCGTCGGTGCGCGTGCTCGACGACTACTCCCGCGGCTCGCCGCGGCGACTCGCCGATCTGTCAAGAGAGATCGAAGCGGTGAGCGGCGACGTCCGGAACAGCGCGGCCGTGGAGCGGGCCTGCGCCGGTATCGACTCGGTGATCCATCTCGCCTCCGTGAACGGCACCGAATTCTTCTATTCGAAACCGGAGACAGTCCTGGAAGTCGGTATCAAGGGGATGCTGAACGTCATCGACGCGATGATCCACAACGACGTGGCGGAGCTGGTGTTCGCGTCGAGCTCGGAGGTCTACCAGACGCCGGAGAGGGTGCCGACGGGGGAGGACGCGAAGCTCTCCATCCCGGATCCTTTGAATCCGCGATACAGCTACGCCGGCGCGAAGATCGCGTCGGAGCTCCTCGCGCTCAACTACGGCCGGAAGCACATCGGGCGCGTCCTGATCTTCCGGCCGCACAACGTGTACGGTCCGGACATGGGCGAGGAGCACGTTATCCCGCAGCTCACCCGGCGGCTGCTGGGTCTCGCCGACGGCGGACCGGGTCCTGTCGAGCTGCCCATCCAGGGCAGTGGCAGCGAGACGCGTTCGTTCGTCTACATCGACGACCTGGTCGACGGCGTCGCATGCGTGATCGACAAGGGATCGCACTTGAACATCTACCACGTCGGTACGCAGGACGAGCTGTCGATCGCCGAGCTCGCGCTGCGTATCGGTGCCGCGTGCGGCATCGCGGTCCATCCCGTTCCGTCCGCGCCCGCGGCCGGCGGCACTCCGCGCCGCTGCCCGGATATCTCCAAGCTCGCGCGCCTCGGCTACAGGCCGCGCGTGTCGCTCGACCTGGGTCTTGCAAGGACCGTGGCGTGGTACCGCGAGCGTCCCGATCCAGCGCTGGGACCGGTGGCGACCACATGAAACGAGCTGCCGGCAGCGGCGGCAGCGTGGTCGTTGACCGCTGCCAGGTGTGCGACAGCCTCGATCTCGAACCCGTTGTCTTTGTCGGCTTCCTGCCCCCGGTGAACACGTTCGTGCCCATTGGTACCCGGCCGGCGGAGCAGCCGTCCTACCCGGCGCAGCTTCTGCGCTGCCCGCGCTGCGAGCTCGTGCAGCTCGGCCTCATCGTCGACCCGGCCATCCTGTTCCCTCCCTCGTACGCCTACACCAGCGGGACGACGCGGATCCTGCGCGAGAACTTCGCGGAGCTCGAAAAGGAAGCGACGCCGCTGCTCGGCTTGACGAAGGACGACCTCGTCGTCGACATCGGGTCGAACGATGGGACCCTTCTCGCGAACTTCCAGAAGGCCGGCAACCGGGTCGTCGGCATCGAGCCGACCGATGTTGGCAAGATCGCCAACGAGCGTGGCATCCCAACGATAACGGCGTTCTTCGACTCGAAGGCGGTCGACGAGGTGGTCGCGAAGCACGGCCGCGCGAAGCTCGTGACGGCTACGAACGTCTTCGCTCACATCGAAGACGTCCACTCCATCGTCGATGCGCTGCTTCAGCTGATGGATGACGAAGGCGTGTTCATCAGCGAGTCGCACTACTGGGTCGGTCTGATGGACACCCTGCAGTACGACACGATCTATCACGAGCATCTCCGCTACTACTCGCTGACGAGCCTGCGCAATCTTCTCGCCATGCACGGGCTCGATGTCTTCCACGCTCGCGCGATCCCGACCCATGGCGGTTCGATCCGCGTGTATGCCGCGCGCAAGGGAAAGCGCAAGGTTCAGCCGAGTGTCGAGACTTATCTCTCGGCCGAACGGCAGGCGCTGACGCCCGTCCGACTCGACTCTTTCCGGCGCGGCGTCGTCGCTTCGAAGCTCAAGCTCTACCGCCTGCTCGACGAGGTGACGGGGACTGGTGCCCGCATCTATGGGATCGGAGCGCCGTCACGCGCGGCCACGATGGTCAACTACGTCGGACTCGACGACGGGATCGTGCCGGCGATCCTGGAGATCAAGGGCTCGCACAAGATCGGCAAGTACATGCCGGGGACGCTCATACCCGTGGTCGACGAAGACCAGCTCTTCGCTGACCAACCCGACTATGCGCTGCTCTTCTCGTGGCACATCGCGGACGAGCTCGTGCCCAAGCTGAGGGGCCGTGGCTACCGCGGGCGCTTCATCGTGCCGCTGCCTGAGCCCCGTCTGGTCGAGTGAAGACCTCGCCGTTAGCGCGCCTCAGCACCACCCGGCGCTGGCTCGCGAACACGCGGGGCGCGACGGCGACGAGCACCCGGTCGATCACGTCGACGACGCGCATCGCGGCCCACGGCAGCGGGACGTACGGGACCGTCGCCGTCACCCCGCCCGAGTTGAAGTGGACGAGGAACTCGGACAGCGCCGAATCGACGACCTCGAACTCGGGGTAGCGTTCCCGGAAGCGAACCAGATCGTCGAAGAGGAGATTCGGGATCGCGCAGTTCGCACTCCACGGATCGTCCGGGTCGTTGCATGGTCGCGTCCGATCGAAGGGATCGGCCGAGAAGTCGAAGTCCTCGTGTTTGGTGGCGCGCAGCGCGATCTGGGTCGTCCAGGCGCAGTTGCACTCCTGGATGAGCAGGTGTCCGCCAGGACGGAGCACGCGCGCGGCGCCGCGGAAGAAGCGGTCCGGGTACGCGAGATGGTGGATGACGTTGTTCGCGATCAGAACGTCGACGCTGGCGTCCGCGTACGGCAGCTCCTGCGCGTCGACCACGCGCGACACCCACGGCCGAGCCTCGGCGTCGGTGAGCTCGAGCCTGCCGGCGCGAAGGAACATCTCGCTGAACCCGGCGCCGCACCCGACCTCGACGGCATAGCTCTCGGGCCCGAGATAGCGCTGCATCCACGAGAAGCGCTTGCGCAGGAGGAACTTCAGGTTCGACCCCCGTCGCTTCGCGTATCCATCGCGCGCGCGCTGCGCGTCGCCGGCGTGACTGACGAGCTTGGCCTGCCGCCCGTGCTGGTGGCTCAAGCGGGGAGACGACCCCAGACGATGCGCGTCACGCCGATGATCGCGAGCGCGGCGGCGGTCGACCACGCGAGCGCGGACACCAGAGGAGCGCCGAAGTCAGTGCCGGACTGCGCCGCGTGGAAGAAGATCGCGACGAATGCCGCGTAGCTCGTGCGGTGGATCCACGTCCACAGCGTGTTGTTCATGCGGCGCTTCAGCCAGCTCGTGATCGTGACGACCATGATGATGTCGAACGCGATCGTCCCGAGCCCGATCGGAAGGAAATACGGCGCGTAGGGATTGACGAACGGCACGACCACATCGATCGG
>Ga0075419_10000934_pt1 | contig 18830 bp, 19 predicted proteins | sample SoiMetdeltSBSDD3_FD_76900 | JGI IMG/M metagenome (GOLD analysis project Ga0075419, IMG submission 76900) | Bulk soil microbial communities from a Populus tree surrounding site in Tennessee, USA - Soil MetaG P. deltoides SBSDD3 | ecosystem: Environmental > Terrestrial > Soil > Tree plantation... | reverse complement strand
CCTCGGCGCGGGTCATGGGCGGGGTGAGGTGGTCGACCACCACCGCGTGCGCCCGCCGCTTGGCCTGCGTGCCCTCGCCCGGGTCGTTGACCACGAAGGGGTAGACCAGCGGCAGGTCGCCCAGCGCCGCGTCGGGGAAGCAGGCGGCCGAGAGGGCGTTGGCCTTGCCCGGCAGCCACTCCAGCGTGCCGTGCTTGCCCACGTGCACCACGGCGTCGGCGCCCCACCCGGCCTCGAGCCAGCGGTAGAAGGCGAGGTAGTGGTGGGGCGGGGGCACGTCGGGGGCGTGGTACGTGCCGATGGGGTCGTCGCCGAAGCCCCGGGGAGGCTGGATGGTGACCAGCACGCCGCCCAGGTCCAGCCCGGGGAACACGAGGTCGCCGTCCTGGATGTAGATCTCGCCCGGCGGCGGTCCCCAGATCCTCGTGACCTCGGCCTGCGCCCGCTCGGGCAGGGTGGCGAACCACTGGGCGTACTCGGCGGCGGGGAGGCGGCCGGCCCCGGCAGCGGCCTGCGCCGGGGTGAGCGTCGGGCGGTCGTAGGTGAGGCGGTCGGCCAGCAGGGCCATGAGGCCGTCCCCGTCGGCCGGGAAGTCCTCCACCCGGTAGCCCGCACCCCGCAGGGCGCGGAGCAGGTCGATGACCGAAGCGGGCGTATCCAGTCCCACGGCGTTGCCCAGCCGGCTGCGCTTGGTGGGGTAGGCGGAGAGGACCACCGCCACCCGCTTGTCCCCGGCCGGGGTGCGGCGCAGGCGGGCGTGGCGGGCGGCCAGGGCCGCGAGCCGGGCGGTGCGGCCGGGATCGGTGCGAGATGCCACCAGCGGGGTGCCCAGCTCGCCGCCGTCGTCGACCTCCTCCTTGAAGGCGAAGGCGGGGCCCACGATGCGGCCGTCGAACTCGGGGATGGCCACGCCCCGGGCCACGTCCAGCGGGGTCAGCCCGGCGTTGTCGGCGTCCCACTCGTCCCGGGAGCGGTTGCAGGATGGCGCCTGGACGACGGGCACGCCCAGCGCGGCCAGGTCCGGCACCTCCCAGTCCCCGTCGGCGCCGTCCCCGGCGCGGCCCATGGCCAGCACGGTCGTGACCAGGGCGTCGACCCCGTGGGCGCGGCACAGCTCCAGCGCCTCGACCCGGCCGTCGTCGGGGTCGGGCCGCAGCGAGTAGCAGTACACGGCCAGGGCCTCGGCCCCCGCGTCCTCCAGCGCGCGGCACAGGTCGGCCACGAACTGCGTGTTTCCCGCCACCAGGTGAGCACGGTAGAACACGACGCCGACCAGCGGCCGGGTGTCGTCCCGGGTGCGCTCGGGGCTGCCGATACCGGCCCCGTACCACACCCCGGCCGAGGGCACGGCCGCGGGCGGCTCGAAGCCGAAGCCCCCCACCAGCACGGTGTCGGCCACGAACCGCACCAGCTGCTCGACATTGTCCGGCCCCCCCGCCACCAGGTAGCGGTGGGCCTCGGCCACGATGCCCGCGGGCACGGTGGAGAGCCGGGTCAGCTCGGCGTCGGGCGCGGCCTCGCCGCCCACCGCCACCAGCGGGATGCGCTGGGCGAGGCAGGCCTTGCGCAGGGCGTCGAACGGCCGTTCCCAGGCGCTCCGCCCGCCCAACAGCCGGATCACCACCGCGGTGACCCCGCCCAGCCCCGGCGCGTCCTCGCCGGGCGAGCCCGCTCGTAACGCCGGGAACCCGGCCGGCAGCCGGTGCACGATCGACCCGAGTGCCAGCAGCTCGGTGTCCGCGTTGCTCAGGAACAGGATCATTCACCCTCGGTGTCTCGGTGCAGGGAGCAGTCCGAGCAGAGCGCCCCGTTGGATGTGGTCGTCTTCCACCACAGGCAGCACGTCCGCCGGTGGTAGGCCCAGGTGGGCGTGGGCTCCCACGCGCCGAGGCCGTCGAGATCGTGGGGCGCCGCGGCCAGGAACGCGGCCACGCCGTCATGCCAGCCGGGACCGGCCGCCTCGCGCACCGCCCCCGCCCCGGCGGCACAGGCCGCGGCTACGTTCCCCCACACCAGCCCGGACCCCAGCCGCCGGCCCGCGCCGAGCGACGCGGCCACCAGGTCCAGGTGCCCGGCGAACAGCCAGTCGCTCAGCTGGCCGGCGTCGTCCGTCGCCTCGGTGGAGCCGTAGACGACAGACGCCGGCCGCCCCCGCCCGACACCGACGGCCATCCGCTCGGCCCGCACGTCGGGCGCCACTCCCGTGAGGAGCCAGCACGCCAGCGCCGTCCCGCCGACCCGGTAGGCGTAGCCCTGCCACCAGAGCGACGCCAGCACCACCGGATCGTCCGTGCCCCGCACATCCGCGCTGGTCGCCACCGCCCGGGCCACGTCGCCCGGCGACCCGGCCAGGGTGGCGCACGCCAGCTCGCCGTCCGCGGGCGCGCCCACCCGCCACCGCATCCAGTCGGCCACCTCGGTGAGCCGGCCCAGCGCGTCCTCCACGCCGGTCACGGGGCGCCTTCCGCGATCAGGCCGGCGAGGGCGTCGAGGTCGAGGTGGGCCTCCAGGGCGTCCGCGATGCGATCGAGCCGATCCATGCGGGACGCGGCGAAGTCCACGCCGGTGGGCGACCACCGCTTGCCGGACCGCTCCGCCGCCCACGCCAGCACCGCCGCGCGGAAGCCGTCGGACTCGAACAGCCCGTGCAGGGTCGTGGCCGCGATCCGGCCGTCGTGCCAGCCGAGCACCTCGCCGTCCCCGGCCACCAGCCACGGGGCCAGGTCTGCCTCGGGCCGGACCCGCCCGTGGTGGATGCGGTAGCCGGCCACGTCCTGGCCCTCGCCGGGCCCGCTCGCCGCCTGGCCCGCGGGCCGGTCCAACACCTTGTCGCCCGCGAACGTGGTGGCGACGGTCAGCCAGCCCAGGCCCTGGTCGCCTCCGGCCGGTCCCTCGACCCCGTCGGGGTCCTCGATCGCCCCACCCGCCATCTGCAGCCCCGCGCAGACCGCCACCACCGCGGCGCCGGTCCGCTCCACCGCCTCCGCCAGGCCCGTCCCCCGGAACCAGTCGAGGTCGCCCCGGGTGTTCTTCGAACCGGGCAGCACCACCAGGTCGGGCCGCCCGAGCTCGGCCACCGACCGCACCCAGCGGACCGCCACCCCGGGCTCCAGCCGCAAGGGGTCGAGGTCGCCGGCGTTGGCCACCCGGGGCCAGCGCAACGCGGCCACGTCCACGACGTCGGCTCCGCGGCCCGGAACCGGGGGCGGGGGCCGGTCGAGGGCCAGCGAGTCCTCGTTGTCGATGTCCACGACGCCCAGGTGCGGCAGCACCCCCAGCGTCGGCACCCCGCAGCGGCGCTCGAGGTCGGCGCAAGCGTCCCCCAGCAGGGCGGGATCGCCCCGCAGCCGGTTGATCACGAACCCGCGCACAGTGGCCCGCAGGTCGTCGGGCAGCAGCGCCACCGTCCCGTACAGGGAGGCGAACACCCCGCCCCGGTCGATGTCGCCCACCACCAGCGCCGGCAGCCCCGCGGCTCGGGCCAGCGGCAGGTTGACCAGGTCGCCGTCCAGCAGGTTGATCTCGGCCGGGCTGCCCGCGCCCTCGCACAGCACCACGTCGAACCGGTCCCGCAGGCCCGCCAGCGCGTCCAGGACCACCGGCAGCAGCGACCGCTTGGCCTCGTGGTACTCGGTGGCCGACAGCACCCCGGTGGGCCGGCCCAGGACCACCACCTGGCTCGACCGGTCGCTGGTGGGCTTGAGCAGGATCGGGTTCATGGCCGCCTCGGGCTCGACCCCGGCGGCCAGGGCCTGGACCCACTGGGCGTGGCCGATCTCCGACCCGTCGGCGGTCACTGCCGCGTTGAGCGCCATGTTCTGCGCCTTGAAGGGCGCGACCTTCACGCCCTGGCGGGCCAGCAGCCGGCACAGCCCGGCCACCACGAACGACTTCCCCGCATCGCTCGTCGTGCCGCATACGAGCAGGCCGCCCCTCACGCCCTACCCTCCGCAGCATGGCGCGAGCGCAGTCGATCGTCCTGGTCAACACCGGAGACGGCAAGGGCAAGTCGTCGGCCGCCTTCGGCGTGATGGTCCGGGGCTGGGCCCGCGGCTGGAACGTCGGGGTCATCCAGTTCGTCAAGGGCGGCAAGTGGAAGACCGGCGAGCGCAAGCTGGCCGACCAGCTCGGCATCGAGTGGCACACCCTCGGCGACGGCTTCACCTGGGAGTCCACCGACCTGGAGCGCACGGCCGAGCTGGGCCGCCAGGCCTGGGCGGTGGCGGCCGGGAAGCTGGCGTCGGGCGACTACGACCTGCTGGTGCTGGACGAGGTCACCTACCCGGTGAAGTACGGCTGGATCGACGCCGAGACCGTGGCGAGCGCCATCCGCGACCGGGCGCCCCGCACCAGCGTCGTGGCCACCGGCCGGGCCGCGCCGCCCGAGCTGATCGAGGTGGCCGACACCGTGACCGAGATGCGCAAGGTCAAGCACGCCTACGAGGCCGGCATCTCGGCGATGAAGGGCATCGAGTTCTGAGCGGCCCGGGCGCGGGCGCACTCGCTCCACAGCACCCCGAGCCCCAGTGTCAGCAGGGTCCAGACCAGCAGGTTGCCGGTCAGCGAGTTGATCCGGAACTGCCAGACGAGGTTGGCCGGCGCCGTGACCTCGTCCGGTGACGACGGCAGAGCCGCGAACAGCACGCCGAAGCCCACCAGCCCCGCCAGCACCACCGCGGTGATCCGGCGGTGGTCCGGCCAGCCCGATCGGCGCAGGCGCGCCGACAGGTGGGCGGCTCCGGCCAGCAGCAGTGCCGCCAGCACGATGGCGAGCACGTAGTACCGCTCCCGTTCCCCGACCGTGTCGGGGTTGCCCACCGCCGGCGGGTTGGGCGGGTACTTCAGCCAGGGCGTCACCGTGATGGCGCCGGCCAGGATCATTCCCGACAGCGCCACCCGGCGGAACGGCCCGCCCGTGGTGGTTCGCAGCGACAGCGTGGTCACCGCCAGGATGAGGCCGAAGGCGGCGCCCGCCAGGGCGTAGGCCGCGAACAGGCCCGCGCCCTTCTGGTCCGAGCGGTCGACCCTGACCTCCTCGCCGCCGGAGCCGTCCGCATGCTCGCCGGCGGCGGCGCGCTGCTCCTCCAGGGCGATGGCGTCGTCGACGCCGGGCTCGGTCACCACGCTGGCGAAGATCGCCCCGCACAGGCCGGCCAGGATGCCGATGAGGACGGCCGCGGCCACGATCGTGCGCGGGCGCGTGAAGTCGAGACGGGCGAGCATGTTCGGGCTACGAGCTCGGGTGGCGTGCGGCGTCAGTGGCAGGGCACGCCCACGATGTGGCGCCCATCGTGGAAGAACTCGTGGAAGAACAGGTCGCCCCGGGACAGGATCCCGCTGAGCTGCCCGTTGTCGAACGTGACCAGCCACAGGGCCAGGACCGCGACGGCGAAGAGGGCGGCGAGCGCCCAACCGGGGATCGGGGCGATCACGACCCCGGTCTCAGCGGCTGCGACCTCGCTGGCCGTTGCCGGGACAGTCGTGCTGGTTGCCATGTGCCTCTCCTCCATCCACGTGGAAACCACCACGGTCGGTCTCCTGGCTCCCGGATCACCGCTCGCCCCGCCTTCCCGGGCCGGAGCCCAGTGGCTTCGTGGGGTTCGCTCCCCGATCACAGTGGCGGGACCGCGCCGGAATCTCACCGGCTTCCCGGAACCGTGGTTCGGCCGGAACAGTATCAGCGACCGGACGACAGGTACTCGTGGAGGGTGTCGGTCTCTTCCTTGAGCTCGTCGATGCGGGACTTCACCACGTCACCGATGCTCACGATCCCGGCCAGGGTGCCGCCGTCGAGCACGGGCACGTGCCGGATGCGCCGGTCGGTCATGAGCCGCATCAGCTCGTCCACGGTGGTGCGGGGCTCGCAGGTCACGACCTCGGTGGTCATGAGGGCGGACACCGGCTGGCCCAGCACCGCGGCGCTGTCGGCCTCGGCCACGCCCAGCGCCCGCACCACATCTCGCTCCGACAGGATGCCGGCCACCGTGACCCCGCCCTCGTTGTCGTCGTCGCTCATGACGACGAGAGCGCCGATGTTGCGGTCGCGCAGCCGCACCGCGGCGTCCGACACCAAGGCTGTGGTCGAGATCGTCTCGACCTCTCGGCCCTTGCGGTGAAGGATGTGCTCGATCAGCACCCGACCACCTCCTCGGTGTGCTCTGCCGTCGGGAGGATTCCTCTACTGTCCCACAGGATCGGCGCCCTGGGGGAGGGATAGGGACAGGTGAGCGGCAGAACGGTGACCACGCCGCACCGCCACACCTGGCGGATCGTGGGCTGGCGGGCCAGCGGCGAGAAGGTCGACGAGATCGCCGGCTTGCTGGCCCACGGCCATCCACGGCCTGCCGGCTACGAGGTCAGCCAGCGCCCTGGAGCGTGACGTCTGGCATCCTGCTCGCATGTCTGAGCAGCACCTGACCGGCGGGCGAGGCGACACCCCGATGCTCGACGCGGCCACGGTGGTCCTGTTGCGGGACAGCGACGCGGGGATCGAGTGCCTGATGGTGCGCAAGAACTCGGGCCAGGCCTTCGGGGGGATGTGGGTGTTCCCGGGCGGCCGGGTGGAGGAGGCCGACGGCACCGGCGTCGAGGGCGCCCGCCAGGCCGCGGTGCGCGAAGCGGCGGAGGAGACCGGCCTGGTGCTCGACGCCGCGGCCCTGGTCCCGTTCTCGCACTGGACCCCGCCCACCACCGCTCCCCGCCGCTACGCCACCTGGTTCTTCCTGGGGGCGCTGCCCGATGATGCCGCCGACGTGATCGTCGACGGGGGCGAGATCGGGGACCACGTGTGGACCCCGCCCGCGGTGGCGCTCGAGCGCCACGGCGCGGGGGAGATCGAGCTGGTCCCGCCCACCTGGGTCACGTTGCAGCGTCTGGCCGAGGCCGGCGCCCTGGCGGGCGGCGCCACCGCCGCGGTGGAGGGCGCGAGCGGGGGCGAGATCGAGCGGTTCAAGACCCGGGTGGTGATCGAGGACGGCGTGCTGGTCACGGTGTGGGCCCCCGACGCCGGCTACGCCGCCGGCGAGCTCCACGCCCCCGGCGCCCGCCACCGCCTGGTGATGGACCCCGCGGGTTGGCGTTACGAGCGCTCGGGTTGAACCATGGGGGCCATGGACGCGGACGTCGGGTCCTCTCCCTCGGAGGTTGACGGTGCCGGCGGGGACGGAGCCGGCGTCGACGACGCGATCGAGACCGACCTCGACGAAGGCGAAGTCCGCGGAGGCCTGTCCTGGGCCAAGGTGGCGGTGCTGGGCGTGGCGCTGGCGTTCCTCGGGTTCGCCGTCGGCGTGTTCGTCACCCGGGACCGGCCGCCCGGCGCCGACTCGGCCGACGTCGGCTTCCTCCAGGACATGATCAGCCACCACGAGCAGGCCATCGAGGTCTCCCGGCTGGTGGAGCAGTACGGCGAGGACCCGACCGTGCGCAGCTTCGCCACGGATGTGCTCGGCGTCCAGAGCTACGAGATCGGGGTCATGACCGAGAAGCTGAGGCGCTGGGGCTTCACCCCGTCGGACCGGTCCGACCAGGCCATGGCGTGGATGGACATGCCGGTCCCGGTTGACCAGATGCCGGGCCGGCTGACCGACGAGGAGATGGCCGAGATCAGCCAGGTCCGGGGGACCGAGCTCGACCAGCTGTTCCTGGAGAATATGGCCGAGCACCATCGCGGCGGCATCCACATGGCCCAGGCCGCCACCCAGCTGGTCGACGACGACGACATCCGCGCCATGGCCGAGCGCATGGTGCGCAACCAGTCGTCCGAGATCAACGAGTACCGCGGCACGGCCCAGACCCTGGGCCTCGACATCGACATCGAGCCCGCGCCCGTCCCGTCCTCTTAGCTGTCACAGACCGCCGGTAGGGTGCCAGCCGTGACCGTTCCCGGCCCACGCGCCTTCGGGCGCGGCGTCCTCGTGGCGGCCGGCGAACCAGTGCCGCCGGCCTGGTCGGGCGTGGAGGTGGTGCGGGTGGACGAGGCCACGCTGGCCGACCCCGCGGCGGTCGTCGAGCGGCTCCACGAGGCGTGGTCCGATCGGACCGCGATCGTGATCGAGCTGGCGGTCGACCCGGGGACCTTCCGGTCGCCCCGCTCCTACGGCGAGGACGACATCGGTCCCACCTGGCTGCTCGACCCCGGCTTCACCCCCGCCTTCGACCGGCTGCACTTCCTGGTCTGGGCCAACACCTACGACGCCCGCGGCGCAGGCGAGCCGGTGTGGTGGTGGGCCCGCAAGGCCGCCCGCCTGGGCGCGGTGGCCGCCGAGGCCGAGGCTCCCGGCGACATCCTGCTGCCCGACGGCACGCACGCCTGGGTCGACGGCGGCCCGCGCGGGGCCGTCTCCGAGGTCGACGGGACGTCCGTGGTGCACGCCGAGTCGGTGGACGCAAGGCGGCTGGCGACGGTCCCGCCCGAGCGGGCGCCCACGTCCGACCTGGCGCCCGACCAGCTCGCGGCCGTCACCCACGGGTCGGGCCCGGCGCGGGTCATCGCCCCCGCGGGCTCGGGGAAGACCCGGGTGCTCACCGAGCGGCTGCGCCACCTGGTGGTCGACCGAGGCTACGACCCGGCTTCGGTCGTGGCCGTGGCCTACAACCGCAAGGCCCGCGACGAGATGGTCGCCCGCACGACCGGCGTGGGCGGCCGCATCCTCACCCTCAACGCCCTCGGCTACGAGATCGTGGCCGCGGGGCTGGGCCGCCGCCCCGAGGTGCTGGAGGTGCGGGACGTCCGCCGCCTGCTGGAGCCGCTCGTACCCCGGGGCGCCCGCCGCCTGAACACCGACCCGCTGGCGCCGTACGTCGAGGCGCTCGCCGCGGTGCGGCTCGGTCTCCGCGACCCCAAGGACGTGGAGGACGAACGCGGCGACGTACCCGGCCTGGTCGAGGCGTTCCCCGCCTACCGGGCCGCGCTGTCCCGGCGCGGCGTCATCGACTTCGACGAGCAGGTGCTGCTGGCCATCGAGTTGCTGCTGCGGGACGGGGACTTCCGTCGCGCCCAGCAGGCCCGCCACCGCCACCTGCTGGTGGACGAGTTCCAGGACCTCACGCCCGCCCACGTCCTGCTGGTGCGGCTGCTGGCGTCGCCCGCGCTCGACGTGTTCGGCGTGGGCGACGACGACCAGGTCATCTACGGCCATGCGGGGGCGTCGCCCCGCTTCCTCACCGAGTTCTCGTCGTTCTTCCCGGGGGCGGGGGAGCACGCCCTGGAGGTGAACTACCGCTGCCCGGCGCCCGTGGTCGACGCGGCCCGCTGCCTGCTCAGTCACAACCGGGTGCGGGTCCCCAAGACCATCCGGGCCGCCGCGGGCGCGGCCGGCGGCGACGGGCTGCTCACGCTCGACCGCCACCAGCCCGAGGCCGGGGCGGCCGAGGTGGTGACGGTCGTCCGGGGCTGGCTGGACGAGCCGAAGGTCACCCCGGCGGACGTGGCTGTGCTCACCCGGGTCGGCTCGTCGCTGCTGGGCCCCCACGTGGCGCTGGCGGAGGCGGGCGTGCCCGTGTCCTCGATCCTGCACGTCGACGTGCTGACCCGCACCGGGCTGCGGGCGGCCCTGGCCTACCTGCGCATCGCGGCCGAGCCCGACCGCATCCGGCCCGAGGACCTGGAGGAGGTCCACCGCCGTCCCTCCCGCGGCCTGCCCCGCTGGATCGACAAGTGGCTGGGCCGGTGCCGCTCGATCGAGGACGTCGAGCGGGCGGCCGAGCGGATCGACGACGCCAAGGTGTCGGCCAAGCTGACCAACCTGGCCGCCGACCTGCGCGGCCTGGCGGCCATGGCCTCAGGCGGGACCAGCCGGGCGATCCTCGAGTACGTGCGCGACGGCGTGGGGCTGGGCCGGGCAGTGGACCTGCTCGACGCGTCGGGCGGCGGCGAGGGGCAGTCCCATCGGGACGACCTCGACGCACTGCTCCAGGTGGCGGACCTCCATCCCGATCCCGGTGGGCTGGAGCCGTGGCTGCGCTCCGTGCTGACCCGGCCCGACGACGAGGCGGGCGTGGTGCTGTCCACCATCCACCGGGTCAAGGGCCGGGAGTGGCCGCGGGTGGCGGTGTTCGGCGCCACCGACGGGCTCATGCCCCACCGCCTGGCCCAGGGCCGCGCCGCCCAGGAGGAGGAGCGGCGGGTGTTCCACGTCGCCATCACCCGCGGCATCGGCCGGGTCACCGTCCTGGCCGACGCCACCCGCCCGTCCCCCTTCCTCGCCGAGCTCGACCACGAGCTCACCCCCGAGCAGCTGGCCGAGGCGGAAGCCCGCATGGCCGAGGTCGCGGCGGCGGACGACGCCTGGGCCGCCGAGGTCACGCGCCCGGGGCGGGGACGCGGCCCGAGGGCGAAGGGCCCCGTGCCGGCGGCCTCCAGCCCGGAGGTGGCGCAGGTCGAGGCGGCGCTGCGGGCCTGGCGCAAGGAGCGCAGCCGCACCGATGGCGTGGCCGCGTTCATCGTGCTCAGCGACCGCCACCTGATGGGCATCGCCGAGCGCCGTCCCACCTCCACCCGCGAGCTGGCCGCCTGTCCCGGCATCGGCCCGGCCAAGCTCGCCGCCTACGGCGACGAGTTGACCGAGCTCGTGGCCGCGGCCCTGAGCGTGACCGAGAGCGGCGCGGAGTAGCGTTCCAGGGCAATGACCAGCCCCGATCCGCCGCCCACCACGGCGCACCGGCCCGGGCGCCCGCGCGGGCCGAGGCGCGATCCGGACGAGCGCCGCGCCGAACTGCTCGACGCGGCCGAGCGGGCCATCCGCCGCATCGGTCCGCACGCCTCGATGGATGAGCTGGCGGCCGAGGCCGGCATCACCAAGCCGATCCTCTACTCGCACTTCGGCGACAAGGCCGGTCTGGTGACGGCCCTGTCCGAGCGGGTGGCCGCCCGGATGAACCGCGCCATCCTGCGCGAGCTGTCCGCCCACCGCTCGCCCCGCGAGGTGGTGCGCTCGACCATCGCCGCCTTCTGCACGTTCATCGAGGACGAGCCCGAGCTCTACCGGTTCCTCGTCCAGTCGGCCATGTACCGGCCCAGCCGGGCGTCGAGCCGGGTGGCGTCGGGCATCTCCAACTCGATCGCCATCTCGCTCGGCGCCGCGTTGCGCCGGGCGGGCGCGGACTCGGGCGCGGCCGAGCCCTGGGCCTTCGCCATCGTGGGCATGACGTTCGCGGGCGCGGCCTGGTGGCTCGAGCGCCGCACCATGTCCAAGGACGATCTCGTCAACTACCTCACCCAGCTCCTGTGGTCGGGCCTGTCGGGCGCCGGCTTGGAGCAGATCCGGGACCAGATCCCGGATGCGCCGGCCGACGTGGTCCCCTTGGACGTCCGCAAGCGGCGCCAGAAGTCCGGCGACTGACAGGGGACCAGCGGGGGTCACGCCACGAGCAGGCCCACGCCCAGCGTGGCCAGGCCGACGCCGAGGAACACCGCGCCCACCGGGATGAGCACGAACAGGCGGTTGGGCTCGGTCACGCCGCGTCCGGCGACGGACAGGAAGAAGCCGCCGGGCAGCAGCAGAGCGGCGATAGGGACGAACGAGCGGGCGATCCACTCGGCCGCGCCCGACAGCGTGGTCGCGTCCACCAGCACCTGGACCACGAGGGCCAGGATCAGGTACACGCCGGCGTGGGCGTGCCCGGCCCGGAAGAACGACTGCTGGAGGGGCGTGGCGGGCTGTGAGCCGCGCAGGATCCGGAGCAGGAGAGCGCCGCCGGACTCCACGGTGACGAGGCTGAGGAGGAGGATGCCCGCCAGGATCCTGGAGGCGTCGGAGAGTTCCATGTAGACACTGTCTACCGCCGGCGTAGACAGTGTCAACATCTAGCCGAGGTCGGGCGGTGTGCCAGTTGCCACAGCCACCAGCGCCACCAGGGCGTCGTCGATGAGGTCGACCAGCCCGTCCCGGTCGAGACCGTCCCGGCCGCGGGACAGCCAGTCGACCGTGACCTCCTCGGTGAAGGCCACCCAGCCCCGGACGGCCGGTCGCAGCCGGGGCTCGTCGATGTGCAGCAGGCCCAGCCCGACCAGGACCCGGTCGGTGAAGGCGCTGCGGGTGTCCTCGTACACCGCCAGCAGGTCGGGGTCGCCTCCCGCCGAGCCGCGGATGAAGGCCACGTAGGCGTCGCGGTTCTCGGTTAGGTGGTCCACGAACGCCTCGACGTTGGCCCGCAGGCTCGAGGCCAGCGTCGATCCCACCACCATGTCCGTGCGATCGAGCAGCTCCTGGGCCGCGGCCCGCGCCACGGCCACGTGGTAGTCCCGCTTGGTCGGGAAGTAGTGGAACAGCAGGCCGCGGCTGATGCCGGCCTCGGCTGCGATGTCGTCGATCGCGACCTTGTCGAGCGGCCGGGTGCTGAGCATCTTCAGCCCCAGCTCCACCAGCTGGGCCCGGCGCGCCGCAGGATCCAGCCGGGTACGGGGAGACTTCGCCACGCCACAATCCTATTGACGTGCACTCAACAAAGTGTGAATGATTGTTGAACAACGCTCAACAGGGGGACCGCGCGATGGGTAGGCGCGATTTCGACCTGTCCGGGACGCGTGCACTCGTGACAGGTGCCGGCAGCGGCATCGGTCGCGCCATCGCGCTCGAGCTGGCCCGCAAGGGCAGCCATGTGCTGGCCGTGGACCAGCACGGCGAGACGGCCGAGAAGACCGCGCTCGCCTGCAGCGAGATCGGCCCCGAGGCCCGCGACCTGACCTGCGACGTCACCGACAGCGAGGCCGTGCGAGACCTGGCGGGCCGGGTCGAGGCCGACCACGGGGGCATCGACGTCCTGGTGAACAACGCCGGAGTGGGCATGACGGGCCATTTCGTCGACATGTCGATCGACGACTGGCGCTGGATCCGCGCGGTCAACCTCGACGGCGTCGTCCATTGCTGCCACGCTTTCGGGCCCGGCCTCCTCGCCCGGGGGCGAGCGCAGGTCGTCAACGTCGCCTCGGCCCTGGCCTATACGCCCCGGGCGACCGAAGCCGCCTACGTCACCACCAAGGCCGCGGTCCTGGCGTTCTCGCAGTGCCTGCGGGCCGACTGGGCCGCTTCCGGCGTCGGGGTCACGGCGGCCTGCCCCGGCGTGATCAACACGCCCATCCTCGAGTCCACCCGCTTCGTGAACGCCGACGACGAAGAGGCCGAGGACGTGGCCGAGCGCGCGGCCAAGCTGTTCGCCGTGGGCCATTCTCCCGAGCTGGTCGCCCGCGATGTGGTGATGGCCATCCGGGTGGACAAGGCCGTGGTGCTGTCGGGCTTCGAGGCCAGGATGGGCTGGTACGGCCACCGCTTGCTGCCGGTGCGGGCCCAGCAGCGCATCGCCCGCCGGCGCGTCTGAGCATGGCCACCGGCACGGGCAGGCCGGCGGTGCCCCTGGGGGGCGACCTCATGCTGCCGACCGGCACCGACCTGGTGGTGAGCGCAGACGACGGCGCCCGCCTGTCGGTGACCATGGCGGGACCGCCGCCCGGCGACGGCCCTGCACCGGTGGTGCTGGCCCACTGCTGGACCGGCAGCCGCGCCGTGTGGGCGCCGGTCGCCCGCCGGCTGGTGGCCGCCGGCCACCGGGTGGTGCTCTACGACCAGCGGGGCCACGGCACGTCCAGCGTGGGTGCCGAGCCGATCTCGATCGACCGGTTGGGCGACGACCTGGCCAGCGTGGTCGACCAGCTCGACCTGCGGGATGCCGTGCTCGCCGGCCACTCGCTGGGCGGGATGAGCGTGATGGCGTGCGCCTGCCGGCATCCGGTGCTGATGAAGGAGCGGGCCCGGGGCCTGGTGCTGGTGGCGACCGCGGCCCACGGCCTCTCCGGCCGGGGCCGGGACCGCTTCTGGCGCATGGTGCTGTGGCGGGATGGGGTCAACCGCCTGCTGGGGCATCCCCGCCTCGGCCGGCTGTGCGTGCGAGGCACGTTCGGCCGCCGCCCGGCCAAGGCGCACGTCGAGGCCACCCGCGCCCTGTTCGTCGCCACCCCGCCCGGCGTCCGCCGTGACTGCGCCGTCGCCGTCGGGGAGATGGACCTACGGGCGCCCCTGCGCCTGGTGGAGACGCCGGCGGTCGTGGTCCTGGGCCGCCGGGACCGCCTCATCGTCAACCACCTCACCCGGGCCATCGTCGACCACACGCCCGGTGCCCGCCTGATCGAGCTGGCCCGCGCGGGCCACATGCTCCCCCTCGAGCGGCCCGACGAGCTGACGGCGACCATCGGCGAGCTCGGCTCCTAGTCGACGGGCGGTGGCGTGACGACGGCCACGCACGAGTGAGCATGTGTACGCAGTTCTCAGTCGGGTGACGCGCCAATCTAATCTGACGGTATGTCAGATCCCGCTGTCCTCGTGGAGCGTGACGGTCCTGTCGTCACCCTCACGCTCAACCGCCCGGACAAGAAGAACGCGTTCAACTGCGAGATGCTCTGCCGGCTCTGCGACGCGTGGGACATGATCGACGCGGACGGCGGCGTGCGGGCGGCCATCCTCACCGGGGCGGGTGGGAACTTCTCGGCGGGCGCCGACCTCGACCGCCTGGTGGGGGCGCTGATGGCCGGCGAGCCCGCCGAGGACGAGTTCGAGGAGCGCATCCGCTCCGACTTCAGCCTGATCTACAAGGGCTTCCTCAAGGAGTACCGGACGGCGACGCCGATCATCGCCGCGGTGGAGGGCTACTGCTACGCGGGCGGCATCGAGATCCTCCAGGCGTTCGACGTGCGCGTGGCCGCCGAGGGCGCCCGCATCGCGGTCAGCGAGGTGCAGCGGAGCCTGTTCCCGATGGGCGGCTCGACGGTGCGGCTGCCCCGCCAGATCCCCTGGACCGTGGCCATGGAGATGCTCATCACCGGCGACCCCATCACCGGCCGGCGGGCCTACGACGTGGGCCTGGTGGGCCACGTCGTCCCCGACGGCACCGCCCTGGCCAAGGCCCGGGAGATCGCCGACCGCATCGCCCGGAACGGACCGCTGGCCGTGCGCAACATCAAGGCAGCTGTGCTGGCGGCCGACGCCCTGCCCGAGGTCGACGCCTACGCCCGCGAGGTGGAGCTGGGCATGGAGGTCATGGGGTCGAAGGACGCCCGCGAAGGCCCGCGGGCCTTCCTGGAGAAGCGCGAGCCGAACTACACCGGTACCTGAGCGCAGCGGGCGCGGGCCTGGGTGATCGGCGGCGGCTCACCCGTCAGGCGCAGGGTGCCCATCAGCGCCAGCGCCGCGGGCCCCACCACCGCCTGCTGCGCCAGCGATGGCGGCCGCAGGCCGAGCATGTCCCGGGCCCAGACGGGCAGCAGGCCGATGGCGGCCTGGATCACCACCTGGTGCGCCGGGGCCAGCATGGGGTTGCCGTCGCGGATGGGCGCGGTGAGGAAGCCCACGGCGTCGATACACTGCTCGCCCGCCTCCAGCTCGGGCCGCAGGTCCCGGAAGTACGCCCGCAGCGCCACCCGGGTGCGGGGGATCCGCTCGGCGCCCAGCCGCTCGGCGATCACCCCCATCTCGTGCAGGTAGCGATCGGCCTGGTCGCCCCGCACCGGGAACGGGTTGAAGCGCTGGTGGGCCTTGAGGAAGTTGGCGACCTCGGTGGCGTGCACCCAGGTGACCAGGTCGGGGTCCGAGGCGGCGTAGGGCCGGCCGTCCGGCGCGGTGCCCCGCACCCGACGGTGGATGCCCTTGACCAGCTTGATGAGCCGCTCGGCCGTCTCGGTCGAGCCGTAGGTGGTTCCGGTCACGAACGAGCCGGTGCGGGACAGGCGGCCCAGCGGGTCCTCGCGGTAGTTGGAGTGCTGGGCCACCCCGGCCATGGCCAGCGGGTGGAGGGTCTGCAGCAGCAGGGCGGACAGCCCGCCGATCAGCATCGACGGATCGCCGTGGACCCGCCAGGTGGCGCTGCCCGCGCCGAACAGGCCGGGGTCCCCGGGCGGGTCGGTGTACTGCTCGAACGGCAGGCGGTCGACCGACAGCGAGGCGACGACGGGCCTCATGAGCTGCTGGCGGAGGACGCCGCCGACGACCGGCAGCGTGCCCAGGCTGGGCAACGAGACCATGGCGCCGAGTGTGCAACCAGGCTTGACAGCCGTCAAGTTCTGGCGCGCGTGGAGTAGCCTGCGCGGCCGTGGCAGCGGTCGTCTCGGACGCCGACCTCCTCGACCTGGCCCTCGATGCCTTCGCCGACCAGGGCTATGACGGCACCTCGGTGCGGGAGGTGTGCCGCCGTCTCGGGGTCAGCCACAACCTCGTCCACGAGCGCTACGGCTCGAAGGAGCGGCTTTGGTACGCCGCCATCGAGCACGGCTTCCGCACCCTGGCGACCGAGCTGGCCACCGCCGCCCACGAGGAGCCGGGGGACGAGCTCGACCGCTTGCGGGCCATCCTGGTGCGCTACGTCGAGGTGACCGCGCAGCGCCCGGCCATGATCCGCATCATCAACCACGAGGCGGCCCGGCCCGGCGGCCGGCTCGACCACGTCTACGACCTCTACATCCGCCCGGCCCATCGGATCGCCGACCTGGTGCTGCGCGACCTGGCCGCGGCGGGGCGCGCCCGGCCCGTCTCGCCCGCGGTGCTCCACTTCCTGGTGGGCCACGGCGCCGGCGGGATCGTCAGCCTGCCGGCCCTGGCCGAGCGCTTCCCCGGCGGCGAGGGCAGCCTCACCGACCAGGCGCGGGAGGCGGTTGACGTGGTGCTGCGCGGCATCGTGCTCTAATTCCCCTCCATGACACCGACCGACCAGTCCGTTCCGGGACCCGCCGATCTCGCCGACCACGTGGCGGCCATGTCCGACGAGCCGCTCATGGAGGGCGACGAGCCCCTGTCGATCTGGATGCTGGTGAAGTCGCGCGACAGCGACGGCGACGTGGTGTGGGGTGTGCGGAACGCGGGAGAGCCCCTGTCGTCGGAGGAGCTGCTCGGCGCCCTGACCGGGTTCGCCGAGTCGCTCAAGCGGGATCTGGCGTCGGACTGGGAATGAGGCCCCGCAGCCCGTCCGCCCCGAACAGTCCCTCCAGCACTCCGGACAGGTCCGGCCCGCGGCGCACGGTGTGGCCACCGTCCACGCTGATGTTCTCGCCGGTGATCCACGACGCCTCGGGGCCCAGCAGGAAGCGGACCAGCCCGGCGACGTCCTCCGGCTCGCCGATGCGGCCCAGCGGCATGCACGACAGGTAGTCGTCCAGCACCGGCCCGGGGCCGGTCATGAACGTGGTCAGGTCGGTGCGGGTCAGGCCCGGGCGCACCGAGTTCACCCGCACGCCGCTCGCCCCCAGCTCGTCGGCCGCCACCCGGACCAGCATGTCGAGCCCGGCCTTGGCCGGCCCGTAGGCGCTGAACCAGCGGTGGGTCACCGCGCCCGCGATCGAGGAGATGGCCACGATCGAGCCCGCGCCCTGGCGGGCCATGACCCGCGCGCCGTGCTTGATCCCGAGCATGGTGCCGGTGAGGTTGAGGTCGAGCGTGCGCCGCCAGCCTTCCGTGTCGATCTGGGTGACCGGGCCGATGGTCTCCGACCCGCCGGCGCTCAGCACCAGCCCGTCGAGCCGCCCCGTCACCGCGGTGGCCGCCTCCACCGCGGCCTGGACCGCGGCCTCGTCGGTCACGTCGGTCGGGATGCTGCGCACGATGGCGCCCGGGACTGCGGCCTCCACCGCGGCCACACCCGCGGCGAGCCGGTCCTCCGAGCGCCCGGCGAGCGTCACCGCCGCGCCATCCACCGCCAGGCGGATGGCACAGCCGAGGCCGATCCCGCTGCCGCCTCCGGTGACGAGCGCCGACCAGCCGTCGAGCCGGGTGTCCATCACAGCACCACCACGCTCCGCAGCACCTCGCCCCGCGCCATCTTGGCGAAGGCCGCCTCCACGCCGTCGAGGCCGATGGTCTCGGACACGAAGGCGTCGAGCGGCAGCCGGCCCTGCAGGTGGAGGTCGATCAGCGCGGGGAAGTCACGGGAGGGGAGGCAGTCGCCGTACCAGGACGGCTTGAGCGCCCCGCCCCGGCCGAAGAACTCGATCATGGGGATGTCGGGAAAGCGCATGTCGGGCGTGGGCACGCCCACCTGCACCACCGTGCCCGCCAGGTCGCGGGCGAAGAACGCCTGCTCCAGCACACCGGGGTGGCCGACCGCCTCGATGCACACGTCGGCGCCGAAGCCGCCGGTGGCGTCGCGGACGGCCTCGATCGGATCGGCGCGCCGGGCGTTGATCGTGTGGGTGGCGCCGAAGCCCTTGGCCCACTCCAGCTTCCGGTCGTCGAGGTCGACAGCGATGATCGTCGTGGCCCCGGCCAGCCGGGAGGCGGCGATGGCGGCGTCGCCCACGCCGCCGCAGCCGAACACGGCGACGCTGTCGCCCGGCCCCACGCCGCCGGTGTGGAGGGCGGCGCCGATGCCCGCCATGACGCCGCAGCCCAGCAGCCCGGCCACCTCGGGCTTGGCCGTCGCGTCGACCTTGGTGCACTGGCCCGCGGCCACCAGGGTCTTCTCGGCGAAGGCGCCGATCCCGAGGGCGGGCGACAGGGTGGTGCCGTCGGTCAGCGTCATCTTCTGGGTGGCGTTGTGGGTGGCGAAGCACAGGTGCGGCCGGCCCCGGCGGCAGGCCCGGCACTGGCCGCACACGGCCCGCCAGTTGAGGACCACGAAGTCCCCCGGGGCCACGTCGGTCACGCCGTCGCCCACCGCCTCGACCAGGCCCGCGGCCTCGTGGCCGAGCAGGAAGGGGAAGTCGTCATTGATCGCGCCCTCGCGGTAGTGCAGGTCGGTGTGGCACACACCACACGCCTGCACGCGCACGAGCGCCTCGCCGGGTCCGGGATCGGGCACGAGGATCGTCTCGACGGCCACCGGCGCGCCTTTGGCGCGCGCCACCACTCCACGTACTT
>Ga0075419_10000927_pt1 | contig 18914 bp, 16 predicted proteins | sample SoiMetdeltSBSDD3_FD_76900 | JGI IMG/M metagenome (GOLD analysis project Ga0075419, IMG submission 76900) | Bulk soil microbial communities from a Populus tree surrounding site in Tennessee, USA - Soil MetaG P. deltoides SBSDD3 | ecosystem: Environmental > Terrestrial > Soil > Tree plantation... | reverse complement strand
GCCCGATGGAAGCATTGCTCGGCAGTCTCGACAGCGGACGGTCCTCGTTCCAGCAGAAGCAGCTCCCCCTTCGTGCGGAGCAGCTCCGCGAGGTACCATCCTTCTTCCGTCTTCTCCGCGCGCGCCAGCGCCTTGTCGACCACGTCCACGCCCTTGGCAATCTGCCCGGCGCCGCCGAGACCAGTCGCGAGCTCGACAAGAAGAAGACTCAGGTGTTGATGAACGGCGGGCTCGGGCAGCTTCTCGAGGGCCGACCGGAGCAACTGCGAGCCCGCGGCGTCATCCCCTCGCTTGATCAGCAGCACCCCGTGAAAGCACTGCGCCCAGACGTTCCAGATCTCCAGTGCATGCCGAGCGGCGAGGTCGAACGCCAGTGCGACGTGGCGCTCGGCGGTCGTGAGATCACCGACGTACAGCGCGATCGGACACGCCGCGATGAGCAGCGAGTACACAAACGACAGCGCGTGATCCTTCGTGCCGGCATAATCGACGAGATTCGCCGTGACTTGCCTTGCCTGATCACCAAATCCTTGCAGCCAGAGAACGCGCGCGTAGTAGCAACCGAGGAGCACTCGCTGGTCGTATTGATAGAAGATGAGGTGCGACGGCCGATCCATCGCCACGCGCGAGCCAACCAGCGGCTCCAGATGTCTTCGCGCACCAGGCTGGTCTCCGAGAATGTGCAACGCATGACCGATGAGTCGGCTGCCGATCGACACATCGGCACGATCTACCGTCTCGGCAGCAACGGCGCTGAACGTCTCGGCGAGACTGAGCGCACTTCGATACTGGCCAGTGGCGAGGCGATGGATCCAGAGTCCCCAGATCGCTCCCAACTGGTATCGCGTGTCATTGGTGATCTCGGCAAGCTCGAGCGCCTTCGTCAAAGCGGCCCTCATTTCCGGGCTGCCGCTCGCGCGGGCGTGCATGCAGGCGTGGCCAAGAGCGAGATAGAGGCGCATGTCGCGGCGTGGATCGTCGGGCACCTGACCGCCGAGGCTCGCAATGGCCAGCTCGACCCGCGCGCGACATTCCGCCAGCAGCGACAGGTGCATCCACAGCGGCACGGTGGCCGCGACGAGCGCGACGCCAACGCCGACATCGCCGCTCGGCGAAAAGGCCCAGTCGAGGGCAACGCGCACGTCGTCGATGTGGGGCCGGTACGCCGCGAGCCACTCGGCGGTCGGCCGCGTCTCGAGCTCGGCATCGGCATGCTGGAAGAGATCTCGATAGTACTCGGCGTGGCGCCGCGCGAAGTGGTCGAACTCGGCGCTCTCGATGAGCTTGTCGCGCGCATACGCGCGCGTCGTCTCGAGCAGGCGATAGTGCACGATCGTGCCGCCGATATCCGCCGACAGGAGTGACTTGGCCACCAGGTTCGCGACCGACTCCGCGACCTCCGAAGCCGGGATGTCGGCGCTCGCCGCGACGCTACTCGCCGCGTCCATCGTGAAGGCCCCGACGAAGACCGCCAACCGCCGCAGGACCTTCCGTTCGGATTCGGATAGCAGCTCGTAGCTCCAGTCGAGCGTCGCGCGCATCGTCTGATGACGGGGCAGCGTACGGCTGCCGCCCGTGAGCAACCTGAAGCGGTCGTCCAGGCGGGCCGCCACGCCATTGACACCGAACCCGACGATACGCGTCGCGGCGAGCTCGATCGCCAACGGGATCCCGTCGAGTCGTCGGCAAATGGCGGCCGTCGCCGCGGCGACGTGCCCCTCGGCAACGTATCGTGGCTCCGCCGCGCGGGCGCGCGACATGAAGAGTCTGACGGCGCCGTGCCTGAACACGTCTTCCATGTCCTGGTTGTTTTCCGCAGGCACCTCGAGCGGTGGGACCCGGTAGACGTACTCGCCGGAGACTCGCAGGGGCTCCCGGCTGGTGACCAGCAGAGAGGCACCCGGGCTGGCGCGCAACAGCGCCTCTGCCATGCCGGCCGCCGCGTCGATCACATGCTCACAGTTGTCGATCACCAGCAGGAGCTTCCTGGCGCCCACGGCACCCGCAACACCTTCCGGTGACACGGCGGCCCCACCCTGCGTCAGGCCGAGCGCGCTCGCCACGGTGGCCGGGACGATCTCGGGGCTCGACAAGGGACCGAGCTCGGCGAGGAATACGCCATCGGGAAATCTCGCCAGAAGGTGTCTGGCGGCCTCCAGGACCAGTCGCGTCTTGCCGATACCGCCGGCGCCGACCAGGCTGACCAGTCGATGCTCGGTCGCCAAGGCCACGACTGCGTCGAGCTCGGTCTCTCGACCGATCAATTCAGACACCGCCTCTGGAAGGTTCGTCCTGGCCACATCCGGCGCCGAGGCGCCTTCCGTCACGGGGGCGATGAACCGGTACCCTCGCCGGGACAACGTCTCGATGAACAGGGGCTTCCGCGCGTCATCCCCCAGCAGGGCACGAATGGCGGCGATGTGGCTCTTCAAGACCTCCGGTTGCACGTAGGTCTTGGGCCACAGCGCGTCGAGCAGCTCGGTGTGGGTCACCAGTCGCCCGGGGTGCTCCACGAGATAACGCAGTACGTCGAATGCTCTTGGCGCCAGAACAAGGCGCTCCTCGGGCGCGCGATCGCCACGCCAGAGGCACTGGTTGAGGGTATCCAGCCTGAACGGTGGAAACTCCACCGACTGGGGTCGTCCTGGCACCACCCTCCTCCCTCCCGTCCACCAAACCGTTACCGAAAAACAAGCCAGCGATCACGACTCCCGCCGGCGTGGACCCTACTGTGCTCTTTAAGAGGTGGAGCCATGTGGAGTTCGTTACCAGCTGGGGAACTGAAGGTAGAGACGACAACGATCGACCGGGATGGCTCGCTCGTGGCGGCTCTTCGCCGGGGTGATCCGGCGGCCGCCGAGCATCTGGTGGCGGCCTATAGCGATCGCGCCATCCGCCTCGCCACGGGGATCACGGGGAATAGCCAGGATGCCGAGGAAGTCGTGCAGGACGCCTTCCTGTCCGTGATCCAGAAGATCGATACCTTTCGCGGAGACGCCGCCTTCGGCTCCTGGCTCTATCGGATCGTGGCGAATGGGGCCTATCAGCGCTGCAGGAGGCGCCGCCGGCGCGGCGATGATGTCTCGCTGGACAAACTGCTTCCCGTGTTCGATCAGGCGGGCCGCCACATCGCACCGGTCGCCGATTGGTCGGTCATCATCCACGACCCGGCTCGCCAGACGGAGCTCCGGATGGTGCTCAGCTCCGCCATCGACCAGCTTCCTCCCGACTACCGCACCGTCGTCCTGATGCGCGACGTCGAGGGGCTTCCACACCGGCAAATCGCCGAGGCCCTCGGCCTCACCGTCGTCAACGTCAAGATGCGAGTGCACCGCGCGCGGCTGTTCCTGAGAAAGCGGCTGGACGAGCACCTTTCGATCGCCAGCGCCGACGGCGACCCGAGTGGCGTGGGAGCCGATGCTCTGGAGACGACGCTCAGCGAGGTCCTCGCGTGATCGCGGGCAGCGCGAGGTGGAACGTCGAGCCATGATCCGCGTTCGCCGTCGCCCACAGATGTCCGCGGTGCCCGTCCATGATCGACCGGCTGATGGAGAGCCCCATGCCCAATCCGCCCGGCTTCGTCGTGTAGAACGCCTCGAACAGACGGGCCGCCGCCTCCTTCGCGAAGCCGACCCCCGCATCCTCGACGGCGACGACGACCCACGGACCGTCGTCACGGGCTTCCACGCTCGAGCGCACGCGCACACGGCGGCGCTCCGGCGAAACCTTGCTGACAGCCTCGGCCGCATTCATCAAGAGGTTCAGGAGAACCTGCTGGAGCTGGATCCGATCACCCATGACCTCCGGCAAGTCTCCCGTGACCGATGCGTCCAGAGTTATTCCGTGTCGCCGCAGCTCGGGTCCCACGAGCGGATGCACCTCGCGGATGAGCTGCGCCATGTCGCACGGCTCACGGGGGACGGACGAGCGCGACAGCAGAGCCCGAATCCGCGTGACCACTTCCGCAGCCCGGTCACCGTCCTTCGCCATGGCGGCCAGCGCATCTCTGACACTGTCCATATGGGCCAGGTCCGACTTCAGCCAGTGAAGGCACGCGTCCGCATTCGCGATGATGGCCGCCAGCGGCTGATTGATCTCGTGCGCGATGGAGGCGGCCAGCTCGCCGAGCGTGGTCACTCGCGTGGCGTGCGCGAGCTCCTCTCGGGTCTGGTGTAACGCGTCCTCAGCCCGTTTACGTTCGAGAATTTCCTTCCGCAGCTCTTCGTTGACAACGGTCAGCTGGCCAGTCCGTTCCACGACTCGACGCTCGAGCTCCTCGTTCAGTCGCGCCATCTCGGCCTTGGCTTGCTTGAGACCGGGGGTCTCGATGATCTCCCAGCTCTCCTGGCGCTTGGCGATCACGAACTGGTGCGTGCGCGCCACGTCCAGGATTTCCGCGGCTCCGCAGTCGGCGAGCGGGTACGTGCACAACACGAGTAGCTGTTGATCGACGACCGCCGCGTTGACCGTGTCTTCGTATTCGCAGAAGTCCTTCCAGTCCTTCTTGTCGAGCCAGGCCGTATCGCCGGTCACTCTCACGCCGAGGTAGCCTTTGGCGAGCGCGAGAGCGAGTCGCTCGTTCCAACCGTTGATCACCCGCTGGAGATGGAATGCGCCGCCCTGCAGGTACCAGTCGGCGGCCGAAATGATCTCGATGCTGCGCTCCGCCAGATAGCCATCGAGATCGGGGATAACGTGTTGCAACGCGTGCGTGGCCTCGAGCACGGTCACCGGCTCGGCGACCACCCACAGGCAGAACTCCTGGCTCTCCAGCCCGGCCTTGCAGTACGAGACCAACGTGGCCAGGAGATCCGCTTTGGTCTCGTAGAACAGACAGACGTGCGTGCCCCAGGGCATCTCGCCGACGACGTCGATTCCGCTCGTCCGCATCTGGGTGGTCATCGCGACACCTCCCACTTCATCCACCTCACGACCCAAGGGCCATCCTGACGGCATCCACCAGGGCGTTGCTGCGGAATGGTTTTACGAGGAACGCGACCGCGCCGGCCTCCAAGGATTGCCGGCGCGCCTCTTCGTCGCCGTGGGCAGTGAGAATGATAGCAGGGATCCGGCTGCCGGTCGCCGCCAGATGTCTGAGGAGGTCGAGCCCATTCATACCGGCCATTCGTAGATCGAGCACGAGACAGCCGGCGTGCGCTCGCTGAGGCGACTCGAGGAACTCTTCGGCGGATGCGAACGTCTCCACGCGGAACCCGACCGACGACAGGAGATTCCTGACGGACCGACGCAGTGATTCGTCGTCGTCCACGACGCAGACCACCGGCGTCCTCTGCTCGGCCATCCAATCTGTCCGCCCATTCTGGGAGCGTCCGGACTCCCGCGGCCACCATAGTCCGGCCCCGGGGTCGCGGCTACCCTACTTTGGTGGGGTACGCCACTTGCCGACCCACTGGCTGAAACCTCGCCACCGGTAGCGACCGTCAAAAGGGCGGAAGGATACGACGGTGAACGGAATAGATTCGCTCGCGCAGTCGATCATGTACGTGTGTGCGCTGATCGCCGATCAGCCGCGCGCCATCGACCGCTACATCGATTACTTCGGCGAAACGCGCCCTGCCCGCCGCGTGGCGCGGCGCCAAGCCAGCCTGCTCGCGGGATTCAGGCCCGAAGCGAGTAACCGATGGGCGAAGGCAGGCGTCCGAAAAGCATGAACCTCACGAGCGGCTGGGCGACGAGCAGCGGGTTGCACGTGCCGTTGGCGCGTCTGGCTCTGTGCCTCGATTGCGAGACATGCTTCGAGGTCGGCAGTGCTACCTGCCCCGCCTGCGGCAGCCGGATGTGGGCCTCCGTGGCCCGATTTCTCGACAGGAGGGATGACCCATGACGACTTCATCCGAAACTGTATGGCTTCCTTCGGGCGACGAGTCGATCGCGCCCGTGACGATTCTCGACGCGAACGGCCAGGTCGTGCGCGTTGTCTCGGCCGAGGAATTTCGACGTACTCGGCCCACGGCATCGGCTGAAACCCACGAGAACCAGCGCCCGGTGGCGTCCCTACGTGCCGAACGGCTCCGTCGTGCGGCGCAGAGCCGGTTGATCTCGGCGGCGGCCACGGTGCCGCATAGCGCCGTCGCGTCCTGACCCTGGTGTTCGGCCCGTTGGAAGGAGTGCTCACGATGCAAACGCCAGAGACGATCGAAGTCGAGCCTGTCCAGGCCTTCAGACAGAACGACAGGTTGCTGAAGGCGCTCCACGAAGCCCGTGAGGAGATCGCGGCACTCCGCGATGAGGTCGACAAGCTCGCTGCGCCGCCGTCGACCTACGGCGTGTACCTGACCGCTCACGAAGACGACACCGTCGACGTCCTGGCGCAAGGGCGCAAGATGCGAGTCCGGTTACGCTCCGCGATCGATGCTGCGTCGCTGCGGCCGGGACAGGAGCTTGTGCTCAACGAGGCGCTCAACGCCGTGGCCGTCGCCGGGTACGAGATCCAGGGCGACGTCGTCGTGCTCAGGGAGCGACTGGACGACGAGCGCGCCCTCGTCACCTTGCACGCCGACGGCGAGAAGATCGGCATCCTCGCCGATCCGCTTCGCTCGGCGCGCTTGAAACCCGGAGACCATATTCTGATGGACCCGAAGTCGGGCTACCTGCTCGAGCGATTGCCCAAGTCGCAGGTCGAAGATCTGGTACTCGAGGAGGTCCCCGAGGTCGCCTATCGCGACGTCGGCGGTCTCGCGGAGCAGATCCAGGCCATCGAAGACGCCGTGGAGCTGCCGTACCTGTATCCCGAGTACTACCGGGAGCACAAGCTGAGGCCAGCGAAGGGCGTCCTGCTCTACGGCCCTCCCGGATGCGGCAAGACGATGATCGCCAAGGCCGTGGCCCACAGCCTGGCCGAGAAGCTCTCGAAGCAGCGTGGACAGAAGATCACCGGCTACTTTCTCAACGTCAAGGGGCCCGAGCTCCTCGACAAGTACGTGGGCGAGACGGAGCGAAAGATCCGCGAGGTGTTCCAGAAGGCCAAGGAGAAGGCGGCCGACGACGTTCCGGTCGTCATCTTCTTCGACGAGATGGACGCGCTGTTCCGCACGCGCGGCAGCGGCATCTCCTCTGACGTCGAGACCACGATCGTGCCCCAGTTCCTCACCGAGGTCGATGGGGTGGAGGGCCTGCGCAACGTCGTGGTCATCGGCGCGTCGAATCGGCCCGACCTGATCGACCCCGCCATTCTGCGGCCCGGCCGACTCGACGTGAAGATCAAGGTCGAGCGACCGGATCGGACCGCCGCCGCCGACATCTTCCAGAAGTACCTGACGCGCGACCTCCCCGTCGCCGCCGCGGAAATCCGGCTGCACGGGGACATCCAGGCGGCGCTCGACGCGATGATCGCGAGCACCCTGGAGGCGATCTACCGCTGTCGCGAGGACAACCGGTTTCTCGAGGTGACCTACGCCAGCGGGGACAAGGAAGTCCTCTACTTCAAGGATTTCATGTCGGGCGCGATGATCGAGTCGGTGGTGCGCCGTGCGAAGAAATTCGCCCTCAAGCGTTGCATCGCCGGCGCCGAAAAGGGCCTGACCAGCGACGATCTGTCGGCCGCCGTCCGCGAGGAGTTCAAGGAGAACGAGGATCTGCCCAACACGACGAACCCGGACGACTGGGCGAAGATCGCCGGCAAGAAGGGCGAGCGCATCGTCTACGTCAAATCCCTAGTGGGCCAGGTCAGCGCGCCGGAACGGAAGCTGGAAAAGGTCGTCACGACGGGCCAGTATCTGTAGGACGTGACCGTTCCGCGGGCCGCCGCTCTCAGGCTCATCGGCCTGTTCAAGCTCACGAAGGGCTGCCTGCTCGCGGCGGTCGCACTCGAGCTCGGACACCTCGGCCCCGAAGGCATCTCCCACGCGCTCGCACGATGGGCGACACGACTGCACGTCGATCCAGATGGGCGTTATTTCGGCCGAGCCGTCGAGTGGATCGCGGGTCTCGGCGAGCACCGCCTGCAGACCGTGGGCGTCGGCCTTTTGGCCTTCGCGATGTTGTTTCTGACGGAAGGGATAGGGCTGCTGCTCCGCCAGCGATGGGCGGAATACGTCACGCTCATCGTCACCGCGTCGTTGATTCCGGTCGAGCTCTACGCGATCGCGCGACGCCCCGACTGGATCCGAGTCGCCGTCACTCTCATCAACGTGGGGATCGTCTGGTATCTCGCTCGCGGGCTCCGGCAACGGTAGGACGGCGCGCAGCTCGCGCTGCGGCCGTCCCCGACGTCTGGGCGAAGGGCCGCCGGGCGGCTCAGCCCCGCGGCTTCACGAGGATGTGGGCGCGGCGGTTGAGGGCCCAGCACGCTTCGGTGTGCTCGGTGCAGACCGGGCGCTCCTTGCCGTAGCTCACGCTGCTCATGCGATTCGCCGGGATACCGAGCGCCGCCAGATAGTTCATCGTCGCCCGGGCGCGTCGGTCACCGAGCGCAAGGTTGTACTCGGCAGTCCCGCGCTCGTCGCACTGGCCCTCGACCAGGATCAGCACGTCGTGGCTCTTCAGCCAGGCCGCATCGGCTTCCAGAGCCCGTGCGTCCTGGGGGCGAATGTCGTAGCGGTCGAAGTCGAAGTAGATGGGTTTCACGTTGTCGTTCTCGAAGAATGTGGCCGGCGCCTGGCGCTCGACGATGATCTCCCGCCGCTCTTCGACGGCGGCGAGCACGGCGTCGCTCGCCGCGGGCGCCGACGCTGCGGCGGCCGGCGGACCGCTCGGTGCGGTCGCGCTCGACAGCACACTCGGGCGCCGGGCGCACCCGACGAGAAGGGTCGTGAGAACGATCGCTGAAACGGTCGTGGCTCGGAACAGCGGGCTCATGGTCGCGTCATCCTTTTGGCAATCGCGCAACGCGCGAGAAGTGGAATCCGCGTATTGTGACGGCCGGATTTCGCGATATGGGCACGGCGCACGCTCATTTCGGCAAGAATGCGACGGACGTCCTGGTCGTGCTCGTGGTCACGAGGCGCACGCGGCGAGGGCGTCGGCGCCCACCGTCGTCGCGAACTCGGCCAGCCGCTTGCGGAGGAACAAGCGCGCGCGATGCACACGCGTTTTCACCACGGCGGTGTTGAGCCCCAGCACGTCGGCGATCTCACCATTCGATCGCCCTTCGACGTCGCGCAGCACCAGCACCGCGCGGTAGCTTGCCGGTAGCTCCTCGATCGCGGCGCTCAGGGCCGTCCGCAGCTCCACTTGCATGGCTGGATCCTCCACGCGAGGCGACCAGTCCGCCACCGGGGCCGCGTGCCGGCCGCTCTCGTCGAAGAGCGGCAGCACGTCGTCCAGCGAGAGCTCTCGCCGGCCGCTTGGCCGGCCCCGCAGCTTCTGGTAGGCGGCGTTCGCCACGATGCGGTAGAGCCACGAGCCGAATGCCGAGTCCCCGCGAAACGTTTCGATCTTGCGCACCACCGTCCAGAACGCGTCCTGCACGACTTCCTCCGCATCCGACACGTTGCCGGTGATGCGGCTCGCCAGCCGATACGCCCGCTCACCGTATCTGGTGACAAGCCCCTCCGCCGCCATCGGCTCGCGACGTCGCAGCGCCTGCAACAGATCGTGATCGCGGTCTACGCGCGGCGGCGCGGCACTCTCGATCGCTCGTTCGCGCACCACTTGAAGATTCATACGCGCCTCGCCTTCCTTGTTGGAATGTTCGAGTCGATCTGTCGCGAAGACTATCGGCCGAAACGCGAGGCGGCTACCCGACGTTGGTCGGGTGGAGGCCTACCCGACTTTGGTCGGGTCGGGATGCTCCCGAAGACGGGGGCGGGCGTCTGATTACGTTCTCATTACGTGATGTTGTCGAAATTTTCTGCCCGCCGTATCAAACCGGACTGCATGCGGCTCAAAACAGATGGTATCGACCGACGCTCCAACTGGAGATGGGGAGAACTCATGAAGACGTGGTGGATGCTCGCGGTCCGAGGCGGCCTAGGCATCCTTCTGGGTCTGATCGTGCTCCTGACGCCGGGGGTGGGATTGGGCGAGCTGGTCGTGCTGTTCGGGAGCTACGCCATACTCGATGGGCTGTGGGCTGTCGGTTGGGCGCTGCGGGCGTCGCAGCGGCCCCTCGAGGGTTGGCCCGTCGTACTCGAGGGCATCCTGAGCCTGGCCGCGGGAGTCGTCGCGCTCGCCTTTCCGTTCGAAGCAGCGGGCTTCGTTCACGTGATCGCGCCATGGGGCGTCGTCACCGGCATGCTCGAGATTCTGGCGGGGCTGCGTCTTCCTCAGGGCGTGACCGGTCGCTGGGCTCTCACGGCGGCGGGCGCGTGGTCCATTTTCCTGGCGTTGCTGATCCTGCGCGTACCCCATGCGGTCACGGAAAGTCTCGTGAACGCCGTCGGCCTGTACGCGCTCATTTTCGGCGCGCTCGTCTCGACGGCAGCGATCCTCCTTCGTCCTGGCGACCCTGGGGTCGTTCTTTGGTCGGCCGAACATCGATGGGCGGTCGCTCACCTTCATCGTGGACAAGAAGGAGATCGACGATGAGGCTGCACCTCGCGGTACTTCTTGGCGCCGTGCTCGCCCTGTCCCCGTTCGATGGCATCGCGCAAGAGAAGCAGATCGCCGACGTCAAGGAGCTCGCGGGGATCTGGCGGGGCCGGGCCACGAGGGGGCAGGAACAAGAACCGGTCACGATGATCGTCGCCGCCGACGGCAGCTACAGAGCCATGACCACCGCCGAGGCATCGACCGAGGGGAAGTTCTATCTCCAGGACGGCACGCTGCGCTATCGATCGTCGCGAACGCTGGGGACGGCGGTGGTTGCCGAAGACGGAGGCAACACCCTGCTCAGGATGACGCCCGACGAGCTCAACTACCGCGCCGGCCGAGCCGAATACGAGCGGGTCAAGTAGAGACAGCCACCCGACCGCCTCGTCGCAGGTCGCCTCGAGTCACCAATACCAGCGCGGCCGCGTCTAAACGGTGGGAGGCCATGAGGCCTCCAATCTAGCTCCCGAGGAGGCCGCGATGACCATGACCTCGCGCCACCGTGTCGTCATCATCGGAGGCGGGTTCGGCGGCCTCTGCGCGGCGCGAGCGCTTCGCGCAGCACCGGTGGACGTGACGCTCGTCGATCGCCGGAATTACCATCTCTTTCAGCCGCTGCTGTACCAGGTCGCGACGGGCTCGCTGTCGCCCGGACAGATCGCCGCGCCGATACGCGCCGTGCTGAGCCGGCAGAAGAACACGCGGGTGCTGCTGGGTGAGGTGGTTGACGTCGATCCGGGGACCCGGCGCGTCGTGCTCGCCGACGGCGCCGCGCTCGAGTACGACTCGCTGATCGTCGCCGCGGGCTCCGAGACTTCATACTACGGGCACGACGGATGGCGGCAGTGGGCGCCGGGCATGAAGAGCGTCGAGGAGGCGACCAACATCCGGCACAAGATCCTCTACGCCTTCGAGGTGGCCGAGCGCCTCACGGATCCCGCCGAGCGGCGGGCATGGCTCCGGTTCGTGATCGTCGGCGCCGGGCCCACCGGTGTCGAGCTCGCCGGCGCCATCGGCGAGATCGCGAGACAGACGCTCCGGAACGACTTCCGGTCGATCCACTCCGAGGACGCCGAGATTGTCCTCCTCGACGGCGCGCCGCGCGTGCTCATGACGTTTCCCGAAGATCTGGCGCGCAAGGCCACCGAATCGCTCGCGCGACTCGGCGTGCAGGTGAAGACGGGCGTCATGGTGAAGGACGTCGACCGCGACGGCCTGACCGTCGAGCGCGATGGCACGAAGGATCGCATCGTGTCGAAGACCGTCATCTGGGCCGGCGGCGTCACGGTACCCCCGCTCGCCCGCATGCTCGCCCGCCGCACGCGGGCGGAGACCGATCGCGGCGGACGTATCACCGTCACCCCTCAGCTCACGATCCCCGGCTATCCGGACATCTCCGTGGTCGGAGACCTGGCACTCGCCGCGGGTCGCGACGGTAAGCCCTTGCCGGGGGTGGCGCAGGTCGCCATGCAGGGTGGAGCCTACGCCGCCAAGGCGATCCTCAGGAAGGTCAAGGCCGCCTCACCGTTGCCGCCGTTCAAGTATTTCGACAAGGGCGAGCTGGCGGTCATCGGCCGGGCCTCCGCCGTGGCGAACGCGTTCGGCCTTCACCTGTCCGGATTCCCCGCCTGGCTCATCTGGGCGTTCGTCCATCTCGCGTACATCGTCCAGTTCCGCAGTCGCATCACCGTGTTCGTCGAGTGGGCCATCGAGGATCTGACCTTCAGTCGCGGAGCTCGCCTCATCACCGGGTCGGCGAACACCGACTTCAACTTCAACCAGGAGATGGCGTCGGACGACCGCCACCGCGGAGCCGCCTGAGCGACCGTGATGACCGAGCAACGTGGTTAGGAAGGGCTGCATTCGGATTGTTGGTCTCGCCTGCGGATGGTTGCTGCTTTTTCTACCCGCTCTTGCTTTACCGGCACAGACCCAAAAGCTAGTTATCCTTGCCGCCGCCGAACAGCGGCCATACATCGGTCCGGATCTTGCGCGGCAAGGTTATGCGGCCGAGCTTGTCCGCGCCGCCTTCAAGAAGACGGGATACACCGTGGAGCTTCGCTTTTACCCGGCGGCCCGAGCTCGGAGCCTGGCAGCAAGGGGCGAGGTAGACGGTTTCTTACCCGTCACTGCCGACACGGGGCTCACGGACGATTTTCTACTCTCTGCTCCTTTCCCGGGCGCCAACGTGGGCCTGCTCATGAAACGCGGGTTGGTCGTCCGCTACTCCCCGGACGCGCCCAAGCGCCGCGTAGAAACGCTTTCTGCGCTACGCAAATATCGATTCGGAATGGTGCACGGTACAGCTCTGACACCGGAACTCGAAGCCGCCGATTATCTCAGCCGGGATTATGTAGCGACCGACCTGCAGAACCTGGACAAACTCGCACTTGGCCGAATCGATTTAATGGTGGTGGACAAATATGCAGCCAGTGACCTGATGATCCTCAATCGCCCGCACTTCATCGGCGCGTTTGAGTTCCTGAACCCTCCTCTCTTCCGCAGCGCTTTTCATGTGGCCTTCTCGCGTCACGCGGTACGCCACAAGGAATTGAAGACGAACTTTGACCGGGGCCTTGCAGCTCTGCAGCGGTCCGGGGATCTCGCCGACCTACTGCGCAGCAACGGATTACGAGTGGAAGATCGATCCCCGGAAGGCCGCGAAACGATCACGATCGGCACCGTCAATAATCCTGACATGTTGATCATGCGGTCCCTGTCCGCCGAATTCGAAAAAGCGACCCCTGGCGTTCACCTGGACTGGAATATTCTCGACGAGCACAGCCTACGCACGCGATTGATGACTGACCTGGCCATCAGCGACGGGCAGTTCGACGTGATGACCATCGGATCGTATGAAACACAGATTTGGGCGGCTCGTTCGTGGCTGACACCTCTGGATGGAACACCAGGTTCCTACGACGTCGATGATCTGATATCCACGGTGAGGGACAGCCTTTCCTACCGAGGAATGCTTTACGCCCTTCCGTTCTATTCCGAGAGTTCGATGACCTACTATCGCACCGATCTGTTCCGCGAAGCTTCAGTGACGATGCCCACGCGTCCCACCTGGGCGGACATACAGCGATTGGCGGCAGCCGTTCACGACCCGCAGCGCGGTATCTTCGGCGTCTGTCTGCGAGGCAAGCCCGGCTGGGGAGAGAACATCGCCCTCGTTTCGACCATGGTCAACACATTCGGGGGGCGATGGTTCAACGAGAAGTGGATGCCGGAGATCGACAGCGCCGCCTGGCGGAAGGCGGTCGGCGTCTACGTGGATCTCCTCACCCGATTCGGCCCCCCGGACAGCAATCACAATAGCTACAACGAGAACCTGACCCTGTTCAGCCAAGGCCGGTGTGCGATATGGGTAGATGCCACCGTCGCTGCCGGCACTCTATTCAATCCCAAAAAATCTAAGGTAGCTTCCCGCCTGGGGATCGCCCCCGCGCCCGCCGAACGGCCAGACACCGGCGCCCACTGGTTGTGGACCTGGGCACTGGCGCTGCCCCAATCGTCGAAGCACCAGTCGACCGCGCGCCGCTTCATCGACTGGGCTACCTCGAAGGCTTACATCCAATCCGTAGCTCGTCAGGAAGGCTGGGTAGCGGTCCCTCCAGGCACCCGCCGCTCCACGTATCGTAGTTCCGGCTATCAGGCTGCCGCTCCGTTTTCGCCGCATGTCCTCGACGCCATACTGAGTGCCAAAGAATCGGCGCAGCCTCCCCGGCCCTATACGGGTATCCAGTACGTCAGCATCCCGGAATTTCCGGCCATCGGACATAAGGTGGGCGAAGAAATCTCCCAGGCGCTGACGGGGAAGATCACCGTCGAGCAAGCATTGGGCGACGCGCAGACGTGGGTCGCGCGACAGATGGAAGCGTCCGGTTACATCCGAGGCGCCGCGAAGGCAGCACCGTGAACGACGCGTCGTCCGTGGAACTCTTTTAGTCGCTTGGGCCGGGCACGCAAGATACGTTGTTCAAACGGGTGAGGGGCGCTGATTCGAATCGAGGTCATGCTCATCGCCATCACCGGTCGGCAAGGCGAACTGCAAAGTCACGCCGTGGTCGTCGTTTCCGCTGGCCCAGAGACGGCCGGCATGCGCCTCGATGATGGAGCGGCTGATCGACAGCCCCATGCCGAGGCCGTCCGGTTTCGTCGTATAGAAGGCGTCGAAGATGCGGTCCGCGCCGTGCGCATCGAACCCGACGCCGGAGTCGCGCACGGCGACGACGATCGTGCCGGTCTGATGTTGGTGGCAGCGGATCAGGAGTTGTCGGGGTCGGTCCCCGACCGTCTTCATGGCCTCGATGCCGTTCATGATGAGATTCAGGAGAACCTGTTGGAGCTGGACCCGGTCGCCGAAGACCGGCGGTAACTCCGACGCGAGCTCCACCCCCAGCGTGACGTCGTGATCCCGCAGCTCCGACTGCACGAGCGAGAGCACGTCGCGTACGACGTCGCGGACGTCGAGCCGACTCTTGTGCGGCTCAGCCTTCGTCGCGAGCTGGCGGATTCGCTTCACGACATCCGCCGCCCGGTGGCCATCCTTCAACATGGCCTCCAGCGCCTGGCGCACCATGTCGAGCTGGGGATCTGGAAGGTCCAGCCAGTTGAGGGAGGCATTCGCATCGGCCACGATCGCCGCCAGCGGTTGGTTGACCTCGTGGGCGATCGACGCCGCCAGCTCGCCGAGCGTCGTCACGCGGGTCACATGAGCGAGCTCGGCCTGGGCCTTCTGCAACGCGTCGATTGCGAGCATGTGGTCCGTGAGGTCGCGAGCGATTCCGAGAATGGCCTCCACCCTCTCCGTATCCGGTCGCAACGGCGTGAAGCTGACCCCGATGTACTGGCGACCGCGAAAGGTGTCGCTCCATCCCGCCGCGCTCACGTCCTCACCCCTCAAGCACCGATCGAGCGACGGCTTGACTCGCTCGAAGTCGATCATTCCGATGACGTCGGCGAGATGCCGCCCGCCGCTTCCCGCGGGCGGGAGCGACCAGAAACGCTCGAAGACAGGATTGCCCCGGCGAACCCGGTAGTCTGGCCCGATGATAAACATCCGGTCCGGGGCGCTCTCGAAAACGTGCGTGGTGAAATACTCCGCCCGCTTGCGCTCCGTGATGTCCTCACAGACGGCGAGAACGACGATGCGACCCTTGAGGAGCATGGCCCGCGCCGTCTCGCGGACCCATAGCACCGAGCCATCCTTGCGGACCCTACGGAACTCGCGGCTCATCGTGCGGCCGACTTGATCGAGACAGGCGACGAAATTGTGCCGCGCGCCTGCCCGGTCGGCTTCGTGGACGAGATCGAGCACGGGCCGACCGATCAGCTCTTCGATCGCGTAGCCGAGTTGCTGTGCGCCGAACGAGTTAGCGGACAGAAGGGTGCCGGCCGCATCCACCATGAAGTACATCGTGGGGTTGTTCTCGAAGACCGCTCTCCACTGCTCTTCGCTCTCCCGGACCGCTTCCTCGGCGCGCCGCCGCTCGGTGATGTCGTTGTTCGTTTCGAGGATCGCCACGGGATGGCCGTGCTCGTCTCGCTCCAACGCCCATCGGCTCGCGACCACGATCTGGCTGCCGTCCTGCCTGGTGTGGATCAGCTGCCCTTCCCAGCGGCCGGTAGCGAGCACAACCCGGTTGATCTCAGGCAGTGGCTCGGGAAAGCGCGTCTTGAGCACCTCATGGGTCGTCTTGCCGACAACCTCGCTCCGGTCCCAGCCGTAGAGCTCCTTGGCGCCGCGGTTCCAGTAGGTGATCACGTCGTTCATGTCGCGCGCGAAGACCGTGTCGTGCGTGAGGTCGAGGAGGGCGGCCTGCTCCTGGAGCTCCGCCGTGCGCTCCTGAACCCTCGTCTCCAGCTCTTCACGCGCTCGCTGAAGCTGGACGAGGGTTCGATGCATCCTCACGCTGAGCCAGGTCGCCAGCACCGCCGACACCACGAAGAGCAGCAGTGGAATGCGGTTGGGGGGATCGACGCGGACGTGGTGGATCGGAGGCAAGTGAAAGTATGCGAGCGCCAGCGCGGAGAGCAGGACGGCAAGCAGTCCGGGCCGGCCGCCGCCGAACCAGGCGGTCAGGATGACGGCCAGGAAGAAGAGCGGTGACAACAGCACCGTGGGGCCCAACGGAAGCGTGGCAATCAGCGCGACAGCCACCGACGCCACCGCCAGCCCGTACCTCAGCACCGCCGAGACCTCACGCAGCGTCGGGATCTCTCGCTTGGACATCCGTGGCGGCTTCCTCCGATGGAGTCGCTGCGGTCACTGGGATCATACCGCGAGCGTACCGCGCGCGTGCGTCAGCGATCTCGAGCCCGCGACGATTCAGGCGTCGTCCGTTCGCGCCTTGGTCTCGAGTCGACAAGGAAGGGCGGCTAAGCGGAGACGAGCGGGACCTGGCGAGTCGGCTTGAGCCCGAGCTTGGCCAGCCGCGACAGAAGCGTGGTCGGCCTCATCCCCAGCAGCTTGGCGGCACCGTCCTCGCCATAGATCTTTCCGCGGGTCCGGCGAAGCGCGGCGGCGATGTTCTCCCGCTTCTGCTGCCTCATCGCGGCCTCCGACAGAATCTCGCCCGGCGAAGAGGCGACCGAACCGGCGCCGCCGCCGGCTGACCCCTTCCGCTCGCCGCCCCGCGGTAGATCGAAGCGGAGATCGCCGTCTTGTACGGTGATACTGGCGCGCTCGACGACGTTCGCCAGCTCCCGAACGTTCCCAGGCCAGTCATACTCCGTCAGCGCCTTCAGGGCCAACGGAGACACCGGCTCGAACCGCCTGTTCAGGCGGCCGGCATACAGACGCATGAAGTGATCCACGAGGGCCGGAATGTCCTCTCGCCGGTCGCGCAACGGGGGCATCGCGATCGGGAAGACGTTGAGTCGATAGTAAAGATCGCTTCGGAATCGCTTGTCGGCGACCATCGCTGCCAGATCCAGGTTCGTGGCGGCGATCAGGCGCACCCCCACCCGAATCGTCTGCGTGCTCCCCAGCCGCTCGAACGCTTGCTCCTGCAGGATCCGCAGGAGTTTGGGCTGGAGCTCCAGCGGAATGTCGCCGATCTCGTCGAGAAAGAGCGTGCCGCCGTTCGCGAGCTCGAACCGGCCGAGGCGGCGCGCCACCGCACCCGTGAACGCACCTTTCTCGTGTCCAAACAGCTCACTTTCGAGGAGCCCGCTCGGGATCGCCGCACAGTTCAGCGTGATGAATGGCCGTGATCGCCGCTGGCTGCGATCGTGAATCGCCCGGGCGATCAACTCTTTCCCGGTGCCCGTCTCTCCTCCGATGAGCACGGTCGAATCGGTCGGCGCCACGGTGGCGACCGCCTTGAAGACACGGCGCATCGCTTCACCGTGCCCGACAATCTCGGAGATGCCGACGTCACCGTGACATGCAGCTTCGGACGACGTGGTCTCTTCGGCCCGCCGTAGCTGTTCGAGTTGGCGACTGTGGCCAAGCTCCGCCAGGACCGATGCCAGGACCCCGGGAGCCTGCTCTTCCACGAGCCGGCAGAACCCGTCAAGGACGTGAGACAGCGAGATGCCTCCAGCCAGCATCTCGAGAATCCGACCTTCAGGGCTGACGCACGACTGTTTTGCATCTCGTTCTTGGGCGGCGGTCTCACTCGGCGCTCTCATGTCGTGCCCCCTTGTGTCAGTCGATCTGCCACGAGGAGTCGGCAACTATCGTGCCGTGCCGGAGGTCGTGACGTGGGCGGGGCTAAGAGCGCGATTTATCTCGACGGGCGAATCCCGGCAGCGAGCGAAGGCCGTATCTGAGCCCCGTCCGACATTCGGACGCCGACCGATATCCGGTCGGTGCGTACCGAGGGACTATCGGTCGCGCTGTCGAGCCTGGCGAAGAGTCGGGTTCAGCCGGTACTTGTCTATTTTGAGGTAGAGCGTGCTCTTCGAGATTCGCAGGTCTTTGGCAACCATCGTGAGGTTGCCCTGGCGTCGCCCGATCGCCGTGCTGATGGCGTCGCGCTCGACGGCGTCGAGATCCCGAACCGCCGGGGACTCCGCTGAGCCGCCGGGCTCGCGTCCCGTGGCGGCGACCGAGAGCGTGATCTCCTCCGGAAGCGCGGCGACAGTGACGGTGTCATCGGCGGTCAACATCACCATGCTCTCGACCACGTGTCGCATTTCGCGCACGTTTCCCGGCCAGGCATACCGCTCGAGTGCGTCGATGACCTCCGCCTCGAACCGCTTCACGGATACGCCGTGACGGCGTGACACCTCCCGGTTGAAATGCTCGACCAACTCGGCGATGTCCTCCTTGCGCTCGCGCAGCGCGGGGATGCGAAGCGTCGTGACCGATACCCGGTAGAACAGGTCCTGGCGAAAACGACCGCCAACCACCTCCGCCCGGAGATCCTTGTTGGTCGCGGCGATCAGCTTGAACTGAACCGTACGCGGCT
>Ga0075419_10000926_pt1 | contig 18917 bp, 21 predicted proteins | sample SoiMetdeltSBSDD3_FD_76900 | JGI IMG/M metagenome (GOLD analysis project Ga0075419, IMG submission 76900) | Bulk soil microbial communities from a Populus tree surrounding site in Tennessee, USA - Soil MetaG P. deltoides SBSDD3 | ecosystem: Environmental > Terrestrial > Soil > Tree plantation... | reverse complement strand
TCGTCAGATCCAGGAGGAGCGCAACTACTCGGAAGAGATCGCGAAGATCATCGACGCCGAGGTGCACGACATCGTGGAGCGCGCTCGTCAGCGGGCTTATGAGGTGCTGACGGAGAACCGCGACAAGCTCGACCTCGTCGTCCAGAAGCTCATCGCACAGGAGTCGCTCGAGGCCGACGAGTTCGACGCGCTCTTCAACGAGCCTGGTGATGAGACTCCTGTGGCGGCGGCAACCGGTGGTCCCGACGCGACACCGCCGGGGGCTCCCGCGGGCGAGTTAGAGCGTGAGAAGTCTAAGAAGGCAAAGGGTCCCGCGACCGCGCCGACGCCGGCGTAGCTCTTCGCCCGATCTCACGCTGCCGGACCGCACGATGTGCTGTGTCTGCACGAATGCCGCGCTACGCGCGGCAAGGTGCAGCAGCGGCGGCTACTCGCGTTAGTAACGTTGGCGTAACGCCGCCGCTGTAACAACATGCGGCACGCCGCTTGCTTGACAAGGGGTCGCAATGACTGCCTTGATCGCCGACACAAGGGAACGCATCTCGAACAGCGAGCGTCTTCGCACGATCGCGCTCGCATGCTTCAGCGGTCTCCTCGGAGTGGTGTTCATCGCGCAGCTCGTCGCCGACGAAGCTCAGGCCGCAGGGTTGAGCGCCGCGGGGTTCTAACCTTCGCGGATACGGCTCTTCGTCGCGCTCCCACTCCCAACCGAGATCGCCGAAGCGGTGTTCCGCTGCGCGCCGGATCTTCCCACGCTACGTCGCGTGAAGCCTGAGCTGATGCACGTAACGCTCGCCTTCCTTGGACCAACGCCTGACGAGCGGCTGGCTGACGTGACCAGTGCGGTCGAGGCGGCCGCGAGCGGCGTCACGGCCTTCGACATCGAGATCGATCACTCCGGGCGTTTCCCGGCCAGCGGCAAGCCGCGGGTCGTGTGGCTCGGGATGGGCGCGGGCGCGCCGGCGGTGCTCGCGCTGGGCGAGCGCGTTCGTGCCGAGCTCGCGCGTCGCGATCTCGCCTTCGACCGGAAACCGCTGCGCGCCCACGTTTCTTTTGGCCGAGTGCGCGAGGACGTGCAGTTGGCGGACGCGCGCTCGATCGCAGCGGCGGTCGAGGCCATGCGCATCCCGCACCTGCGCTTCCGCGCCGACGCGGCGGTCGTTTTCGAGAGCGTCCTGTCGCCGCGCGGGCCGCGGTACACGGCGCGCGCGAAGGCGCCACTCCGAGTGCTCTAGCCGACGTCGTCCCAGGGGCGCGCAGGTACCGGTCGGGCACAAGACCGCTGGCGTCGTCCCGGGACCGGACGACCTGGCCAGGGTGCACGGTATTCGTCCCGGTCGCTCGCCGGTGGCATTTCCGAGGCTTAGGCTCGGAAATCGGAGGGGCGAATGCGACCAATCGCGATCCTCTACGAGAACGAGGCCTGGATGGCGCCGCTGTTCGGCGCCCTCGACGACCTTGGCGCCCCCTACGAGCGCGTCTTTCTCAACGAGCTGAGCTTCGACCCGGCCGGACCGGCGCCGGAGTGGTCGCTGGCCGTGAACAAGGTCTCGCCGTCCTCCTACCTCCGGGGTCACGCTCGGAGCATCGCGGTCGCACGGGAGCTGCTGCCGCTGCTGGAAGAGCGCGGCATCCCGGTCGTGAACGGCAGTCGTGCCTTCGCGCTCGAGACGTCAAAGGCGCGCCAGCTGCTCCTGCTGCGACAGCTCGGCATCCGTGCGCCCGCCGCGCGCGTCATCACCGATCCGGCGCAGGCGGCGAGCGCGGCGCGCGAGCTGCGCTTCCCAGTCATCGTGAAGCCGAACGTCGGCGGGTCCGGCGCGCACATGCGCCGCTTCGACTCGCCCGAGGAGCTGACCGCCGGGGCCGCCGAGCTCGATCTCGGACCCGACGGAACGGGCCTCGTCCAGGAGTTCCTGGGCAGCGAGGACGGCACGATCCGCCGCGTCGAGTTCCTGGGAGGGGAGTATCTCTACGCCATCCGCATCGCCAGCGAGGGCGAGGACTTCAACCTGTGCCCGGCGGACATCTGCCAGGTGCAGGACGGCTCCGAGTTCGATAACTGCGTCGTCGAGGCGCCGGCCAAGCGGCAGCTGCGCATCGACGCGTTCGAGGCGCCGGGACAGATCGTCGACGACGTGTTGCGCATCGCGCGAGTGGCCGGGCTTGACGTCGGCGGAGTGGAGTACCTGGTCGCCGCGCGTGACGGCCTGCCGTACGTCTACGACATCAACGCGCTCTCGAACTTCGTCACCGACGCGCCATCGCTGGTCGGCTTCGATCCGCACGCGCGTTTCGCGCGGTGGCTCGTCGAGCGCGCGCGCGCTGGAAGGCGCGAGAGGATCCTCGCGTGAGTGCCGTGACACTGCGCACTGCCGATCCGTGGACCGACACCGACGTCATCGACGCGCGTGCGCCACGCACCAACCAGGCGATCGTCGGCGCGCTGTCGCTCCTCGCCTTCGTCACGGGGTGGTGGCCGATCCTCGGCCTTCTCGCTGCGCAGCTCGCGATCGGTCTCACGTTCGGCCGGCGCTGGTGCCTACCGTGCTTGTTCTACTTCCAGGTGCTGCAGCCGCGTCTCGGTGAGGGCCCGATCGAGGACAGCCGCCCGCCACGTTTCGCCAACGTGGTCGGCGTCATCTTCCTCGGCAGCGCGACGCTGGCCCACGCGCTCGGCTTCACGACCGTTGGCTGGGGGCTCGGCCTCATCGTGGCGGCGCTCGCCCTGCTGGCGGCCGGCACCGGAATCTGTGTCGGCTGCGAGATCTACCGGCTTGGGGCGCGCGTCCGTGGGATCCGTCCCGGGCGGATCGAGCGCGTCGACCTCGCCGAGATCGGCGCCGCCGGTCGGACGGGCGAGATCGTCGTGCAGTTCACGCATCCGCTTTGCACGGACTGCCACACGCTCGAGCGGGAGCTCGTTGCCGCCGGACGCGATGTCGTCACGATCGACGTCTCACGCCGACCTGAGCTTGCGCGCAAGTACGGCGTGGCGCTGGTTCCGACTGCCGTCGCCGTCGGTCCCGAAGGCATCGTCACCGCTCGCATCGCCTGATACTGGCCGCCGTGGACGAGGGCCCGACCGCGCGGCTACGGCGCATCGAGCGCGGAATCGAAGAGCAGCTGCGCGAGTTGGCGGACATGGGTGAGCTCTCGAACGTCCCCGGCGAAGGCGCCCCCCTCGTCGATGACGACCCCGACGCCGGCGATCGCTGGGCCGCGCGGCACATCGCGAAGAACGCGGACCTCGCGCCTGAATTCGTCGAGCTCCGCCGGGAGATCGCCGACCGACGCGACCGGCTCGTCCGCCGCCTGCGCGCACATCGTTCGTGGCTTGCCGACCGAGCCGCGCTGCTGGAGGACCTACCCGCCGAACGGATCCTCGACGCGGCCCGCGCGACGGCGGACTTCGACCTGCGGGTCGAGTCGGAGCTGCGGAGCGCCGTGGGGGAGCTGAATGCGCTTGTCGCGCATCACAACCTCAAAGTGCCGCTGGGCCTGCAGATCCCGCCGCTCACGCTCGAGCTGCTGCGCGAGCGCTCGTAGCCCGAGGGCGCGCCCGCTCCCCTGAGGGGGCGCGCCCGCTCAAGCGGCGCGCTCTCCGCGGGACCGGATGACCGGCGGTCGGACCAGCCCGCGCTTCTGGTAGTTGGTGTACGCGTAGCGATCACTGGCGACCTCCGCGGCCGCGCCCCAGCCGTGCGTCAGGTACAGCCACCAGTGGCAGAACTCGTGGAGATAGAGGAAGCGGATCACCTCGCGACGGGTGCGGAACAGGACGCGCGTTCGGCCCCAGGCGCCGACCTCCAGCTCCTCACGGAACGGTTTGAAGGGCTCGGGGACCTGGATGACGATCTCGGGGTGATCCCAGTACGTGAACGCCTGCAAATGGGGCCCGGTCCGGTAGCGGAGCGGCTTGACCGTGACCGTGTAACCGGTCGCCGTGGGCAGCCCACGGAGCGTCTCGCGGACCTTCAGCGGGGGGTGCGTGGGCAGGGTGGACCGCACCGCCATAGGGCCGAGGGGCCGCCCGGACGCCCGCAGGTTTCTCACCCAACAACTGTACGGACCGGGCCTGCGCTACCGAGCCTGGGCGCGGGAGATGGCCAAAATACGGCCATTTCGCTACGATGCGGCGAGCGTCGTTCGAGCGGGAACGAGTAGGTCGCGCGGGCCGGGAAGCGAACCGGAGACGGTGAGAACCGGGACGGCGAGCGCGACACGAATGGCTCTCGCGAGACGCCGCGGCGAAAGGCAACGACTAGCCGCGGCCGGCAGCCCGCCGTTACCAACGGGCGCTCCCTGGTAGGGGAGGCAGAGGTCGCCGCAGCGATGCGGTGACGTGATCGGGTGGCACCACGAGCCCTCGTCCCGAGTCGGGCGAGGGCTATTTGTTTCCGCGGGAGGCAGGGCGATCCCTGCCGGCGACCGAAGGGAGCGCGAACGTGGCAGTCACCGCGCCGAAGACCATCGAGCTCGTGCCGGTCATGCGCGAGCGTCTCGCGGATCTTGAGACGCCCGTCTCGGCGTTCGCGAAGCTCCGGGTCCTCGGCGGCGCCTTCCTCCTCGAGTCCGCGGAGGGCGGCGAGCGGATGGGCCGCTACTCGTTCATCGGCGTCGCGCCACGAGAGACCCTGCATTTCCGCGACGGCGACGTCGTGATCGACCAGCACCCGGGGCCTGCACGCGATCGCCTCGCTCCGGAGGGTTCCGTCGCTGAGCTCGCTGCGACCTACGGAATCATGCGAGAGGTTCTCGCCAGGTCGGATCCCCTCAGCGCGCTGCGCTACGCGCTCGGTCGTTACCGACGTCGCCCGCACCCCGGACTGCCTCGATTCAGCGGCGGCGCCGTCGGCTTCGTGAGCTATGAAGCGGCGCGGCGGTTCGAGCGTCTCCCGCTCGCTGCGAACGATCCGTATAGACCGTGGGGTCTGCCCGAGATGACCTTCGGTATCTACGACACCGTCGTCGCTTTTGACCACCTGCGCCACACGCTCACCGTGCTCGCGCACGACGCTGAAGACGCGCCGGGGGACGCGGAACGCTGGATCGACCGTGTGTTCGCCGCGCTCGACGCGCCGTTGCCGCCGTTCGCACGACGCGCATCGAGCGATGTCGAGATCCGTGCGAACGGCACGCCCGAGGAATACATGGCGCGCGTGTCGCGCGCGCGGGAGCTCATCGCCGAGGGTGACTGCATCCAGATCGTCCTCGCGCAGCGCTTCGACGTGACGCCCGCGCCCGATCCACTGGCCCTGTACCGCGCGCTGCGTCACGTGAACCCGTCGCCGTACATGTTCCTGCTCGAAACATCTGCGGCCACGCTGGTCGGCGCGTCCCCGGAGCCGTTCGTGCGCGTCGAGAGCGGCAAGGTCGTGATGCATCCGATCGCCGGGACGCGGCCGCGGGGGAAGGATGACGCGGAGGACGCCGCGAACGAGGCGGAGCTGCGCGCATCGGAGAAGGAGCGCGCGGAGCACGTGATGCTCGTCGACCTCGCGCGCAACGACATCGGTCGCGTTTCGAAGTCGGGGACGGTCAAGGTGAAGGAGCTCATGCGGGTCGATCGCTTCTCGCATGTGATGCATCTCACCTCCGTCGTCGAGGGCGAGCTCAAGCCGGAGCTCGACGCGCTCGACGCGTTCCGCGCGTGCTTCCCCGCGGGGACGGTGTCCGGCGCTCCGAAGATCCGCGCGATGGAGCGGATCGCGGAGCTCGAGAGCGATCAGCGCGGTCCCTACGCGGGCGCCGTCGGCTACCTCGGGTTCGACGGGACGCTGGACACGTGCATCACGATCCGCACCGCGACGATCGCGCGCGGCGTGTGCCGGATCCAGGCCGGCGCGGGCATCGTCGCGGACTCGGATCCCGCCGCGGAGGAGGCCGAGACCCGCGCGAAGGCGCGCGCGCTGCTGCGCGCGGTGGAGCTCGCGGGCGGGGAGCTATCGCGATGACGAGGGTGCTTCTCGTCGACAACTACGACAGCTTCACCTTCAACCTGGCTCAGGCCATGGGCGCTCTGGGCGCGACCGTCGACGTCGTTCGGGCGGACGACCCGCGCCTCCAGGCGGCGATCGACGCGCGGCCCGACCGGCTCGTCATCTCGCCCGGACCGGGACGTCCCGAAGCTGCCGGACGCTCGCCGACGCTGGTCCGTGAGGCGCCCGAGCGGGGCATCCGGACGCTCGGCGTGTGTCTGGGCCTGCAGTGCGCGGCGATCGCGTTCGGGGCGCGGGTCGTGCGTGCGCCCGAGCCGCGTCACGGCAAGACCTCGTTCGTGCGGCACGACGGCAAGGGCATCTTCGCCGGCGTCCCCGATCCGACCGAGGCGACGCGCTACCACTCGCTGATGGTGGACGAGGCCTCGCTGCCCGCCGATCTCGCCGTCACCGCGCGCAGCGACGACGGCGTCGTGATGGCGCTGCGCCATGCATCGCTGCCGCTCGAAGCGGTGCAGTTCCACCCAGAATCCGTCCTGACGAAGGACGGGATGCGGATGTTGGAGAACTTCCTTGGACGCGCGTGAGGCGCTCGCGCTCGTCGCTGTCGGCAAGACGCTCACCAGAGCGCAGGCCGAAGCCACGATGGGCTCGGTCATGGCCGGCGAGGCGACGCCGTCGCAGTTGGGCGCGCTGCTCGCGGCGCTGCACATGCGCGGCGAGACGCCCGACGAGATCGCGGGATTCGCGAGCGTGCTCCGCGCGAACGCGCTGCGCGTCGTCGTCGTCGACGACGCGATCGACGTCGTCGGGACCGGCGGCGATCGCTCGAACAGCATCAACATCTCGACCATCAGCGCGCTCGTCGTCGCCGGAGCGGGCGGTCATGTCGCGAAGCACGGGAACCGCGCGGCATCCAGTCAGTGCGGCAGCGCCGACGTGCTGGAGGCGCTCGGCGTGAAGATCGAGCTCGGTCCCGCCGGAGTCGCCGCCTGCGTCCGCGAGGCCGGGATCGGCTTCATGTTCGCGCCGCGATACCACCCCGCGATGCGACACGCCGGTCCGGTGCGTCGCGAGATCGGCATCCGCACGGTCTTCAACATCCTCGGGCCGCTCGCGAATCCCGCGGGCGTGCGCCGTTACCTGCTCGGCGTGCCGAACGCGGCTCTCGGAGAGACGGTCGCGCGAGCTCTAGTCGAGCTCGGCGTCGACCGCGCGCTCGTCGTGCACGGCACGGACGGTCTCGATGAGATCAGTCCCTCGGCGGTCACGCGCACCTGGGAGATCGCTGGATCCGGGGTGCGCGAGGGGACGCTCGAGCCACAGATGCTTGGGCTGGAGAGCGCTCCGCGCGCTGAGATCGTGGGCGGTGATGCCGCGACGAACGCCACTGCCGCGCGTGGCGTGCTGGACGGCAATCCCGGCGGTGCGCGGAGCGCCGTGCTGATGAACGCGGCCGCAGCGTGCTGGGTCGCGGGTCTTGCGGATAACGTGCGCGAGGGAGTGGACGTGGCATCACGCGCCATCGACGGCGGCGCGGCCCGCACCGCGCTCGTTCGGTTCGCGGCGAAGAGCCAGCTCATCGGCGCGGCTGAGACTGCCGCGGTATGAGCGACTTCCTCGAGCAGGTCATCGCCGAACGTCGCGCGGACGCGATCGCGGCCGAGAGGAGGATCCTCGAGGTCGATCTCGCTAAGCACGCGAGGGACAACGTTTGGACGCGCGCCGCAAAGCAGGGAGGGACGGACCAGCTCGTGCGCGGTTGGCAGGCGGGGGGCCTGTCGCCCAATGTGCCCGTCCGTTACGGGGACGCATTCACGGCCGCGCTGAGGGAGCGTCGCGCTGCCGGCCATATCGCCGTGATCGCAGAGGTGAAGCGCGTCTCCCCTGCGCTCGGCGTGCTCGAGGCCAACGCGGATCCCGCGGCCCTGGCCCAGAGCTACGCGGCAGCTGGCGCCAGCGCGATCTCGGTCTTGACCGAGCCCCGCCACTGGGGCGGTTCGATGGCCGATCTCATCGCCGTCCGGGATGCGCTGCCGACGACACCGATCCTCTGTAAGGACGTGATCGTCCACAGGCAGCAGATCGTCGAGGCACGTGCCGGTGGGGCGGACGCGGTACTGCTTATCGCTGAGGCGCTCACGGACGATGAGCTGCGCGAGTTGATGGCGCACGCTGGCACGCTCAACATGGGCGTGCTGCTCGAGGCGCACGAACCCATCGCGTTCGGTCGCGCGGCGGCGCTACGCGCAAGCGTGGTCGGCATCAACGCGCGCAATCTGCGGAGGCCCTCCGAGATCGACATCGGCCGAGCGCGCCAGCTTCACGGGTTCGCCGCGCCCGGGCAGATCCTCGTCGCCGAGTCCGGCATCTCGACCGTCGACGATGCGCGGCTGCTTCCGGCACGCGTCGATGCGGTCCTTATCGGGACGGCGCTGATGCGCGCCGGCGATCCAAAGCCGCTCATCTCGGCGATCGCGTCGATCCGGAAGAGCACGACCCCACCGTCGGTCGGATCGGCCGCGAGAAGGTGAGCACGCGCGGTCGCTACGGTCAGTTCGGCGGGCAGTTCCTGCCGGAAACGCTGATGCCCGCCATCGCGGAGCTCGAGAGCGCCTTCGAGACCGCGCGCGGGGACGAGGCGTTCCAGCAGGAGCTCGACCGCCTTCTGCGCGAGTGGGTCGGGCGCCCGACGCCGCTCTCCGATGCGTCGCGACTCGCGAAGCTCGTCGGTCTGCGACGCGTCATGCTGAAGCGCGAGGACCTGACCCACACCGGCGCGCACAAGATCAACAGCGCGCTCGGGCAGGCACTGCTGGCGCGCCGGATGGGGAAGCGGCGCATCGTCGCGGAGACCGGCGCGGGTCAACACGGTGTCGCGAGCGCCGCGGCGTGCGCGCTCCTCGGGCTGGAGTGCGTCGTCTACATGGGCACCGAGGACATGCGCCGGCAGGCGCCGAACGTCTTCCGCATGCGCCTTCTGGGCGCCGAGGTGCGGCCCGTAGAAGCGGGCAGCCGCACGCTGAAGGACGCGGTGAACGAGGCGATCCGTGACTGGGTGACGAACGTTCGCACGACGTACTACCTGCTCGGCTCCGCGATCGGGCCGCACCCCTATCCGACGATGGTCCGCGAGTTCCAGAGCGTGATCGGTCGCGAGGCCCGCGCGCAGTGGGTGGAACGGGTCGGCGCATTGCCTGGCGTCGTCGTCGCGTGCGTCGGCGGCGGCTCGAACGCGATCGGGATCTTCAGCGCGTTCCTGGACGACAGGGAGGTGAAGCTGCGCGGCGTCGAGGCGGGCGGTCTCGGCGTCGAGAGCGGCAAGCACGCGGCGTCGATCGGCGGCGGGCGTGTCGGCGTGCTGCACGGCACGCGCAGCTTCGTCCTGCAGGACGAGCACGGGCAGATCCGCGAGACGCACTCCATCTCCGCCGGTCTCGACTATCCCGGCGTGGGGCCGGAGCACGCCTTCCTCCACGACACCGGACGCGTCGAGTACGTCTCGCGTACCGACGCCGAGGCGCTCGAGGCATTCGGACTCCTGTCGCGGACCGAGGGCATCATCCCGGCGCTCGAGCCCGCTCATGCGATCGCCGATCTCGCGCACATCCGCCTGGCCTACGGCGCCGACACCGACGTGCTCGTCTGCCTGTCGGGCCGCGGTGACAAGGACCTCGAGACCGTGATGAGCGCGCGGCGGGAAACGAAGTGACGGTCGCGGTGACCGGAGCGCTGCGCGTCGAGCGCGCCTTCGCACGGGCACGAGCCGAGAGCCGTCTCGCCCTCGTCGTCTATCTCACCGTCGGCTATCCGGACCGCGCGTCCACCGCCTCGCTGCTGCGCGCCGCCCTCGACGGCGGTGCCGACGTGCTCGAGCTCGGCGTGCCGTTCAGCGATCCGCTCGCGGACGGCACAACGGTGCAGCGCGCCGGCGAGGCCGCGCTCCGCCACGGCGTCACGCTCGCCGACTGCGTATCCGAAGCGGCGGCGGTCGTGCGCGAACGCGATGCGCCCGTCCTCCTCATGGGCTACACCAATCCCTTCATGCAGTACGGATTCACGCGTCTTGCCACCGACGGAGCGCGCGCGGGCATCGCGGGCGTGATCGTTCCCGACATGCCGGCGGAGGAGAGCGCCGAGCTCGACCGCGCGCTCGCGCCGGCAGGTCTCCTGCGCATCGACCTGTACGCGCCGACGACACCGAACGAGCGGCTCGCGAAGCTCCTGCCGCGCGCGCAGGGTTTCGTGTACTGCGTGTCGCTCACCGGCGTGACCGGCGCGCGCCGCGCGCTCGCCTCGGACGTCGCCGACTTCGTCGGTCGGGTGCGGCGGCACACCGCCCTGCCGATCGCGGTGGGCTTTGGCATCAGCGCCCCGGAGCACGTCTCGGCGCTGCGCGGCACCGCGGACGGCGTCGTCGTCGGCAGCGCGGCGATCGACGTCGTGACGAACGCGAAGCCCGAACGGCGCGCCGAAGACCTACGCGAGTTCGTCGCGTCGCTCGCGGCGGCGGGGAGGTCCTGATGGCCGTGCGCGGTGTGCGCGGCGCGACGACCGTGCGCGCGAACGATGCGAAGGCGATCTTCGAGGCGACGGCGGAGCTGCTCCGCGTCCTCACCGAGCTCAACGGCCTGCGACCGGACGACATCGGCTACGTGTGGTTCACGGTGACGCCGGATCTCGACGCGGCGTTCCCGGCCGACGCCGCGCGAGCCGGCCTTGGCTGGACGGAGGTGCCGCTCATCTGCGGTCGCGAGATCCCGGTCCCGGGAGCGCTGGAGAGGTGCGTCCGCGTGCTCATCGCGTGGAACACGCCGAAGACGCAGAAGGAGATCCGCCACGCGTTCCTGCGCGGAGCGAAGTCACTGCGGCCGGCGTGGGCGGTCGAGCTTCCTGACGGCGGCGGAGCGGCGTAGTGCTCGTCGTGATGAAGCGCGGGGCGTCGCAGCGGGAGATCGATGCGGTCGTCGCTCGGATCCAGGAGTTCGGCATCACGCCCGTCCCGCTGCCGGGCGCCGAGCGAATGGCGATCGGAACGTTCGGCTCGACATCGCGGGCGGCCGCCGATGCCGTGGAGTCCCTGCCGGGCGTCGCGGAGGTCGTTCCGGTTAGCCGTCCGTTCAAGCTCGCGTCGCGTGAGGTCATCGCGGAGGACACCGTCGTGCGGGTTGGCCCGGTGGCGATCGGTGCCGGCGCGCCGCTCGCGATCATGGCCGGGCCGTGCTCGGTCGAGTCGCGCGCGCAGACGCTCGAGACCGCGCGCGCGGTCCGCGCCGCGGGGGCGACGATCCTTCGTGGCGGCGCGTTCAAGCCGCGGTCCTCGCCGTACAACTTCCGCGGCCTGGGCGTCGCCGGTCTCGATATCCTCGCGGAGGCCCGTGCGGAGACAGGCCTCGCGATCGTCACCGAGGTCCTCACGCCGGGCGATGTCGAGGCAGTCGCTCGCGTCGCCGACTGCCTGCAGATCGGCGCGCGCAACATGCAGAACTTCGCGTTGCTCGACGCAGTTGGCGATCAGCCGAGGCCGGTGCTGCTCAAGCGCGGCATTTCCGCGACCGTCGAGGAGCTCCTGCTGTCCGCGGAGTACGTGCTCGCGCGCGGCAACCGCAACGTGATCCTCTGCGAGCGCGGCATCCGCACGTTCGAGAAGTACACGCGGAACACCTTCGACGTGAGCGCGATCCCGCTGCTCAAGCGCCTCACGCATCTACCCGTGGTCGGCGATCCGTCGCACGGCACGGGAAAGTGGTACCTCGTCGCGCCGGTCGCGCTTGCGGCGGTGGCCGCCGGGGCGGACGGCCTCATCGTGGAGGTGCATCCGAGCCCCGACCACGCGCTGTCGGACGGCTTCCAGTCACTCACCTTCGAGAACTTCGCGGCTCTTGTTGGCCGAGCCGATGCCGTCGCTCGAGCGGTCGGGCGCGGCGTGCCGCACGCGGCGCCCGCTTGAACGTCGCCATCGCGGGCCTCGGCCTCATCGGCGGCTCGCTCGCGCTCGCGCTCAAGGCTCATCACCACGTCACAGGCTTCGATGTCGACCCGAAGACGCGTGATGCCGCGCGCGCCGGTGGGATCGATACCGTCGATCGGTTGGACGACGTCTTGCCAGCCGATGTCGCGATCGTGGCGACGCCGCTCGCGTCCGTCGTGACGACTCTGGCTGAGCTCTGCGAACACGCCGGCTCCGCCGTGCTCATGGAGGTGGGCTCGCTGAAAGCCGCGGTCGCCGCGTTCGCCGAGACCGCGCCGACCACGGCGCGCATCGTGGGTGCGCATCCGATGGCCGGAGCGACGACCGCCGGCTTCGCCGCCGCGCGCGGTGAGCTCTTCCGCGGCCGCCCCTTTCTCATCGTGCCGACCGCGCGTTCCGATGCGAAGGCGATGGCCGTCGCCGGTGACATCGCGCGCGACGTCGGTGGGGTCGCGACGGTGTGCTCGGCGGTCGTGCACGACCGTGCCATGGCGTATCTGCTTGCCGCGCCCCTCGCGGCCGCGAGTGCGCTGGCCGTCGCCGGCGCCGAGGCGGGTGCGCTTCTGCCGCTGGCCGGACCCGGGTTCCGAGACACCACCCGGCTCGCCGGCACGCCGCTCGATCTCGCCGAACAGCTCCTCAGCGCGAACGCGGGGAACGTCGTCGCCGCGCTCGCCGCGCTGCGGACCGCGTTGCAGGAGATCGAGAGCGCGGTCGCCGATCGCGATCGTGACGCCCTTCGAAGCATCCTGGGACGTGCCGCAGAAGCGCGACGTAGGATCGATCCGTGATCTGGACCGCCGTTCGCGTTGTGCTGATCCTGTTTGCGCTGGCCATGCTATTCAGCGTCGCGCTCTATTCGCAGAGCTCGGACGGCACGACAGCTCTCATTCCCAGCGGCGTCGTTCTTGATGCGATCGCGATCGTCGTGCTCGTTGCGTCGGCGTGGTCGCTATGGCGCGATCGGAAGCGGGCCTAACCTCTCACGGGGCCGGACTATCGCGACAAGTCCTTAAGCATGTCGTAGAAGTCCGGGAACGTCTTCGCGACGGCTGACCACCCCTTGATCGCGACGCCCGGCACCTTCAGACCGAGCACCGAGAACGCCATCGCGATGCGATGGTCGCCGGCGGCATCGACGATCCCGTCATGCAGCGGCGCGGGCTCGATGCGGATCGCGTCGCGGTATGCCTGCGCACGTCCACCGAGCGCCACGATGCCGGCCGCGACCGCGGCGACGCGGTCACTTTCCTGCGCGCGCGTGTGTGCGATGCCCGTCAGCTCCGTCGGCCCATCGGCCTGCGTCGCGATCACCGCGAGGGTGGGGAAGGTGTCCGAGCAGTCCATCACGCTCGCGACGATGCCGTGGATCTGCCCGGTGCGGCGTACCGTGACGTTGTCCCCGTTGCGGCTCACTTTGCATCCCATGTCCTCGATCAGCTCGAAGAAGCGCGCGTCACCCTGACCGCCCTGTTCCACGCGAGCCCGCGCATTCGTGATCGTCACCCAGCCGCCGAGGATCGCGGCGGCCGCGGCGGGGTAGGTCGCGGCCGTGACATCGCCCGGGATCTCGAGGCTGCGGCCCTTCAGCTTCTGCGGGCCGATGACGAGCTCGCGTGCCGATCGTCGCTCGACGCGGACTCCGCGCGATGCGAGCGCTGACACCGTGAGATCGATGAACGGGGCCGAGACCAGCGTTCCGACGATCCGCAGATGCAGGCCGCCCGGCATGCGCGCGCCGATGAGGAGCAGGGCCGACGCGAACTGACTCGACTCATGACCCGGTACGGCGACCTCGCCGCCGCTCAGCGGGCCGCGGATCGTGAGTGGCAGCGCTTCGGCATCCACCGTCGCGCCGAGCGCTCGGAGTGCGGTGACCAGCGCCGCGATCGGACGCGTGCGCAGCCGCGGTGATCCGTCGAGGTGGACCGCGCGCGCCCCGAGCGCTGCGACAGCCGTGCCGAAGCGAGCGACGGTGCCCGCGTCGTGTGCGTCGACGACCGCGTCGTTCGCGGGGTGCGCGTCGCCCGCGCCGATGACCGCGATGGTGGTCCCGTCCCAGCGCACCTGGTAGCCCATCTCGGCCAGCGCGGTCGCCATCGTGCGGACGTCGGCCCCCGGATCCAGCGGGCCCAGCTCGAGGCGCGAACGCCCGTGCGCGATCGCGGAGAGGACGAGCTCGCGGTTGGCGATGCTCTTCGAGGCAGGCACGCGGACGCGCTTGTCTACGAGCGAGTGACGAACCGGGGCGATCGGGTGGATGTCCTGCACGGGGATGCGAGGATTATGTCGGGAAGCGATGTACTCGCCCATGGAGCGCCTCGGTCAAGCGGTCGTCGTGATGGTCGGCCTCGTGTTCGCCCTCACCGTCGGCGGTTTCATCCTGCGCGGCGGGCCGGCGGGGGTCGGCATCGAAGCGACGCCGACACCGGCCGCGTCGCCGTCGACCAGAGCGCCCGAGGTGAAGTTCACGCAGGACACCTGCTGCACGCAGACCGCGCGGTGGATGCGCGCGTCGTGGGAGTCGACCGAGAAGGCGCAGAAAGCGGCGCTCGTGCTCACGCCCGATCCCGGCTTTCCGTGCACGTCGACCCTAGACGCGACGGGCACCAAGGGCGCGCTCAGCTGCGGAGGTCTGCTCCAACCCTCGACGGACTATGTCGCGGCGCTCACGCTCACCGTCGGACGCGATGCCTTCCGCTACGAGCAGAAATTCAAGACGATGGGTAACCGGCTCGAAGACGTGAAGTGGTTCACCGAGTTCGAGAATCCGACCGGCGATCCACTGGCGTGCGCCGCCGCAAGCATCCGCATCGTGCAGAACTACACCGCCAAGAAGGATCCGATGACCGCCGAGCAGATCCTCGCGGCGGCCAAGCCGTACAACAAGAGTCGCGACCCGGGCCTGGATCCCGTCGCGATGGCGACGATCCAGAAGCGGCTGGACCCGAACAACAACTACCACTACTACCGCTTCCCGACGCGCGAGGAGGCGACGAAGTCCGCCGTCTACTGGCTCGTGCGCAGCGCCAAGCCCGTGCACGTCATCTCGCTCGCGGGCCAGCACGACCCACTGCTCATCGGGTTCACCGGCGCGTTCGGCACGTGGTACGACGACCCGGGCAACACGATCACCCAGGTCATCGTGCAGGACCCGCAGCGCGGCGACATGCGCCCCGAGACGCTGAGTCGCCGTCCGGACATGTACCGGACGCCCGGATTCCAGACGGGCCAGCCCCTGGGGCTCGACGAGTGGTACGGCAACGAGTGGTGGATGCGCTTCGTTTATGCCGGCGTGGTGTCGGGCGTGAACATCGACCGCAACGATGGCGCGTACACGGTGCCGCATTGGGCAGGCCAGTTCGTGATCCTGGTCGACGATGGCGACGCCGAGTGGCCTTCCGATCGCGAAGGCCGGGTGAAGTGGGTGTAACAACGCGAGCGCGCCGGCTGCGCGATTGTTCCCGTTTTGATGGATTCTGAAACTCGCGAAGACGCCAACACAGGTATGCTGGCGCATCTCATGGCCGAGCCTCTCCACCGCTTCAAGTCCGAGCTGTTCAAGACCCTCGGCCATCCCCTGCGCATCCACATCCTCGAGCTCCTGCGCGGCCGCGAGGTCAGCGTCCGCGATCTCTTGCGCGAGCTCGACGTCGAGCCTTCGACCGCCTCGCAGCAACTCGGCGTGCTGCGGACCGGCGGCATCGTGAACAGCCGCCGCGCGGATGGCACGGTGTACTACCGGATCCGCGATCCACTCGTCTCGGAGCTACTGGACGTCGGGCGGCGCGTGTTCGGCAAGCAGGTGCTGGACCTTCAACACGTGCTCGCCGCGCAGAAGCGCGCGGAAGGTCAGGGCCGCAGCGGGCCGAGGCGCGGCGGACGCGCCACGGCGAAGCGCTGACAGTCGTCCTCCTGCCGTCGTGAGCGTCGAAGGCCCGCTGCCGGGCCTGGTGCTTTCGTGGCAGCTGGACGGCCTGAGCCTGTTCTTCGCACTGGTGGTCCTGTCGATCAGCGCCGTCACGACGCTCTATGCGATCGGGCACGCGCGCCACCAGCACGGATTTCCCGGCAGCGGGCTGCTCTACGCGCTGTTCGTGGTCGCGATGCTCGCGGTCGTCGTCGCAGGCGACGCGTTCACGTTCCTGCTCGCGTGGGAAACGATGTCGCTCGTGTCCTTCGGTCTGGTGCTGACCGACCACCGGCGTGCGAGCGTGCGCGAGACGGCATGGGCATACCTGGTGATGTCCCACGCGGCCACCGCCTTTGTCGTGGGCGCCTTCCTGCTGCTCGCGCGCACGACCGGCTCGCTCGTCTTCGCGGACTGGACGGCGCGGGCGGTCGTCCTCGACCCGGCGGTCGCGACGCTCGTCTTCGGGCTCGGACTGGTCGGCTTTGGGACCAAGGCCGGCATGATCCCACTTCACGTCTGGCTTCCCCGTGCGCACCCGGTCGCTCCGGCACATGTCTCCGCGTTGATGTCCGGCGTGATGATCAAGCTCGGTATCTATGGCCTGGTGCGCCTGTCTTTCGACTGGCTCGCGCCCGGTCCGGCGTGGTGGGGCGCGATCGTCCTCACGCTGGGTGCGACGTCGGCGGTCCTCGGTGTGCTTTACGCGCTCATGCAGCACGATCTCAAGCGGCTGCTCGCGTACCACAGCGTCGAGAACATCGGCATCATCCTCCTGGGGATCGGCGTTGCCCTCGTCGGCCGGTCCCAGGGCCTCCCCGCGGTGGTGGCCATCGGGCTCGCAGCGGCCCTCTTCCATGTGGCCAACCACGCCGCGTTCAAGGCGCTCCTCTTCATGGGCGCGGGAGCGATCGACGGCGCCGTCGGCACGCGCGAGATCGAGCGCCTCGGCGGGCTGATCCGACGCATGCCCCTCACGGCGCTGTGCTTCCTCATCGGAAGCGCGGCGATCTCGGGCTTGCCGCCGCTCAACGGCTTCGCAAGCGAATGGCTCACGTTCCAGTCGCTCCTGACGCTTGGTCGTTCTGCGGCGGAGCCGCAGACCGCGCTGCTCCCATTGCTCGCGGGCGGCGCGCTGGCGCTGACCGCGGCGCTGGCCGTGGCCTGCTTCGTGAAGGCGTTCGGTGTCAGCTTCCTCGCGCTGCCACGCAGCGCGGAGGCCGCGGCGGCGCGCGAGGCCGGTGCGCTCGAGCTCATCGCGATGGCAATTCTTGCGCTCGCCTGCATCGCGCTGGGCCTGGGAGCGGCCCCGGCGCTCTCTCTCATCGGCCAGCTCGTGCCGTCGGCGGCGGCGCCGCTGACGGGTCAGACGCTCGGCCTGGGCAGCGTCGGCAGCGGACGGCTGGTCGTTCCGAATGTCGCGCTCGTGCTCGCTTCGCTCGCGGCCGTGGCCGTGGTCCTCCCCAGGGTGCTGGGGCCGGTGCGAGCGCGTGTGGCTGAGACCTGGGCGTGCGGCGTCACGCTCCAACCGATCCACGAGTACACCGCGACGGCGTTCGCCAAACCCATCCGCTTGATGTTCCGGGACATCGTGCGACCGGTACGGGACGTCGGCATCGTGCACCGCGCGGGTACGCGCTTCGTAGCGAGCGTCCACTACCGATCGCACATCGCACCGGTGTTCGAGCGCTATGTGTACCTCGCCATCACCGGACGCCTGGTGGCTGGCGCGCGCGTCGTGCGCCGCGCGCAGAACGGATCGCTTCAGACCTATCTCGCCTACGTATTCGCCGCGGTCATTGTCGCGCTGCTGATCGCGCGATGAACGAAGCGGCGAACGTGGGTCTCGCGGTCATCCACATAGCGTTGCTCGTCGCGCTGGCGCCGGGCCTCTCCGGGGTCATCAAGCGTATGAAGGCGGTCCTGCAGGGTCGCCGCGGCCCACCGGTGCTGCAGCCGTACTTCGATCTGCTGAAGCTCCTGCGTAAGGACGCCGTCGTCTCCGAGCACGCGACCGCGATATTCCGCTGGGCGCCGGCGGTGTACGCGGGATGCATTGCGACCGCGGCGCTGCTGGTCCCCGTGCTGTGGTCGACCGCGCCGCTCGCGGCATGGGGCGACGCGATCGTGCTCGTCGGTCTCTTCGCGCTCGCGCGATTCATGCTCGCCCTGGCCGGCCTCGACACGGGTAGCGCGTTCGGCGGCATGGGCTCCAGCCGCGAGGTCGCGGTGGCAGCGCTCGCGGAACCGGCGCTGCTCCTCGTCCTGTTCGCGGTCGCCTGGCGCACGGGTGGCAGCGATCTGAGCGGCGCGAGCAGCTGGATCATCGCGGACGGTGTCGCTGCGTTCGCTCCGAGCCAGCTCCTCGCACTCGTCGCGCTCGTCATCGTCGTGATCGCGGAGACCGGTCGCGTCCCGGTCGACAACCCGGACACGCACCTCGAGCTGACGATGATCCACGAGGGAATGCTCCTCGAGTACTCGGGACGCCCACTCGGCATCCTCGTGTGGGCGAGCCTTCTGAAGCAGATCGTCCTGTTCGCGCTGGTCGTCGCGCTGTTCTTCCCGTTCGGCATCGCCGCGACACCGTCCGAGCTGCCGGTCGCCCTCGGCGCCTTCGTCCTGAAGCTCGGAGCGCTCGCGGTCGTGATGTCGCTGGTCGAGTCGAGCACCGCCAAGCTGCGCATCCTTCGGGTACCCGAGCTTCTCGGAGCTGCTTCGGCGCTCGCGATGCTCGCGCTCGTCGCGGAGGTCGTGGTCGGATGATCGGCGCCGCCGCCGTCGTGGATGGCCTGGCCATCGCTCTCCTCAGCGTCGCGCTCTTCAGCGTCGCGCTGCGCGGTCTCGTCTCGGCGGTGTGGCTCCTGGTCGCGCAGTCGATCCTGCTGGCGTTCGTCGCGGCCACGATCGGCGTTTCGTCGGGCGCCGCCCACATGTGGGCGGCGGCGCTGCTCACGCTCGGCGTGCGAACGTTCGCGGTCCCGGCCGTCCTGTTCCGGGTGCTGGGGGCCGTTGCGCTGAAGCGCGAGACAAGGCCGCTGCTGTCGACCAGGAGCGCGCTCATCCTCGCCGTTGGCCTCGTTCTCGTCGCGTA
>Ga0075419_10000925_pt1 | contig 18942 bp, 21 predicted proteins | sample SoiMetdeltSBSDD3_FD_76900 | JGI IMG/M metagenome (GOLD analysis project Ga0075419, IMG submission 76900) | Bulk soil microbial communities from a Populus tree surrounding site in Tennessee, USA - Soil MetaG P. deltoides SBSDD3 | ecosystem: Environmental > Terrestrial > Soil > Tree plantation... | reverse complement strand
CGAGTCGATCACGCGCAGCACCTCGTCGAAGTTGCGGCCGGTCGTCATCGGGTAGACGAGGACCAGCTTCACCTTCTTGTCAGGGCCGACGACGAAGACGTTGCGGACCGTCTGGTTGTACGCCGCCGTGCGATCGGCCGCCTCGCCGCCGACCTCGGCCGGGAGCATCCCGTACGCCTTCGAGATCGCGAAGTCGGCGTCGCCGATGATCGGGTAGTTGGGCGCCGCGCCCTGCGTCTCCTCGATGTCCTTGACCCAGCCCTCGTGGTCGCCGGTCGAGTCGACCGACAGGCCGATGATCTTGACGTTGCGCCGGTCGAACTCGGGCTTGATCTTCGCCATGTAACCGAGCTCGGTCGTGCACACCGGGGTGTAGTCCTTCGGGTGCGAGAAGAGCACGGCCCACGAGTCGCCGATCCAGTCGTGGAAGTCGATCGTGCCCTCCGTCGTCTCTGCCCGGAAGTCCGGGGCCGTGTCGCCGATGCGTAGCGCCATCCTGTTCCTCCCTCGTCGAACGCCGTCTGTCCGCTGCGAGCGCGCGCGCAGCCGCGCGTGCTTCCGAAGCGCCTACCTCTCAGACGAATCGATGCGTCGAATTCTTCCCGACCGCGTCAGTGACCGGTCGTGGAGAAGTGCATGTAGTCCTTCGTCGCGCCGCTCCACTCGCCGCCCCAGCCCCATCCGATCGAGCGGAAGGCCCGGACGACCGCGGCCGTCACCATGCCCTTCCGTCGCCGAGAGCGGTCGACGTACGGCGCGCTCGAAGGGTCGTGCACGCGCCCGCAGCCCACGTACGGGTTCTCGACCGGGTTCAGGTCGATTGCGTGCCCGTAGGCGTGGTTCGACCAGCTGCCGCTGCGGGAGCCTCCGGTGCAGGGCGACGGCACCGCCTCCCTGCAGACGAACGACCCGCTGACGTCACCGTCCGCCGGGTATGCCCGCCTCGGTCCGTACGCGTGCGCGAGGCGCATGTGCCGGATCGGGAAGCGGAGGTCGTAGAGCCGCCGGAACACGTTCGCGAGCGGGCGAGCGACGTCCCGGTTCACGACGAGCTGGCCGGTGTGGACCTTGCCGTCGAACCCCCAGTGGGACACGGTCAGGAGCCGGAGCTGCGACAGCGGGACGGGGCAACCCGGCTGCCAGAAGCGCGCCTCCAGGTTCGCCCTTAACGGCGGGGGCAGCGGCTTCACCGTCGACTCGTACGACTGGAGCGCGACGAGCGCGAGCGGGATGGCGAGAAGTCGGAGCACCGTCGTGGCCAGGGTGACCGCTGGCGCCGCGCCTCGTCAAGGGAAGCTCGTCCGCGAGACGTCGAGGTCGAGCCCGCCGCCGTCGCGGCACTCGGGCGAGACGACGTACTCCGCCGTGCCGACGCCGCGCAGCGCGTTCTCGGCGAGCTGCTGCCGCATCATCCGCTCCGCCGTGCGCTGTGAGAGCCCGAGCCGGCGGCCGACCTCGACGCCCGACTGCAGCGCGTAGCACTCGGCCGTCCCCTCGTCGCCGACCCCGCGGAGGTGCCACGCCTCGTGTGCGAGCACCGCGAGAGCGCGGGCGGTCCGGCTCCACGTCACCTCGTCCTCGAACGCCAGGCGATACAGGTCGAAGCAGCGCTCGGGAGTCAGGTACGCGCGATCGCCGCCGACGATCGCGACGCCGTCGGCGTGCTGGACGGCGCCGACGTAGTCGCGAGACTCGTCGCAGTAGATCGAGACCTCCTTGCCCGCGATCCTCGACGCCTCGGCGGAGAAGCGCTCGGCGGCCTTGCCGCGCGTCGGCCCGTCGAGCGAATCCCAGCCCGTGCGGCTGTCCACGAGCCAGATGGCGAGCACGAGCGCCGCGATCAGCCCCAGGCCGAGAACGAAACGGCGGACCGGAGGGAGAAAGGGATGCGGCTCGGCTGCGACCTCGAGCTCGTCGAGCAGGTTATCGTCGAGGTCGTCCCCGTCGAGCTCGTCCTCCCGCGGCTCGAAGCCGTAGCGGTCGAGGTCCACCTGCTGCGGCCGCCGGTCCGGCGCCTGCCGTGGCCCCGCGCGCAGCGCGCCGACCAGGAACTGCACCTCCAGCCCGACCGCGACGAAGAACACGAGCCAGATCGGCAGCGCCGACCGGAGCATGGACGGGCCGAGGATCCAGAGCGCGACGAGGGCGACCAACCCGATGCGAGCGAGTGTTGCGGGCCTCGGCCAGGTGAGGTCCTCCATGCCCCGACGGTAGCGTCCTGGTGCGCCACACGGTCACGACACGAGGCCGGCGACAGACGCGGACGCTGCGCCGAGGCTACGGACGCTGGAGCTCGATACGACGCGCCCGGTCGTGGCGCACCCGCAGGGCGTAGTCGCCTCCGTCGAGCCGCTTCACGACGTAGCCCTCGGCTCCGAGGTCGTCGCGCTCGCGCAGCAGCTCTTCGCCGGCGACGACGCGACCCGGACGGTAGGGAAGCCTCAGGACCTCCACGCTTCTCTCGTCGAACGTGCGGTAGGCAAGGCCGCGGGCGCCGTAGTCGACGGCCTGGACGACCGAGCTCGAGCCGAGGAGGTGGCTCTCGCCCTTCGGAGCGAGCTCGGGGAGCGCCGCCATCGCCCAGTTGAAGCTCCGCAGGTAGTCCCCGTAGCCGTCGCTGAACCAGTACGTGTTGTGGCGCCGCTGCCCGCAGCAGGAGATCCGCCCTCCACGTGCGACGAAGTAGGTCGCGTGGTTGAGCGACCGGATCGCGAGCCGACGCGCGCGCTCGTCGCCCGTGCGCGCATGGAGCAGCGCGTTCACCGCCGCCCACCTCGACGTCGTGCTCCCGAGCCCCACCGCGGAGCAGCAGCCCGGCTTGCCCGGCGCGCGCTGCTCGTCGATCCCCCACGCGCCGAGGAACGGCCCGCGCCCGAAGTGGACGCGGACCCACTTCAGGAGCGAGCGCACATGCCCCTTCCAATGCGGGTCGATCGACTCCGGCGACGGGTGCGTCAGCAGGTAGTGGGCGATCAGCGTCGGCGGCACCTGGTTGCGGCTGCGCGGGTTGTAGGGAACGTCTTCGTAGAAGCCGCTCCATTTGTGCCACGCCGGGCTCGCCCGGTTGAGCTGATGCTGCAGCAGCCAGGACCAGGCGAGGTCGCGCGCCTTCCGGTACGCGGCGACGTCGCCCGCACCGACCTCGATCAGCTCGTCGAAGAACCGCACCGGGCCGACGACCGCGCCGCCGAACTGTGCCCGGTCGACGACCGCGCCGGTGCGGGCGTTCACCCGGAACGGCCAGGGCGTTCGTGTGGCGCTGCCGGCACGAACGTGCCGCGCGAGGGCGTTCCCGGCGCCCACCGCGGCACGCAGGTACCGCTGCTCGCCGGTCAGCTCGTGGAAGAGGAGGTAGCCGAGCCCGAGCAGGCCCACCTTGTCCGGCTCGGTGCCGCCGAAGAACCTGCGCGGCATGCCTGCCAGGCAACGGCCGTACGTGCGATCGCCGGCACAGCTCGTCGCGAACGGGACCCGCGGCCAGGCCCAGCCGGCCGGCGTCGTGCCGTGGTCGAGCTGGTAGTCGAGCATCTCCCGGACGACCGCGATGGCGCGACGATCGCCCGAGTAGGGGTACCAGGCGACGAGCGAGTCGACGAACGACGCGTACAGGAACGCGGGGTGATGCTGCCAGTACACGCCCTGCACCGTCTCGCCGTCGAACACCGAATGCCCGAGGTAGACCTTTGCGCGGGTCTTCGGATCCACGGGCACGCCCCGTTCCAGGAAGCGCCAGCCGAGCCGGAGGACGTGGTCGTAGCCGAGCCCTGCGTGCGGGCGGTACCAGGGGAGCAGCCGGCGGCGCTCGTCCAGGACGGCGTCGTGCCAGGGGAGGCTCGCATGGACGGGGCGACCCTCGGCCAGCAGCCCGAACCTCCGCAGCGCGGGAATCAGCTTGCGCTGCGGGTTCATCCCGTCGGCGTGCCGCCACGAGCCGGAGTACGACTGGACGGACGCGCGCGGTCGGAGCCTCCGAAGCGTGCGGGCGAGCCGTGCCGACTGATGTCGCGCGGGGACGACTCGGTCGTTGCTGCTCCACCACAGCTGAAGCGGCACGCCGGAGCGTGCGATCGCCGTCGCGTACGTCAGCGGGCTTCGCCGCGCGTAGGCGCGAGGATGGCTCTTCGGTGTGCCGCCGATCTCGTCGCGGGCGTGCTGCCTGACGACGGCTCCGACTCGGCCGTTCGCTCGCTTGCGGCACTGCCGGTCGCAGGGCAGGCGACCGAAGTCGCGGTAGCGCCGCGCCATGTCGACCACCGCGTCGAAGACGGCCGCGCCCGCGAGCAGGGACGGATGGCGCGCGAGCAGCAGCAACGTCTCCTGTCCGCCCATGCTGGCGCCGACGGCGTAGATCCGGGAACGGTCGATCATCAGCCACGGCAGAGTCCGACGAACGGTCCGCGGCATGCGTGCGAGATCCGCGATCTGACCGCGATAGCCCCACGAGGCCCGGCGGAGCCGCCGGCCCTGGCCCTCGGGAGTGACGACCGCGAACCCTCCGCGCGACGGGAGGCTCCCGAAGCGACGGACGTTCGCCGCGGCGCCCACTCCGCGACCGTGCGGGGAGATGACGAGCGGCAACGGCGGGTTGTTCTCCGGGCCGTACCACTCGGGGAGCACCACGTAAGCCGGTCGCCGGAGGCCGTCGTGTGTCCGGTACTGGATCTTCCAGACGCGAACTCCGACGTCGTCCCAGGCAGCCCGTGTCGACGAGGCCCCCACCAGCCCCGTCGCCGACGAGGCGACCAGCAGCGCCGCGAGCAGCGTTCGGAGCCGCATCACGGGATGATGTCAGCGTCGGCGCTCCGGTCGTCGCAGGACCCGCGAGGCTGCCTCGGAATGGAAGATACGGGGCGTGCCAGCGGCCGACACCCGTGCCGTCGTGCTCGTCGAGGGGACGAGCGACCAGCGCGCGCTCGAGACGCTGGCGGAGCGGCGCGGCCGCGACCTCGCCGGCGAGGGTGTCTCCGTCGTATCCATCGGCGGCGCCCAGTCCGTGGGCAGGTACCTGCGGCACTTCGGCCCCGACGGGCTCGACGTCACGCTCGCCGGCCTGTGCGACGCCGGCGAGGAGCGCGAGTTCCGGCGCGGTCTCGAGCGAGCCGGGCTCGGCGCCGACCTGACGCGCGACGGGATGGAGTCGCTCGGCTTCTACGTGTGCGAGCTCGACCTCGAGGACGAGCTCGTCCGGGCGCTCGGGGCGGCTTCGGTCGAGTCGATCCTGGAGGCCCAGGGCGAGCTTCGCTCGTTCCGCACGTACCAGAAGCAGGAGGCCCACCGAGCCCGCGCGCTCGAGCAGCAGCTGCGCGGCTTCATGACCAACCGCAAGATCCGCTACGCGAGACTGCTCGTCGAGGCGCTCGACCTCGCCCACGTGCCGTGGCCGCTCGACCGCGTGCTCGCCCACGTGGCGCCCTGAAGGGACGCGTGTGGCGGGCGGAGGGCCGCCCGCCACATCCCGTCGGATTAGAGCTGGAAGACGATCCGTGCCGGAACGTGCCCGGCCTCGACCTCCTCGATCGCCTCGTTGATCTCGGCCAGCGGCCTCGTCTCGCGGATGACCCGCGTCTTGCCGGCCGCGTGCAGCTCGAAGACCTCGCGGAGGTCGAGCCTCGTCCCGACGATCGAGCCGACGACGGTGATGCCGTTCAGCACCGTCTCGAAGATCGGGAGCTCGATCTTGTTGTCCGCGGGCAGCCCGACGAAGACGAGTGTCCCGCCGCGCCGGAGCGACCCGTACGCCTGCTCGAACGCCTTCGGCGAGACCGCGAGCGCGATCGCCTGGTCGGCGCCGCCGAGCTCCTGGATCGCCGCAGCAGGATCCTGCTTCGCGGCGTTGACCGTGAACTCGGCCCCGAGCTCCCTGGCGAGCTCCAGCTTCTCCTCGACGAGATCGACGGCGACGACCCGCCCACCCGCGATCGCCGCGTACTGCAGCGCGAGATGGCCAAGCCCGCCGATGCCGAAGACCGCGACGAGGTCGGTCGGCTTCGTGCCTGCGACCTTGACCGCCTTGTACGTCGTGACGCCGGCGCAGGTCAGCGGCGCGGCGTCGAGCGGGTCGATGCCGTCGGGCACCTTGACGACGTAGCGCCCGTACGCCTTCACGTACTCGGCGAAGCCGCCGTCCATCGAGTAGCCCATGTTCTTCTGCTCGAGGCACAGCGTCTCCCAGCCGGAGACGCAGTACTCGCAGACCCCGCAGGCGTAGCCGAGCCACGGCATCGCGACCCGGTCGCCGGGGACGACCTCGGTGACCCCGGTGCCGACGGCCTCCACGATGCCGACGCCCTCGTGCCCCGGCGTGAACGGCGGGACCGGCTTGACCGGCCAGTCGCCGTGGGCGGCGTGGATGTCCGTGTGGCAGAGACCCGACGCCTCGACCCGGACGACGACCTCCCCCGGTCCGGGCGTCGGCTTCGGGACGTCCTCGACCGACAGCGGGCCTCCGAGCTCGTGCACGACCGCCGCCTTCATCGTGGTCGCGCTCGACGGGGCTCGCGTGCGCTCCTCAACGGTGAGCGACATGACTCCTCCAGTCGTTGTGTGACGGCTCCATCCTCGATCGGTGCGGACGCGCACGCATCAGCGCTCTCCCGTACCGGAGCGCGGCATTTCCGCACGGAGAGGTTCAGCTCGCCAGGAACGCTTCGAGGCGCCGCGCCTCGTCGTCGACCTGGCCGCGGACCCCTCGTTCGAGCCGCGCGAACGGCTCGACCGTGACCCGCCCGTCGGCCACGCGCCACGTTCCCGCGACGAAGCCGTCGACGAGGAACGTCTGGGCGACGTCGCCGTTCGCCCCGATCACCGTCTTCCGGTGCCGCTCGGGGAGGATGCGCGTCCGGTCGGCCCAGGCCAGGAGCACGTTGTCCCACTTCGGCAGGAAGCGGACGGGCGCGGGCGTCTCCGGGTCCGGGAACGGCGCCCGAGCGACATCGAGGAGCTCGCGCCCTTGCTCGTCCCGGAAGCGCCGCAGCGGCTCGAGCCGATCGAGTGCCCGCTGGATCATGGGCACGTGCATCATGCTCCACTGGACGAGGTCCTTCCTGGTCGCAGGCCCGAACGCGGCCAGGTAGCGCCGCACGAGCTCGGCTCGCGCCTCGGTCGGGTCGTAGGCCTCCGGCTCGTCGAGGGCGACGAACCGCCCCTCCGGCCTCGCACGCCAGAGCGCCGTCTCATGGTGGTGCAGGAGGTGCGCGCGCACGCGGGCCGCGCGCCAGGCACGGCGCCCGGCCAGGCCGGTGAGCCCGTGCTCGCGCTCGATGAACGCGATGCCCTCCGCGGCCGTAACGGGCCCGGCGGCGGCGAGCGAGCGGACGGACGGCGCGAGGCTCTTCGCCTGCGACGTCTCCCACGGAAAGTTCATCTCGCTCATCGCCGAGCGCGCGAGCGCGTAGTCCCGAGGCGTCAGGAGATGGAGCGTCTGCCGCATCGCCGCCGCCTTGATGACCGCTCCGCTCGCCAGCAATCGCTCCAACGCCCCGGGCCGGAAGCTCGTCGTCCGCGTCCAGATGCCGACGTACGGCGCCGGAGGCCACTGCGCCTGCATCCCGACCAGGCGCTCGATCACGGCCTTCGGCGAGAGCCGCTTCCGCTCGAGCAGGAGCTGACGGGCCAGCGTCGCGCGGTTGAGCTCGCGGAGGGTGAGGACCCGGTCGGCCATGCCGCAACGCTATCCATCCGCACGGTGCGCGCGGGGTGCGGCAGGCTTCCTGCGATGGCCCCCGAGGCGAGACTGGAACGGACGGAGCACGGGCTCGCCCCCCGGGGCGGCGGCTGGTACGTGCTCAACATGCGCGATGCGGAGTGGCGCCACGCCGCCGGGCGGGGCGCCGTCTGCGTGGTGGCGGACGACTTCGAGGGGTGGCGGCGCGACGCCGACCAGCTCGGCGTCAACCCGTTCGTGCTCGAGCCCGGAGAGCCGATGTCCGTGTACCACCGCGAGGCAGACCAGGAGGACTTCCTCGTCGTCTCGGGCGAGGCGGTCCTCGTCGTCGAGGGCGAGGAGCGGCAACTGCGCGCCTGGGACTTCGTGCACTGCCCGCCGGGCGCGGCTCACGTCATCGTCGGGGCCGGGACGGGCCCGTGCCTCGTGATCGCGGTCGGCGCGCGGGCGCACGACGGCGAGCCGGGCTCGCTCGTCTTCCCGGCCGACGAGGCGGCCCGTCGGCACGGCTCCGGCGTCGACGAGGACACGGACGACGGCGACATCGCGTACGGCTCGCTCCCGCCGAGGGAGCCGACCGCCTATCGCGACGGCTGGCTTCCCGAGTAGCTCTGCTCAGAGGAGGTCGGCGCGCATCACGACCCGGCGAGGGGTCGGGTGGCTCACCTCGGCGAAGCCGGCGGCCTCGAAGACGCTCCGGGTGCCGACATGGCCCTCACCCCACGTGCTGTCCTGCCCGGGCTTCGTGATCATCGGGTAGCCCTCGAGCGCGCGGGCGCCGCGGTCGCGCGCGAAAGGAATGGCAGCGCGAGCGAGCGCGTAGCTGATCCCGCGGCGCCGGAAGCCGGCTCGCGTGACGAAGCACGTCACCGCCCAGATGCTGTCGTCGAGCCTGTCCTCGGCACGACCCTCCCAGGGCACGCGGTTGTTCCGGAGCAGGCGTGGATGGACGTTGCGCGGCGCGATGGCGCACCAGCCGACGGGCTCGCCGTCGAGGTACGCGACGAGACCGCTCGTCGAGTCCGACTCCGGGTGCCCGCAGTCCGTCTGCTGCCGGAGCCGGAACGCGAGCTCCTCGGCGCCGACCGAGGCCCACGACTCACCGGGGAGCATCCTGAACCGCTGGCACCAGCACCGGGGCGGGTCGCCGCGTGCCCCGAACACGGCCTGGAGGTCCTTCCAGCTCGCCTCGTTCGCCGGGAGGATGTCGAGGTTCATCGCGACACCGTATCGCTGCCGCTCGCTACGTTCCGGCGATACTCGACCCACGACGAGCGAGGGAGGCGAGATGGCGGAGGTGCTCCTGTTCCACCATGCGATGGGGCAGACGACCGGCTTCCGGGCCTTCGCGGACGAGCTCCGCGAAGCGGGCCACAGCGTGCACACGCCCGACCTCTTCGACGGGCGCAAATTCGGCTCGATCGAAGACGGCGTCGCGCACGCCCAGGAGGTCGGCTTCGGCGAGATCATCGAGCGCGGTGTCCGCGCGGCCGACGCGCTCACGGATGGGGTGGTCTACGCGGGCTTCTCGCTCGGCGTGCTGCCGGCGCAGAAGCTCGCGCAGACCCGGCCGGGCGCGCGCGGAGCGCTCCTCTACTACTCCTGCGTGCCCGTGTCGGAGTTCGGCTCCTGGCCGGCCGAGGTTCCCGCGCAGATCCACGGTATGGACGCCGACCCGTACTTCATGGACGAGGGCGACGTCGACGCGGCGCGAGAGCTGGTCGAGGCAGCCGCCGACGCCGAGCTCTTCCTCTACCCGGGCGACCAGCACTACTTCGCCGACTCGAGCCTCCCGAGCTACGACGAGAGCGCCGCGAGGCTGCTCACCGAGAGGACGCTCGCGTTCCTCGCCGCGCACGGCTGAGGCCGCGCTCGCCGCGCCCGCGCCGGTGTAGGCTCCGCGCCCCATAGGTGAGGCGTTCGTCTGGGGCGCGGTCGGAGGCTCCTCGCTCGTCGTCGGCGGAGTGGTCCCCCTGCGGGTGCCGCTCACCCGTCGAACGCCCGCGATCGTGCTCGCGTTCGCAGGCGGCGCGGTCCTGACGATGCTCGCGAACACGATGATGCCGGAGGCCCTGCGCTACGGCGGCACGCTCGCCGGGCTGATGACGACCCTCGGCTTCGCTCTCGCGTTCGCGATCAGCTCGCTGCAGTAGCGCCGGGGCTACGGCTCCGATCCCGCCAGCCGGCATGCGAGCTGCACGGCCGGGCGGAACGGATCCTCCTCGTCCCACGGCGGCTCGCCTTCGCGAAAGAGCCGATCGACGACGACGCGCATGATCAGTGCGCGAACGAGGAACTGCGGGAAGCGTGGGACGTGCGCAACGGCGTCGAGCAAGGACTCCTCCGCGCCCTCCCACACGAGCGCGTCCGCCACGACGATCGCGGACCCGTACGCGGGTGGCCGCCAGTAGGGAGCAAGGTCGATGATCGCAGGGGGCAGGCACTCGGCGAAGAGCACGTTCCCGGTCAGGTCGCCGTGCACGAGCTGGCACGGCGCTTCGAGCTCCCTTCGCACGGCGACGAGCTCGGAGAGGTGCTCGACCTCGACGAACGCGTCGGGCTCCAGCTCGCCCCACGCGACGCGGTCCGCGATCGCCCAGGGATCGCTCCGGCGGGCGACGAACGCCGGCTCGGGCACGTGGGCAATCGCTCCATGAAAGCGCTCGCCGACGGCGATGATCTCCCGCCAGCGGCCCGTCTCGTGCGCGCCCACGAGGAACTTCCAGGCGCACCAGCCGTCGCTCTCGAAGTCGCCCGCGAGCGTCGTCTGCGGCAGCGAGAGCCGGAAGCCGGCGTCCGCGATCGACCCGAGGACGTCGCGCTGCCAGGCGAGCGGGGGCTCGGCCGCGTCCACCGGGCGCAGGACCTGCTCTCCGACACGCCACGAGGTGCCACGTCCTCCTGGGAGCCGCGCCGGCGAGCCCACGCAGCCGAACGCTTCGATCACCGCGCGCGAAGGCGCCACCGACACGCGGGCAACCTAGCGGCACGTTCGGGCCGGAAGGATCAGTCGAAGCCGAAGAGCGGTGGCAGGACGACGATCAGCGCCGCGGCCCAGAGGGCGAACACGGGCAGGTAGCTCGTCTGCCAGCGCTCGAGCCGGTGGAAGCCACTGCGGCCGGCGAGGAACCGAGCCGAGAGCCACGCGGCGCCGGCCAGGTTCACGAGGAGCACGAGGTTGAGCCCGAGCGCTGCGGTCCGGTTGGGGGTGAAGCCGAGGTCACCGATCCGCGCGATCATGGCGCCGAGCACCATCAGGTCGAGCACGAGCGCGCCCAGGACGGCGACGAGCTGGATCCGGTCCATCCACTGCGGTGAGGCCGACGGCTCCCGCGCGGACATCCCGTACAGCACGAGCCCGAGGACGACGACGAGCAACGCGTCGAGGACGCTGAGCAGGTCGCGGTCGAACGCGCCGCCGAGCCCGGTCACCGCGTACACGACCGCGGCGCACGCCAGCATCACCGCGAACAGCGGCGTGAAGAGCATCGTCAGCACCGGCGCCATGTTCTCGACGACCCGCTGCTTCGACTCGACGAGCCACGCGGCAACGACGACCGCACCCGCCGCGCCCGAGGGCAGCACCCACTCGGCCACGCGGTCGACGTCGACGCCCGCCGGCTCGAAGATCCCGGCGGTCAGCCCCATCAGGACGCCGCCTCCGAGCGCGATCAGCACGTAGTAGATGAACCATTCCCCGGTGAAGCGGACGAAGTCCATGCGCCGCTCGTGCGATCGGAGCGAGCCGCCCATGTACGGGTACGCGATCACGAACCAGAGCGCGACCGGGAGCGCGAGCGCGGCGATGACCTCGGTGTCCGAGTCGTCCCCCCAGGGGTAGACGTTGACGACGACCGCGGCCACGACGAACGGCACCGCGGTCACGAGCCACGCCCCCACGTCGAGCCCTCGGCGGTGCGCGAAGTAGGCAGCGAGGAAGGGAAGCACGAAGAGGCCGAGGTTCCGCGCGAACCAGGTCGGCTCGTCGTCGGGGAAGCCGGCCGCGAGGCGCGCGACCTGGATGGCGACCGCCGCCGCCGCGCCGAACGCGAACGCCTCGAGCCAGCCGCTCGCCGAGCGCGCCGGCTCGTCGTCGGCACGCAGGAGCTGCTTCCACAGCCGACCGCTGTGCTCTCGCGCGAACTCGCGCGACAGCGTGTCGAGGTCACCCACCCGCTTCACCGCGATCAGGAACCCCTCGTCCGGCGTGAGGCCGGCCGCGGTGAGGTCGGCGATCTGGTTGCGAAGATGATCCTCGAGCTCGTCGACGTCGTGGCCGTTGACCGCGGGGGCGTTCGCGACGTACGCCCGCCACTCCGCGATCTGCTCCTCGAGACCCTCCATCCCTCACGCCTCCCCGAGTGCCGTCAGGAGCCCACCGGAGCCGGGCCAGACGTCGTTCAGCGCGCGCGTGACGGCGAGCCACTGCTGCTGCTGCTCCGCGAGCGCTGCTCGCCCGTCGTCGGTGAGCGCGTAGTACTTGCGGCGGCGACCTTCCGGCGGTGTGCGCCACTCGGTCGTCACGTAGCCGAGCCGCTGGAGCCGGTGGAGCAGCGGGTAGAGCATCCCGTCCGTCCACTCGAGCTCGCCGCCGGACAGCGCGCGTACGCGCTTCAGGATCGCGTAGCCGTAGCTCTCTGCGTCCGCCAGGATCGCGAGCACGAGCGGCGTCGCCGAGGCCGCGACTAGGTCCTTGTCGATGTGCATGCCCGGTCCATGACTGGAAGTACCATGCATAGAAGCACAAGGTATGAGAGGACGCAAGGGTCGCGGCCGAGGCGGACCATTGCTCGGCAGCGGGTGCCAGGCCCACAATGTCCGTTCGAACATGAGAGTCCTCGACCGTGCCCAGGGACGGATTCCACAGCCGTGGCGGACCATCGTCGACTGGCTCGTGACCGTCGCCGTGGCCATCCTCGTCGTCCTTGCCTTTCAGGCGGAGGTGGCCAAGCCGTACCGCATCCCCTCAGGCTCGATGGAGCCGACCCTCCACTGTGCGAAGCCCGGCGAGTTCTGCGAGGGCCGCTTCGACGACCGTGTCATCGCGAACCGTCTTGCGTACCGGTTCCGCGACCCCGAGCGCGGACAGGTCGTCGTCTTCACGGCTCCCGGAGCAGCCGAGAGATGCGGCGAGGGTAACGGTGGCACGACGTTCGTCAAACGCATCGTCGGGCTTCCCGGCGAGCAGGTCTCGGTGCGCCGCGGTGTCGTCTACATCGACGGGCAGCGCCTGATCGAGCCGTACGTGGATCCGTCGCGACGAGGAGGCACGAGCGGGAACTGGCCACCCCTCGCGGCCGGCCACTACTTCCTGCTCGGCGACAACCGCGCCCACTCGTGCGACTCCCGGACGTGGGGAGCGGTGCCCCGTAGCAGCCTCATCGGCCCGGCGATGCTCGCGTACTGGCCGCCCAGCCGCCTGTCCTTCAGCTAACGCGGGGCTCAGCGCGTGTCGGAGCCCGGCGGCCACGGCAGCCGCACCGGCTCGTAGTCGCCCGGCCAGTCGGCGTACGCCTCGTCCGGGTCGGCCGTCTCCTTCGCGGCCGACGCCCCGTAGCTCGCCGCCAGCTCACTGACGGGGTAGCGGATGACCTCGGGGTCGGGCCGGGCGCCGAGCATGAGGATCGCGCACGGGCCGTCGCCGGCGCCGACGAGGACATGGTGAGTCCCGGCCGGGCAGTGGAAGTAGTCCCACTGGCGAAGCGGCCGCTCCTCCTCCTCGACGATCAGCGTGCAGGCTCCGGAGAGCACGAGAAACCCCTCCTGCGCGTCCTCTGAGTGGTAGAGCGCGTTCGGCTCACCGGTGGGGAGGACGGTGACCCTCACGCCGACGTCGCGGAACGGCGCGTCCCGCGACTCGAGCGGGTAGGTCGCGCCGCCCTTCTCCTCGTTGCGAACGGCGAGCGCGTCGCCGAGATTCAGCACGAACCAGCCTTCGGACGTGACGTAGCGGCCGAACGGAGTCTCCTCGAAGCTTGCTTCCTTCACGGGCACATCGCCTCCTCGTCGGACGGTTTCTCTCGGACGGAAGCGTCTCAGAAGCACGCCCGGCACTGCTCCGGAGGTCAGGAGAGCGCAGGAAGACCCGCCCGGGCGAGAACGTGACGCGATGCCGAGCACGCGCTTCGAGCGGTTCCAGCCACTGGCGGGTGTCCTCTCCGGTCTGCTGTTGATCGCGGGGCTCGCGCTGACGTGGGGCGATCCGAGCAGCGAGACGGGGATCGACGAGACGTTCTCGTACTGGGCGGACAACCGCGGCCAGCACCAGATCTCGGGTCTCCTCCTCGCACCGCTCATCGCGTTCCTCCTCGTCTTCTCCGGGGTGGATCTGCGACGGCACCTCCGGCACGAGCGCGATGCCGGTGACGGCTCGGTGGCGTTCGAAGGCGCGCTGCTCGCAGCGTCCACCTTCGCGCTGGTCGGCATGCTCGAGGGCGCGGCGACGAACGCCGCACACGAGGGCGAACGGAGCGCGACCTACACGCTGAGCCAGCTGCACTCGTACGACTGGCTGGCCCGGAATGCCGCCTTCGCCGCGGTCCTGCTCGCGACGGGCCTGGGAGCGCTGCAAAACGGAGCGCTCCCCGCTCCGCTCGCCTGGCTCACGCTCGTCATCGGCGCGTCGCTCCTGACGCCGCTCGGGCTCGTCGGGTTCCTTCTGCTCCCGCTCTGGCTGATCGTCGTCGGTCTCGTGCTCACCGTGCGCAGGGACCGGCCGTCGACCGAGTAGAACGCGGGCCGGTCCAGCTCAGGTTGCTGCGTCGCCGCGGGCGGCCGGCGTGAGAATCGGGGAGTCCCGCCTGAACCCCCAGATCGCGCAGTAGATGCCGAGGAACGCCTCCCAGATGAACTCCGGGATGACCAGGAGGCTCACCAGGCCGGTCTGATCCCACCAGTCGAAGAGCACGCCGAAGTTCCCGAACAGGAGGAGCGGACCCCCGATCATCCCGAGCCAGGCCATGCGCCGCGGGACGAGGCCGGACTTGTACATGAGGTAGCCGAGTATCAGCCCGTTTCCGAAGGGGACGACCATTCCGGGCCCGAACAGGAACGTCCAGTCCTTGAGCTGCGCGAGCGAGACCGCGAGGTCGGCCGCGTCAGGAGAGTCCTGGCGCAGGCTCACGGTCCCGAGCACGAACATGATCCCGGCCGCAATGAAGACGCTCTCGATGACTCGAGCAGCGACAAAGCCGATGGCCAGCGCCTCGTTCTGCCGCCTCGCGATCGGGTAGAGCACAACGGCCGTTCCGACGTTGGCGATGACGAGAAGAAACTCCATGAGGGCACCCAGGTAGATCTGGTTGTCCTGGCCGCCGCCGGCGATGTACCCCGCCGGATCGTCGAGTACAGGCTGGAAGAGGATCAGCGCCGCAATCGACGTGACGAACGTGGCGATGAACAGCAGGCCGAAGATCCGCGCATGTCTCTGGTCGTCTTGCACCGGGCAGCCCCCTGGGTCCTCGAAGTGCGCGGGAGCCTAGGCAACCGTCCCGGGCATTTCAAGCGTGTGCGTCGTGCTCGGCGGCTCTGCCCCCGCGCACGGGATCGGCTCTCGTCGGACAGAGCGAAGCCCGGCCGGGACGGCCGGGCTTCGCTGCCTGTGTTCCGCTGCTACCGGAGGCCCGCGACGAGCCCGTGCTCGCCGCGTGTCGCCTGCTGCCTGGCCTGCACCCGAGCGAACGAGCTCGGCACGCCGGGGAACAGGTCGTCACCGATCGTGGGGATGAACTGCGGCGGTACACGAACCTGCGTCGCCTGCTCGAAGTCGTACGCGAACCCGAGCAGGTCGGGCTCGTCCCACCGGCCGCCGATGAAGGTGATGCCGACAGGCAGGCCTTCGACGTACGCGGCGGGGACGGTGATGTCGGCGTAGCCCGAGACCGCAGCCGCACCGGACGAGCCGACGAAGAACTCGGCGAAGCGGCCCTCGAGGTCGCCTTCCTCGGGATCGTCGTTCGTCGGCCAGGCCGGGCCGTTCGTGAGCGCGACGATCGCGTCGAGGTCGTGCTCGGCCATGAGGGCGTCGATCTCCTGCTGGGTGGGCGGCGTGGTCGCCTCGCGGATGGCAGCGCAATCCGCGTCCCGGCCGTTCGTCGCCTCGGCGAACTCGAAGATGAGATCGTTCCAGGGGCCCTCGAGCTCCGGGTGGTCCTGATCGAACTCGATCAGGTCGGCGAGCGTCTGCGGGTACGGCTGACCGGTCTTCGGGTTCGTCCCGTGGACGTACGTCTGGAGGTACGCCGCGATGTCCGACTTGAACTCGCAGAGGAGTGCTCCGAGCTCGTTCTCGGCGGCTGCCTGGAGGGTCAAGTCGGTCCCGTCGATCACGGTCGCGCCCTGATCCTCGAGCGCTCCGATCACGTCGTCGAGGATCGGCTCGACGACCGGGGCGACCACCGGCTGATAGGTGCCTGCGCGCCAGATGCCGATCCGGGCGCCCTCGAGCGACTCGTCGTCGAGGAACTGCCTGTAGCTGGTGAAGGCGTGGCCGGCCTGCGCGCCGGTCGCCGGGTCGTTCGGATCGACGCCGGTCGCGGCCCCGAGGAGCACGGCAGCGTCGGTCACGTTGCGGGCCATCGGGCCGGCCGTGTCCTGGTCGGCGGAGATCGGGACGACGCCCGCGCGACTCCACAGGCCGAGCGTCGGCTTGATCCCGACGACGCCGTTCGCGCCGGACGGGCACACGATCGAGCCGTCCGTCTCCGTGCCGACGGCGGCGACCGCGAGATCGGCGGACGCGACGACGCCCGAGCCGGAGCTCGAGCCGCACGGATTGCGATCGAGGACGTAGGCCATGTTCGTCTGGCCGCCGATACCGCTCCAGCCGCTCGATGACGGAGCGGACCGGAAGTTCGCCCACTCGGACAGGTTCGCCTTGCCGATGATGATCGCGCCCGCGGCCTTCAGCCTGGCCGCGATGAACGCGTCGCTCGGGGTGCTCCCGGCGAGCGCCCAGGAGCCCGCGGTCGTCGGCATGCCCGTCGTGTTTATGTTGTCCTTGACGATGATCGGGATCCCGAGCAGCGGGCGGCGGTCGCCGTCCCGGCGCGCGCGGTCGGCCGCTCGAGCGTCTTCGCGGGCCGTCGGGCTGACCGTGATCACCGCGTTGAGCTCGGGGTTCAGCTTGCGGATGCGCTGGAGGTAGAAGTTCGTCAGGTTGACGGAGTTGATGCGGTGTCGGTTCATCAGCTCCTGCAGCTCCGGGATCGTCGTCTGGTCGACGTCGATGCCGGCGACCTTCGTGTTGTCGGGGTTGGCCGCGAGCCCGGTCAGGGCCGCGGCGCCGGACACGACGAGGGCCAGGAACGTCGGAAGCAGGAAACGCCGAAGTCGGCTGCGCATCTGTGACCTCCCCTGGATCGACTGCGCTGGGACCGCGGGGCTGGGCCGGCGATCAGACGGCCGATTCTACAACCGTCTCGCCGGCATCACGCCGATCGAGCCGGTCGAGCGCGGCGGTCCGTCTGTCGACAGGAGTCGACGCCCGGCACTGTCAGACGCCGACGACGGGAGCTCTGGGTTGCATCCGTGCTCGATTCCATGGAGACTGCCGCTCCCATGTGTTGCTTCGTCGGTGGCCTGGCAATCCTCGGACCGAGGTTCGTCCTCGCTGTCTGGTGGATCTTCGGCAACAAGGTCGACGCGGCGTTCGACTCCGCGATCTGGCCACTCCTCGGCCTGATCTTCCTGCCGTGGACGACGCTTGCATTTGTCATCGCGTGGCAGCCCGGAGGCCTGAACGGAAACTGGGATGCGCTGCTCATCTTCCTCGGCGTGGTAATGGACGTGGTCACGTACATGCATCGCTTCGCCGCGAAGTCCGTTCAAACCCGCTACAACGCCCGGTACTAACGACGCACTCCGAGCCGGAGGGCGGGATGTCGCAGCCGCTCGTGTACATCGATAGCTCGGACGTGCGCCCGGGCAAGCTCGGGGAGCTCAAGGCGGCGATCACCGAGTTGTCGAAGTTCGTCGAGGAGAACGAGCCGGGGCTCGTCTCGTACAGCGTCTACTTCGACGAGAGCGAGAGCCGAATGAACGTCGTGCACGTCCACGCGGACGCCGCATCGCTCGACTTCCACCTGGAGACAGCGGGGCCGCTCTTCGAGCGGTTCGCGGGGCTCGTGACGTTGTCGTCAATTCACCTCTACGGAGAGCCGACCGAGACGGCGCTCGACCAGTTGCGCGAGAAGCTCCGCACCCTCGGAGCTGGAGACGTCACCGTGCACGCCCCGCACGCCGGGTTCGTGCGGCTGGCCGAGGGCGTCTGAGTCGACGGTTCCTCGCCGCCGGCGATGACTTCTTGTTGCTCCGTCGGTTCCACCGCGGTCGCCGGAGCAGGCCACACGGACGAGGAGTGATGCGCGTTGCGCGGCTCGGGGTGCTGCCCGGGCCGGGGACAGGAGTCGGTCAGGATTCGACGAGCATCACGAGCGTCTCGGGCACGACTCCGTCGGACGCCATGGCCTCGGCTGCGGCCTCGGTCTTCATCGCGGCCATGACGGCATCCAGGTCCGAGACGTCCATCAACCCGCCTACACGCGTCGGGTTCTCGGGATCGACGAAGAGGCGGATGTTCGTCACGCCAAGGGGGCCGAGAAGCTCCTCACGCTTTGGCGAGGCGAGCCAATGGTCCTTGTCCTCGACGTCGTGGTAGACGAATACGGTGGGCATTCTGCCTCCTGAGTGTCGCGGTCAAACCGACCCGGCCAGCAGATCCTAGGCGGTGCTGAGCCGAACGTCGATGACTCTGGTCAGGCAGGCGGTCAGTCGACTGGGCCAGCGTGCGGGAATGTCCCTCGAGCGTCTAGGTCGGCGAGCTCGGCCGGACGACCTTCGAAACGACCCACCGGTGCTTGCCGATCTTCCGGTCGCGAACGAACCCGAGTCTTTCGAAGGTCGACAGAGCGCCGTGATAGAGGAAGCCCGCGGGAACGGAGCCTGCGGGCTCGGGGTATCCCTCGACCCTGCCCCCACCGAGTTCAGCGATGAGATCGAGCGCCCCAGCGAGTGCCGCTGTCGCGACACCCTGACGCCGGTGTCCCTTGCCGACGTAGTTGCACGCGATCCGCCAGTCCGGCAAGTCCTCCAGGCCCTTCTCGTACTCGGCACGGTTCTTGATCCTCGGCACCTCGTCGGGCGGGCCGAACTGACACCAGCCCAGACAGTCGTCGCCGTGGAACACAAGGGCCGCATGCGCCGTGCCTGCGCGGACGCGGGCTAGCTTGCGTTCGCGCTTGGGAGGCTCCCTGCCTCTTGCGTCCTCGTGAAATCCCATG
>Ga0075419_10000918_pt1 | contig 19032 bp, 17 predicted proteins | sample SoiMetdeltSBSDD3_FD_76900 | JGI IMG/M metagenome (GOLD analysis project Ga0075419, IMG submission 76900) | Bulk soil microbial communities from a Populus tree surrounding site in Tennessee, USA - Soil MetaG P. deltoides SBSDD3 | ecosystem: Environmental > Terrestrial > Soil > Tree plantation... | reverse complement strand
TGATGACCCAAGTCAATCGCCGAGTTGTCACGCTCGTGCGAGGGTCTTTGATGCCGGAGCAGCGGGTCGGTGTATGAGGACGCTGTCTTATCTATTGCGGGAGGCGTGGGCAAACATTTGGACCAATCGTACGACGACCGTCGTGGCGATTTTCACAACGGCATTCACGCTTGCATGTGTTGGCGTCTTCCTGCTGCTGTACGTCAATCTGCGGGCGGCCGCCGGGTGGCTGCAGGACGATATCAAGATCATGGTGTATTTGGCGGAGGGGCTTGCTGGATCAACGGTGTCGGACATTGAACAGCAATTGCGTGCGGACCGGGCGGTTGGAGCACTGCATTTCATTTCCAAGGAGCAAGCGCTGGGAGAATTCAGAGCTCAGTTCCCGGCGGATTCTCATCTCCTGGAAGGGTTAGGCCAAAATCCTCTGCCAGCCTCCTTCGTCGTCACGCTGGCACCGGCTTTCCGCTCGCCGGACGCGGTCAGACGATGGGCGGAACGCGTCGCCGCTGTCACCGGCGTGGCAAAAGTGGATTACAATCAGGACTGGCTTGATGCGCTGTCCACAGTCATCCGTTCGATCGAAGTAGTCGCCATCGGGATTGGGCTCATCCTCTCGGCAGCGGCCGTGACGATCATCGCCAACACCATCAGACTCACCTTGTTCGCACGGCGGGATGAAATCGCCATCCTCCGGCTCATCGGCGCGACGAAGACCTTCATTCGCATTCCCTATTTGCTGGAGGGTGCAGTCTTGGGCGCGTTGGGCAGCACCTGCTCTCTCCTCATGCTCAAAGCATTGTATGAGCTGTTCAGGCAACAAATGCGAACCACCGGGCGCCTGCGTGGCCTGGAACAACTCACGGTGTTCTTTCCTCTCTCGATCTGTCTGTTGCTTGTCGCCATCGGGGTCATCCTGGGCTGCGCCGGAAGCTTTCTGTCCCTCCGACGGTTCGACGAGGCCAAAGTATGAGACGGGCAGGACCTCCACCGGCAGCCCTCAGTCTGTTCATCGCCATATGTCTGGTGCCTGCGGCATGGGCCGATTCGATTAATGAGAAAATCGACAGAGAACGAAAAACTTTGGAACAGCTGAAAGACCAGATCGAAGAAAAACGACGCCAGGCCGACGAAGCGGGCAAGAAGCGCGAGTCCATTCTGCAGGGAATTCAGACGCTGGACGAGCGACATATGCGATATCGACAGTCGCGTCAGGACATCAGCCGAAAGCTGCGAAAAAAAGATCAAGAGATTGAGACGATCAACGCCCAGATTGCGCGCTTGCGCGAGGGAGTGCAGGTCAGGCAACAGGCGATCTTGGCCAGGCTCCGTGTGCAGTATATGGAGGGACGGTTCGGACATTGGAAACCGTTGCTTGCGTCCGATTCGTACGGCGATTTCCAACGTCGCCTGCGCTACCTGTCGGCGGTTTCGGAGCGGGACTACAGTCTGATCGAGACCTTTAAAAGTGACATGGCCACCATGCAGGAAGCCGAACGGCAGCGGGAAGCGGCGCGCGTCGGCATGCTGGCCTACAAGCGCAGCACAGAAAAGCATCTGGAGGAGATCAACGCCGTCAAGAAGGAAAAAAAGCTGTATCTGACCAAACTGACGCAGGAAAAGGAATCCTACGAGCGGGCCTTGCAGGAGCTCGAGCGATCCGCCTCACGGATCGACAGCCTTCTACGTGAGCTGGAACAACGGCGTCGAGCCACGGCCGCCAGGCCTCCCTCAGGAAGCCTGCAGCGCGGCGTGAAAGGAGGCTTGCCGTGGCCTGCCGAAGGCAGCGTGCTGACCTACTTCGGCCGTCAGAAACATCCCACGTTCAACACCTATGTGCAGCGCAAGGGCATCGAGATCAGGACAGTGGAGGGGAGCGCCATCCATGCCGTGATGCCGGGGACGGTCGTCTATGCAGACTGGTTGAAAGGCTATGGACTGGTTATAATCCTCGATCATGCCAACGGGTTCTTTTCCCTCTATGCCCACGCGTCGAAAATTTTGACCTCTGTAGGGGCGCAGGTGGCGTCAGGACAAGCGATCGGGGAGACCGGTGACACGGGAATGACCGGTGAAAATACCTTATACTTCGAATTACGCGAAGGGGCCGAAGCAGTCGACCCGCTTCAATGGCTTGCGAGACGGTAAGTGAAGATGACCAGGCAGGCGAAAGGACGCATATGATGGAACACAACCAACGACGGCGACTGTGGATGTTGGGCCCGATGGTCGTGGTGGCTCTGCTGTCCGGCGTGTTAATCGGCAAGGGATGGGAACGGACCGGGCATGCTTCCGAAACGTATGAGGAGCTGAGAACGTTCTCGGAAGTCTTGACGCAGGTCCAGAAAAACTATGTCGATGACACCAAGGTGAAGGACCTGGTGCAGGGAGCTATCCGGGGCATGCTGTCGACGCTCGATCCGCATTCGGCCTATATGACGCCGGAAATGTATAAGGAGATGCAAGTTGAGACCAAGGGCGAGTTCGGGGGGGTCGGTATCCAGATCGGCGTGAAAGAGAACCGGTTGGCCGTGATTGCCCCGATCGATGGCACCCCCGCGCAGCGGGCCGGCATCAAAGCCGGCGACTACATCACCAAGGTCAATGAGGAGTCCACCAAAGATCTTTCGCTCATGGATGCCGTGCAAAAAATGCGTGGGCCCAAAGGAACGAAAGTGAATCTGACTATCCAACGAGACGGCACCTCAGATCCCCTGCAGTTCACGCTTGTACGGGATACCATCAAGATTGAAAGCGTGAAATCGAAGGTGATGGACAACATCGGCTACGTGAAGCTCACACAATTTCAAGAAGCAACCGGCCGGGATTTGGGCCGGGTGCTCAAGCAGTTTAAGGACCAGAAGGTTCAGTCCACAATCCTCGACTTACGAAACAATCCCGGCGGACTGTTGACAGCGGCAGTGGAGGTGTCGGAGCAATTCCTGCCGAACGGAAAGCTGGTGGTCTATACGAAAGGTCGAGAGAGCAAGAAAGACGAATGGTTCGCCAAAGGCAGGGATCAAATGGACGACTCACCGATGATTATCCTGGTCAATGAAGGATCGGCAAGCGCGTCCGAAATTGTGGCTGGCGCGCTACAAGACTATGGACGAGCTGTCATCGTCGGCACGACGTCTTTTGGAAAGGGATCGGTGCAGACGATTTTGCCGCTTGGTGACGGATCGGGATTGCGGCTCACAACGGCGAAGTATTACACGCCCAAAGGTCGGTCGATCCAATCAACCGGTATCACGCCCGACATTGTCATCAAGCCGCAGCCTGCAACGACGGTGGCGAAGGCCGAAACAAAACCGGGCGACAAAGAGGCGGACAATAAGACGTCGAAATCGCCGATCACGGGCGGGCCGGGGAAAGAGCAGTCCGCCGTCAGTCCCAAAGATGAGGCCGTGCAAAGAAATGGGGCGACGCCCGGGGCTGCTCCTCTCGATCTGTCCGGCGAGCCTTCGCTGGATCAGGATGTGCAGTTGCAGAAAGCGGTGGAACTGCTCAAAACCTGGAAGATATTTAAAGAGCTCCGGCCGTCCTGATCAGAGCGTCCGGCGTCGGAGGTCCTCGATGGCCATGAGCAGGTCTTCATCGGAACCGGAAAATCCTGGAACCGTTCTGAGCATACGCGTTCGTACGAGTTGTTCCAGGTCAGCCAGAGTGCCAATATTCAAACGGCTGTGCAGATAGGTGACCAGCGATTCTGAGAGCCCCGGTAAGCCGGCCCACTCCCTAATATGCTCGGGCAAGGGCATTCTCAGAGTTTCGAGGAGTGAGATCCTCCCGGTTCTGAGAAATTCTTGGATTTTCTCCGATAAGTCCCTGCCGATACCCTCGATCTCTTCGAGTGCGTGTCGTTGCGCCACTTCCGCGATGTCTTCATTCAACGCCAACAGGGCGTCAGCTCCGCGCCGGTAGGCCCGCACTCGATAAGGGTTTGCCCGCTGCGCGGCCAGGAGCTCGGCGATGGATCGAAAGAGGCCGGCAAGCTGCACGTTGTGCTGTGAGATGGCCATCGGGTTGTTCCGCGCTCTATTCTGCAGGGTTCATCGCGAGAGAGGCAACTAAGAAGCGGGTGGGCTTTGATTGACAACGGGAATTAGGGTTCCCTAGGATGATAGTTCATGGCTGAGCCATTGCAGATTCAGGTCAACGGCGAATGCCGGGATTGCCGATCCGGAGCCACGGTCGGTGATTTGTTGCGTGAACTGGACATCAAGACCGAGCGGGTGGCTGTGGAATTAAACCTGGAAATTTTGGATCGTCAGGAATTCGATCGTCGCGGCCTCAAAGCAGGGGATCGGGTGGAGATTTTGAGCTTCATCGGCGGCGGTGGTCCGGATGACGGACTGGGTGAGGAGGGTCCCGACCCATGCACAATGACCGACTGGTAATCGCCGGCCGTGAGTTCAAGTCCCGCCTGTGGGTGGGAACCGGCAAGTACAAGGATTTTGCCGAGACTAAGAAAGCGATCGAAGTCTCCGGAGCCGACGTGGTGACGGTGGCGGTGCGCCGCATAAACATCACGGATCGCTCGAAAGAAAATCTGCTCGACTTCATCGATCCCAAAAAGTATACGATTTTGCCCAATACGGCCGGTTGTTACACGGTGGAGGATGCCGTGCGGTATGCGCGGCTCGCGCGGGCGGCCGGAGTGTCCGATCTCGTCAAGCTGGAAGTGCTGGGGGATGAGAAAACCTTGTTTCCCGATACCGGAGGCTTGATCGAAGCAGCCAAGATTCTCATCAAGGAAGGATTCATTGTTCTTCCTTACACGAACGACGATCCCATCGTCGCCAAGAAGCTCGTGGACATCGGCTGTCCTGCCGTCATGCCACTGGCGGCACCCATCGGATCGGGCCTGGGCATACGCAATCCGTATAATCTGAAAATCATCATGGAGACAGTCAAGGTTCCCATCGTCGTCGACGCGGGAGTCGGAACAGCTTCGGATGCGGCGCTGGCGATGGAGTATGGAGCCGATGCCGTCCTCATGAACACGGCCATCGCAGGTGCACAAGATCCCATCGCTATGGCCGAAGCGATGAAATACGCCGTGTACGCCGGCCGGTTGGCCTACAAAGCGGGCCGCATTCCCCGGAAACTGTATGCGACGGCTAGCAGTCCCATCGAAGGCATGCTCTAGCAGGATGCTGAAAACGCCTCTCAGCTTCGTTCTCGCATCGCTCAGGGAGCTCAACGTACCGCAAAGAGTACGCTTCATGATCCTGCGTACTTTTCTGGCCTTTCATGGCTGCGCTTGAATCCCGTCTCCTCCTCGTCACGGATCGTCAACAAACCAAGGGCCGGCCGCTGATGTCGGTCCTTGCCCAAGCGCTGAAGGCCGGCAGGATTTCTATCCAATTGCGGGAGCGGGACCTCTGCGCAAGAGATCTCCTCACTCTTGCAGGTGAGATCCAACAACTTATGGAACCTCATCAAGGCCACCTCGTGATCAACGACCGTCTCGATGTGGCGCTGTCGCTCGAAGCAGCCGGGGTCCATCTGCGCAGCAACAGTCTGCCAGTCGGCGTCGCCCGCAGGCTGCTCAGCCCACTCCGGTTGCTCGGTGCGTCGGCGCATTCAGTGGAAGAAGCCGTAACCGTCGAAGCAAACGGTGCGGACTATGTCGTGCTTGGTCCGGTGTATGACACACCGTCGAAACGAATGTTCGGGCCGCCCCTCGGGTTGACGACAGTGGAGGACGCTGCGCGAGCTGTTCGCGTGCCGATCTTTGCAATCGGCGGGGTGACTGCTGGTCGCGCACGAGAGTTGCGCCGTGCAGGCGCATTTGGCGTCGCCGTGATCACGGCCATCCTTTGCGCGGACGATGTCGACGCCGCGACCACCGCGCTGCTCGAGGCGGTGACTGCACCGGTGTGATCGTGTCGTTTCAGCGCATTCTGCGCGCCGGAATCGGTCGTCTAGTTGACCGTAAAAATAACGAGTGTTAGAATCCGCTCAAGACATGGACTATGCGATTTAGCAGGCTTGTCGCTTGTCCCAGGTGGTTCCATGGCTGATACGAAAGGAAGACCTAGCCGCCTACGGTCCCTCCGAGATTCCGTGAAGCACATCACCAAGCGGTTGTCCGAGGGAGATCCAGACGTGATTCATCGTAACGACGAACAAGCGAGAGAGATCGAAAAGCTTCGCGTACAGATCCAGTCGATGGAAGAAGAAATCCGTCGGCTGTACCAATCCCGTTACCAGCTCGATCAAGCCAATAAGCAAAACGAAAAACTGGTCAATACCCTCCAGGAAGCCAAGGCGCAAATTGAAGCGCTGCGTGCTGAAGTTGAAAAACTGACCGCTCCGCCTTCGACGTATGCCATCTTTTCTAGTCTGAATCAGGATGGGACGGGCAACGTCTACGTGTCGGGCCGCAAAATGAAAGTGAGCTTGCACCCGTCCCTTACGGGGAAAGGTTTGCGGAAGGGACAGGAAGTCATCTTGAATGAAGCCTTGAACGTCATCGAGGCTCGCGGGTTCGATGTTCAGGGTGAAGTCGTCCGGTTGAAGGATCTGCTGGAAGGCAACCGAGCGCTGGTCACTCTGCATTTCGATGAAGAAAAAGTAGCCGAATTGGGCGATCCGCTGCTGGCGGAGCGGCTGAGTGTCGGTGATCATCTTCTCTTCGATCCACGCTCGGGCTGCGTGATCGAAAAGCTGCCGAAGTCCGAAGCCGAAGAATTGGTATTGGAGGAAGTGCCGGATGTCGATTATGCCAACATTGGCGGGCTCCAGCACGAACTGGAGCAGGTGCGCGACGCCGTCGAACTTCCGTTCCTGCATCCCCACCTGTTTGCGGAGTACCAGCTCAGTGCCCCAAAGGGCGTGTTGCTGTATGGACCTCCTGGGTGCGGCAAGACGCTCATCGCCAAGGCCGTGGCGAATAGCATTGCTAAAAAGCTGGGGCATCTCACCGGAAAAGAAGTTCGAAGCTATTTCCTGCACGTCAAAGGACCGGAGCTCCTCAATAAATATGTTGGCGAGTCCGAACGGCAGGTCCGTGAGGTTTTCAAGAAGGCGAAAGAGCGTGCTGCCGACGGGAATCCGGTCATCGTCTTTTTCGACGAGATGGATGCGTTGTTCCGCACGAGGGGAACCGGCATTTCGTCAGATATTGAATCCACCATTGTCCCGCAGTTCCTCTCGGAGATCGATGGTGTCGAGCGCCTCCGCAACGTCATCGTGATTGGTGCAAGCAACCGCCAAGATCTCATCGATCCGGCGGTTTTACGAGCGGGTCGCTTAGACGTGAAGGTCAAAGTGGGGCGCCCCGATGCCGTGGCCGCCAAGGACATTTTCTCCAAATATGTGGGAACGAGTCTGCCCTTCGATGAAGAAGAGTTGAAGCGTCACGGAGGCGATGCCAAAGCGTTGGTCGAACATTTGACGGACCTGACTGTGGGAGCCATGTATGCGACCTCCGAAGAAAACAAATTCATCGAAGTCACTTATGCCAACGGCGAAAAGGAGATTCTGTATTTCAAGGATTTTGCCAGCGGCGCCTTAATCGAAGGCATCGTGTCGCGCGCCAAGAAGTATGCAGTTAAGCGGGCTCTTGCTCAGGAAGGCCGCGGCCTCCGATCGGACGACCTGATCCGGGCGATTCGCGAGGAATTCAAAGAGCACGAAGATCTGCCCAATACGACGAACCCGGATGACTGGGCGAAAGTCGCCGGGAAGAAAGGGGAGAAGATCGTGCACATCAGGACGATCAGCGGCGGCCCGGCCGAGTCCCGTCAGATCGAAACCATCACCACCGGCCATTATCTCTAACCCCCCATGCGGGACTCCACACCCCCGACGACGCCTCGCGTACTGGGAACCGAAACGGAATTCGGCATCGCCTCACGGGATGCCTCCGCCGTCGATCCGATATCAAATTCACTCGCGGTCATCGGCCATTATCCCGGCATTTCGGTTCCTCATGCGGTGTGGGATTATGAGAACGAGAACCCGCTGCTAGACGCGCGAGGGTTTGAAGTGGAGGGCGAGCGGGAACGGCCGAACCCTGATTACAATCGGCAGTTGAACAAGGTCCTCGCCAACGGCGGCCGACTGTATGTTGATGGCGCTCATCCGGAATACTCCACGCCCGAATGCACAAACCCTCGCGAAGTGGTGGCGTACGAGCGCATTAGCGAGCGGATTCTCGGTCAATGCCTCGACAATATGGCGCGACTCAGAGGTCGTGACCAATTCGTGCTGTACAAGAACAATTCCGACGGCAAGGGGAACAGTTACGGCTATCATGAAAACTATATGCTCTCACGGTCGGTGCCCTTCGAACGGATCGTGAAGACGCTGGCTCCCTTCTTCGTCACCCGACTGATCTATGCGGGCGCCGGCAAAGTGGGTGCAGAAAACCAAACGAATTTCACCGAATTTCAGATTTCTCAGCGGGCCGATTTCTTCGAATGCCTGGTTGACCTGAATACCATGGTCAAGCGGCCAATCGTCAACTCGCGGGATGAGCCGCATGCCGACTATGGCAAATATCGCCGGCTTCACGTCATCGTCGGCGATGCCAACATGGCGGAGTTGTCCACGTACCTCAAGGTTGGGACCCTAAGAATCGTCTTGGATCTCCTCGAGGCCGGGGTGGATGTCCCTGATATTGAACTGGACGATCCTGTCCTGGGAATCAAACAGGTCTCGCGCGATTTGACGATGAAGGGGACGTTAAAATTGACGGACGGGCGCTCAACGACCGCCGTGGAAATCCAGCGCGCCTATCTCAAGTCGGCCATGAATTACTATGCCTGCCATGAATTGGATCAGGTCACCAAGGACGTGCTCGTCCGGTGGGAAGACGTGCTGGACAAGCTGGAACGGGATCCCCGATCGCTGGCCGGAGAACTCGATTGGGCGGCCAAGCGGCACATGATCGAGTCGTATATGGATCGAAAGGGATGCGGGTGGGACGATCCACGCGTGCGCCTTATGGATTTGCAGTATCATGACATCCGGCCTGATAGAGGACTGTACTATACGCTGGAGCGGAGTCATCTCATCGAGCGGGTGGTGCAGGACGTGGAAGTCATCCGCGCCGAATTCACCCCTCCTTCGGGCACCCGGGCCTACTTCCGGGGACGGTGTATCGCCAAGTTTTCGAAATCCATCTATGGTGCCAGCTGGACGTCAGTGCTCTTCGATGTGGGAAATACCACGATCAAGAAAGTGCCGCTCATGGATCCCTTGCGGGGCACGGAATCGCTGACTGCCGAATTGCTCGATCAATCGGATACGGCAGAGGCATTGCTCTCCAAGCTGAAAGCATAATGAAGCTTCCCTTCCTTCCCAACCACGACGACGCGAGCTTTTTTGATTTCCTGACCAGGCAACACCCTGAATTAACGCCCGGAGGACGCCGGTCGACCGAACCGCCGCTCCCCGTTCATGAGCTTCCCCGGTCGGTAGGCCCTGTGACCGTACCTCAGGCGACGACGGTGTTGGCGGTCAAGTCACAACAGGGCGTTGTCATCGCGGGGGATCGCCGCGCAACAGAAGGTTTTCAGATCGCCGAACGCCGGATTGAGAAAGTCTTCAAGATCGACGACTACTCGGCCATGGCGATCGCCGGTGCGGCGGGGCCGTGCATCGAGATGGCGAAGCTATTCCAAACCGAGCTTGAGCATTACGAGAAACTGGAAGGCATGCAACTGTCCTGTGAAGGGAAGGCCAACAAGCTTGGGCAGATGGTCAAAGCCAATCTCCCGATGGTCTTCCAAGGATTGGTGGTCATGCCGCTCTATGTCGGATTCGACCTCAAGCGGGGAGAGGGACGCATCTTCAAATACGACCTGGCCGGCGGGCGCTACGAAGAATCGGATTACCACGCAATCGGGTCTGGCGGAAAGGATGCCCGCAACACGATGCGCGAGCATTTCAAGAAGGCCATGACCGAGCAAGAGGCTCTCAAATTGGCGCTCCTTGCCCTCTATAATGCGGCGGATGACGACGTTGGAACGGGTGGCCCCGATTTGATCCGAGGGATTTATCCCACCGCCAAGATCGTGAACGCTCAGGGGATAACCGACGTGTCCGAGTCCGACATCCGAGGCGTATACGAGGCGATGTTGGCGACCCGCATGGCGAAGGAGCGATAGACATGCCGATGCCCTACTACGTCTCGCCCGAGCAGATGATGCAGGACAAGGCGGAGTATGCCAAGAAGGGCATCGCCAAGGGGCGTTCGATCATTGCCATGGAATATGTGGACGGCATTTTGCTCGCGGCGGAGAACCCGAGCGCGAGCTTGCACAAAATTTCGGAAATTTATGACAGCATCGCCTTCGCCGGCGCCGGCAAATACAGCGAATTTGAAAATTTGCGCAAGGCCGGGATCAGGCATGCGGACCTCAAGGGCTTCATGTATAGCCGCGAGGACGTCACGGCCCGCTCCCTGGCCAATGGCTACTCGCAAAGTCTTGGGACGATTTTCAGCCAGGAGATGAAGCCACTGGAGGTCGAAATTCTCGTGGTCCAGATCGGGCACAACGGGCATAGCAACGAGATGTACCGGATTTCTTTCGACGGCAGCATCATCGATGAAAAGCAGTTTGCCGTCATCGGTGGAAAATCCGAGGCCGTGCAGGCGGCGCTCAAGGAAAAAGTGCCAGCCGGGCCGCCAGACCTGAAAACGGCGCTGAATCTCTCCATCCTGGCTCTTGAGCAGACGGGGAATCAGAAGCTGTCGCTCGAGACGTTGGAAGTGGCCGTGTTGGACCGCACCCGAGAAAACCGAAAGTTCCGTCGATACACCCCCGCCGAAACCAAGCAGTTCCTGGCATAATCCATCGTGTATGCTGAATCCGTCCGCTTCTGTTGAAGATGGGCGGGAGGCCGTGTATTCTGTCTTGAGCCGCTTATGCCATCTCCCGGTCCAATGAAGCAACGGATCTTCGGTCTTGAGAATGAGTATGGACTCATTTTCTCGCCGAATGGGCGGATCTATCTGCCCATGGAGAAAGTCCTTGGCTATATCTTTGAGGGCCTGATTCCCAACAGCTGGCCGTCCAATGCGTTTCTCGTGAACGGAGCGCGTTTCTATCAGGACACGGGCTGCCATCCGGAGTATTCCACCCCTGAATGCGACAATATTCTCGATCTCGTTGTCCATGATAAGGCCGGTGAGCGCCTGCTGGAGGCCTGTTTGCCGGCGGCCGAAGAACGGCTGCGTGAAGAAGGGCTTTCCGGAGAGATCTACATTTTCAAAAACAACACCGATTCACTCGGTAACACCTACGGCTGCCATGAAAACTTCCTCATGCGTCGAGATGTGGATTTCTGGAAAGTGACCGAACAGCTGATCCCATTTTTTGTGACGAGGCAGATCTACAGCGGTGCGGGCAAAGTGCTGAAAGTATCAGGTAAACCTCAGTTTTTCATTTCTCAGCGCGCACAGCACATACACGAAAAAACCTCGTCTTCGACCACGTCCTCGCGGAGCATCATCAACACGCGCGATGAACCGCACGCGGATGCGGAACGCTATCGGCGGCTGCATATCATCGTCGGAGATTCCAACATGTCGGAACTGGTCACCTATCTCAAGGTGGGGACTGCAACGCTCGTGCTCTCGATGATCGAGGAAGGTTTTTCCGTGCACGGCATGGAGCTGGAAGATCCCGTCAAGGCGATCCGCGAAATCTCCCGCGACCCAACGGTGAAACGCAAAGTCAAACTTGACGACGGTCGTCAGATGACGGCCGTCGAAATCCAACGCGTATATTTGGAGCGGGCGCATGACTACCTGATGCAGCAAGATCACGATCCGGTTTTGGACGATGTCTGGAAGCGGTGGGCAACGATTCTTGATAAGCTTGAAGAGGATCCCATGCAACTCGTGCGTGAAATCGATTGGATCACGAAACGGCACCTGATCCAGTCATATGTCGATAAGAAGGGCTGCAGCTGGGACGATCCTCGGGTCTTTCTCCTTGATTTGCAGTTTCATGATGTCAAACGTACGAGGGGGTTGTACTACCTCATGGAGTCACGTGGACTGGTCGAGCGGGTGGTCGAAGAAGATGCCGTGCAACGGGCCATGTCGACACCGCCGCAAACCACGAGGGCAAAAGTGCGCGGGGACTTCATTCGATTTGCCCGGGCGAAGAATCGGTCCTACACCGTGGATTGGACCTATTTGAAGCTGAACGGCTACTGGGAGGAAACGATTCTTTGCATGGATCCATTCAGTGCGGTCAACCGGCGGGTCGATGAGTTGGTGTCACAGGTGTCCGGTCTGCGGTTTTACCGATGAACGAGCTGCAGAAAAAACCGCCAGTCTCGGCCTGTTGCACGAGGTGTAGGGGGTAGTCAGTAGGTTCGAGGGAAAAGATGATCCTTCCTGCATTGAAACAGGTCAGTCAACGGGTTTCGCAATTGGACCGGATGCTCATCACCACCATTGTGTTGCTAACCAGTGTGTTCCCGGTTGAACTGTTTCCGAATGCGCCGCCCTTGCCCAAGGGCATTGACGGGCAATATAGCGGGCGCCAAGGTCAGGTCGTGCTGGTGAAAGTTGCTGTCCGTGAAGAACCAACTGACGTCAAAGGCACCTTTCTTGATCGGACAATTCCTTTTTTCCGGGAAATGAGAATGGGCGAGCCGGCCGGCTATCTGGGGTTGGTCGGCATCGATATGCAGGATGCCCCCGGCACCTACGAGCTCGCCGTCACGGTGAAGTATGGGGAGAAGATAGAACGCCTCAGCTACCATGTGCTGGTGACCAAGGAAAAGTTCGCGGTCGAGCACTTGAAATTACCGAAGGACAAGGTGGATCTGGATGAGAAGACTCTGACACGCTGGAAATCTGAGCAGGAGCAGGTCCGCCGGGCTCTTGCAGACAATTCGGCATTGCGCCTTTGGCAAAGCGGTTTCGTGGAGCCAGTGAATGGGAAGCGCACGGGTATTTTTGGCAGTGTCCGCATCATGAACGGCCAGCCTCGGAATCCCCACAATGGAGAGGATATCGGCGCCCCGCTGGGGGCCGACGTGGCGGCGACCAATGATGGCGTGGTGCGCCTGGTCGTGGATCACGTATTTTCAGGGCGGGGTGTCTTTGTCGATCATGGGCTGGGGTTTTATAGCATGTACTTCCATCTCTCTGAAGTTCTTGTGAAAGAGGGAGATCTCATCCAGGCCGGGCAAATCCTCGGCAAGGTGGGGGCGACCGGCCGCGCCACAGGCCCGCATTTGCACTGGGGCGTGAAACTCAACGGCGCCCGCGTGAACCCCTACGCATTGCTCCAGCTTCCGTTTCCGAGCCGATCTCTGCCCGGCGCCACTACCGTGACTCCGCCGTCGTCCTCTGAAATCTCTCCCGAAGCCCTTCCAGTCAAAGAGTAGCGAGCCGTCGAGGACGCCCTGTGAAAACACAACTCCTTCAGGGAGCCTGTTCTAGACCGTCCCGCGAGCGAATGACCCTCGCTTAATAGTGTGATTCGATGCTCGACGGTGTTTTGTTGAGGACTGTCCCGGCGGCGCGGGAAAGCACTGCGTCATTGCGGTGATCCAGCGAATAGATGCGGAATTGGATCAGCCTGGTCGGCAACAGATCGAGGAACTCTTCGAGCGGCTCGGTGGAAACGGTACGGGTTCCGGGATCGTATACATACAGAGGATTGCCCCGCTGGTCCTTAGGGTCGGGGCGTGGATCGAGCGGTGCCATGTCGACACGGAACTCGACCTGCTGGAGGTGCCTGGGCAGTTCCTTTCGAATCTGCTTTTGGAAGTGCGAATGGCTGGGGAAGTCCATGCCCCGCTCTTGCCCCTTTTCTTTCAACACCGTGCTGTACGCCATTTTCCACTTCACGTCTCGGCCTAAAATGCGTGCCCATTCCTCGCCGAGACGCCGTTCGCCGCTGTGACGGGACGTCTTCCACCCCCGGACTTGTTCGAGCAAGGAGGAATCGGTCAGCGTCAGATATTCATCCATCTTCTTGCGCGGATCGTGGGGGAACAGCAGCTTCATTGTGTCCCCAAAAATGTCGCGAAGATGGATGTCGATGGCTCTCGTCGTCCGGTGAAAGTACACGTTCGAGTAGAGGTACATTCGGGTGTTCAGGAACATTTGCAACGCCGGAAGCCCGGTTTTGTGAATCGTATATCCCTTCTCTGTAATAATCGTGTAGTGAATAAGCCGGGTCAGGTCTACCGGACCGACGGCGACTCCGCACATATAGGAGTCACGGAGAACGTAATCCAGATTGTCGGCCGTATAACTTCCCGAAATGACTGGCTGCAACATGTTCAGCCAGCGGGGGAGGCGTGAGTTATCCTTGCCCTTTTCCTTCAAAATGACGTGGGCGATTTGATCGGGATGGAGTTCTTCGCCCTTGGCGAACGGCCCGGATGGACTGCGGCGGATCTTTTTGATGATGGGGCCCAGATGATCCCGAATGATTAACTGCCCCAGTTTCTCGTGGCTCGCGTGAAGGGCGTGCAAGTAGTTGTCGTCGAAGAAATGGCAGAAGGGTCCGTGGCCGATGTCGTGGACAAGTGCGGTGACACGAAAAAATTCCTCGACGTAGTTGGCCGAAGGGACATCGGGCGTGCTCTTCTTCAGGAAAGGATAAAGATGGCGGGCAAACCGGCCGGCCACGTGCATGGTGCCGATGGAATGGACGAAGCGCGTATGCTCCGCAGAGGGATACACCCAGCGAGCGCTCTGGAGTTGATAAATATGACGGAGGCGTTGCACCCAGGGGGAATCGATCAGATCTTTTTCAGTTTGTTCGTGCGGATCGGCGTGGCTCGATGGCACAGTGAAGGACACATACTTGTGAATCGGATCAGCGATCAGGGCCGAGCCATCGTAGGGAGCGTTGGACTGGCGTGTGTGCTCCTGTCGTGCCATGGACGCGACAGCATCTTATCGTAGGGGGTCGGCGGGCGGCAATGGCTCCACGTTGCGCGCTGAAGCCTGTTGTCGATGCTTGGTGATGAGATACAAAGCGAGAGGGTATGCCACAATAGCGGCAACCAGACTGAGCACGATGCCCCCCACGGCGAAGGGGACGGCATACGGCATGACCTGTTCATAGATAGCGCGGAATCCCAGTTCAGTCCAGTCGAATGAAGGCCGGTCGGAGCGTCCGAGAATGACGGCGCCGATCCAATAGGTGGCTCCGAGGACAGGAACCAACGTCCAGGGATTGTTGATGAACGCCCCTGCAAGCAGTGCCACAAAGTTCAGCCTGAAAGCCCAGGTGCAAATGCCTACGAGGACCATGTGAAAGCCGTACAGGGGACAGAACGCAATCGCGGCTCCCACCGCAAAGGCGAGCGCCGTGCGTTGGGGCGATTCCTCGAGATGGAGCACCTGTCTTAACAACGATCGAAAAGCGGCCATGAGAGTGGGTTTACATTAGCGTTGATACCGGAAATGCTCATAACTGATACACGGCAATGGCTGCCGGCGACCGCTTGGCATGATGATGTGGAGACCTCGGCCGCGGGGTAGCATTCTTCCGATTCGCGTGACGCGGATACGGTGTGCTCTCGTCGCCTGTTCGAAACGAGCGGATTGGCGCGCCGGAACGGTAAACAGAAGTTCATAGTCTTCTCCGCCGGCCAACGCCAGCATCGCCGCATCCTGCTTGAGCCCGAGAGCGTAGTCGCGGCAGGCGGGGGAAATCGGCAGCATCGAAAGATCGAGATCGACGCCGACTTGGCTTGCTTCGCAGAGGTGTCGGAGATCACCGGAGAGCCCGTCGGAGATATCGATGGCCGATGTCGCCCATCGCCCTCGTGCCAGCCAGCATCCTTCCCGAATGCGCGCAGTCGGGCGCAGGTGTCTGGCCACCAAGAGCCGTCGATGGCGGGACGAAACGGAGGGTCGGCTCCTTCGCGGGCTGTCTTGTAAGAGCTGCAGTCCCGCCCGTGAGTCCCCCAATGTTCCCGTCACGTACAGGTCGTCGCCGGGCTTGGAACCGCTTCGGAGCAGGACATCGCGTGCCGGGGCGGACCCGACCAATGTGATGTTGAGGAACCAGCCTGCCGCCGAAGCAGAAATATCGCCGCCAATCAGTCTGACACCATGGGGTCGGCAGGCGGTCATCAAACCACGATACATCTGTTCGATCTGTACTTTCGAGGCGGATTGAGGCATGGCGAGGCAGACCAGGATGTATTCAGGGGTGCCGCCCATGGCCGCAATATCGCTCAAATTGGCCGTTGCCCCACGAAACCCTACGTCGGCAAAGGTAGCAGTCGCAAGGTCAAAATGGATGCCTTCCGACAGCAGATCGGTCGTGAATAGGTGGCTGCGACGACGGTCCGAGGCAATCACGGCGGCATCATCGCCGATGCCTCGCAAAACTCCAGGACCATCGCTTCGATATCGTCGCTGCAGCACTCGAATGAGGTCAAATTCGTTGAGTGTGGAGGTGGCCTTGCGCCGGGGCCGAGATGGCATGCTACCGGAGGAGGTGGGAGGCATGGAGGCGGGTTGGTCGTGCGTGGGCTGTCCGTTCGGCCCGCCTCGATTTGTCGATCCGCGTGGTCGGTATCGTGGGCTCCTGCGGCGCTTGAGGCTGGCCGGTCTTTTTCTTGGCTGGCTGTCGGCGCCGCAAGGCCACTCTCATGACGTCGTCCATCGTATCGGCAAATACGAGTTGAATGCCCTTTAAAATGTGTTTCGGGATCTCGTCGAGGTCTTTCTTGTTGCGTTTGGGCAGAATCACTGTTGTGAGCTTGGCCCGTTTTGCGGCAAGAATTTTTTCCTTCAAGCCGCCGATCGGCAGGACCCGTCCGCGCAGCGTGATTTCTCCGGTCATGGCGAGATCCCGGCGTGCCGGCACCTGTGCCAACGCCGATGCAATAGCGGTGGCCATCGTGATGCCGGCCGACGGTCCGTCTTTGGGAATGGCGCCGGCTGGGACATGGATGTGTAAGTCCTGCTTGGTAAACATATCGGGGTTGATCCCCAGCGATTTTTCACGCGATCGCACATAGCTTAAAGCGGCCTGTGCCGATTCTTTCATGACATCGCCAAGGTGTCCGGTGAGGGTCAATACGCCTTTGCCCTTCATCACGGTAGCCTCGATGTAGAGCACGTCGCCGCCCGACTCAGTCCAGGCCAATCCCGTCGCGACTCCGATCTCATCTTTTTCAAGCTCGGATTCGGGGACGAACTTGGGGACGCCCAGATATTTGTGGAGGTTTCCGGCATTGACCGGAAAGCCCAGTCCTTTGCCCTCAGCCACTTTCTTCGCCACTTTCCGCATGACATTGGCGATTTCCCGCTCGAGATTCCGGACACCTGCTTCCCGGGTGTAATGCATGATGATCTGCCGGATCGCCGCCTCGGCAATCTTGACGTGCTTTTCGGTAATGCCGTGCTCGTTGAGTTGCCGGGGGATCAGGTAGCGCTGCGCGATGCCGAGCTTTTCTTCTTCGGTGTAACCGGGAATCTCAATGATTTCCATGCGGTCGCGCAAGGCGGGCAGAATCGGGTCAATCAAGTTCGCGGTGGTGATGAACATCACCTCCGAGAGGTCGAATGGAACCCCCAGGTAATGGTCGGTGAAAGTGCTGTTTTGTTCTGGGTCGAGCACCTCCAGAAGGGCGGCCGAAGGGTCGCCCCGGAAGTCCATGCCCACTTTGTCGATCTCGTCCAGCATGAACACCGGATTGCTGGTGCCGGCCTGTTTCATGCCTTGGATCATGCGCCCAGGCAGTGCACCGACATAGGTCCGCCGATGGCCGCGGATCTCCGCTTCGTCCCGCACACCGCCCAGACTGATGCGGACGAACTCACGGCCGAGCGCACGAGCGATTGACTTGCCAAGCGAAGTCTTACCGACGCCGGGAGGGCCGACAAAACAGAGAATCGGCCCCTTCATCTTTTCTTTAAGCTTCCGGACGGCGAGATACTCCAAAATGCGTTCCTTAACCTTTTCGAGATCGTAGTGGTCTTCGTTCAAGACCTTGTGAGCAGCCTTGAGATCCAGGTTGTCCTTCGATTTCTTGGACCACGGGAGTTCGACCATCCATTCGAGATACGTGCGGACGGTGGCAGATTCCGCCGTGTCCGGGTGCATTTTTTCCAGCCGTTTGAGCTGTTTTTCCGTTTCCTTTAAGACTTTCTCGGGCATCTTGGCGTCTTTGACGCGCTTACGAAATTCGGCGACTTCCTCCGCCCGTTCATCTAGTTCGCCGAGCTCTTTCTGGATCGCCTTGAGTTGCTCGCGTAAGAAATACTCGCGTTGGGTCTTGTCCATCTCGCCCTTGGCTTGGGCCTGGATTTTCTGCTGCATCGACAGGACTTCAATTTCCTTGGCGAGGATCTCGCTGATTTGCCTGAGGCGCTTCAGCGGTTCCGTGATCTCCAGGACCGACTGCGTGACTTCGACCTTGAGGCCAAGGTTCGAGGCGATCATGTCGGCGAGGCGGCCGGGATCTTCCAGGTTTTCAATGACGACCATCACGTCGGGAATCAGGACCTTCCCCAAGCTGACGATCCGTTCGATCTGTTCTTTCACCGTGCGCATGACCGCTTCGATCTCAAGAGTCGAACTGGGTGCCTTCGCTTCGGTGATCTTGTCTATCCGCACGGAGTAGTATGGCTCGGTCTGAATGTATCCGGAAATCTTGGCTTTTGAGAGACCTTGGACCAGGATTTTGATCCGCTCGTCCGGCAGCTTGAGCATGCGCATGATGATGCCCACCGTGCCGATCGAATGAATGTCGTCGGGAGCGGGATTTTCGACGTCGAGCGCTTTTTGGGTGGCCAGGAAGATCATGCGGTTGCCGGCGAGCGCCGCCTCAATCGCCTTGATCGACATCTCTCGACCGACGAACAAGGGAAGCACCATATAGGGAAACACGACGATATCCCGGACGGGAAGCAGGGGAAGCTGGTCGGGAATCTCGACGTTCTGAGGAGGCGTCAGGTCTTGTTCGATCGATTCGCTCATCGGCGTCTCACGATCTCTACTGAATCGTTCGAAAGAAGCGATGCGATGGTCAGGCTCTGCTGGTGCGGCGCTGCTCTCCGGCCGACTCCAT
>Ga0075419_10000915_pt1 | contig 19053 bp, 11 predicted proteins | sample SoiMetdeltSBSDD3_FD_76900 | JGI IMG/M metagenome (GOLD analysis project Ga0075419, IMG submission 76900) | Bulk soil microbial communities from a Populus tree surrounding site in Tennessee, USA - Soil MetaG P. deltoides SBSDD3 | ecosystem: Environmental > Terrestrial > Soil > Tree plantation... | reverse complement strand
CGATAAAACGTTTGATCCTGCAGCACGCGCAACAGGTGGCTTTGTAAGGATAGCGACATGTCGCCGATTTCATCCAAAAAGACAGTCCCGCCCTCTGCGATCTCTATTTTTCCGGGTTCCCGCTTTATGGCTCCCGTAAACGCGCCCTTTTCATGGCCGAACAGCTCATTTTCGAGCAGGTCTTTGGGAATGGCCGCACAGTTTACGGCGACGAAGGGCTTCTGCTTCCGAGGGCTCCATCCGTGGATGGCGCGCGCCACGACCTCCTTGCCGGTCCCCGTCTCTCCCAGGATGAGAACGGTGACATTCGAAGCGGCGGCTTGTTCGGCTAACGCGAGCTGTGCCGTAAATTTCGCATTGCTGCCCACGATGGGACCATAGCGGTCCTCCAACTCCTGCTTGAGGACGCCCACCTGCCGGCGCAAGGCAATCGCATCCAGGGCCTTGTTGATCACGACCGTGATGTGATCGCCGGTGAACGGCTTGGTGATGAAATCCACCGCACCCAATTGCATCGCCTTGACCGCCAACTCAATCGTCCCGAAGGCGGTCAGCATGACGGTCGGTGGCATTGAAGAGCCGGGGTCGGTAGGCGCGGGTTTGTGCATGGAGTCGTGCATTTGCTGGAGAATTTCAAGGCCAGAGAAGACCGGCAGCTGAATGTCCAAGAGCACAAGGTCAGGCTGTTCGCTTTGAATGAGGCGCAGAGCGTCCTTGCCGTTGGTGGCGGTCAACGATTCGTGTCCCATCCAGGTGACGCGGTTCTCCAAAGCCAGGACAATATCGGGGTCGTCGTCGACGATCAGTATCCGAGCGCGCATGATTCGTTCCTTTCAGCAGATGACTGAAAAGTCCTGCACGTCAACATGTCGAGTATCTCCGACACAGCATAGACGAGGCTTTCCGTCAACGCGCCTAGGCAGTCTTCGCGCTCGAACCGGGCGAGACGATTTGGGGCGAGATGCCACCTGCCCCTGGTGCCACAGCCGGCATGGTAAAGAAAAAGCGCGACCCGACCCCTAATTCGCTTTCGACCCGGATCTCGCCCTTATGCATCAAGATGAAGCTCTTGGTGATAAACAGACCAAGTTGGGCGCCTTGCGACGCCGGCATCGTAGAAGGCACCTTTGAGAACTCATGGAACACCCGATCCACATGATCGGGCGGGATTCCGCATCCCGTGTCCGACACACAGGTCTGGACCAGGCCATCCGGCAGCGCCTCGAACCGGACCGTCACCGATCCCGTTGGCGGCGTGAACTTCACGGCGTTTCCAATGAGATTCCAGAGAATTTGCTCAATTTTGTCGCGATCAGCGTGGATCATGGGCAGGTCTTCGGATGCCTCCACGCGGATCTCAACTTGCTTTTCTGCCGCCACCGCTCGCAAGCTTTCAACGACCAGCGTGGCGACCTGGTTGATGCCTAACGGCTCGAGCCGGAGAATTTCTTTCTGCATGTCCAAGCGCGACCAATCCAGCAGTTGATTGATGATTCTCGTCAACCGGTTCAGGTTGTGCCCGATCCGCTCGAGATAGGTCTTCTGTCTGTCGGAGAGCGCTCCGGCCACGCCATCCAACATGTTGTCGGCAAAGCTGCGGATGGCCGTCATCGGAGTGCGCAATTCATGTGAGGCGACAGAGACAAACATGGTACGGCGCCGGTCATGATCCTGAAGGCGGTCGTTGGCAACGGAGAGCTCACGGGTGCGCTCTTGAATGCGCTGCTCCAGATGTTGGGTCAGCTGGGCCAGATTGGCGTACGTGCGGGCATTGTCGATGGCAGTTGCGACGTGGCTGGCAATCGTGAGCAGGATATTAAGATCTTCTTCGGTGCACGGTTGTTCTCCTCGATCGCCTGCGATGAAACCCAATGTCTGGTTATGACTCTGCAACGGCACGCACACAAACGACTGCACACCCACGCGGCGTGCCAGCTCGAGGATGGCCGGATGCATCCGATGGGAGACAACGGGCACTTCCCGCGCCAACACCGGCTGCGCGTGAATGAAGAGATCGGCAAGAATCGTTCCGTCTTCCTTGATTGGAACGGTTAAATGACGGGCGGCCTCGGCAATGTCATCCGACACTCCAGCCACTTGCGCCACGTACGCGACATCACGGTCTTCGTGCCGAAGCATCAGGACCATACGTGAGAACCCGAGGTTGGAGCGCAGCAGCTTGAGCACGATATCCATCAGCGCATGCAGATCGAGGGTGCTCGTGATCGCGGCGCTGGTCTGGTGAACAGTCGTGAGTTGGGTGATCTGCTTTCGGATGGTTTCCATGTTGGAGCTGATTGCGGCACTGCGTTCCTGCAGGGCTCGGCTCATGCCGTTAAACGTTTGAGTCAGCTGGCCTACTTCGTCATAGGTCGTCGCCGGGATCGGCGCGGGTGACTCGCCCTCGGCCAACTGGCGGGCGACTGCAGCGAGCCTTCTCAATGGAGTGGTCACCCGCAGGGTCAGGAAATGCGCGCCCAGGATGCCAGCGCCAATGAGCACCGTCGTCAAGACCAGAACGTTACGGATCATGTCAAGGAGCGCACGCTTGACCCCCGCGTCAGTGATGCCGATTTGCACCACGCCTTGGACCAGGTAGGGGGCGGCGCTCCTTTTTGATTGGATCCGTTCCTCCATTTCAAGCAGCAGCGGTGAGAGCGAAGGGTCGGTCGCCGGCTTGCGAAGGACCGGCAAGGCGAAATCATAGAGCCTTTCGGTCAGTGCCGAAAGCACCCACATGGTATCGGACGTCCCACCGTCTGGAACCAGGATTTTGTCCGACGAGAGGGTAAGACGGGTGATGCGGGGCACGGTTGTGGGGGCGCGATACATTTCTTCAGCCAACCCTTCATCGGGATAATACCGACGCTCCTGCGAGAAGGTAATGCTTCCGGATGATTCTCGGACGACCTTGTTCTGCTGCGCCAAGATGATATGGTCGGCCCCTCGAATCACCACATACACCACATCCTCGACAGCCATCAGACTTTCAACGAACTCTCGAAGTGTGGCGCGGTCTTCGGCAATTAACCCCCCGTACCGGAACTGGCCGTTGTTCACGACGCTGGTCAATAGGATCGTGCCTAATTGGTTGAGGTTCTCCGTCATCGAGACTCGCCGTACTTCAATGAAATACCAGCTGAGTGTTGAGCAGGTGAGGATAAGGATCAGGCTGAAGAACACGACGAACTTCGTGCGAAGACTGCTGAGCGTTCGTGCGCCATTGACCTGGGAAGTATCCCTGCGTGTCACGTGCCCGGTCGTCATGGTTGATTCAATAGGTTTCATCGATCAAGTGATTCACGTCTTTGGGAAACTCGATGCCCAGAAACCGCGCCGTCTTGAGATTGACGGTAATCTTCAGTCGTTCGACTGGAACGGCTTTGCCCGGAAGCTTCCGATCCCCCTCTAAGATACGCTTTGCCAACAAGCCTGTCTCCCGGCCCACTTCCCCGTAGGAGACCGAAAGACTGAGCAGGGCTCCCAGCCTGGTGAATTCTGGAGAAAATCCGATGACCGGCACCCGCTTCGCTAAGGACGTTTCCAGGATGAACCCGACGGACTCATTGGTCAGCACTGTCGAGTCTGGAACCAGTAACAAAGCGTCCGTAGAAGCCAAGAGTGATCGGAGTTGTTGGGGGACACCCTTCTCGCTTTCGACAGGAAACTCTTGCAGCTGGAATGATTGAGTGGCGGCCTGCGCGATGGTGTCCTTCAGCTTGGCCTGGTTGCCGCCGACCTTGGACAACATGCCAAGACGATGCAGACCCGGAAGTAATGCCCGCAAGATCTTGAACTGGCGCTCCGCCGGTATTTCCAGCAGCGTTCCGGTCATATTGGGAGCGGTCAGATTATGTTTGGACGGATCCAATATCATCATATACACGATGGGAATATCGACAATCTCCAGCTTGGCCGCCAGCGCGGCTTTCAAGCCCACGGCGACCACCAGCGACGCCTCAGATGCCCGGATTTTCTTGGCGAGCTTGCGCCCCTGTTCCAGATCTCCTTGCAGGTCGTACTCAGAATAAATCGCTCCGGACGGGGCCGTCGATTTCAATCCGGTGATGGCCTGATCGTAGGCACTAATGCCGGAGGATTTCAGGATGGCAATTTCGGCGGCCACTGATTGGGGGTTGTTCCAAGCCCAGCACAGGCACAAGCACCCCGCTCCCACCAGCAAGCGGCTCGTGAGGTGATCCGCTCTGTGGACGAGGCGCCCTATCGAGGCCAAGACATTCATGTCAAGCCGGTTTCTGTCGGGCTCGAATCAACCTGATCATGTGAAGTCCTTTGTGTCAGAGCCGTCATTCGGGGCGGGCGTCGCCCGGACGGTGCCTAGCACATGCACCGCTTTGCCTTCGTGATCGCGCACAACGTGTCCGGTCCAGATGCAGGACACCATCATGCCGTCGGATCTCTTTACACGATGCTCGAACGTGATGTCCGTTCGGAAGGGATCCAGGATCTGCGTGGCGGCACGTGCCATGACCTCGCGATCATCCGGATGCACTAAGGCGAGCAGTCCTCGGTGCGTCTTATGTCCCGGGACGGGCGGCATGCCAAGGAACTCGTCAACCTGGGGGGACCAGAACATGCAATCGGTTTCAATGTCCCAGTTCCACACGCCGATTTGCTTTGATGTCAGTGCCAGGCGGAGTTGTCGCTCGTGTGACCGGAGTGCATTTTCTGTCTGTTTGCGTTCGCTGATGTCGGTAGAGATGCCACAGAGGGCGTAGGGAATCCCGGCCTGATCCCGGAGCGGAAACTTGATCGAGATATATGTATGCGGTCCGTCGATGTGAGGTGCGATCTCCTCATATTCTACCGTGGCGTTCCGCTCTAACACCTCGACGTCGTTGGCGCGAAAAACGTCGGCGAAATCGGGAGAAAAGATGTCATGATCGGTAAAACCTATGATCTGCTCCGCCTTCAGTCCGAAGATTTCTTCAAACCGTCGGTTGACCAGTATGTACCGGCCGCTGGCCTCCTTCACGTAGATGACGGCGATCGTGTTATCGGCCATGTCCTGAAGCAGTTGCTGACTGCGACGCAGCGCGTCTTCCGCGCGCTTGCGATCCATGATCGATTGGAGAGAGCCGGACATACGAACGACTCTGCCCTCGCCATCCCAGATGGCCTGGCCGCGGGCTCTCACCCAGTGATAATCGCCCCATTTGGTGAGCAGGCGATACTCCTCGTCGTAGGGAACCCGGCGTTCGATATGCGCCGTGAGCGCTGCGAACACGCGCTCGCGGTCTTCGGGGTGAAGCCGTGTCGTGAAGCTCTCCAAGATGTCGGGAAATTCCTCATCGGTATAGCCGAGCATGCTTTTCACACGTGGTGAAAACCAAATCGGCGTGCGTGGCGAGCTCCAGTGCTCATTTGGCAAGACCCGACCATCCCAGAAGCCGTCGGCCGATCCTTGAATGACCATCTCCAACCGCTCCTCGCTGGCCTTCAATGCCAACTCGGTTTCTCTTCTTGCGGTCGTATCGCGGAACACCACGACGGCACCGACGACGTTGCCGCCTTCACTGATGGGTGTGCTGACATATTCCACGGGAAAAGCCGTACCGTCCTTGCGCCAAAACACCTCGTCGACTACCCGATGGACAAGCCCATCCTGCATGGCGGCATACACAGGGCACTCCTCGACGGGATAGGGCGTGCCGTCCGGCCGCGAATGGTGCAGGATTTCGTGCATGTGACGGCCCAACAGTTCATCCACGTGGTAGCCCAGCATGCAGGCACCGCTCGGGTTCACGAAGGTCGTGTTCCCCCGTGTATCCACGCCGTAGATACCTTCTCCGGCCTGGTTCAGTATGAGGGTGTGCTGGCGTTGGAGCTTTTCAAGGGCGAGAGCGGACTTCTTGCGTTCGGAGATATCGCGAATGATGCCGCTGTAGTAGCTGCCGCTGGCAGTTTTCCAGGTGGCGAGCGATAATTCTATCGGGAATTCTTGACCGGTCTTCCGGAGACCGTGCAGTTCCACCACGGCGCCGATCAAGTGGCCTGTGCCTGTCGCTTCGATCCGGGCCAATCCCCGTTCATGGGCCTCACGGTAGCGGGGAGGCATGAGGATCGTCAGCGGTTGGCCAATCATCTCTTCCACGGCATACCCGAACAGCCGTGAAGCCGAGCGATTGCCTGACACAATGATTCCGCGCCCATTGGCCACGACGATGGCGTCAGTCGCCGACTCGACGAGCGACTGGAACCGGTGCTCGCTCTCGGTCAGCGATTGTTCCGCTTGCTCAACCTTGACGGCGAGCTCTTTGACCCCGATCGCGCGCCGAAGGTTTTGTCTGAGTTCCTCCCGGTTATACGGCTTCGTGAGGTAGGCGAACGCCCCTTTCGCCAGAGATCCGACCGTGCGTTCTTGCGCGATGTGGGCCGTGACGATGATGACCGGAAGGGATGGATCCCGACGTTGCACTTCTCTCAGGACTTCTAAGCCGTCCCCGTCAGGCAATCCAAGATCGAGGAGAATCGCATTGAAACGTTGCTGGGTTATGAGCGCGATTGCCGCAGCGCAGGTGCCAGCCACGCTGACGTCATAGCCGTCATGCTGCAGTAAATCCTGCAGTCCGATGACGATGTCCGGGTTGTCCTCCACCACCAGGATGGAGTAACGTCCGCCCGGGATGATCATCACTCCCTCAGTTGAGACACTGTGTGGGTCTCTCTATCTGACACCGGTGCATGCATTGTCCTCTACCGTAGGAGAAAAAGCGACTGTGTATATTAGAGAATGCTCTCCTGACTAAGCGCTTAGAACCGGACTGTCAGCCATCCCATGACCCGGCTGCCGATCGTGTCGCCCAAGGGATGTTCTTGATGTTTGTCGTTCAAGGCGTTAAAGGCCGAAATGGCTACTTCCGCTTCGCGCAGGTACCCCGCCGATGCTTTCTGCTTCCAGAACTTGTAGCCACCTCTAAGGTTAAGCAGGTTGTAGCTGCCGACCCGTTCGTTCGGCGGGATCACACCAAATGGGGCGAACGCAAAGAATGCCTGATTGATAGGATAAGTAGCGCCACCAACATAATGGTATGCGACCTCACCACTAATGCCATTCTCCCACTCGGCACGTGCTCCCAGATTCCACTTGAACCTTGGAGCACCCCTGCGAGCAGTGCCGGTAAAAGATTGGCCTATTTCTTCGTAGGAGAAGTTCGCAAAGCCGCTGAGCCAACGGGTGGCGAGAATATCTATTCCAGCTTCTCCGCCATAAATGTCCGCCTGACCTGGACTGTTGGTATTCACTTGAACATCAGGAGAGACTGATCGGCTGCCAATCAAATCAGTGATGTGATTAAAGAATACAGCCGCTCGCCCGCGTAAGCGATGATTGAAATACCAGCCCTGATACTCAGCTTCGTAAGATACAATTTTCTCTGGTTCGGGATTGGCTCCCGCTGAGACTAAAGTGGGCCGAGGTGGCGGAATCGGCGGAGGCAGATTCACGTTGACGATGAACTGCTGATAGGTTTCTGCCAAGGTCGGTGGACGATATCCCACCGAAGCGCCTACCCGAAAAGTATGTTCCGTCGTAGGTTGGTAAATAAACGCGAAGCGCGGACTGAAAGTCGGATGAATGAATGTGTCTAAGTCATACCGTACACCGCCTACCAAACGTAGTTTCTCCAAGAGCTGCCATTCATCCTGAACATAAAAGCCAAGCCGGTTTTCGTGTCTCGAGCCACCGGTGGGTCCGGAGTTGAGGGTGTTGTATCGATAGTTGGTGCCAAACGTAAACTGATTGGTTGGTCCTAGTTGAAGAGTGTGCTGTCCCTCAATGTTGTAGGTATTCGCGGTATAGATAGTGTTCGGGTTTCCGTTAAGCGTGGTGATCTGTTGAAATTGTGACAATAACGCATTTGAAGCAAAGTCTGACGTAATGTTAGAGCCATTCCACCAAGCCCGAACGAATGAGTTGCGGCGCGAGTAATCGACATATCCGTAACTCAATACCGGCTTGGCTGAACCAGCCACCGTCTCAGTAATAGAACCATCGAATCTGTTCGCACCGACCATGCCGCCTGAAACTCGAAGCGTGGCCTCACCAGGCAAGGCGTACTCTGTTTGTGCGTTGAACTTGTATGCGCGAAATGCCAGCGCGTCTGAATTTCGCCATTGCTGATTCTGATCTTCCCCAATCGACAAACGATAGCCCAGCTTCCCTTGAGTGCCGGCATGAATCGCTGCGCTCGAGATGGTTCCGTAACTGCCACCTCCGAATTGGAGGGTTGTTCCCTTCATTTCTACTGCTGATTTCGTGATGATATTGACGATGCCGTCAAAGGCATTAAACCCATAGAGAACTGAGGCGGGACCTTTGAGAACTTCGATACGTTTAATTTCCGGAAGGGTCACTGGAATTGCCTTCCACAGTACCACTCCTTGTATATCGAGGTAGATAGATCGTCCATCCACCATGACGAGCAACTTATTGGCGAGTGGTTGGTTGTCACCTCTCACGCTGACATCAAATTGGGCACCGCTCATCTGGATGACTTCCATGCCGGGTATACGGCGCAGAACGGTCGGCAGATCAGTGGCTCCGGATTGTCGAATGTCTTCATCTGTGATGACATAGACGTTGGATGCCGCCTGGGAGATCGGCTGTTCGTACCGCGACGCAATACTCACCGTCTCTTCTTCTTTCAGGAGCTCCAGCTCCTCTGTCAGTGCGACTTCCGGCCTGGGTTCCACTGCCTCCGGCAGCGCCGGCTCAGCCTGTGCCATCGACACCAACCCGACGGTGAGTAAGGTTGCCAGCATCGGATGGCCGATTCGTGCCAGCTCGCTAGCCATGAGTGCTCTCAAACGGGCTACGAGTGTAGTGCCGACCGGTGATCACCATACTTCTATGTACGAAGATTTCAGGGATGTGAGACTGAAGCAAGACGCATGCTCAGAGAGGTCTGGCCCCAGAATGAATGGAATGATGCGCATTGGTTTCCCGACAAGCCAAGCGAAGCCAAGCCGAAGGGAATTGCTGGAAGCTTATTGAATGCGTCCTGAAAACTTCGGAGGTAAGGGAATTACCACTGATGGCGTCTTCGTGCGAGGGCGGCCGCGTTTCAGCGGTGAGAGTCGTTGGGGAAAGGTTTGGCCGTTCGAGGTCTCCATTTGCGTCACGGCGTCGTCTAAAGCATCGGCAATCAGACGTGCCAAGGGGCCATGGCCGGTCCAGTAGACGGCGTTCCGAAGGCGTTCGAGCAGCGAGATGGGCAACGTAATCGTCACCCGCTGCTTGCGAGATCTTGACGCGGAGGGGTTTGGATGCACGCTCACGGACTTACCGACTGGTGCCTCAACCGAAGGAAGCATAGTAGCCTCACGATGTTGGGGACGTACGACGTGTTGATTCATGCTGCAAACGTACGGCGGTTCAAGGCACTCTCTGCGTGAGCCTCGTCAGTCTGGGTTGAAGCGGTCTCTGGTTCATGGCTCTGCGCGCCAGCGGTGTCATCGTCCAGGGTGCCGAGCGTCATGATCCAGATAAGGCCGAGCAAGCCGGTAAGTAGGACGACAAGCACCAATTCTTGTGTCATTGCGACCTCCTTCCGAGAAAGCGGGACACGGTTCGTTGCAAGGTCTCGTGGCAATAGTCAGCAAGCCTTATGCCTCCATATGTCGCAGGTCGACCTCAATGGCGTCGAGGCCAAAGTACCATTGAGCGCCTTAGAGAATGCGTGCTTACGTGCGCTCTCCCAGGAGCGACTCCCTCATGAGGCGGCCGGCGAAAAAAATGAGTCATGTCAGTGGATCAAAACCGATCCGCTGGTGAATCATTTTAGATATGACCAATGAACGAAAGAAACCGAATCAGCTAGGAATGACTTGAGGAACGAATTAACGGGTGGAAGTGGAAATCGAGCGCAGGTCCCATTCGGCTACGCCGTTGAGACCGACGTCTTTCAACAGACGAGCACGCAGGCGTCTCAGCTTCTCGTTCTTCGGATCGGCATCAATGAGATTGCACAGGCATCCCATGGCGTCGTACCAGAGGCCGGCACGCGCGTTATCCATCACGCTCTGGTCGGTACAGCTGAGTTTGATATCGCGTTCTGTCAAGCACTCACTCAGTTCGCAGCGTTCGATCACGCCGCCGGCGACGGGATTGTTGGAATGCTGATTCGGATCGCGTATGACGGACACAAACCATCTGTATTGCACGTTTGGCTCGAGCGCGAAGCCGAGTTCCTTAAAGTTGATCGTGTAAATACCGGGTTGTTTTGGAGAGGGAATCGATTTCTCCTGAAACGCCCGAGGCGAACGATCATCTCGTAACGTCACGATGACTTCATATTGAGTCGATTTCGACACGTAAAAATTCACAACAGGGGTTTCCTTTGTCGTCAATCCGACGTGGTCCGGCACCAGTGCTTTCACCTCCGGGTCGGTGCCGTCGGTGCCGCGCGCGTCGCCACCCACACGGGCTCGGGGCGTTATCTTCTTGGGAGGAGCATAGAGGGGCTGATCCTCGGAGGACTTTGGCGTGCCTGCCGCGAGGAGCGTGGACTGCGTCACTCCTACGGCGAAGAGTGTCAGTAGGCAGGTGAGCCACCGGAAGCTGTGTGAGCGTGCGAGGCACATCAAGGTTAACTGTAACATAGGAAACCCTAAGGTTTACAGCCAATTATTCAGCAGTAGGAACGGCGACCAGTACGCCGGATGGTCATACACCCGGTCGTTCAGCAACTTCAGTTGGGCGCGCTGAATGGCGACGGCTTTTGATACGGATGGATCACGAAGCTGACGGTAAAACTCCGAAACCAACGCCGCAGAGGCTTCATCGTTGATGAACCAGAGGGTGGCCAACGCGCTGCGCGCGCCCGCTTTGATGGCCACACCGGCCAGGCCAAGCGCTGCCCGGTCGTCGCCGACCGCCGTTTGGCAGGCGCTGAGCGTGAGGAGCTCAAGAGGATCCTGTCGGTACCGGAAGAGACCGATCAATTGGTCCAGCATGTCCATCGTGAGTTTCCCGTCGAAGGTCAACAGAAACGAATCATACGCATTGGTGGAGAACTTACCGTGCGTCGCGATGTGTAAGATGCCATATCGGCTCTCACGCAATTCCTGTTCCAGTAAACCAGTACGGAATTCCTCATTGATCAATTGGTCAGCCTGAAATAGCGACCGAACGGACTGGACCTCTTCCGCAACATAAGGAAGTGAAGGGAATCCCTGGACAGAGCTGATGAGGCCGCCGGCCAGAGTACGGATTTTTTCAAGGTTCAACGGACGGGGATCGGTCAGATACAGGCCCGGTGTCATGGCGATGGCGTACTGCTGGATCAAAAATGATTTGCCATCATGTAAAGCCGAGAAGGGGATTGTGCGTAGTGCACCATCTGGGACAAATACCAGTGTCTGGATTTTCTGTCGGCTCAATTCCGATTCAAGCGGGCGGATGAGCCAATCATAGAGCTGTTGTGCGTGATCGAGATACTCGAGCGTCGTTCGCTTCTCCACGGTCCGCCGGAATGCCCGCACTTCTTTGGTCAGGACATCGGAGCTCACCGGGACCGAATAGCGCTGCATGCCGGAGCTGAAGCTGGCCAGCACTTCGGTTCGATCCGAAAACACGATCGGGTAAATGACGGCGGTGGTCGGGGAGATGGTCTCGAGCTTCGTCAATTTGGCTTGGAGCGCGTCCACGCATTGATCGCGGAAGTAGTCTCTCAGCTCTGCCGCCTTGTAGGTTTCGATGGCGTCCCGGGCATAGCGAAGGTACTGTTCGGACGCCTTGGGATCTGCCGTCAGCGACGCGCGTTGGAAGAGCAAATCGGCCTGTTCGAAGAACAGCGGTCGAATCGATTCTTCACCTGAGAGCAAACCGATCGACAGGGCGGAGGCGACTTCCGAACGTATCGGCTTCAATACCTCAGCGGCCCGATAATAGGCGGTGATGGCGTCATCCAATTTTCCCGTATCTGCCAGCAGTCGTCCCAATTGCCATTCCCAGCGATACAGCGATTCAGGAGCAGAGGCGGCTTGCGCGGAGAAGATGGCGCGTCTCGTCAATTGCAGGCCTTCGTCGTAACGGTGTTCGGTCTCGTAGAGATGGCCGAGATAGCCATCGGCGTAAGACTTGGTGCGGACGTCGCCGATCTTGTCTGCGACTTCAGCTGCTTCCACGAAGGATCCCGCGGAGCGGAGGAGCAGGGCGGTGCCATTAGCGGGCATCGTGGCACGGAGTTGGTGGTAGCCCAATCCGATTTGAATCAAGCTCGTAGCTTTCTCATGCGAAGGCGGGAAGTCTTTCAGCCCGTCCAACGCCTTATCGAGCCACTCTCGTGCTGTCTCTGGTTGGTCCAAAGCCAGCGCGGTTCGGCCTGCGTTGATGCGTGCGCGGACCATCAATGGTCCATCGCCAGCCGCAGCAGCGTTGTCCGCCGCGGATGTGAAAGAAGCCAGCGCCTCAGGGAGATGTTTTTGAGCCACCTGAGCAAGGCCGAGATTGTTTTGGATGGTCGCAATCACCGGTGTCGCATCATGGGGAGCTGTTTCCTGTGCCAGGGTTAAGTGCTGCATGGCGGCATCCGGTTGCCGTGCTGCAAGGTAGGTATGGCCAAGACTGCTCAAGACTGTGGCCGTCCAGAGGTGATCCTGATTCTGCTGTGCGAGGGCCAACGCCACCTCTAACTGTTGGAGCGCTTGCGTGACTTGCCCCAGGGCTTCGGAAGCCTGCGCCGCTTGCACCAGGGCCCGGCTTTGCTCGACCGGCTTGCCTTGTTGTTCATAGACCTGAGCCGCCTGCTTCCACGCTCCCAATGCCTGGTCAAACGCCCCGCGCTGATAGGCTTGGGAGCCCTGCTTCATCAGGATCTCAGGAGTCGCTTCCACCGCTGCGATCGTTCCTGCGCTATTAGGGAGCAGGAAAACCATCGCGACGAGGACGATCAGCGCCAGTCTCGTAGTGTGGGAGGTCATATCCTGAGCCGTGCCGGCGCCTCCTAGCACGTGAGATGTTTCTCTCTTCGTACGTCTTTCACCGTATCAATGCTCCTTCCAAGCTCGCTCGTTCGCCTCTCCCTCCGCAGCTAGGATTGTCGTCTTGGAGGGATGTGATGCCCTCATACGACTTGTGCCGAGGCTCGGGCACCGTACTGAAGAGCCAAGGCGGTCGTGCTGCACGACGGCGAGCACTGTTCGATGGTCCGTTCAAGCGAAGCGCCAATGGACCGAGTTGCGCAGCCGAGCAGAGGCGAAGCACTGTACGGTCGAACTGAGGCACTGGAGTATGAGGGCATGGCATCCCGAAATAACCTTTCAAAACAAATTCACCACCAATCCTAAATGCACCCCATGATCCTGAATCGTGTTACCAACCTTTTGGACATGGTTCAGCTGTTGGCCCCAATAGATTTCAAAGACCGCCCGATCCTTGGGCAAGATATTCCAGCGAAGACCGGCGCCTACGCTGGCGAGCGTGTCAGGCAGCGTAGGATTCGGCGTGACAGGGGAGGGGCGGTTGTCCCCGATACTCCAGCCGTGCCCTACATCGATGAAGGGCGCAAACTGGATCATGGGTTCGCCGCTGGCCCAACGCCACAAGGGAAAACGGGATTCGATCGAGAAGAGGAAGACGTTATCGCGCAGCGTCGTGACTTCCCGATATCCGCGGACTGTGTATCGTCCACCCAGCGCGAGTTGCTCGAGGGGAAACAGCGGCGAGGTGGTCAGTTGCAGGTCCATGCGTTCGAGCAGTTGCATGCCGAGGAACTTCTCCCCGAATTGCTGAATCCCCTGATCCTGTCCCAACCAGGAAAAGAATTGCCCATCCGGCGTGGCCGAATTCGAGTTAATCGTTGCGCCCAAAGCATCCAGACCGACGCTGAAGCGTGAGCGGAGAGCCAGGACGGTGTCGACCGTCCGATGGGTCCAGTCCTGTGCAAATCGGAGAGCCATCACGGTTGCTGCGCCGTTCTGGAAGCCGGGGAAAATATTGAACGGCGTTTTGTCCGGGGTACCGTTAAAAATAAACGATTGCGTAAACAGATGCTCGCCAATGATGGAGAGTGCCACCTCGTCGGTCACGGTCTTATACACAGGCTGACGAAGGCTCATGCCGATAATTTCGGTATTGGTCTTGAGTCCCAACGGACCGAACGGGTCTTCGATCAGTTTGAAATCGTAGCGCCGATAGTATGGCGAGAAGGTCGTGCCGTACCGGTTCAAAGGCAGCGCGTAGGAAGCATCCACGATCGGGAAGGCCCCGCTCGAATGGCCGTAGCTGATACTGAGCGGGTCTCCGTTGCCGGTCAGATTATCATGGACCAGCGTGCCCATCCCGCGGATTTCACCGACCAGGGGAGTCTGATAGTTGTTCACTTCCATGATGGCATGAAACGGTTGCTTGTCTTGGACACGGACATTCAGCGTGCTTTGGCCGGCCTCGTCGCCTGGTTTCAGTTCGGCATTGATCCGCTCGATCCGCCGATCTTGTTGGAGGATTTGCAACTGCTCCTGCAACGGTTCAAGCCGCACCGGGGTTTGGCTTCCGAGTTCGATGCGGTCACGCAGATATCCGGTCCTGAACCAGCGGTTTCCGTCGACGCGAATGTCTGTCAGCCGGCCTTCAATGATGTGAACGGCTATGACACCCGCAGCGACGTCCTGATCGGGAATGATCGCACCGGAGGTCAAGTAGCCCTTGTTGATGTACATCAGGGTGAGGGCGAGGCGGAGCCGTTCCAGATCCTCTGTCATCAGCGCCCGGTTCTTATACGGATCCGTCACCTCGTTAATTTCCGCGTCAGAGAACACCGTGTTGCCCGTCACCATGATGTCTCGAACCAACACCTGCACGGCGCCGGGCTTTTTCGGGGCTTCACCTTCGGGAGGAGTGGGGACGATGGGCAGCACGGGACTGGGTGGAGGGTGGGGACGCTGGAACTCTCCTTTTAATGGTCCAGGCGGTTCGCCGGACTTTCCGGTCGGATCAACCTGCCCTAATGTTGATCCCGGGAATTGACCAAGGGCCGGTGATGCGACCAATCCGGTCATGGCAAACCCCACAACAACCCACGGCCAAAAACAGGGAGCGCGACCCGCCGGCGCTGGTTTCCCAACGCGAGAGGTCATGATGTACAGCCTGCAAACGGACACACGGCAACGCTCTTGGGGAAGAGCCGGGGAGAAATGCACGTATTGTCTTGCATCCGTACGATTCTCCTACAAGGGGGGCGAATCTTGATCCCTTTTACCCGCCTCGTCAACCAGCCAGTTCGTATCTAGTCAGATGAAAAGACTGCATAACTATTGATGAACGAAGCCGCTGAGCAATCGATATGCCTCCATGATGCTCTGTGCTGGATTCCACCTAATTGCCTATCGTTTCAGTGTTTTAATGTTTTCAATGATCGTCAGCACCTAGGATTCTCCCTGTTCAGTCAATTGCTGACGTGAATCCATTTAGATCCTGCGAACGCCGAAATGGATTCAGTAACGAAGGACTTATACGCCCTACCAAATCCAGAGCCTGGTACTGCGAACAGAAACCGGTCGTGTTGGCGTGTCGTTCGGCATGTAGATCGGCCGATTCTGTCACGAGTGGCAATCGGGCGAGTCCGCCGCGAAGCCTTGTTTCAAAAAACCAGGCGGTGCGATCTTCCGGAGCGAGAGGAGAGGGGTCTTGTCTCCCGCATCGTCAGGACTTGCGGAGCCTATGGCTCCCACTGCCTTATCTTCAGGTTCAGCCACACCCAAGGCGAGCGGACTTGTTACCCAGCCACCTGGCTCGGCGGGCAAGCTGTCACGTCCCGCAACCGTGAAGCTGCTGGCATTGCCACCACCGAGTGCCGCGCAGCGCTGGCTCAAGAGCGTAGTTGGCATCAGCGGCTTTTGCCCGAGAGGAACAATCTTGCCGCTGGCCGGCGAAATCGGCGATTGGATCGAAATAATGCCTTGCTGTCCGAACTGCGAGGAAGCCGAGATGACGCTGGTCGAATCCGGCAACAGAAAATTGGTCGTGATCGAGATGTTTCCGCCAGGCCCGAAGACGGAATTGGCGAGGATACGACTGTTTTGCAGGACGACGAACTCCGGATCAATATTCACACTCCCACCGCCACCTGTGCCGTCAAGAACCGAGGCGCTAATGATGCTGTCAGAAAGTTGCACCGTGCCGGTGGGAGGTGTCGTAATCTTGATGGATCCGCCACTCGCCTCACCGGCCTCTGTCGTTACCGCGCTCTTGGTCATGGTGAATTGATTGCCCGCGGTGATCTGAATGTTGCCGGCATTGGCTGTGCCCGTGTTGCTCGCTGAAATGGTTGAGCCGGTGCCTACGATGATCGATCCCGGTGCCGTGATGGCAATGTTCCCGCCATTCTGAGTTCCCTGGGAGAGGGTCGAAATCACACTGCTCTGCATCAGGATGCCGCCGCCGGAGATAGTAATATCGCCACCTTGATCGGTCACATTCGCAGACTGCGGACGGACGTCGTTCACGTTGGAAGAAATCGTTGAGTGATGCAACTGAACTGGGCCGTTCACTTTCAATTCGATCTTTCCCCCCAGTGCATCACTTCTGGTGTCTGACAACACATCGGTGTTGTTCAGGTTGATGGAAGAGGCGCCAGGTAAGGGAGAACCTTCCGGCATGGCGACGCTTTCCCCGGCGAAACTGATCCTGCCCGCGCCGCCGCTTCCCGTGCTACTCGTTGAGATCACGACTCGAGTCGGATCATCCACGTTGAGGATCCGCGGCGCCGACAGTGTTCCTCCGGGCCTGGTTCCCTGATGAGTCGTCAACACGTCCGCGTGCAATTCTATGCGACTCCCGATGCGGCTGCCGTGAGTCGGAGCAACAATGCCACCACCGGTGATCTCCAAGTTTTTTGCCGAGACAAGGATACTCCCCTGGACGTCTCGTCCATCGGTGATCACCCGACCCCTCTCACCTGCGCCGACGACATCGATCAATCGCCCTTGGGAATCTCTAACATTGGTGACATTGTTGACCTTTGAATTGAGAATGGAATGATCAAGGATGACACTGTCGCCACGTATTCTGAGATACCCCGGCAGGCCATCGTGTAACGCCTCGACCGTGACTTCCGAGTTGGTCAGCTTCACCACATTCGTAGGGTGATCAGGGTAATCCGGTTCCCAGACGGCTCCGTAGGAGAAGAAGTTATCCCCGATGATCTTCGTGATACCGGCCTGGGCTCTGCCGCGACTCGTATTGGTAATTGACGAATTGTCTGCAACCAATGAATTCTGGACACGTAACCAGATCTCGCCGGCACTTGGCCCTCCCTGGCATAACGGACAGGATCCGATATCCGATACGAGTGCATCGGCCTTGATCGTGCTGTCTTTCAAGACGACATCGTTGGCTAAAATATCGATACGGCTGAACCCTTGATTGCGCGCAACATCCCCATTGGGCTTCGTGCCGTTGATATCGAAGTCTTGCGTCGCAACCGAAATGTTGGTGTCGGTGAACGAGGCTCGTCCCTGCACCCGTATCAGGACCATTCCCCCGGCCGCATTGCCGACCGCGTCGGAATGGATATCCGTTCCGTGCAGATCGATCTCCCGAGCGAGATAGTATTGAAAGACTTCTGTAGGTTGGCCATTGGAATCAGCGACCCACACATACCCTTGTGTCTTCGTCGGAGTGAGACCTGAAATACCTTGAATGGTAATGTCGCCGGCTTGTCCGCCCACGCATCCCGGCCCGCAGTCACTCGTACTGGAAATGAGGACACGACCGTCAGGGCCGGCGTGCGATGTCAGTGTTCCAACATTCAACCTAATCGACCCTGCATCTGCGCCGCCGGTGGTGTCGGCTTTGATCACCGTTCCGTTGACGAGCGCGACCTTTTCAGCCGTGATCTCAATATCGGCCTTCGGCCGCATAGGAACAAAGCCCTCGCGCTGGCTATCAATCTGCTCTCCGCCCCCGGGTTTAGGCGTGGGGATGGTGGCCCCGCTCACGCTGGCGACGATTTTCGTATTACTCAATAACACCGCGTCGGCCGCGCCTCCTGCTTTTCCCGAGATGGTGATTGTTCCAGCCTTGCCTTGGCCGGTGCTATTGCTTGCAATAGTAACCGGCGCCGCAGTGCTGATAGGATTTCCGTCCGCGCTCATATTGCTGCGCAAGGTCCCGGCTTCAAGGCTGATATTGCCTGCGTTTCCGTCGCCATTTGTAGATGTCGTAATAGTCGCGCCGTGGCTCAGTGTCACATGGTCTGCCTGAACGGAAATATCGCCTTGCGTAGGCGAGAAAGCCAGTAACGTGGGCGCGCTGAATGACGACTTTGCCTCAAGCGCGGCGTTCTCCATGATGAATTGCCCGGCTCTGATGACAATCGGCCCGGCATTTCCCGTACTGGAGCTAGTCTGAAGCGTCGTCCCCGAGGTGAGCTGAATCGTCCCTTGGCCCGTGGCCTTGGCAGGATCGAATCCGGATAGCGCACCCGTCGCACTGACCTCTCCAATGCCCGTGACGCTTCCCAGAGTGATTTGTCCGCCGGGCGCTGAGAGCTTTGCCGGTTGAACGGCCCCGTTGTCGAACGTTCCATTCTGAACCGTGATATTTCCGCCAACGAGCGCAATGCCGGTTCCGTCTGCCACTCTGAATTGGCTACCCTGGACCGTAATGGCCCCAGGATTCGAACCCAAGAACCCGAACGCGGCAACGGGCGCGATGCTCAAGAGCGCATCGGCGGCCGGATTCGGGATGGCATTGAAGCGCACCCCATCGGCGAGGCGCAGATAGTCCGCGCTTGTAAACGCCACCATGCCTCCCACGTTGACGGTCGCGTTCGGTCCGAACAAGAATCCGGCCGGATTCATCAGGAACAGATTCGCGGCGCCGAAGTTCGTGGTGTGAATCGCGCCGAAGATGTTGGACATGTTTCCGCCGGTGACCCGGCCTAAGATGTTTGAGGTGGGGAGCCCGGCGGCGAGAGGATTGCCGGCAAGATCCGCCGATCCTGCATTGAGGAAGTTCGCAACGTTGTTGTTGGGAACATTGAAATCCCCGAAGCTGTGAAACAAATTGGTTCCCCCGCCGGGTCTCGT
>Ga0075419_10000913_pt1 | contig 19059 bp, 17 predicted proteins | sample SoiMetdeltSBSDD3_FD_76900 | JGI IMG/M metagenome (GOLD analysis project Ga0075419, IMG submission 76900) | Bulk soil microbial communities from a Populus tree surrounding site in Tennessee, USA - Soil MetaG P. deltoides SBSDD3 | ecosystem: Environmental > Terrestrial > Soil > Tree plantation... | reverse complement strand
TGATGCGGTCGAAGAACCGGGCCAGCGGGCGGAAGGCGTCGTTGGCGGTGACGTCGGCCTCGGTGGGGTGCTGGAGCTGCTGGAGCACCGGGCCCTGGCGCCGGGTCGCGTAGGCGTCGCCGGGGAGCAGCAGCACCGGGAGCCGGTTGACGGTGGCCACGCCGGCCCCGGTGACCATGTTGAGCGCCCCGGGGCCGATCGAGGCGGTGACGGCCAGGGTGGCCCGGCGGCGGGTCGCCTTGGCGAAGGCGGTGGCCGCATGCACCAGGGCCTGCTCGTTGCGGCCCTGGATGAACGGCATCCGGTCGTGGAGCTGGTCGAGGGCCTGGCCCATGCCGGCGACGTTGCCGTGGCCGAAGATGCCGAGGGCCGCCGGGACGAGCCGGCGGCGGTCGCCGTCGGCCACCGAGTGCTGGGCGGCGAGGTACCCGACGATGGCCTGGGCGACCGTCAGGCGCACGGTCCGCCGTGGAGTAACGGTCATGGGTCGATCTCCCTTCAACAGGTTGTCACCAGGGCCGGCCGTGGAGCACGACCGTCTTGACCTCGGTCATCTCCTCGACGGCGGAGCGGGGGCCCTCCTTGCCGATGCCGCTGCCCTTGAGGCCGCCGTACGGCATGAGGTCGGCGCGCCACAGAGGCGTCCAGTTGACGTGGATGGTTCCCGAGTCGATCTCGCGCATGGCCCGCACGGCCCCGGCCACGTCCGAGGTGAAGATCCCCGACCCGAGCCCGTAGCCGGTCCCGTTGGCCAGGGCGATGGCCTGGGCCCAGTCGTCGGCCCGGCTGACGGCCACCGCCGGCCCGAACAGCTCCTCCTGGCTGAAGGGCGAGGCCGGGTCGACGTCGGCCACCACCGCCGGCTGGACCACCGCCCCCTCGCGGTCGCCGCCGGTGAGCACCCGGGCGCCGGCGGCGGCCGCCTCGGCGATGGCCCGCTGCACGCGCTCGGCCTCGCCGGCGGTGATGAGGGCGCCCATGCCGGTGTCGGGCGAGGCCGGGTCGCCGGTGCGGATGGCCTCGACCTTGGGGACCAGGGCGTCCAGGAAGTCGCCGACCACCGCCTGGTGGGCGATCACCCGCTGGACCGAGATGCAGACCTGGCCGGCGTTGACGTAGCCGCCCGCGGCCACCGCCGAGGAGGCGAGCTCGAGGTCGGCGTCGGGCAGGATCACCACCGGGCAGGAGGCGCCCAGCTCCAGCGAGAGCTTCTTGACCCCGGCGACCCGGGTGATCCGCTCCCCGGTGGCGGTGGAGCCGGTGAAGGAGATCTTGCGGACCCGCGGGTCGGTGACGAGGGCGTCGCCCAGGGTCCCGCCGGGGCCGGTGACGACCGACAGGACGCCGTCGGGCAGGCCGGCGTCGACGAGGCAGGCGGCCAGGGCCAGCGCGGTCAGGGGGGTGTCGCGGGCCGGCTTGAGCACGACCGCATTGCCGGCGGCCAGGGCCGGGGCGAGCTTGTGGAGCACCAGCAGGGCCGGGTAGTTGAACGGGGTGATGGCCACCACCACGCCGCAGGGCTGGCGCAGGGTGAAGCCGATCTTGTCCTGGCCGGTGCCGCGGTTGGCGTCCAGCGGCAGGCTGTCGCCGTACAGCTGGGTGCCCTCGAAGGCGGCCAGCCGGATCAGGTCGCCGGAGCGCGACGCCTCGCCCCTGGCCTCGGTGATGGTCTTGCCGCACTCCCCGCTGATCAGCCGGGCCGTCGCCTCGGCCCGCTCGTCGGCCAGCTCGGCCGCCCGCAGCAGGATCCGCATCCGCTCGTGGGCCGGCGTCCGCCGCCACCGCTCGGCCCCGGCCTGGGCGGCGGCCAGGGCCGCGTCCACGTCCTCGACCGTCCCCACCGGCACGGTGCCGACCACAGTTCCGTCGAACGGCGAGGTCACCTCCTCGACCCGGTGCGATCCGGCGGCCGGCTGCCAGCGGCCGCCGATGAGCATCTCCATGACATCCCTCCAACGAGCGGGACGGGTGTTGGAACGTTCCAACTCAGCGTAGTGTGCACAGCCGCCCGGAGGGTGTCAAGGGTCTGGTTCGCCGGAGTCGGCGGTGGCGCCGGGTGCCGGGCCGGCGTTCGGCGGTGGCGTTCGGCGCCCGGGCCGGCTACTGGAGGTGGCCGGCCCCGTCCAGGCTCTTGGTCCGCACCAGCTCGGTGACGTGCTCGAGGAAGGCGTCCAGGGACATGGCGACCTCCTCGCCCGAGCGGTAGCGCACCGAGACCGAGCGCCCCTCGGCCTCGCGCCGGCCCACCACCACGATCAGCGGGACCTTGCGGGTGATGGCCGTGCGGATCCTGGCGTTGAGCCGGCCGTCGCCGGCGTCGACGTCGGCGCGGATCCCGGCCTCGACCAGCCGGTCTCGGACCTCGCCGGCGTAGCCGGCCAGCTCGCCGACGATCGGGATGACGCGGACCTGCTCGGGGGCCAGCCAGACCGGGAACGCCCCGGCGTAGTGCTCGGTCAGGTAGGCCACGAACCGCTCGTGCGAGCCCAGCGGGGCCCGGTGGATGACCGCCACCGGCTGCTCGCTGCCGTCCGAGGCGGTGTAGCCAAGCCCGAAGCGCTGCGGGGTGTAGAGGTCGACCTGGTTGGTCGAGGCCGCGAACTCCTTGCCGGTGACGGCCCGGATCATGAAGTCGACCTTGGGCCCGTAGTGGGCGGCGCCGCCGACGTCCTGGACGTAGGGGATCCCGGACTCCTCCATGGCCTCGCGGGTGATCCGCTCGGCGTCGGCCCACATGGCCCCGTCGTCGTGGTACTTGTCCTTGTTGTGGGGGTCGCGCAGGGCCAGGACCATGTAGAAGTCGGTGATGCCGAGGGCCCGGTAGTAGTCGTCGTGCATCCGCATGACCTCGAGGAACTGGTCCTTGGCCTGGTCGTGGGTGCAGTAGATGTGGGCGTCGTTCTGGGTGAACCCCCGGGTCCGCATCAGCCCGTGCAGCTGCCCCGAGCGCTCGAACCGGTACACGGTCCCGTACTCGGCCAGCTTGAGCGGCAGCTCCCGGTAGCTGCGCAGCCTGGCCTTGTAGACCATGTGGTGGTGCGGGCAGTTCATCGGCCGCAGGTAGTACTGCACGCCCTCGATGTCGATCGGCGCGTACAGGTCGTCGCGGTAGTAGGGCAGGTGCCCGGACAGGTAGTAGAGGTCCTCGCGGGTCAGGTGGGGGGTGACCACCCGCTGGTAGCCCAGCCGGCGCTCGGTCTGCCTGGCCCACTGCTCCAGCTCGTCCCGGACGATGGTGCCGTTGGGCAGCCACAGCGGCAGCCCCTGGCCGACCTCCCTGCTGAAGGTGAACAGCTCCAGGTCGGCGCCGATGCGCCGGTGGTCGCGCCGGGCCGCCTCCTCGAGCTGGCGCAGGTGCGCCGCCAGCTGCTCGCGCCGGGGCCAGGCGGTGCCGTAGATCCGCTGGAGCTGCGGGTTCCGCTCGCTGCCGCGCCAGTAGGCGGCGGCGCTGCGCAGCAGCTTGAAGGCACCGATGAGCCGGGTCGAGGGCACGTGGGGGCCGCGGCACAGGTCGCTCCAGCGGCGCTCCCCGGTCCCGGCGTCGAGGTTGTCGTAGATGGTCAGCTCGCCACCCCCGACCTCCATGACCTCGGGGTCGGCCTCGTCCCTGGCGTCGATGAGCTCGAGCTTGTACGGCTCGGCGGCCAGCTCGGCCCGGGCCGCGGCCGGCGAGGCGAGCACGCGGCGCCGGAACCGCTGCCCGGCGGCGACGATCTCGCGCATGCGGGCCTCGACCCGCTCCAGGTCGTCCGGCTGGAAGGGCTTGGCCACGTCGAAGTCGTAGTAGAAGCCGTGCTCGATGGGCGGGCCGATCCCGAGCTCGGCCTGGGGGAAGAGGTCCTGCACGGCCTGGGCGAGCACGTGGGCGGTGGAGTGGCGTAGCACGTCCAACCCGTCGGGGCTGGACATGGGCACCGGCTCGACCCGGAGGTCGGCGTCGGCGACCCACGACAGGTCGCGCAGCCGCCCGTCGGGGGTGCGGACGACCACGATCGCGTCCGGGCCGGCCAGCTTCAGCCCGGCGGCGGCGACCGCGTCGGCCGCCGTCGTGGCCGCCGGGACGACGAGCGGCTCGACCGCGGCGGATGGGCTGGGTGCGGGCACGACGGGCTCCTTGGGGGTGGCCGGTGCCCCGGCCGGAAGGGCGGTGGCGGTGCCATGGTAGCCGTGGTCGCGGGACGCAAGGACGGTGCCCCCCGGGGCCCGGGGGCCGGCCGGGGGGCACCGTGTCGGTGCCGGCGTGGTCAGCTGCTCGCGGTGGCCTGCCGGGGCTCGTCGACGTTCGCTCTCAGGCGGTGGCCGTCCGGCGGCCGGGCAGGCTCGCGTCCCCCATTTCAGCCTCAAGCTCCTCGTCGGACGCCCGGTGCCCGAGCGACTTGAGCACGATGACCAGGGCCGCGCTGACGGCAAGGCCGATGACGATGGCGAGGAACCACAGCAACGGCTTCTCGATCAGCCCGATCACCCAGATCCCACCGTGCGGGGCCCGGGAACCGCACTTGAAGGCCATGGACAGGGCGCCGGCCACGCCGCCGCCGGCCATCGTCGCCGGGACCACCCGGATCGGGTCTGCGGCGGCGAAGGGGATGGCCCCTTCGGTGATGAACGACGCCCCCAGCAGCCAGGCCGCCTCGCCCGCCTTGCGCTCGGCGTCGCTGAACAGGTGCTTGCGCAGCACGGTGGCCAGGGCCAGCCCCAGCGGCGGGACCATGCCGGCGGCCATGACCGCCGCCATCACCTGGGTGTTGCCGCTGGCCAGGGCGGCCAGACCGAAGGTGTACGCCACCTTGTTGACCGGGCCGCCCAGGTCGAAACCCATCATCAGCCCGAGCAGCAGGCCGAGCAGGACCGCGTTGCTGCCCGACAACCCGTTCAGCCAGTTGGTCAGGCCGGTCTGCGCGGCCGCAATCGGCTTGCCGATGACCACGACCATCAGGAAGCCGACCAGCAGCGTCGCGACCAACGGGATGAACACGACCGGCATGATGCCGGCGAAGGCCCTCGGCACCTTCAGCCGCACGAGGTACAAGGCGATGGCGCCGGCCAGCAGACCGCCGACCAGGCCGCCGAGGAACCCGGCGCCGACCAGGTTGGCCAGCAGCCCGGCGACGATACCGGGGACCAGGCCTGGCCGGTCGGCCATCGCGTAGGCGATGAAGCCGGCCAGGATGGGCACCAGCATCGAGAACGCCGTCGCACCGATGAGGAACAGCAGCCCGGCCCACCCGGCCTTCTGGACCACCTGGGTGAAGTCGGTGATGGCCTGGTACGTGACCCCCTCGAAGGTGCCGCCGTAGACCTTGGGCTTCACCGCGCCCCCGCCAAACAGGAAGCCGAGGGCGATCAGGATCCCGCCGGCGGCCACGAACGGGATCATGTAGCTGACCCCGGTCATCAGCCAGCCCCGCAGCTGGTTCCCGAAGGCGGCCGCCCCACCGCCCCCGCCACCCCCGCCGGTAGGGGTCGGGGTCACCGGGCGGCCGGCATCGCCGCCCCCGGCCGCCGGCGTGGCGGTCGCCGCGACAGGGGCGGCGCTGGCCGCCGCCTCGGCCTCGGCGATCAGGTTGGGGGCGTCGTTGATGGCCCGCTTGACCGACGTCTGGACCAGCGGCTTGCCCGCGAACCGCTCGCGGTTGCGGACCTCCACGTCGGCCGCGAACACCACCGCGTCGGCGGCCGCGATGTCGGCGTCGGGCACCGCCTCGGCCCCGGCCGCGCCCTGGGTCTCGACCTTGATCTCGTGCCCGGCATTGCGGGCGGCCTGCTCCAGGGCTTCGGCCGCCATGTAGGTGTGGGCGATCCCGGTGGGGCAGGATGTCACGGCGACGATCTTCATTGCCCCAGCACCTCCTTCTTGACCAGGGTGACGACGGCCTCGGGGTCCGGGGCCTGGAGCAGGGCGTCCTTGAAGGACTGGTGGATGAGCCGCCGGGCCAGCGAGGCGAGGATGCCCATGTGCTCGGCGCCGCCGCCCTCGGGGGCGGCGATCAGGAAGATGAGGTGGGCCGGCCCGTCGGCGGCGCCCCAGTCGATGCCCTGGGCGCTGCGGCCGAAGCCCAGGGTGGGCTCGACCACGGCCACCGACCGGCAGTGCGGGATGCCGATCCCGCCCTCCAGCCCGGTCGGCATCTGGGCCTCGCGGGCGCGCACGTCGGCCAGGAACTGGTCGAGGTCGGTGACCCGGCCGGCCGCCTGGAGCCGCTCGGCCAGCGACCGGGTCGCCTCGCCGCGCTCGGTCGCAGAGAGGTCCAGGTCCACCAGGTCGGGGGTGATGAGGTCCGCCATGGGCGTCAGCTCCGTTCCGTGAGGGGGTGGTCGGGGTCGATGCGGTCGGCCAGGGTGACCGCGTCGTGGTCGAGGTCGGCGGGGGTCGGCATGCGACTGCCGGGCAGGCTGGCCGCGGCCGCGCCCCAGGCCAGGGCCTCACGCAGGGCGTCGGGGCCGCTGCCGCCGCCGGCCAGGAAGCCGGCCAGCATCGCGTCGCCGGCGCCGACGGCGCTGCGGGCCCGGTCGATGGTGGCCGAGCCGTAGGTGGCCCCGGAGGCGTCGACCAGCACCGCCCCGTCGGCCCCGAGGCTGGCCAGGACGGTGCCGGCCCCGCGGCCGCGCAGCTCCTCGGCCGCCGCGACCACGTCGCCGACGGTGAAGATGGGCCGGCCGGTGGCCTCGGCCAGCTCCTCCCGGTTCGGCTTGATCAGGTCCGGCCCGGCGTCCAGGGCGGCGACCAGCGGGGCTCCGCTGGAGTCGACCGCCACCTTGACCTGGGCCGAGCCGAGGCGCTCGACCACCCGGGCGTAGAAGTCGATCGGCGCCCCCGGCGGGAGGCTGCCGGTGCAGGCCAGCCACTCGGCGTCGGCGGCGGCGGCCACGGTGGCCGCGGTCACGGCCTCGACCTCCTCCGGGGTGAGCTGGGGGCCAGGCTCGTTCAGCTTGGTCACGGTGCCGTCGGGCTCGACCACGCTCACGTTCGCCCTGACCGACCCGGCGACCGGGACGACCACCACTAGGACGTCGGCCGGGGCGAGCAGGGCGGCCAGCTGCTCGCCCTCCCAGCCGCCTCCCGGCAGCACCGCCCTGGTCTTGCGCCCGTTGGCGGCCAGGGCCCTCGACACGTTGACGCCCTTGCCGCCCGGGTCGACCCGCGACGCCCGGGCCCGGAGCACCGCCCCCCGGTGCAGGGCGTCCACCTCGATCGTGCGGTCGACACTCGGGTTGGGGGTGAGGGTGACGATCATGCGCGCACCACCGTGGGTCCGGCCGCCTCCAGCCGGGCGGCGACGTCGGCGTCCAGTCCGGAGTCAACGATCAGCATAACCACGTCGGGCAGCCCTCCAAACTTGGCGAGGTCGTGTCGCCGGCTGTACGACCACTTCCCTTTGTACGTCCTCTCCGCCGTGCGTCAAGAGCGAACTTGAACGATATTGGCCCAAGCGGGCCAAGCGAAACCTCCCGGCGGTCACCCGCTTCACGACCGAGCGGTTGCGGCTGGCATCATGGCAGCCGGCGGATGGCACAGGCGGGAGGTTGAGATGACCGGCGTCCTGCGGACCTCGCTGCCGACCGGCGAGGAGCGTTCGGCGGCCGGGCGGGCCCTGCGCGAGCAGGTCAAGCGGGCCGAGCTCGGGCGGTGGCGGCCGGCCGAGGACCGGCCCGACCCGATCGACCTGATCGAGGAGGCCCACGAGGGCCGGCTCCAGCGGCTGGTGCCGGTGCGGGTCGGGCGGATGCTGGCCTCGCCCTATGCCTTCCTGCGCGGCTCGGCCGCGCTGATGGCCGAGGACTTCGCCCACCTGCCCCGCACCGGGATCGAGCCGGTCATCTGCGGCGACGCCCACCTGGGCAACTTCGGCTTCTACGCCTCGCCCGAGCGCGACCTGGTGTTCGACCTCAACGACTTCGACGAGGCCCACCCCGGCCCCTGGGAGTGGGACCTGCGCCGGCTGGCCACCAGCGTGTGGGTTGCCGGCCGCCAGAACGGCCTGTCCGAGGACACCTGCGAGGACGCCGTCCTGCGCTGCGCCTACGCCTACCGGCGGCAGCTGCGCCAGCTGGCCGGCCAGCCGCTGCTGCCCCGCTCCTTCGACCGCCTCGACATCGACCGGATGCGGGCCGAGCTGGCCGACTGGTCGCTGCGGGGCGAGATCGAGCGGGCGGCCAGGCAGGCCCGGACCCGGACCAGCGACCGGGCCCTGCCCAAGCTGACCCGCGAGCGCCGCGGGGCCCGCCACATCGTCGACCAGCCGCCGCTGATCACCCATGTGTCCGCACGCGAGACCGACCGGCTGGTCGAGGGCCTGGAGCAGTACCTGGACACCCTCCCGCCCCACTGGCGCCGCGTGCTGAGCTACTACGTGGTCGTCGACCTGGCCCACAAGGTGGTCGGGGTGGGCAGCGTCGGCCTGCGCGCCTACGTGGCCCTGCTCCAGGGCAACGACCCGGGCGACGTCGTGTTCCTCCAGCTCAAGCAGGCCAGGCGGTCGTGCGTGGCCCGGTTCGTGCACGGCGACACGGCCTGGCACGCCCACCAGGGCCAGCGGGTGGTCGAGTACCAGCAGACCCTGCAGACCGTCAGCGACCCGCTGCTCGGCTGGACCACCGTGGCCGGCCGCGACTACTACGTGCGCCAGTTCCGCGACATGAAGGGCGCCATCACCGTCGACGGCATGGACGGGTCGTCCCTGCTGGACTACGCCCGGGTCTGCGGCACCCTGCTGGCCAAGGGCCACGCCCGCTCCACCGGGGCCACCAGGCTGTCCGCCTACCTGGGCAAGGGCGACAGCGCCGACCGGGCCTTCGCCCGCTTCGCCAGGGCCTATGCCGACCAGACCGAGGCCGACCACGAGGCCCTGGGCAAGGCCGTCACCTCCGGCCGCCTCCCGGCCGAGCCCGGGATCTGAGGTGGCCCGGCCGCCCGGGCAGGCCGAACAGGTCGAGCGCGTCTCCACCCTGGAGCTCTTCTTCGACCTGGTCTTCGTGTTCACCATCACCCAGCTGACCGCGGTCCTGAGCGACGACCCGACCCCGCGGGGGCTGCTGCGGGTGGTGCTGATGCTCGGCGTGATCTTCTGGATGTACGACGGGTACGTCTGGCTGACCAATGCCGTCGCCCCCGACCGGGCGGCCAGGCGGCTCCTGCTGCTCGGCGGCATGGCCGGGTTCCTGGTCCTGGCCCTGGCCATCCCGCAGGCCTTCTCCGGCGACGACCTCGCCTTCGGCCTGGCCTACCTGGTGGTGGTGAGCATCCACGCCGGGCTGTACTCGCGCACCTCGGTCACCCACACGGTCAGGGCGCTGGTCCGCCTGGCCCCGTTCAACCTGGCCTCCGCCCTGCTGGTCCTCGCCGCCGTGGTGGCCGGCGGTCCCGCCGGCTATCTGCTGTGGGCGGCGGCGTTCGCCCTGGAGTGGGTCACACCCCTGGTCACCGGCATCGGCGGGTTCCGCATCGCTTCGGCCCACTTCGCCGAGCGCCACGGCCTGGTGGTGATCGTCGCCCTGGGCGAGTCGGTGGTGGCCATCGGCATCGGCGCCGCCGGCCAGCCCGTCGACCTGGCCCTGACCAGCGTGGCCCTGCTCGGCCTGCTGCTGGCGGCCTGCCTGTGGTGGGCGTATTTCGGCGGCGACGACAGCGGCGCCGAGCGGGCCCTGGCGGCCGTCCCCGAGGACCGCCGGGCCGCGCTGGCGGTCAGGGCCTTCGGCTACTGGCACCTGCCGATCCTGCTCGGGATCATCGTCCTGGCCGCCGGGCTCAAGCACGCCATCGGCCACGCCTTCGACCCCCTGGACCTGGCCCACGCCCTGCTGCTGTCGGGCGGCGTGGCCGTGTTCCTGGACGGCGACATCGGGTTCCGCCGCACCCTGCGGCTCGGCCCCAGCCACCTGCGTGCCACCGCGGCCGTCCTCGCCCTGGCCACCATCCCCCTCGGCCTGGAGGCCTCGGCGGTCTTCCAGCTCAGCTTCCTGGGTATCGTCCTGTCCGGGTCGTTGGCCGCCGAGTCCGCCGGCACCTGGCCGCGCGGCCGTCAGAGCTGAGGTGGGGATGCGCAGGCGACTGGCCGAGCAGGGAGCAGACCGTCTCCTGACGCCCTCGCGGGCCTCAGGGCCGCCGGTAGATGTCCGCGCGATGGCCGATGGCCAGGACATAGACCGCCCGACCCGGCTCGGGTCGCCGGCCAGGGGGCCGTAGATGAATCCGACGACCGACACGGCCACCTTCTCCGGGAGACGGCGCAGGGCCCGCCTGGCCGGTGCCGTCCAGTGGACCTCGAACGGCGCCCCGGGCTCCCCGGTCACCGCTCGGTCTCGGCCAGGGGCCTCCTGCTCCGACAGTCGGGTGGTGCCGCCGGCGGCGACCTCGGCGATGGCTAGTTTGCTCTGCGCCTGCAACCTGGCATCCTCCCCGGCATGACCCGGTTGCGGAGAGCTGCCACGGCGGCGTTGACCGAAGGTGAGCTGGAGGCCGTGCGGCAGCTGCTGTTCGAGGCGTTCGGGGGGCGGTTCGACGAGCACGACTGGGAGCACACCCTCGGGGGGGTGCACGTGCTGGCCTGCGAGGACGACGAGGTGGTGGCCCACGGGGCGGTGGTGTCGCGGGTGCTGGTCACCGGGGAGCGGGGGCTGCGGACCGGGTATGTCGAGGGGGTGGCGACCCGGGAGGACCGGCGCGGGCGGGGGCTGGCCACCCTGGTCATGCGGGAGGTGGGGCGGGTCATCGAGCGGGGGTACGAGCTGGGGGCGCTGGGCGACGGCAGTGGGATCCCCGGGTTCTACCAGCGGCTGGGGTGGGAGACCTGGCAGGGGCCGACCTGGGTGGCGGGGCCGGAGGGCCGGGAGCGGACGGCCGAGGAGGACGGGAGCATCCTGGTGCTGCGCACCCCGGCCACCGGGGTGCTCGACCCGACCGCCTCGATCACCTGCGACTGGCGGTCGGGTGACGTCTGGTGAGGAGGCCCGGTTGAGCGCTGGGGACAGGGACGACCTGCTCAGGGCGGCCTTCGCCGGCGGGTGGCGGGTCGACGCCAGCGAGCCGGCGACCATGGACACCATGGGCGGTGGTTCCTACCGGGCCTGGCCGGCAACCATGACCCGCGGGGCGGCGACCGGCGGCGGGATGGCGTAGCGTCACGCTGGTCCGCCGCGCCGAAGCGGACGAGCCGGCAATTTCGGGTGGAGGGTCGAGCGTGCGTGTCGCCTTGTTCGTGACCTGCCTGGTGGACGGGCTGTTCCCCGACGTCGGCAAGGCCACGGTGGCACTGCTGGAGCGGCTGGGCTGCACCGTCGAGGTGCCGCTGGCCCAGACCTGCTGCGGCCAGATGCACATCAACACCGGCTACACCAGGGAGGCGCTGCCCCTGGTGCGCCGGCACGTGGCCGCCTTCGAGGGCACGAGGCGGTGGTGGCGCCGAGCGGGTCGTGCGCCGGGTCGGTCCGCCACCAGCACGCCTGGGTGGCCGACGAGGCCGGCGACCCGGGCCTGGCCGCGGCCGCCCGGGAGACGGCGTCGCGCACCTTCGAGCTGTCGGAGTTCCTGGTCGACGTGCTCGGGGTCATCGACGTCGGCGCCCACTTCCCGCACCGGGTGACCTACCATCCGACCTGCCACAGCCTGCGGGTGCTGCGGGTCGGGGACCGGCCGCTGCGGCTGCTGCGCGAGGTGGGCGGCATCGACCTGGTCGAGCTCCCCCAGGCCGAGGCCTGCTGCGGCTTCGGGGGGACGTTCGCGGTCAAGAACCCCGACACCTCGGCGGCCATGCTGGCCGACAAGATGCACCATGTCCTCTCGACCCGGGCCGAGGTCTGCTCGGCCTCGGACAGCTCCTGCCTGCTGCACATCGGCGGCGGGCTGTCGCGGCTGCGGACCGGGGTGCGCACCGTCCACCTGGCCGAGATCCTCGCCTCCACCCGGTCCGAGCTGCCGGAGGTGCCCGCCCGATGACCCAGCAGCGGGGGGTGAATCAGGTGTATCTCGGCCTGCCCACGGCCCCGCCCGGGGTCGGGCAGCTGCGCGGCGACCGGCCGTTCCCGGCGGCGGCCCGGGAGGCGCTGGGCGACGCCCAGCTGCGGCGCAACCTGGCCAAGGCCACCGGGACCATCAGGGCCAAGCGGGCCCAGGTGGTGGCCGAGGTGCCCGACTGGGCCGAGCTGCGGGCCGCCGGGGCGGCCGTCAAGGACCAGGTCCTGGCCAACCTCGACGGCTACCTGGTCCAGCTGGAGGAGCAGGTCGGCGCCCGCGGCGGGGTCGTCCACTGGGCCCGCGACGCCACCGAGGCCAACCGGGTCGTCACCGACCTGGTCCGGGCGGCCGGGGCCGACGAGGTGGTCAAGGTCAAGTCGATGGCCACCCAGGAGATCGGCCTCAACGAGGCCCTGGCCGAAGCCGGGATCGCCGCCTGGGAGACCGACCTGGCCGAGCTGATCGTCCAGCTGGGCCACGACAGCCCCAGCCACATCCTGGTCCCGGCGATCCACCGCAACCGGGCCGAGATCCGCGAGATCTTCCTGCGCGAGATGGCCAGGGTCGGCCTGCCGGCGCCGCCCGACCTGACCGACGAGCCACGGGCCCTGGCCGAGGCGGCCCGCCTGCACCTGCGGCGCAGGTTCCTCGAGGCCCAGGTGGCCGTCTCGGGGGCCAACTTCGCCGTGGCCGAGACCGGCACCCTGGCCGTGGTCGAGTCCGAGGGCAACGGCCGCATGTGCCTGACCCTGCCCCGGGTGCTGATCACCGTCATGGGGATCGAGAAGCTGGTCCCGACCTGGCGCGACCTGGAGGTGTTCCTCCAGCTGCTGCCGCGCTCCTCCACCGGCGAGCGGATGAACCCCTACACCAGCATGTGGACCGGGGTCCACGCCGGCGACGGACCGGAGGAGTTCCACCTGGTCCTGCTGGACAACGGGCGCACCGCCACCCTGGCCGATCCCCAGGGCCGCAGCGCCCTGCGCTGCATCCGCTGCTCGGCCTGCCTCAACGTCTGCCCGGTGTACGAGCGCACCGGAGGCCACGCCTACGGCAGCGTCTACCCCGGGCCGATCGGGGCCGTCCTCTCCCCCCAGCTGACCGGGGTCGCCGACAACCCCTCCCTGCCGTACGCCTCGACCCTGTGCGGCGCCTGCTACGACGTCTGCCCGGTGGCCATCGACATCCCCCAGATGCTGGTCCACCTGCGCTCACGGGTGGTCGACACCAGACGCGAGCACTCGCGGGTCCCCACCCCCGAGCAGGCGGTGATGGCCACGGCGGCCTGGACCATGGAGCGCCCGGCCCGCTGGGCGAACGCGCTACGGGCGGCCCGGCTGGGCCGGCTGCTCGGCCGCCGGCGCCGCCGCATCTCCACCCTGCCCCCGCCGCTGTCGGCCTGGACCGCCACCAGGGACGTCCCCCTGCCGCCGGCCCAGACCTTCCGGGACTGGTGGGCGGGGCGATGAGGGCGGGCGCAGACCAGTCCTCGGGCGGGCACCGGGAGGCGCCAGGCGGCGCCCGCGAGGAGATCCTGGGGCGGATCCGGACCGCGGTGGCCGACGGGGCCGCCCCGCCCCCCGCGCCCAGGGACTACCGGACCGCCGAGCAGCCCCGCGACCTGGCCACCGGCGAGCTGCTGGAGCTGCTGGTCGACCGGCTGGTCGACTACCGGGCGCTGGTCCGGCGCAGCACCACCGCCCTGGTCGCGGCCAGCGTGGTCGCCGCCCTGACCGAGCGCGGCGCCGGCCGGGTCGCCGTCGCCGAGGGCATCCTCCCCGCCGGCCTGGACCGCCTGGAGCCCGGCATCGAGCTGGTCGGCGACGACCCCCCCCTCACCGCCGCCCAGCTGGACGGCCTGGACGGCGTCCTCACCGGCTGCGCGGTGGCCATCGCCGAGACGGGCACGATCGTGCTCGACGGCGGGCCCGGCCAGGGTCGCCGCATCCTCAGCCTGGTCCCCGACTACCACCTGGTGGTCGTGACCGCCGCCCAGGTGGTGGCCGGCGTCCCCGAGGCCCTGGCCCGCCTCGACCCGGCCCGCCCCCAGACCTGGATCAGCGGCCCCAGCGCGACCAGCGACATCGAGCTCGACCGGGTCGAGGGCGTCCACGGCCCCCGCACCCTCGAGGTCATCCTGTGCTCGTAGTGGGCACGACCTCGTACAGCTCCATCCTCCTGCCGTAGAACAGCCGGTAGGTGAGCAGGCTCCAGAACAACCCCTGGGTCGGCTTGAGCAGGCCCTTGGCGGTGGTGCGGCGCTCCCCGGGAGGGACGCGGCGGGCCCGGCCGGGCATGGGCCCGCCGGTGACCGTGCCGTTGACCTTGCACGGGGCCAGGGTGACGCGGTCGGTGTGGGCCAGCCGCTTGGCCTTGCCGCTGTCGGTGGCGGTGACGAAGTAGGCCTTGTCCCCGTTGACGACGATGCTCAGCGGCGTGCCGACCGCCTCGCCCCCGGGCCGGAAGGTGGTCAGCAGGGCGGTCTTGGAGCCCTCGAGCGGGCCGAAGCCCGCGGTGCGGTCGCTTGAGGCCATGGGCATTCCCCGGTCAGGCGGTGTCGACGTCGAGGAGATTATGCCCGGATGGCGGTGCCTGTCCTCCCAGGAACCTCCCAGGAACGCGCCAGCCCCCGCCAAGGAACACCGGTCAGAATGGCGGGCATGAGCGAGACCCAACCGGAGGCCCGGCTGCTGGTGGTCGAGGACGAGCCCAACATCCTCGAGCTGCTGTCGGCCAGCCTGCGCCTGGCCGGATTCGAGGTGGCCACGGCGACCGGCGGGCTGGAGGCGCTGACGGCGGTGCAGCGGCACCGCCCCGACCTGGTCGTGCTCGACGTGATGCTGCCCGACCTGGACGGCTTCGACGTGGCCCGCAGGCTGCGCTCGGGCGACACCCGGACCCCGGTGCTGTTCCTCACCGCCAGGGATGCCACCGAGGACAAGGTGACCGGCCTGACCATAGGCGGCGACGACTACGTGACCAAGCCGTTCAGCCTGGAGGAGGTGATCGCCCGCATCCGGGCCGTGCTGCGCCGGGCCCGCTCCACCGGGCCGCCCCCGCCCCCGACCCGGCTGCGCGCGGCCGACCTGGAGCTGGACGAGGAGAGCCACGAGGTCTGGCGGGCCGGCCGCCGGGTGCAGCTGTCCCCCACCGAGTTCAAGCTGCTGCGCTACCTGATGACCAACGCCGGCCGGGTGCTGTCCAAGGCCCAGATCCTCGACTACGTCTGGAACTACGACTTCCGGGGCGACTCCAGCATCGTCGAGTCGTACGTGTCGTACCTGCGCCGCAAGGTCGACGCGGTCGAGCCCCGGCTGATCCACACCATCCGCAGCGTCGGCTACGTCCTGCGGCTGCCCGACCCATGACCCTGCGGCCGCTGGCCGCGGGCCGGCGCCTGCTGGCCCGGACCCCCCTTCAGGTCAAGCTGATCGTGGCCGTGCTCTCCCTGGTCACGGTCGCGCTGCTGCTGATCGGGCTGGCCAGCGCGGCCGCCCTCCAGGGCTACCTGGTCGGCCGCCTCGACGACCAGCTCCAGGCGGTGGCCCACCAGCCCGGCCGGCGGCCTGGCGAGGCCCGAGGGGAACCGGGACACCGGCCCGGGCCGCCCAGCCCGTTCCTGATCCAGTACCGCGACCCCGCCGGCAAGCTCGTCTACACCGACAAAGCCCCCCTCGACGAGGGACAGCCGCCGCAGGTGCCCGATGACCGCGCCTGGCTGGCCGACCACACCGGCGAGCCCGTCACCGTCCCGGCCGCCGGCGGCGGCGGACGCTGGCGGGTCCTGGTCCAGGAGACGGCGTCGGGGAGCACGGTGGTGGCCGCCAGCCTCGACGGGATCGACGCCACCGTCCGCCAGCTGCGGCTCATCGACCTGGGGGTGAGCCTGGTCGTGCTGGCCGTGCTGGCCGGGGTGGGGGCGGTCATCGTCCGGGCGTCCCTGCGCCCGCTGGTCGAGATCGAGCAGACGGCCAGGACGATCGCGGCCGGCGACCTGACCCGCAGGGTGCCCGACCGCGACCCGCGCACCGAGGTCGGCCGGCTCGGCCGGGCCCTCAACACGATGCTCGCCCAGATCGAGTCGGCGTTCGGGGCCAGGGCCGCCTCCGAGGCCAGCGCCCGCCGGTCCGAGGACCGGATGCGCCGCTTCGTGGCCGACGCCAGCCACGAGCTGCGCACGCCGCTGACCACCATCCGGGGCTTCGCCGAGCTGTACCGCCAGGGCGGGGCGCGCGACCCGGCCGAGCTGGACCGGCTGATGCGACGGATCGAGGACCAGGCGGCCCAGATGGGGCTGCTGGTCGAGGACCTGCTCCTGCTGGCCCGCCTGGACCAGCAGCGCCCCCTGGACCGGCGTCCGGTGGACCTGCTCGCCCTGGCCGCCGAGGCGGTCAACGACGCCCGGGCGGTCGCCCCAGACCGCCAGATCGAGCTGGTCCTGGGCGAGGACGGCGAAAGCGGGAGCGTTCTGGTCGTGCTCGGCGACGACCAGCGGCTGCGCCAGGTCCTGGCCAACCTGGTCAACAACGCCCTCGCCCACACCCCGGCCGGCAGCCCGGTCGAGGTCCGGGTCGGGGCCTCGTCCCTGGACGGCCGGCCCGGGGCCGCCGTCGAGGTCGTCGACCACGGGCCGGGGCTCACCCCCGAGCAGGCCGAGCGGGTGTTCGAGCGCTTCTACCGGGCCGACCCGGCCCGCTCGCACGCCGACGGCGGCACCGGCCTTGGCCTGTCGATCGTGGCCGCCCTGGTGGCCGTCCACGGCGGCACCGTCCAGGTCGACAGCGTCCCCGGCCGGGGCGCGCGCTTCCGGGTGGTCCTCCCCCTGGCCCCCGACGCCGCCGGCTGAGCCTTACAGCAACCTCCCAGGCACGACCCAAGTTCCCTCAAGGGGCGGGCCCGACCATCGGGGCATGCAACCGCCTCCCGAGGAGCAGCCAGCCGCCATGCGCACCCTGACCCTGGTCCCCGACGCCGCCGCCGTCGCGGCACCGGCCGAGGCGCCCGGCGTCCTGATCGAGGTCGTCGTTCCGGTCCACAACGAGCAGCGGGTATTGGAGGCCAGCATCGTGCGCCTCCACCGCTACCTGACGGCCGACTTCCCGTTCGCGTTCCGGATCACCATCGCCGACAACGCCAGCACCGACGCCACCTGGCTGCTGGCCAAGCGGCTGGCCGAGCGGCTCCCGGACGTCCGGGCCGTCCACGTCGCCGAGAAGGGCCGGGGCCGGGCCGTGCGCCAGGTCTGGAGCGCCAGCGACGCCGACGTGGTCGCCTACATGGACGTCGACCTGTCCACCGGCCTGGAGGCGCTGCTGCCGCTGGTCGCACCCCTGCTGTCCGGCCACAGCGACCTGGCCATCGGCACCCGGCTGGCCAACGGGGCCGCGGTGGTCAGGGGGCCCAGGCGCGAGCTGGTCTCGCGCTGCTACAACCTGCTGCTGCGCACGGTCATGCGGGCCCGCTTCACCGACGCCCAGTGCGGCTTCAAGGCCGGCCGCACCGAGGTCGTGCGGGCGCTGCTGCCGGACGTCCAGGACCAGGAGTGGTTCTTCGACAGCGAGCTGCTGCTGGCCGCCCAGCACCACGGCCTGCGCATCCACGAGGTCCCGGTCGACTGGGTCGAGGACACCGACAGCCGGGTCGACCTCGTCCGCACCGCCCTGGACGACCTGCGCGGCATGGCCAGGGTGGCCCGCCGGCAGCTGCCCCGCTTCGCCGCCACCCTGCTGCGCTTCGTGCTGCTGCGGTCGTGGGTGTTCCACCCCCGCCGCACCCGGACCTGACACCAGGAGGAGCACACCACCGATGACCACCACGACCCTGGAACGACCCCTGCCGGCGCCGGCCCCGGGACGGCTGGCCCGCCTGGTGCGCGGCCGGGCCGACGACCCGGCCTGGGCCCGGCCCGCGCTGCTCGGCCTGCTGGCCGCCACCGCCCTGCTGTACCTGTGGGCCCTGAGCGCCTCCGGCTGGGCCAACGACTTCTACTCGGCCGCCGCCCAGGCGGCCAGCCAGAGCTGGAAGGCCTACTTCTTCGGGTCCTCGGACGCGTCCAACTTCATCACCGTGGACAAGCCACCGGCCGCGCTGTGGGTCATGGGGCTGTCGGCCCGCCTCTTCGGCGTCAACTCCTGGAGCCTGCTGGCCCCCGAGGCGCTGATGGGCGTGGCAACGGTCGGGCTGCTGTACGCGACGGTGCGCCGCTGGTTCGGGCCGGCCGCCGGCCTGCTGGCCGGGGCGGTCATGGCCCTGACGCCGGTGGCCACCCTGATCTTCCGGTTCAACAACCCCGACGCCCTGCTGGTGCTGCTGCTGGTGACCGGCGCCTACGCCACCGTGCGGGCGCTGGAGGACGGCAGCACCGGCTGGCTGGTCCTGGCCGGGGCCTGCGTCGGCTTCGGCTTCCTGGCCAAGCAGCTCCAGGCCCTGCTGGTGGTGCCGGCCTTCGCCCTCGTGTACCTGGCCGCCGCCCCCGGGTCGCTGGCCCGCCGGCTCGGCCAGCTGGTCGCGGCCGGGGTCGCCATGGTGGCCTCGGCCGGCTGGTGGGTCGCGATCGTCGAGCTCACGCCGGCGTCGGCCCGCCCCTACATCGGCGGCTCCCAGACCAACAGCATCCTGGAGCTGACCTTCGGCTACAACGGGTTCGGCCGGCTCACCGGCAACGAGACCGGCAGCGTCGGCGGCGGCCCCGGCGGGCCCGGGGGCGGGGGCTGGGGCCAGACCGGCTGGGAGCGCATGTTCGGGGCCGAGGTCGGCGGCCAGATCGCCTGGCTGCTGCCGGCCGCCCTGCTGCTGCTGGCCGCCGGGCTGTGGCTGACCCGGCGGATGCCGCGCACCAACCGGGCCCGGGCCGCCTTCGCCCTGTGGGGCGGCTGGCTGGTCGTCACCGGCCTGGTGTTCAGCTTCATGCAGGGCATCTTCCACCCCTACTACGCGGTCGCCCTGGCCCCGGCCGTGGGCGCGCTGGTCGGCATGGGCGCCACCGGCCTGTGGGAGGTGCGCCGGCACCCGACGATGCGCCGGTGGCTGGCCGCGACCCTGGCCGTGACCGCCGTCTGGTCGTATGTGGTGCTGCGGCGCACGCCCGACTGGCACCCGGGGCTGGCCCC